>Ga0163144_10011205_pt1 | contig 18999 bp, 19 predicted proteins | sample OliLak19BULKMAT1_FD_123175 | JGI IMG/M metagenome (GOLD analysis project Ga0163144, IMG submission 123175) | Freshwater microbial mat bacterial communities from Lake Vanda, McMurdo Dry Valleys, Antarctica - Oligotrophic Lake LV.19.BULKMAT1 | ecosystem: Environmental > Aquatic > Freshwater >... | reverse complement strand
GGGGAGCATCTACGAGAAGATGCACTCGGCGCTGTCCGCCGACCGCCTCGAGTTCCTGGAGTGGATCATCATCATTCTCATCGGCTACGAGATCGTCATGCCCTTCTTCGCCGGGAAGCACTGAGCATGGCCATCAAAGCCGTCTTCTTCGACATCGGCAATGTCCTGCTGCGCTTCTCCAACAAGCGCATCATCCGCAAGATCGCCTGGGCGGTGGGCCGCCACCCCATCAAGGTGGCGCGCCACATCTGGAAGGGGCGCATCGTCGACCGCATCGAGCGGGGCGAGGTGACGGGCGAGGAAATCCACGCGCTGTTCGTCGGCGAGCTCGGCTACAAGGGCGACTTCGCCCGCTTCAAGACCTTGTGGTGCGACCATTTCACCTTGGACCGGGGCTCTTTCGCGGTGCTCAAGAGCCTTTCCAATAAAATGCCGACCTATCTGCTCTCCAACACCAACGCCCTGCACATCGAGCACATCCGGGAGCGCTACACCTTCCCCTCTCTGGTCAAGGGCGCCATCCTGTCGCACGAGCTCAAGCTGCGCAAGCCGCAGCGCGAGATCTACGAGGCCGCCCTCAAGATGTCGGGCACGGCGCCCGAGGAGACGGTGTTCATCGACGACCTCGAGGAGAACTGCGAGGGCGCCCGCAAGACCGGGCTGCACGCGATCCGCTATCGCGGCGCGAAGGATCTGAAGAAGCGACTGGAGGCCTTGGGATTATGAGACGAATCGGTAGGGGAAGCCGCTGGCTGAAACGAAAATCCTGTGTTACACTCGTTGGATGAGTCGTTCTAAGCCCCGAAGAATCATCAATTCCATCCGAATTCGCCCGTTAGCCGAGGTCAACGAGTCCGTCGAGAACGCGCGCTACCGCGCGGCTTGGCTCGCGCGGCCGCCGGAGCAACGCACGCGTGAGGTTCGCCGCTTAAGCCTGACTCTTTATGAACTCGCGCACGGTCCGACCGACTCCCGCATGGACCGCAAGGCTGTCCGAATCAGGCATGACTCCCTCTAACATCGACCCGATCAAGGACTACGAGGACCTGATCGCCGGCTTCAACACCCATGGCGTCGAATACATCATCATCGGCGCCTACGCCGTCGGTCACCACGGCTTCGTCCGCGGCACCGCGGATTTGGACATCCTTGTCTCGGCGGCACCCGAAAACGCGCGGCGGCTGGCCGCCGCCCTCAAAGATTTCGCCGGACTGACGATGGATCCCTCAGCCGTCAAGGAGAATACCCTGATTACGCTCGGCCAGGAGCCGAACTCCGTCGATATCTTGACGACCGCGAAGGGGATGTCCTGGGAGAGCGCTTGGTCGGAGCGGCAACCGGGCCGCCTCGGCACACAAACCGCTCATTTCCTCTCCTACCGATGCCTGATCGAGTCCAAGCGCGCCGTAGGCCGGCACAAGGATCTCGCGGACATTGAGGGGCTCGGCGGCTCGCTGAACCAGTAAAACCTCGCTATCGATCAGGTCGGAAGGATTTCTTTCTTCCGGCCCTTGAGCAAGTCGAGCTTGGACAGCTCGCCGGCCATCATCGCCGCGACGATGAGGCCGCCGCCGGCGGCCCGGGCGGGGATGAAGCCTTCGCCGCCGAGCGTCCAGGCGAACAGGGCGGCGAACACGGGCTCAAGCGAGAAGATCAGGCTCACCTTCACCGGCGCCGTGAACTTCTGCGCCCACATCTGGATGAAGAAGGCGGACAAGGTCGGGATCACGGCGAGGAATGCGATGGTGCCGGCGGCCTTGTCGCCTTGGACGGCGAGCGGGCGACCGGCGAGCAGGCAGTAAGCGAGCGCCATCGCGCCGGTCATCCAGAACTGGTGGAAAGCGAGGACCACCGCATCGGCGTCGGCGCGCACGAACTTGTCGGTCGCCAGCAGGTGGCCGGCGTAGGTCGCCGCCGCGACCACGGTGATGACATCGCCGAAGTTGACCGAGTCGATTCCCCCCGTCAGCATCCACAGGCCCATCAACGCCAGGACGGAGGAAACCCATTGCACCACGGTCGGGGGCTTGCGGAAGAACAGGAGCAGGAAGATCGGAACGAAGATGACGAACAAGCCGGTGATAAAGCCGGAGTTGGAGGCCGAGGTGTAATTGAGGCCGACGGTTTGTGTGGCGTACAACAGAAAGAGGAGTACGGCAAGGAAGGCGGATTCTTTGAGGTGGCGCCACCGCGAGGGGCGGACCAAGGCCCAAGGGGCCAGCAGAAGGGCGGACAGCAGGAATCGGTGCGCGACCATCGCGACGGCGTCGACGCCGCCGAGGGCGTCCTTGACCATGTAGAAGGTCGCGCCCCAGACGGCGGCGCAGTAGACGAGGCCGGCGTCAGCCCAGGCTGGAGACACGGGAGGCGCGAGCAGGCAGGTTCTTGGCGCAGTAGACCAGGTTCACGAAGGTCATCGCGCGGGTCATCGCGCCGATGCGGTTGTCGGGGGCGGTGATGAAGGAGGCCGTACCCTCGAGGGCCTTCGCGTCGAGATTGCCCTGATAAGAGACATCCACGAAGGCCGCGCCCTTCTTAATCCACGACGGATCGAGCCTGAACGACGGATCGGGCACGGCCGTGATCAGGATGTCGGCGCGGCGGACCTGGTCCTCGAGCAGGGCGCGCGGGGTCTTGTCGTAGCACTTCACGACGGTGGCGCCGAGGTTCTCGAGCATCAGCCCCAGCGGCTTGCCGACGCGCATCGAGTTGTTGATGACGACCGCAAAGGCGCCCTCGATGGGAATCTCCGGATAGGCCTGCAGGATTTTGACCACCGCCTTCGCGGTGGCCGGCACCACGCACTTCACGCCGCGGGCCTCGTCGACGAAGCGCTTGAACTTGAGCAGGTAGCCCAGATTGGTGGAGTTGAGGCCTTCGATGTCCTTCGCCGGCGAGACGAGGTCCATCATATCCTCATCCTTGAGCGCGCAGTGCAGCGGATAGAGCAGCATGAGCCCGGTCGTCGCGCGGTCGGCGTTGAGGCGGCGCACGAGCGACAGCAAAGACTCCTCGTCCTCGGCCTCGTGGCCGTCGACGGGAATGCCGAGGCGCGCGGCGTCGCGCAGTATCAGATCGCGGTACTGGAGGGAGGCAGGGTTCTGCTTGGGCCGAAAAAGCACCGTCGCGAGGTGGGGCTTTTTGCGCATCGCGGCGACCTCACGCGCGACCCAGTCGAAGTAGCGGGCGGCGGTGCCGCGGCAGTCGAGGAAGCGCGCGGCCATCAGAGCGCCGCCCCCGGCGCGGGGAGCAGGCGGAAGCTGACGCCGTCGTACGGCGTCGCGGAGTTCTCCTTGGCCGTAAAGGGCATCAGGCGCTTGAGCTCGGCGGCCGCCCGGGCGGGCGTGAGGTCCCGTGAAAGAATCAGGTCCAGGTACATGAAGTCGGTGATAGCACTCGCGGCCCAGTCCACCGGCTGGGCGAAGCCCGAGACGGGAAAGCGCGCGCCGGCGCCGGCGAGGCGCTGCAGCTCGGCGGGCAGCGCGCCCTTCATCACATCGCAGGAGCCGAAATGCACGAGCGAAATATTGCCGCCGGCCTGGAGCGGCTCGGCCAGCACCTCGGCCGTGGCGGGCCCGGTCTCCGTCTCGAGGCCGGCGGCGGTGCCGTGGCCCGAGAAGTAGAGCACGACGGGCTCGGCGAGCAAAGTGGCCTCGCGCATCCACTTGAGCAGGCTCGAACGGTCCGTGTAGAAGCGCTGGCGAACCTGGACGCTCGGCGTGCGGGTGAAGAATATCTTGAGCATCTCGCCGTAGGTGTACTCGGGCTCGGCAAGGCTCGACTCCCAGCGCGACTCGAGCACGACGAGCCACTTGCGGCCCGCGACGGGGTCCACGCGCAGGCCCGTCCAGTCGCGCCACTCCTTGTCTCCATCCGCGCGCCAGCGGCCGCGCAGGGCGCGTCCGTCCTGCGCGAGCCGGAACTCGCCGTCGCCTTCTTTCTGGTCCTTGTAGCGGAATTTAAGCGTCCCACCTTCCACGCGCCCCGTGATCGACCCGTCGGCGAAGGAATAGTAGCCCGCGAACTTCCCCCCCGCCTCCGTCAGGCGCAGGCGCCCGAAGTTGGTCTCCCACAGGCCCGCGAAGGCGGAACCGGCCTCGGGCGGCAGGCGCCGGCGGCCGAGCCAGGGGATGAACTTCGCGGCGCCGTCCGGCTTCCATTCGCCCTTGAAGGATTTCCCGTCGGCCGCGAGGCGGAAGCGGCCCTCGCCGTCGGCCTCGGGCTCGCGGTACTTGAAGGTCAAGGTTCCATTCTCGCGGCGCCCCTCGAGGGAACACACCGAGCCTTCCATAATATAGGTTCCCGATACGGACGACGACGACTCGGTCAAGGTCATGTCCCCGTAGGTCGTCGCCCAGTCGCCGGTGAAGACGGGCTCGGCGGCGGCGGAAGGAAGGGCCAGGCACGCCAGAAGCGGCAGGAGAAAGCGCGTCATCGCACGATTATCCTATCATACGCGCACAAGCCATGGCCAAACGCGAACGGCTCGATGTCCTGCTCGTCGAGCGAGGTTTATTCGACTCACGCACGAAAGCCCAAGCCGCCATCATGGCCGGCTTGATTCAAGTAAATGGGAAGCCGTCCGCCGGCAAAGCCGGCGAACCCGTCGCCACGGACGCCGTTCTGACGATGAAGGCTGAACCTTGCCCCTATGTCTCGCGCGGAGGCCTCAAGCTCGCGGCGGCTCTTGATTCGTTCAGCCTTTCGGCCGAAGGCCGCGTTTGCCTTGATGTCGGCTCGTCAACGGGCGGCTTCACCGACTGCCTCCTCCAGGCCGGCGCCTCGAAGGTGTATTCGATTGATGTGGGCACGGCACAGCTCGCCGACAAGCTGAAGAAGGACCCGCGCGTCGTCAGCCGGGAGAACACCCACGCCAAGCTCCTCAAGCCGGAGTGGTTTACCCCCCGCCCCACGCTCGCGGTCATGGATGTGTCTTTCATCTCCTCCGCGCAGGTCCTGCCCTTCGTGGTTCCCTGCCTCGCTGCCCCCTTCGAGCTCGTCGTATTGATCAAGCCGCAGTTCGAGGTCGGGCCCAAGCTGGCGCCGAAGGGAGTCGTTCGAGATCCGGCCGTCCGGGCGCAGGCCGTGGAGAAGATCCGCAAGGCGGCGTTCGCGCTCGGGCTGATCGAGGCGGGCCTGCTCGAGTCCCCCGTGATCGGGCCGAAGGGCAACCATGAGTTCCTGTTTTTGCTAAAATCGTCTCAATGAAAGTCCTCGTTGCGGAAGATGACCGCACCAGCCGGGCCCTCCTGCAGGGCTCTTTGCTGAAGCTCGGCTACGAGGTCATCGAGGCGGTGGACGGCGCCTCCGCCTGGGACGCTCTGGCCCGGGCCGGCGCGCCGCGCATCATCGTCAGCGACTGGGTCATGCCCGACACCGACGGCCTGGAGCTGTGCCGCCGCGTGCGCGCACGCAAGGACGCCCCCTATGTGTACTTCATCCTGCTCACCGGCAAGATGCTCGGCGCGGGCCACTACGCCAAGGCGATGGACGACGGCGTCGACGATTTCCTGACCAAGCCGCTCGACATCGACGCCCTGCGCATCCGCCTGCGCGTGGCCGAGCGCATCGTCCAGCTGACCGAACGCGTGCGCACGCTCGAAGGCATCCTCCCGATGTGCGCCTACTGCCGGCGCATCCGCGACGAGAAGGGCTCCTACCAGAGCCTCGAGGACTTCGTCTCGGTCAAGACCCCGGCCCAGTTCTCCCACGGAGTCTGCCCTGAGTGCGCCAAGAAGCACTTCTCGGAGTGACGCCCCCCGTAACCGTACCGTCATTGACGCGCCTTGACGGGGCTGTTACAATGGGATCGATGCGCGTCTGCCTCATCACGCCGCCTTCCATCTTCCTGCTCGACGAGCGGGTGTTCATGACCTTGGGCATCCTGCGCGTGGCCGCGGCTCTTGAGAATGCGGGGCATGAAGTGGAAATGCTCGACCTGTCGGGCATCGAGAACTACGAGGAGGTCATCCGCCTCCACGCGAAGTCGAGCCGTGCCGATATCTACGGCCTCACCTCGACGACGCCGCAGATGCCCGCCGCCTTCCGCGTGACCCAGGCCCTGCGCGCCGCGAAGCCAGACGCGCGCATCATCCTGGGCGGCCCGCACATCACGCTCATCAACGCGGCTTACAAAGGAGAGCTGGCCCGCAAGGCTCCCGGCCGCGCCGCCAAGGCGATGGAGAAGATGCTCGCCACCTACGATGTTCTGGTCCCCGGCGACGGCGAAGAGGCGATCTTCGAGGCGCTGAAGCCGGACGCGCCGAAGATCATTGACGGCGACGACCCCAAGACCGCGCTGTTCCTCACGAACGCGAAGCTCAACGAGCTCCCCTTTCCGGCCCGCCATCTCGTCGACGCGTCGAGCTATCACTACTCAATTGACAGCGTGCCCGCGATGAGCCTCATCGCGCAGCTCGGCTGCCCCTTCGCCTGCGGCTTCTGCGGCGGCCGCGAGTCTCCGATGCTGCGCCGCGTGCGCACCCGCAGCACCGAGAATGTGGTCAAGGAGATCGCCCATCTCGCCGATACCTACGGGACGAAGGGCTTCATGCTGTACGACGACGAGCTCAATGTAAACCCGAAGATGGTCGAGCTCATGAACGCGATAGCCGACGAGCAGGAGAAGCGGGGAGTGGAGTGGCGCCTGCGCGGCTTCATCAAATCTCAATTGTTCACCGACGCCCAGGCCGAGGCGATGTACCGCGCCGGCTTCCGCTGGATCCTGACGGGCTTCGAGTCCGGCTCGCCGAGGATCCTGCAGAACATCAACAAGCGCGCGACGCGAGAGGAGAACACCCGCTGCGTCGAGATCGCCAAGCGCCACGGCCTGAAGGTGAAGGCGCTCATGTCGATAGGCCACCCCGGCGAGTCTGAGCAGACCATCCTCGAGACGCGCGACTGGCTGCTTGAGACCAAGCCCGACGACTTCGATGTCACGATCATCACGACCTACCCCGGCACGCCCTACTACGACCGCGCGGTCCAGCACCCGACGATGAAGAATGTCTGGGTGTACACCTACCCCGAGACCGGCGACCGCCTGTATGGGTACGAAGTCGATTACACCATGGTCTCCGACTACTACAAGGGAGACCCCGACGGCGGCTACAAGGCCTATGTCTACACCGATCATCTGAGCGCGGCGAAGCTCGTGGCTTTGCGGGACCAGGTCGAGCGCGATGTGCGCAAAACCCTCAACATCCCGTTCAACGCCGGCCGCCCGGCGCAGCGGTTCGAGCACTCGATGGGCCAGCTCCCGCCGACGATCCTGCGCGCGACCGCGACCGCCGCCGCACGGGACTGACGGTGCGCCTGCTCCTGGTCCCCGACCCGACCTCCCCCAACGGCGAGGACGCCTTCTGCCGCGAGATCGTCAAGCGCTCGGCCGACCGCGGCCACGCCGCCCGCATGCAGATGGTGCCCAACGGGCCTCCCGAGGCCGCGGCCGAGCTGCTCGCCGCACAAGGCTTCGCAAATGACACGGATTGCGTCATTATCAATAGCCTCCAGCCCGCCGCGCTGCTCGCGGCGAAGGCCGCCGGCAAGCCGACCGTCCTGCGCATGATCGAATCCTACGCGGGCGCCTCGCCCGACTCCCTAGCGGAGGTCAAACGGCTCACGAGCTCCGCGAATCTCCTCCTGCTTCCCAGCCGCCACATGGCGGACTTAGTCGAGGGCTGGGGCGTGCCCGCAAGCCGCATGCGCGTCATCCCCTACGCGTACGACCAGATCTTCGCCCAGCAGATTGCACTCGTGACCGTGCGCGCGTCGCGCGCGCGAGCGTTCATGGTCGTCACCGCGGGCGTCATCGACGCGGCGTCGCTGCCCGGCTTTGAGACCGTGCTCTCCGCCGTCGCGCGCCTGCGCATGGAGGTCCACCTCACCGTGATCGGCGACGGGCCGGCTTTGCCCGCGCTCAAGGAGCGCGCCCAGGCCCTCGTGCTGGGCGACCGCGTGTCCTTCCTCGGCGAGCTGCCTCACCCCAAGAAGATGGAGTACTTCCGCTCCGCGAAGGCCTTCGTCGAGCCGACGGGCCGGCAGGGCTTCCCCTCTATGGCGCTGCATGCGCTCTCCGAGGGCTGCCCCGTGCTCGGCGTGCGCGCGGGCGCTTTGCCCGAGTTCATCCGCGACGGGGAGAACGGCCTGCTGTTCCCGCCCGGCGACGCCGCAGCACTCGCCGAGCACATCATCACCCTGAACACGACGCCGGGCCTGTCCCTGCGCCTGATCGCCGAAGGCGTGCGCACCGTCGAGCGGCACTCCTGGAACGCGACCGTCGCCGCCGCGCTCGACGCCGTCGAGACGCTCGAGGTGCGCGCATGATCTGCGCCCTTCTCCTCGACCCCGACGACAGCATCGACTTCCCCGGCAACGAGGCAGAGGTCATGGGCCGCCCGCTGGCGGCTTATCCCCTGCTCGCCGCGAAGGGCTCCAACCACGCCCGCCGCCTGTACGCGCAGACCACCTCCGATCCCGTCCGCCGCATCGCCGTCCAGCTGGGCGCGATCATCCTCGATCCTCCGCGCTCATCCGAAGACGGGCCGCGCCCCTCGGACACCGCGCGCGTGCTATCGGGCTACCGCCAGATCGTCGAGGACCTCCGGGCCGAAAAGGGCGAGCTCGAGCTGCTCCTGCTGCTGTTCGCCAACACGGGGGCCGTGAGCACGCCGCTCATCGACGCCGGCGTCGACGCGCTTCTCGACGACGCGAGCCTCGACTCCGCCGCGACCGTCTCGCCCTACGACCGCTGGAACCCCCGCCGCGCCTTTCGCGAGGGCAAGGACGGCAAGCTCGTGCCTTACGCCGAGTGCCTGCCCGAGGCCGGCACGCCCTGGTTCCCCGACTGGGGCGCGGCGATCTTAAGACCGCGAGTGCTCGACGCGATGACGCCCGACGCCGCCGATCTATCCTGGCTCGGCTCCTCGATTCTCCCGCTCAAGCAGGCCGGCGGCGGCCCCGTCGATTATCAATGGCAGGTGCCGAAGATGGAATACTGGCTCAAGAAGCAGGGCGTGCGCGACTCCCCGCGCCCCGAGCCCATGCCCAAGCTCGCCCCTTCCCCCAAGCCCGACCGCAGGTAAATTGATTCCGCGCCTGCTCGCCTTTTCTCTCATGCTCGGCGGGCTGCGCGACCCGCGCCTGTTCGCCGTCGCCGGGGCGGCGGCCTGGGCCGCCGTCTGGCTCCGTCGTCCCACGCTCGGTCCGGCCGCGTGGTGGCTGCCCTGGCTCGCGTGGGCCGCGGTTTCCGCGCTCGCGGCGTCGCAACCGCTCGCGGCCCTGCCCGCGCTCGCGCGCTGGTCCGCGGTCCTCGCGTGCGCCTCGCTCGCAGCCGGATGGGACACGGCCGAGCGCGCGCAATGGCTCCGGGCCTTTCTGATCGCGGCCGCGGGCGTCGCCGCCGCGGCGTTCGCCTCCGGCGCAGGCGCCGGCGGGGGCGGCCAGATGACCGGAGTGCTTCCGCCCTACTCGAACTACTCGGCCTTCGTCTTGACGGGCGCCGCCTCGGCGGCGGCCGCGTGGGCCCTCCACCCGCGCGGGCTGAATGGCCGCGAGCGGGCGGCCGCGCTCGCGCTGTGCGCGTTCTGCGTCGCCTGCGTGATCCTCGCGCGCTCGCGCGGGGCGTCTTTAGGCCTCGCCGCAGCGGCGAGCGTCTTCGTCGCGCGCCGCTGGGGCCCGCGCGCCTTGGCCGCCGCGGCCGTCGCCGCGGCCGTGTTCGCCGGCGGACTTCTCGCGGGAGCTTTTCCCGCTTCGTGGGAGAACGCGCTCCTTAAGAAATATCGGATGCACGCCGAAGCGCGTCCACGCATTTGGACGGCGGCCGCGGCGATCGCGTCCGACGCCCCTTGGCGCGGCGTCGGGCCCGGGAACTTCGCGGCCGGCTTTCGCCTGCGGCCCGTCCCCTTCGAAGACGGCGCGGCGCGCTGGTCGATGACGACGGACTACGCTCACAGCGAGCCGCTGCAGGCCGCCGCCGAGACGGGCTGGGCGGGCCTCGCCCTGTGGCTGCTGGCCGCCGGGACCGCGCTGCGGGCGCTGCTGCAACGCGCCGGCGACGACCCCGTCCGGGAGGCCGCAGCGCTCGCGGCGGCGGCGCTGACGGCTCACCTGCTCGTCGACAACATGCTCCACATCCCCGCACTGGCCGCGCTCTGGATGACCGCGCTCGCGGGGGCGGCCCCGCCCACGGCCGGCGGAAGGGTGTGGCCCCGCGCGGCGATCCTCGCGGGCGCGGCGCTGGCGCTCGTCTGCTGGATTCCCCGGAGCCTCGCGGCCTCCAGTCCCGCGCGCGCCGCGATCCTGTTCCCGGCCGACCCGTCGCCGCGCGAGGATCTCGCCTATGCCGCGGCGGCCGCGGGGCGCGCCGCCGAGGCCGACGCGCATTGGCGGGCCGCAGAGCGCCTCGCGCCTTTCAACGCGATCCATCCCTGGCGCCGCGGCCAGCTTGCCGGTGCGTTCGGCCGCTGGAACGAGGCAGAGCGTCTCGCCGCCCGCGCCGTCAAGCTCGAGCCTGGCTTTCTGACCGCGCGTCTGCTGCGCGCCGATGCTCTCGCCCGGCTCGGCCGCGCGCCGGAGGCCCGGGCTGAACTCGAGGCGCTCCGTCGCGCACGCGAGGCGCGCGGCATCCCGGCGCTGCATTCGGGCTACGAGGAAGCCGTCTGGCGGTTCGACGAGTCGGACTATCGCCGCATCGCCGCGCGCCTCCGCCTCCCGGCCGCCCGGCTCCGGACGAAATCCGCCGGCGCGCGGTGAAATGATAGACTTTCCAGGATGAGCCTGCGATCCGTCCTGGTCACCGGCGGCACCGGCCTGCTCGGCAAGGGGTTCGAGGAAACCGCTCCGAAGGGCGTGTCCATCACCTCCGTCCACCTGCGAGACTACACGGTCCCGGCCACGCGCGCGACGCACCTTTCCCTGGACCTCTGCGACAAGCGCGCGGTCGAGCGCCTGTTCGCCCGCCGCCGCTTCGACGCCGTCATCCACGCCGCCGGGATCGCCAGCGTGGATTATGTCGAGCGGCACTATGCCGAGAGCCTCGAGTCGAACATCGTCAGCACGCTCAATGTAACGGCCGCCTGCCGCACTCGCGGCATACACCTCGTCTATGTGTCCACGAACGCCGTGTTCGACGGCACGAAGGCTCCCTACCGCGAGTCCCATCCAGTCAATCCGGTCAACAAGTACGGGCGCCTGAAGGTCGAATGCGAGCGCCTCGTCCAGGAAACCCTCGCCTCCTGGACGATCGTGCGTCCTATTCTGATGTACGGCTGGAATCGCACGGTCACGCGGCCCAATCCCGCCACCTGGATCTACGAGAAGCTTCTAAAAGGGGAGCCCGTCGAGCTCGTCGATGATGTGCGCGAGAATCCCCTCTACAATCTCCAGTGCGGCCGGGCGCTTTGGTCGGCCCTGCGCAAGAAGCCGAAGGGCATCATTCATCTCGCCGGCAAGGGAACCGTAAACCGCTGGCAGTTCGGGCTCAAGGTCGCCGAGATCTTCGGGCTTGACCGCTCGTTGATCCGCCGGGTGGACAGCTCGCGCTTCCCGAGCATCGCCGCGCGTCCGCCGAACACCTCGTTCATCACGACGCGAATGGAAAAGGAGCTGGGAGTGAGACCGATGACGATTGACGAGGGCCTGCGCGACATGAAAGCCGGCATGCGGGCGGGCGCTTGAGCCGCGCCTCCGACGCGCTGGCGGCCGTGCGGCGCACGCTCAAGATCGAGGCGGACGCCCTGAACGCGACGCGCGGGGCCGTCGGCCCCGCCTATGTGCGCGCCGTCGAACTGATCGCCCGCTGCCGCGGAAAGGTCATCGTCACCGGCGTCGGCAAGTCGGGATTAGTCGCCCAGAAAATCGCCGCGACGCTGTCGTCCACCGGTACGCCCGCTCTGCACCTAGACCCCACGGAGGCCCTGCACGGGGATGTCGGCCTCGTTGAGAAGCGGGACCTCGTGCTGGCCATAGGCAAATCCGGGGAGTCCGCCGAGCTCTCCGCCCTGCTGCCGGTTTTGCGCCGCCTTGGCGTCAAGATCATCGCCGTCACGGCCGCGCCGCACTCGACGCTCGGGCGTGCCGCGGCGGTCGTCCTGCTCACGCCCGTATCGCGAGAGGCCTGCCCGCTCGACCTCGCTCCCACCGCCAGCACGACCGCGGCCATGGCCGTCGGCGACGCCCTCGCCGTCGCTCTGATGGGCCGCCGGGGCTTCACGCGCGAGCGATTTGCGATGAACCACCCGGCCGGCCAACTCGGACGCCGCCTGACCTTGCGGGTCTCGGACGCGATGCGCTCCGGCTCGGACCTGCCCGCCGTGCGCGGCACCGTGCCACTGAAGCGACTGCTCGACGAGATGACATCGAAACACGCCGGAGCCGCCTGCGTGACCGACGCGAAGGGCAAGCTGATCGGCCTTGTCACCGACAACGACCTGCGCCGGGCTTTCAAGACGGGCGGCCTCGACGGCCGGACCGCCGCCCAGGTGATGAACGCGCGCCCCGCCTCCATTCGCGCCGACCAGATGGCGATGGACGCGGTCGAATTGATGACCGATCGGGAGCGGCCTTTCAGCGTGCTGCCGGTCGTCGACGCCCGAGGCCGCGCCGTCGGCCTCGTGCAGGTCCACGACCTGCGCAAGCTCGGATTGTGACCCCTCCCCGCGTCTCGATCGTCATCCCCGCTTACGCGGCCGCCGCGTTCATCGACCTCACACTCGACAGCGTCGCGGCGCAGACTTTCCGGGATTTCGAGATCATCGTCGTCGATGACGGCTCCCCGGACGACACGAAGGCCGTCGTCGACCGCTGGCTCGCGCGGACGGGCACGCGAGGGATATGCGTTCGCCGGACCAACGGCCGCATCGCCGCGGCGCGCAACACCGGGCTGAAGGCCGCGGCCGGTGAGCTGATCGCCTTGCTCGACCACGACGACCTGTGGCGGCCCGAGAAGCTCGAGCGGTGCGTCGCCGAGCTCGACGCGCACCCCGGGACGGTGCTGGTCGGCCACCACACCGATGTGGTCGAGGGCGGGAAAGTCCTACACATCGAGCGGAAAGGACCGGCGGTCCCGGCGATGTACGAGCGCCTGCTGTTTGAAGGCAACGCGATAGCGCCCTCGGGCGCCGTCTTCCGCCGCGACTTGGCGCTTGCGATCGGCGGATTTCGGGAAGAGCCGCAGTTCAACACCGTCGAGGACTACGACTTCTGGATGCGCCTCGCGCAGAAGGGGCCCTTCCGCTTCCTCGACGCGGTGCTGTCGTCATACACCGTCATCTCCGGCTCCGCCTCGCGGCGCGTCGAGTACCACCACTCCAATCTCGAGGCGCTCCTTCGCGATCATTTCGCCTCGCGCCTCGGCCCGAAGCCCGGCCTATCGGACCGTCTCCGCGTGCGGCGGCGCCTGTCCTTCGTGTACCGCTCCGCCGTCGCGGCGCTTCTTACGCCCGGCTCAGACGCGGCGCTGCGACGCTCCTACGCGCGGCGCATGCTCGCCGCCTGGCCGCTCTCGGCCAGGAACATCGGCCGGGCCGCGCAGACGCTGCTTGCGGAACTCGCCGGGCGCTAAATAGTAGAATGCCCGCCATGAACTGGAAAGGGACGAAGGTCGTGGTGACCGGCGCCGGCGGCTTCATCGGCAGCCATCTGACAGAAGAGCTCGCCCGCCGCGGCGCCAAGGTCAGCGCGCTCGTGCACTACAACTCGCGCGGGCATTGGGGCTTCCTCGAGGAGCTCGACCCCGCGCTCGCCTCGCGGGTCCGGATCGTCGCCGGCGATGTGAGCGACGCGGGCTGCGTGGACGATCTCGTCCAGGGCGCCGAGGTCGTGTTCCATCTCGCGGCGCTGATCGCGATCCCCTACTCTTACGCGGCGCCGGCCTCCTATGTCGCGACGAATGTGACGGGCACGCTCAATGTCCTCCAGGCTTGCCGCCGCTACAAGGTGAAGAAGCTCGTCCACACATCGACCTCGGAGACCTACGGCACCGCCCTCTATGTGCCCATCGACGAGGAGCATCCCCTTCAGGCCCAGTCGCCCTACGCGGCGACGAAGGCCGCGGCCGATCACCTCGCGCTCAGCTTCGAGAAGTCCTTCCGCCTGCCCGTCGCGGTGATCCGGCCGTTCAACACCTACGGCCCGCGCCAGTCGGCGCGCGCGGTGATCCCGACGATCGCGTGCCAACTGCTGTCCGGCGCGGACCGCCTCAACCTGGGCTCGGTCTCCCCGGTGCGCGACTTCAACTTCGTCGGCGACACGGTCGAGGGCTTCCTCGCCGTGGCCGCCTCCCCCAAGACGATCGGCGAGGTCGTCAATGTCGGCTCGGGCCGGGGGGTGACGATCGGCGAGACCGCGCGCCTGCTCATGAAGATCACGGGCCGCAAGGCCAAGATCGTCGAGGAGACGGCGCGTCTGCGGCCGGAGCGCAGCGAGGTGCACCGCCTGATCTGCGGCAACGCGAAGGCCCGCAAGCTGACCGGCTGGCGCCCGCGTACCCCGCTCGAGCAGGGCCTGGCCCGCACCGCCGAGTATGTGCGGGCCCACCTCTCGGATTACAAGACCGGGATGTACAACGTCTAGCCGCCAGCCAGACATGACTATCCTCAAGGATAGTTGTATCCCCGTCCCGCCGAATTCGAGCGCGGTTATCCCCGGCGTTTCCAACATTGGAAGCGCCGGGAATGCGTCGGCAAGAGCTGGGCGGGCATGAGCTCCCCTCGCGTTCTGATCACCGGCGCGCGAGGCTTCCTGGCCTCGCCGCTCGAGGCGCTCTGGCGCGGCAAGGCGCGCCTGTTCCTCGCGCGCCGCACGCCGGGCCCCGGCATCATCCCCACCGACCTGTCCGATCCTTCCGCGGCGCGCGCGCTCGTACGCGCGGCGCGTCCCGACCTCGTGTTTCATTTCGCCGGGCTCACGAAGCCCGTCGGGCTCGACGAGCTCTGGCGCTGCCATGTGACCGCGACGCAGTCGCTGCTGTCGGCGCTCGCCTCCGAGGGCCGCCCCGTGCGCGTGATCTCCGTGGGTTCGGCCGCCGAGTACGGCGCGGCCGGCGGCCTGCGCCGGCCCGCCGAGGATGCCGAAGCCGAGCCGCTCTCGGACTACGGGACCAGCAAGCTCGCGCAGGGCTTGTGCGCGCTGTCCTTCAGCCGCGGGCCCGTCGAGGTGATCGTGGGACGCATCTTCAATGTCCTCGGCCCCGGCACGCCCGAGAACCTCGCGCCCGGCGCTTTCGCGCGCCAGATCTCGCTCATCGAGGCCGGACGGCAGGAGCCGGAGATGCTTGTCGGCGACCTGAGCCCGCGGCGCGACTACCTGGACCGCCGCGACGCCGCGGCCGCGCTCACGGCCCTGGCCCGGCGCGGCCGGCCGGGCCTCGCCTACAATATCGGCGAAGGCCGCTCGGCGCCGATGCGAGCGATCCTCGACGGCCTGCTCAAGGCCTCCACGGCGCGCGTGCGCGTCGTCGTGGACCCCTCGCGCCTACGCCCCATCCAGGTGCGGGACCTCGCCGCCGATGTCTCCCGCCTGCGCCGCGACACCGGCTGGCGGCCGCGCGTGCCCCTCGCCCGCAGCCTCGCCGACACCTTGGCCTGGTGGCGCGAGCGGACGGGCGCGTGAGCGTCGGCGGCGCCTCCTGACTGCGTAAATTCGGTATACTGTTCAATAAGTGAACAACCTGGGTCACTCCAAATGAGCCACTCCGTCCGCGTCATCGCCCGCCTCGACATCAAGGGCCCCAACCTCGTGAAGGGCATCCAGTTCGAGGGCCTGAAGATCGTGGGCGATCCGGCCGAGCACGCCCGCCGCTACTATGAAGAGGGCGCCGACGAGATGCTCTACATGGACACCGTGGCGAGCCTCTACGGGCGCAACAACCTCCTCCACATCGTCGAGCGCGCGGCCCAGGACATCTTTATCCCCCTGACTGTGGGGGGCGGGGTCCGGAAGCTCGACGATGTCTATAAGCTCCTGCGCGCCGGCGCCGACAAGGTCGCCGTCAACACGGAGGCCGTGAAGAACCCGGAGTTCATCCGCGAGGCCGCCCGGAGCTTCGGCTCCCAATGCATCGTCGTCTCGATCGAGGCCAAGCTCCAGGCCCCGGGCCGCTGGGAAGCCCTTACCGACAACGGCCGCGAGAAGACCGGCGTGGACGCGTGCGAATGGGCCCGCCGGGCCGCGGACCTCGGCGCGGGCGAGCTGCTCGTCACCTCCGTAGATCGCGAGGGCACCCTCAAGGGCTTCGATCTGGACCTCACCGCGCGCGTGGCGGGCTCCGTCGGCATCCCCGTCATCGCCGGCGGCGGAGCGGGCAAGCCCCAGCATGTGCTCGATGTGATCCGCGAAGGCCGCGCCGACGCCGTCGCGCTGGCGTCGCTCCTCCACTTCAAGCGCGCGGGCCTGCCCGAGCTCAAGGAATTCCTTCTCGAAAACGGCGCCGTCGTCCGGCGCCCCAACGCGGCGACGACCGGGAAGCCGCGCTCATGAACACCCCGGCGAAGGTCGTCGTCGTCGACTACGGCCTGGGCAACCTGCTCAGCGTCGCCCGCGCCGTCCACGCCGCCGGCGGCGAGGCGGAGATCACCTCGGACGCCGCCCGCATCGCGGCCGCGGAACGGGTGATCCTGCCCGGCGTCGGAGCTTTCGGCGACGGGATGAAAGGCCTGCGCGAACGCGGGCTCATCGAGCCCCTGCGCGCCTACGCGGCGTCGGGCCGGCCGTTGCTCGGGATCTGCTTGGGCATGCAGCTGTTCATGGACGGCAGCGAGGAGTTCGGCGCGCACGAGGGGCTCGGCCTAGTCCCGGGGGCCGTCGCCCGCCTTCCGGGCGGCGGGACCGCCGGCCTCAAGCTGCCGCATGTCGGCTGGAGCGGCCTGCGCCCGGCTGGATCGTGGTCCGGCACGCCGCTTGAAGGTATCGCGGATGGCGCCGAGTTCTATTTCGTGCATTCCTACGCCGCGGTCCCTTCGGATCCAGCTCAGCGCCTGGCGAACTGCGCCTACGGCGAGGGTGTTTTCTGCGCCGCCCTGCGCCGCGGCAGCATCATCGGTTGCCAGTTCCACCCGGAGAAGAGCGGTCCCGCCGGCCTGAATATTCTCGGACATTTTATGGAGGTCTCATGAATCCCGTCACCGCCAAAGCCCGCAAGGCCGCCGACGCCAAGCGCGCGAGCGAGGCCTACTTCGGCCTGCCCGCCGAGGTGAAGTTCTGCAAGCGCTGCGTCATCTCCAACCAGCGCCCCAACTCCTGCGTGGAGTACTCCCACACCGCGGAGTCGAAGAAGGAGACCATCCGCATCGACGAGGAAGGCGTGTGCGACGCTTGCCGCTTCGCCGAGGTCAAGCGCGGGGTCATCGACTGGAAGGAGCGCGAGCGCGAGCTGAAAGAGCTCTGCGACCAGCACCGCCGGCACGACGGCACCTACGACTGCATCGTGCCCGGCTCCGGCGGCAAGGACAGCGCGCGCGCCTCGCATGTGCTCAAGTACAAGTACGGCATGCACCCGCTCACCATCACCTGGGCCCCGCACCTCTACACCGAGATCGGCTGGAAGAACTTCCAGAACTGGATCCATGTCGGCGGCTGCGACAACAGCCTGTTCACGCCCAACGGCAAGGTCCACCGCCTGCTGACCCGCCTGTCCGTGCAGAACCTGCTCAACCCCTTCCAGCCCTTCATGATCGGCCAGAAGACGCTCGCCCCCCACATGGCGTTGCGCCACAAGGTGCCCCTCGTGTTCTTCGGCGAGAACGAGGCGGAGTACGGCAACCCCATCTCCGACAACCGCAGCCCGCTGCGCGCCAAGAACTACTTCACCAAGGCGAGCCGAGACAATATCCACCTCGGCGGCGTGTCGCTCAACGAGCTCATTGAGAAGCACAAGCTCGAGCCCGCCGACCTGCAGCCCTACCTGCCCGCCGACGACGCGCAGCTCGAGGAGCAGGGCGTCAAGGTGCACTACCTGGGCTACTACATCAAGTGGATCCCGCAGGAGAGCTACTACTACGCCGTCGAGCACACCGGCTTCGAGGCCAACCCCGAGCGCACCGAGGGCACCTACTCGAAGTACAACAGCCTCGACGACCGCATCGACGGGTTCCACTATTGGACGACCTATGTGAAGTACGGCATCGGCCGCGCGACCTACGACGCGGCGCAGGAGATCCGTAGCGGACATATCGACCGCGACGAGGGCGTCGCCCTCGTCAAACGCTTCGACGGGGAATTCCCCAAGAAGTACTACAAGGAGATCCTCGAGTACCTCGGCATGACCGAGAAGGAGTTCCACGAGACCGTAGACAAGTTCCGCTCGCCCCATCTGTGGGAGCGGCACGGCGGCGAGTGGAAGCTGCGGCACCGGGTCGAATGAAGATACTCGGGCTCATCCCCGCGCGCGGCGGCTCGAAGGGCGTTCCCGGAAAGAACATCAAGCCCCTCGGCGGCATCCCTCTGCTGGGGCATGCCGTGCTGTCCGCGCGCGAGTCCGGAGTCCTCGACCGCTTGTGGGTCTCGACCGACGATCCCGCGATCGCGCGCGTCGCCGAGGAGTTCGGCATCGCCGTGCCCTGGCTGAGGCCGGCGGAGCTGGCGCAGGACGGCTCGGCGCTCGTCGACGCGGCGATCCATCTTCTCGACCGACTCGCCGCGGACGAAGGCTACCGCCCCGACGCCGTCATGGTCCTGCAGCCCACCTCGCCGTTTCGCACGGCCGCGACGATCCGCAAGGCCGTCGAGCTCTTCCTCGCGTCCGGGGACTCGGTGGTCTCCGTCGCTCCCTCGCGCTTCCACCCGCACTGGTCCTACCGCCTCGACGGCGAAGGCCGCCTGGCCGCCTTTATCGAGGGCCTGGGCACGCCCGCGCCGCGCCAGACCCTTCCCGACGCGTTCGTCCTCGATGGCTCCATCTTCCTCGTATCGGCGGCGCGCCTGCGCGAAACCCGGTCCTTCCACGCCGGCGCGCGCCGCGCGCTCGTCGTCACGGCGGAGGAGGCCGCCGATGTAGACACGCCG
>Ga0163144_10011204_pt1 | contig 19006 bp, 20 predicted proteins | sample OliLak19BULKMAT1_FD_123175 | JGI IMG/M metagenome (GOLD analysis project Ga0163144, IMG submission 123175) | Freshwater microbial mat bacterial communities from Lake Vanda, McMurdo Dry Valleys, Antarctica - Oligotrophic Lake LV.19.BULKMAT1 | ecosystem: Environmental > Aquatic > Freshwater >... | reverse complement strand
GTCACGCCCCAGCCGTCACGCCCCAGCCGTCACGCCCCAGCCGTCACGCCCCAGCCGTCACAACAGTCCCGATGGCCTTGGCGCCGATCCGGCCCTGGAGGTGGTACTGTGCTTTCGCGTTGCATCCGATTAAGCTGGTGGTGCAACGCGGAGGCCAGCCATGAAGATCGCCACATTCAACATCAACGGCATTGTTGCCCGCCAGGAGGCGCTGAAGCTTTGGCTGGAAGAGGCGGCACCCGATGTGGTCTGCCTGCAGGAAACCAAGAAGATCGACGCCGAATTTCCGCGTGAACCGTTCGAGGCGCTGGGTTACCGGGTCGAACTGCACGGCATGAAATCGTTCAACGGCGTCGCAATCCTGTCGAAACTGCCGCTGGAGGATGTGTCCCGCGGCCTGCCCGGCGACGCCGATGATTTGCAGACCCGCTGGATCGAGGCCACCGTGATGGGCCGCCGCCCGGTGCGGGTGACCTCGCTCTATCTGCCCAACGGCAACCCGGCACCGGGGCCGAAATATGATTACAAGCTGGGCTGGATGGAACGGATGCACCGGCGGGTGGCGGGCCTGTTGCAAACCGAGGAGCCGCTGGTGTTTTGCGGCGACTACAACATCATCCCCCAGACCGAGGATGCCGCCAACCCCTTGGAGTGGCTGACCGATGCGCTGTACCTGCCCGACAGCCGCGCCGCCTTTCAGCGCATCGCCAACCTTGGCCTGACCGAGGCTTTGCGCGCCCGTGACCAGCGCCCCGGCCAATACAGCTATTGGGATTTCCAGCGCGGTGCCTGGGAGCGCAACAACGGCATCCGCATCGACCACTTCCTGCTGTCGCCACAAGCGGCCGACCTGCTGGAGGATTGCGGGATCGACAAGGAGATCCGGGGCCGGGACAAGCCATCGGACCATGTGCCGGTCTGGGTCGTGCTCGACGCCTGATCCGGCTGATCCGGTTGATCCGGCTGATCCGGCTGATCCGGCTGATCCGGCTGATCCGGCTGATCCAAAGGACGCGCCAGTGGCGCGACGCCATTCCAGCCCGCGTCAAGGCGCGGGAAGCGGGGGTTTCACACCCCCCGGGCCGCAGTGCGGCCGTACTTCGCTAAAATCCCCCATCGGGGGATTTGACAACGCTCATCACCCCGAGGGATATCTTCGAACAGAAACAGGAAGCGGTTGCACGCGAGCGGTCAGGGGTACTCCCGCGCCACATCCGCCTGATAGACCCAGTTGAACCGGCGCAGCATCAGTTCCGGGGCCGTAGCATTGGCCAGGCGCAGGGCCAGATGGGCGGCAGCCCGGCGCGGGCCCGCCAGGTGATAGGCGCGGGCATTGGCATCGGCGGCTTTGACGATCCGCGTGGTTCGGGCCTGCCGCGCCTGCTGGTAGGAGGCCAGCCCCCGACCTTTGGCGATGGTGGCAGCCAGCACCCAGGCATCCTCCAGCGCCATGTTGGCCCCCTGCGCCAGAAACGGCAGTGTGGAATGGGCAGCGTCGCCCAGTATGGCGATGCCGGGGCCGTGCCAGTGCGCTGCCACCGGATGGCGGAACAGGCCCCAGAGCAGCGGCTGTGCCACCTGACCCAACCAATCCTGCACCTCGGGGCGGAAATCGGCGAAGGCGGCGCGCAGGTGCGACGGATCATCGGGATGCGACCAGCCTTCGGCAGCCCAGCCCTGCCGCTCTTGTACCGCCACGATATTGCGCAGGGTGCCGCCCCGGATCGGATAGCTGACCAGATGGCGGCCCGGCCCCATCAAGACCTGTACGACTGCGGGAGCACCGGGCTCGGCCGGGATCGTGGCGCGCCATGCCACCTGGCCGGTGAAAAACGGGATTTCGTGGCCGTTGAGGGCCGCACGCGCCTGCGACTGCAGGCCATCCGCCCCAAGGATCAGCGCGGCGGAACGCCGGGTGCCGTCGGAAAGGGTCAGAACCGGCGGCGCACCGGGCGCGATCGCGGCAACCCTTTGGCCAAGGTGCAGCACCACACCGGCGTTGCGGCAGGCGTCTGCCAGCAGCGCGATCAGATCGGCGCGGTGGATGAACCAATATTGGCTGGCGGACAGGTTCAGCCGCAGCAATGGCCCGCCATCCCGGGTGCCATCCAGCAGGCAGACCGCCTGTGCCGGGGTTCCGTGTGATGCCAGTGCCGGGCCAAGGCCAAGGGCGGTCAGCACCCGCGCGCCGTTGGGGCTGATCTGCAGGCCGGTGCCAATATCGGTGAGGGCGGGGGCCTGTTCCAGGAGTTCGGTCCGGATGCCACGCCGCGCCAGTGCCAAAGCCACCCCAAGCCCGGCGATGCCGCCGCCCACCACCAGCGCCTGCGGATCGCGGGGTTCCATCACCTGTCAGGCCTGCCCCGGGGCGGCCCTATTCGTCGCGGTGGACCTTTTCGCGGCGCTCGTGGCGCTCCTGCGCCTCCAGTGTCATGGTGGCGATCGGTCGGGCATCAAGGCGGCGCAGCGAAATCGGTTCGCCGGTCACCTCGCAAAAGCCGAATTCGCCGCTTTCGATCCGGCGCAGCGCCGCGTCGATCTTGGACACCAGCTTGCGCTGACGATCCCGGGTGCGCAGTTCCAGCGCCCGGTCGGTTTCTTCGGAGGCGCGGTCGGCGATGTCGGGCACATTGCGGGCGCTGTCTTGCAACCCTTCGATGGTTTCGCGGCTGCCTTCCATCAGATCGCCTTTCCAGGCGATCAGCTTGCGGCGGAAATATTCCAGCTGGCGTTCACTCATGAACGGCTCGTCTTCGGCGGGGCGGTAATCTTCGGGCAGGAAAATCTCTGACTTCACAACGTCACCCCTTTCCGTGCCGGACCCTGCATTTGTATCCATGACTGTCATCCGGCTTCCATTGCGGGTGGATTACTCCACCCCTTACCCTTTGTCACTACCCGTAAGCGGCGGTGGCGGCGAATTCGCCCGGTGCCAGGCTGGGTCTGAAGAGCTTGCCCGAAGGGGGCCAAAGCATTGCGAAATTCCCGATGTCGTTTCACCGCAGCGATGATTACCCTGCGTCACCCGATCCGGCGGTGGCGGTCAATGCTGCGGATGCGCTGCAGCGGAACTTGCCGGTCAAGGGCGAACTGGCGCGGCAAGTGGCGCGGGCTCCGGCTCTGGCGATGGCTCTGGCGATGGCTCTGGCGATTGTCGAATGGCAGATGACATCGGCGACAGCGGTGCAGCAGGTCCGGTATGACTATGACGCCATCGGGCGGTTTGGCGCTGCCCGGGCGAACCACGGGCAGACCTGCATCCGCCGGGGCAAGTTGCGGCTGACGTTCATGGCGCGGGGGGGCGAACGGCGCGAGAATCACCTATACCACAATCTATGGTTGACTCAGGATCAGACCAAAGTCTGAATCTGCAGAAATCGCTTGAAACCTGTTGCTTTGGCGCGCCGATAATCACCGTGTTGCACAGTAACGGGTATTGTCATGGCCAGATTTCTCAGGGAACCGCTGTTCCATTTCCTGCTGTTGGGGGCACTGATGTTCGCCGCCTACACCGCGCTGCAGGACAACAAGAACTATCACCCGCCCACCAGCATTGCCGTAACCCCCGGTCGCATTCAGCAGATGACCGCGACCTTTGCCAATGCCAACGGGCGTCAGCCTTCTGCGGATGAACTTCACGGTGTGATCGATGCCTATGTGCATGATGAGATTCTGGTGCGCGAGGCGATGAAGCTGGGGCTCGATCAGGATGATCCGGTGATCCGCGCCACCCTGATCGAAAAGGTCAGGGGGTTGGCAGATTTCGGTTCCGGGGCCGCCGAACCCACCGATGCTGAACTTCAGGCCTATCTCGACAGCCACCGCGAGGACTTCATGGTGGGCGACGTGGTCCCCGGCCTTGCCGAAGCGCATGGCAAGGTCAAGGCGGCCTGGGACGACGCCCGCAAAGCGGTGGCGGAAGAAGAATATTTCAAGTCCCTGCAGGCTGGCTACAAGATCGAGATCGTGTTGCCGGCGGTGAAATCGTGATCCGTCTGCTGGCCTTCGTCGCGACCCTGCTTTTGACTGGGCAAGGGGCCTTTGCCCATGAGGTTCGCGCCGCCTATCTGGAAATCGACCAGACCTCGGCTGACAGCTACGATGTGATCTGGAGGGTGCCCGGCCTCAGCGACAAGTTGCATCTTGGTCTGCAGGTGCTGCTGCCCGCCGATGGCAGAAACCTGACCGCCCCGATCACCACCCGCAACCGCGACAGCTTTTCAACCCGCTGGTCCTATCAGCGCTCGGGTGGGCTGGCCGGCGGCACCATTGCCATTGGCGGGCTGGAGCTTTCGGATGTCGATGTGCTGGTGCGTCTGAAAGATCTGTCAGGCGCGTCGCAGAACATGCGTCTGACCAAATCCGCACCCTCGTTCGTGGTCGAAGTCGCCCCCGGCTCACTGGAAGTGGCGGGAACCTATACGCTTCTCGGAATCGAACATATCCTGAAGGGCGTGGATCACCTGCTGTTCGTGCTGTCGCTGCTGATCCTGGTCACCGGCACATCGCGGCTGCTGACAACCATCACCGCCTTTACCCTGGCCCATTCGATCACCCTTGCCGGGGCGACGCTGGGCTTTTTCTCGGTGCCGGGGCCGCCGGTCGAGGCGATGATTGCGCTCAGCATCGTGTTTGTCGCGTCAGAGATCCTGCATGGCTATCAGGGCCGCCCCGGCCTGACAGCGCGCTACCCGTGGGTGGTCTCTTTCACCTTTGGCCTGCTGCACGGTTTCGGCTTTGCCTCGGCGCTCAGCGAGGTGGGTCTGCCGCAGTCGGCGATACCCGTGGCACTGCTGTTCTTCAACGTCGGCGTCGAACTGGGGCAGCTGATCTTTGTGTCGGGGGTGTTCCTGCTGATCGGCCTGTACCGGATGACCCGGATCAACCTGCCGGGCGGGGCTGCCAGGATCGTGCCCTATGCCATTGGCAGCGTTGCGATGTTCTGGGTGATCCAGCGGGTTTCGCTGTTCTGAACCCGGATCTGGGATGGCGCAGATCGATGCGGTGCTTGCGGGGTGGATCGCGCCGGCTTTCTGCCCGGATTGCAGTGACGATCCGGTCATCCGCTGCCGCCGCCCCTGATTGTGGCCGAAATGCGGCAGTGCTGTGGCTTTTGCGCAATAGATTGTTTCGGGAAACATGGTTTCTTTATCGAAACCACCACGCTAGTCTGCTGCGATGACCGCTGAAGCCCGAGGCATTTCGTGACCGAACCGCTGCGCCTTGTCATCCGCCCTGTTGTCGCCGCCGATGAGGCGGCATGGCGCGGGCTGTGGGGCCAGTATCTGACCTTTTACAAAACCACCTTGCCCGATGCCACCTGTGCCAGCACCTTTGCCCGTCTGCTGTCCGGCGCGCCCGGCGACTATCGCGGCCTGCTCGCACTGGCAGAGGGTCGCCCGGTCGGCCTTGCGCACTATCTGTTCCACCGTACCTGCTGGGCGATCGAGGATACCTGCTACCTGCAAGACCTGTTTGCCGACCCCGCAATCCGGGGCCGTGGCGTCGGCCGCGCCCTGATCGAGGCGGTTTATGCGGCGGCAGACCGGCACGGTGCCGCCTCGGTCTACTGGATGACGCAGGATTTCAACCACGCTGCCCGCCAACTTTACGACCGTATCGGGGTGCTGACACCCTTCATCGAATACAACCGGGGTTGATCCATGAAGCATTTCGGCTTTGCTGCTGTCATCGCCCTTGGCCTGTGCGCCTGCACAGCCCCCGCACCCGAAGCGCAGCGCCGCGCCAGCCCGGATGGCAGCCTGCCCGCGATGAAGGTGTTTGCCGCCCCGGTTGTCAGCCATACCCGCGAAGCCAACCCCGATCTGGCGCGGGATTTCCTCGACCTGAGCTTTGCGATGGAAAGCGGCCGAGCGGTACCGGTTCTGACCCGGTTCGAAGGGCCGGTCAGCGTGCACCTGACCGGCCATGTGCCGGCCTCGGTCGGCCCCGATCTGGATAAGCTTCTGGCACGGCTGCGCAATGAAGCGGGGATCGACATCAGCCGGGCCGGCGGCGGCACAGGTGGCGGCACAGGCGGCGGCACAGGCGGCGGCACGATCACGGTGGAATTCCTGTCACGCGCCGCCTTGCAGGCGGTGGTGCCCAATGCGGCCTGCTTTGTGGTGCCGAACGTCGGCTCATGGTCGGAATTCCGCCATTCCCGCAACGCGCGCCGGATCGACTGGGCCGTGCTGGCGTCACGCGAAAAGGTGGCGGTGTTCGTGCCCAACGACACCAGCCCGCAGGAAATGCGCGATTGCCTGCATGAAGAGATTGCGCAGGCGCTGGGGCCGCTGAACGACCTGTACCGGCTGCCGGATTCGGTGTTCAACGACGATAATTTCAACACCATCCTGACCGGTTTCGACATGATGATGCTGCGGCTGACCTATGCGCCCGAACTGCGCTCGGGGATGAGCCGCACTCAGGTGGCGGCGCTGCTGCCCGGGATGCTGGCGCGGGTCAACCCGGCGGGCCGCGGCATCGGCGGCGGTGAACCGGCCATGACGCCACGGGTCTGGATCGCGATGCTGGAAACCGCACTGGGTGCCAAAGGCAACCCGGCGCAACGCTATGACGCGGCGCAGCGGGCGGTTGCCATGGCGCAGGCACAGGGCTGGCGCGACAACCGGCTGGCCTTCAGCCTGTTCGTGCTGGGGCGGCTGTCGGTATCCAGGGACATGGATGTGGCAGGCCCGGCCTTTGCCGAGGCGCGCCGGCTTTACCTGGCGATTCCGGGCAGCGCCGTGCATCTGGCCCATGTCGATATGCAGCTTGCCGCCTTTGCGCTGAAATCCGGCGATGCCGGGCGGGCGCTGAGCCTGGTGAATGAAAGCCTGATGCCGGTGGCGGGGTCGGAAAACGCAGCGCTGCTGGCAACGTTGCTGATGCTGAAATCCGAAGCGCTGCTGCAGCTTGGCCGCGCGTCCGAAGCGCGGGCGGTACGGCTCGACTCCCTCGGCTGGGCGCGCTATGGCTTCGGGCCAGAGGCCGAGGTGCGCAACCGCATGTCAGAGATTGCGTCGCTGGCACCAACCCGGCCCTGACAGCGGAGGCGGCATGATCGTGATCGGTGGGGCACTTGCAGGTGCCGTGGCAGGGGCTGTTGCGGCGCGGATGCGGCAGGGCAATGCCGCCGACATGGCGCAATATGCCGCCGGTTACGGCATCCTGTGCGCCGTGCTGGGGCTGATTGTCACCATCCTTGTCGCCCGCATGGCCTGAGGGGTATTTGCGCCGTTTCGGGGGTGCCCCTCTTAAGGCTCAAGCACCGCTGCGATGACGCACAGCGAAGGCTTTGCGCAACCTGTCCGCCCCCACCCGTTCTGCCGCCATTGACCGCAGCAGCGCCGACTGCGACATCTCGCCCGATGCCGACAATACCAGGGTATGAAGCAGCGCCACCCGGCAGCTCACTCAAACAGTTCATGGCACAGTTCCAGCGCGTCAACCAGCGCGTCCACTTCGGCGCGGGTGTTGTACAGCCCGAACGAGGCGCGGCAGGTGGCGCTGACGCCAAGGTGGCCCATCAGGGGGGCGGCGCAATGCTGGCCCGCGCGCACCGCCACACCGCGCTTGTCGAGCACGGTGGAAATGTCATGGGCATGGGCGGGGCCCTGCAGCGTAAAGGAAAAGATCGCCCCCCGGTCGCGCGGGCGGCCCTGCAGGATCAGCCAGCCCAGCCCCTCCAGCCGTGCCAGGGCATAGTCGCGCAGATCCGCCTCATGCGCCGCGATTTCGTCCATCCCGAGGGCGGTCAAGTAATCCAGCGCCACACCAAGCCCGATCTGCTGCACGATGGCGGGGGTGCCGGCCTCGAACCGCATCGGGGCGTCGTTATAGGTGACGGTCTCGCGGGTCACCTCGCGGATCATGTCGCCGCCACCGATAAAGGGGCGCATTTCCGCCATGCGCTCAGCCCGGATGAAGATCGCCCCGGAACCGCTTGGGCCATATAGCTTATGCCCGGTGATTGCATAGAAATCGCAGCCGATATCCTGCACATCGACCGGCATATGCACCGCCGCCTGGCTGCCATCAACCAACACCGGCACGCCCCGCGCCCGCGCGCCATGGCAGATCGAGCGGGCATCGACGCGGGTGCCCAGCACGTTCGACATATGGGTGACGGCCACCAGTTTGGTGCGCGGCCCGATGGCATCCAGTATGGACTCCGGGTCCAGATTGCCCTGCGCATCGCAATCGACCCATTTCAGCACCACCCCCTGGCGCTCGCGCAGGAAATGCCAGGGCACGATGTTGGCATGGTGTTCCAGAATGCTCAGCACCACCTCGTCACCCGGTTGAAACCGAGGCGCGGCCCAGCCGTAGGACACCAGATTGATCGCCTCGGTAGTGCCGGAGGTAAAGACAATCTCCCGCTCCGACCCAGCGTTCAGAAAGCGGGCGACCTTGCCGCGCACCGCTTCGTAATTTTCGGTGGCCAGATTGGAAAGGAAATGCAAGCCGCGGTGCACATTGGCATATTCCTGGCTATAGGCATGGGTTATGGCGTCAATCACCACCTGCGGCTTTTGCGCCGAGGCACCATTGTCCAGATAGACCAGCGGCTTGCCGTTGACGCGGCGCGACAGGATCGGAAAGTCGCGGCGGACCGTTTCGACATCATACATCGTCTGCACCCACAGGTTTCGCCCGCACTTCCGCCAATGCCGCCCGCCAGATCAGCACAAAGACGGCCAACACCCCAAGTCCGGTCAGCCGCGCCACCCAACCGGGGCCGGCAAAGCCCGCAACCAACCCCTGCACCAGCATCAGCGGTGCACTGGCCAGCAGGCTCCAGAACAGCGCCAACCGGGCGGGATAAGCTCCGCCGACCTGCCCCCGGAACCGCAGCACCAGATAGCTGAGGCCTGCGAGGGCATAAAACACCAGCGGCAGCAGGAACAGTGTGGCCAAGAGCGCGCCGCCGATCCGCGCCTGCAGCGGCACCGCAGGGTCAAGATGCGCCGCCCGCGCCAGCCCCGGCAGTTCGGCGACAAAGATCAGCAGGCAGGCCGCCATCAGCATCGCCAATGCCCGGTCCTCGCGCGGCCCATCCGCCAGCTTGGCGCGGATCACTGCACGCGGGTCGCGCCAGGTCGCCAGAATGTCGGCACTGATGGTCATTTCTGCCGCCGCTGCAGCCAGCCTTCAAGGCGCGCAGTGATATCAGCGGCGATGGCACTATCTTCAATCTCGGCAATGGCATCGGCAAGGAAGCTCAGAACCAGCAGCCCCTGCGCCTCGGCCAGCAGCAGGCCACGGCTGCGCAGATAGAACAAAGCCTCGTCATCCATCGCACCCGAGGTCGAGCCATGCGAACATTTCACATCGTCGGCATAGATCTCCAGCTCCGGCTTGGCCAGAAACTGCGCATCGCCATCCAGCAGCAAGGCCTGACTGATCTGGTAGCCGTCGGTTTTCTGCGCGCCTTGCTTGACCAGAATCTTGCCCTGAAACACCCCGGTTGCGCCGTTGCGCAGCACCTTCTTGAAGACCTGACGGCTCACGCCACGCTCGGCGGCGTGGGTGATGAACACCGTGTCATCCTGATGAAAATCACCATCCCCCAATGCCGCCCCGGCGACATGGGCAGAAGCGTCGGCCCCGGTCAGTTCGATCACGCATTCATTGCGGGTCAAGGCACCGTTTGCTGTCATGGTGAAGCTGCGGAAATGGCTGTTGCTGCCCAGCCGGGCAAATATATGGGTGGCGGCCACCCGTTCATGATCGCGGCCCTGGGTGCGGATATGGTGGAAGGTAGCGCCGTCGCCGACCTCGACTTCCATCACCATGTTGAGCCGCGCGGCGGCGGGGCCATTTTCCAGAATGGTCAATCCGGCCCCGGGTTCCAGCTTGATGCTATGGTGCAGGAATACGTCGGAACTTTCTGATTGATGGTGATAAATCAGCGATACAGGCTTTTTGGCGCGGCCGGTCGCGCGGATCAGCATGCCGTCGGTGGCACAGGCAGAGTTGAGTGCCGCCAGCGGGCGCATCACCGGTGTCTGGCCACGCGCCTCCAGCACGCCGTACAGATCGCGCGCCCAGTGGATGTCGCGCTGCCCCGCATCGGCAAGGCGGCTGATTTCCACCCCCGCCAGCGTCGGATCGTCCGAGGCACCTTCGTCAAACACCCCGTCGACAAACACCAGCTTCAGCCGGTCGATGCCGTCAAATACCGGGGTTTCCCTGGCATCGAACAGGGCGGCATGAACCTCCGCCCCGATCAGGCGCGCCGGGTCGGTATAGCGCCAATATTCATCGCGGCGGTGCGGCAGGCCCATGGCCTGCACCCGCCCCATCGCCGCCTGCCGCGCCTGCCCGGCCCAGCCGCCACCGGCGGGCAAGGACTGCGCGGGTATCTGCCGTGAAAGCTGCATCAGACCGCCTCCGCCAGCAGGTCGGCATAGCCGTTGGCCTCGACCTCCAGCGCCAGTTCCGGGCCACCGCTGCGCACGATGCGGCCATCGGCCATGATATGGACGAAATCAGGTGCGATATGGTCCAGAAGCCGTTGATAATGCGTGATAACCAGAAAAGATCGCCCCTTGGATCGCAGCGCGTTGACCCCGTCAGCCACCAGCTTCATCGCATCGACATCCAACCCGCTGTCGGTCTCATCCAGCACGCACATCCGGGGCTCCAGCATCGCCATCTGCAGGATCTCGTTGCGCTTTTTCTCGCCGCCTGAAAACCCGACATTGACCGGGCGTTTCAGCATGTCGGCGTCGATCTTCAGCGTCTTGGCCCGGGCGCGCACCTGTTTCAGGAAATCGCCGGCGCTGACCTCGGGTTCGCCGCGCGCCTTGCGCTGTGCATTCAGCGCGGTGCGCAGAAACACCATGTTGCCGACACCGGGGATTTCGACCGGGTATTGAAAGGCCAGAAACAGCCCCGCCGCCGCCCGTTCCTCCGGCTCCAGCGTCAGCAGATCATTGCCATCCAACGTGGCGCTGCCCCCCGTCACCTCATAGCCATCGCGGCCCGCCAGCACATAAGACAGGGTCGATTTGCCAGAGCCGTTCGGCCCCATGATCGCATGCACTTCGCCAGCGCCGATCTTCAGGGTGACACCCTTCAGGATCACCTTGTCCTCGGCATCAAGTTTCACGTGCAGATCGTTGATTTCCAGCATATTTCCTCGCAGATGGCCTATTGTGGCCGGGTAAAGAAGTCGAATATCCGGGTCATGTCCGCAATCGGAAATGCCCTTGGTTGCAGCTCGAACCGCGCCATCCGCCCGACATGCGCCACCGGGGCGGCAAAGGCTTCGACACGGTGATAGGGCTTGCGGCCCTTGTAGTCATCAAACAGCACCGTCACCGGCGCTGCGATCCGCAACATCACCGCCATGAAGCAGGCGGCGCGAAAGCGGCCGTCAATCAGCACCACATCCGGGTGGCCGAAATCCGGGCGATCCCAGACCGACAGCGGGTAGCGGTGATAGCGCCGCCAGCCGGCGTCGCTGACCGGGGCACCCCAGGCCCCGGTCTTGCCGATATCCACCGGATGCAACCGCACCGCCGCCGCCAAACCGGCGCTGTCCAGATAGGCCTGCAACTCCGCTGCCCAACCGGGGTCGCTTTCCACCGAAAACACGGTCTTGCCCGGCATTTCCGCCGCCATCACCGTGGACCCGCCAGAGCCATATTCCAGCACCACCGCCGCCGCGCGGTAGCAGGCCTCGACCAGCCGCGCCTCGGCTGGCGGAAAGGTCAGTTCCGGCCGGGCTGGCACCCTGTCTCCGGCGTCCGGCATCGCTAACCTACTGATCCTTCTAGCGAAATCGCCACCAGCGCCTGCGCTTCCATGGCAAACTCCATCGGCAGCGCCTGCAGAACATCCTTGCAAAAGCCGTTCACCACCAAAGCCACCGCCTCCTCGGCATTCATCCCGCGCGAGCGGCAATAGAACAGCTGATCGTCATCGACCTTGGAGGTCGTGGCCTCATGCTCCACCCGCGAGGAATTGTTGCGCACTTCGATATAGGGCACGGTATGGGCGCCGCACTGATCGCCGATCAGCAACGAGTCGCACTGGGTAAAATTGCGTGCCCCCTTGGCGCGCGGATGAACCGACACCTGCCCGCGATAGGTATTCTGCGCCTTGCCCGCCGAAATCCCCTTGGACACGATCCGCGATCTGGTATTGCGCCCCAGATGGATCATCTTGGTGCCGGTATCGGCCTGCTGCATGTTGTTGGCGATGGCGATCGAGTAGAACTCGCCCTGGCTGTCATCGCCGCGCAGGATGCATGACGGGTATTTCCACGTGATCGCCGACCCTGTCTCCACCTGGGTCCACATCACCTTGGCGCGTGCCTCGCGGCAATCGGCGCGTTTGGTGACGAAATTGTAGATGCCGCCCACGCCGTTTTCATCGCCGGGATACCAGTTCTGCACCGTCGAATATTTGATCTCGGCATCTTCCAGGATCACCAGTTCCACCACCGCCGCATGCAACTGGTGGGTGTCGCGCTTGGGGGCGGTGCAGCCTTCCAGATAGCTGACATAGGCACCACGGTCGGCGATGATCAGCGTGCGCTCGAACTGCCCGGTGTTTTCGGCATTGATGCGAAAATAGGTCGAAAGCTCCATCGGGCATTTCACCCCCGGCGGAATATAGACGAACGATCCATCGGAAAACACGGCGGAATTCAGCGTCGCAAAGAAATTGTCGGTGGCTGGCACCACAGTGCCCAGATATGTGCGCACCAATTCGGGATAGTCGCGGATCGCTTCGGAAATCGGGCAGAAGATCACCCCGGCCTTGGCAAGTTCGGCCTTGAAGGTGGTACCAAGTGACACCGAGTCGAATACCGCATCCACCGCCACCCGGCGCGGCGCAGACCCCGGTTCACCTTCAATCCCACCATCAACCTCACCTTCAACCCCCGCCAGAAGCATCTGTTCCTTCAGTGGAATTCCCAGCTTGGCATAGGTCGCCAGCAGCTTGGGATCGACCTCATCCAGCGATTTCGGCCGCGTCGCCATGCTTTTCGGTTTGGCGTAGTAGAACTGGTCCTGATAGTCGATCTCGGGGTAATGCAGCATCGCCCACCGTGGCTCTTCCATCAGCTTCCAGCGGGCAAAGGCCGCCAGCCGCCAGTCGAGCATCCACTCCGGCTCGCCGTTCTTGCCCGAAATCAGTCGTACGATATCCTCGTTCAGCCCGCGCGGCGCATATTCGGTTTCGATCTCGGTTTCCCAGCCGTGCTTGTATTTGCCCGCCATCGCCTGCACGGCTTCAACCGTCTCGCGGTCAACTCCGTCACGCACATCGGCACCATCCAGCATATCCATCGTCTTTTCCTGTTCTGTTCCAACAACTCGCGGCGCGATCCTCACGCAGCACGCGCTCTTTGTCTGCGCCACTGCGCTGCCCAGCTTTCGGCAAAGCGCATCACCTCGTCTTCCGTCGTTTCCAGTCCCAGCGACAGCCGGATCGCCGAAGACGCCGCCAGATCGTCGTATCCCATCGCCCGCAAGACCCGGCTGGTCCGCACCTTGCCCGAGGAACAGGCAGACCCGGCAGATACCGCAAACCCTGCCAGGTCCATCTGCATCACCTGGGTTTCGCCTTTCCAGCCCGGCACCATCAGGCAGGTGGTGTTGGGCAACCGTGCCCCTGCCTGCCCCACGATCACCGCCTCCGGCACCAGCGCCAGAAGCGCCACCTCCATCCGGTCGCGCAGCGCCGCTACCCCGTCCCACCGGCCCTCCGCCAGATCGCGCGCCGCCGCCTCTGCCGCTGCGCCAAACCCGGCGATGCCCACCACATTCTCGGTCCCGGCCCGCCGTCCCTGCTCCTGCCCGCCGCCACGCAAACGTGCCGCCAGGTCAACCCCGCGCCGCAGCACCAGCGCCCCGATCCCCTTGGGCCCGCCAAGCTTGTGCGCCGATACCAGCGCCATTTCCGCCCCCAACCAGTTGAAGGCCAGCGGCAGCTTGCCGAACCCCTGCGTCAGATCGCTGAGCGCCAGCCCCTCGGGCAAAGCCTGCACCACGCCGGTTTCGCTGTTGGCGATCTGCACCGCGCTCACCGCCGGTTCCGCCACGCCGACCAGTCCCGCCGCCGATACCGGCAAATCGGCCCTGCCCCAGGCCAAAACCGCCTCATGCTCCACCGCCGCACAGAAAAGCCCGCGCCCCTCCATCGCCAGCGCCGCCGCCTCGGTGGCCCCCGAGGTAAAGACGATATCGCCCCCCTCTGCCCCCAAAGCCGCCGCCACCTGCGCCCGCGCCCGCTCCACCAGCCCGCGCGCCGCGCGCCCTTCGGCATGAACCGACGACGGATTGCCCGCCAGATCCATCGCGTCGATCATCGCCGCCCGCGCCTCGGCCCGCAGCGGCGCGGTGGCATTATGGTCGAGATAGATCCGGCTCATGCCACCCCTCCCGCACCCGGGTTTCTTGTTGGCAAAAATATCCCCGCCGGAGGCTCCGACCCCTGAACAAACCTGAAACCGCTCATTCGTCCACCACCTGCAACAGTGTCGGCACCGCCGGGCAGGGTGTCAGTTCATTGCCGACCACATCCGACAGCCGGGTCTGGTGCAAAAACACATAGACCTGCGCCGACAGGCTTTCCCACAGCCGGTTGGTCATGCTCTGCGCCCGGGTTCCCGACAGCCCGCCGGTGGCCCCTGCCCCCTGATGCATCGCCGAAACCGTTTCATCGACCGCCTCCATCACTTCCGAAATGCGAATCGCTTCGGGGGGCCGCGCCAAACGGTAGCCGCCGCCCGGCCCCCGCACCGACTCGACCAGCCCGGCGCGCCGCAGTTTCACGAACAACTGTTCCAGATAGGGCAAGGACAGGTCTTGCCGCCGCGATATTTCGGCCAGCGATACCATGGCACTGCTCTTGGCTGCCGCCAAATCTGCCAAGGCAACAACGGCATAGCGCCCTTTGGTCGATAGTTTCATGGCCAAACCTTTTTCAACAGCAGCAACGGCCTTTTCGCTGGCAAAACGCTGCCAAAGAGATTGACGCAAGGCAGAAGGGCGCTTAACTCACTTCCACCCGACCTGCAGCCTGTCACGGTTGCTCGGTTTAGAATGGTTCTAGGTTGTCTGAGCGATTTCGTCAAGAATAACCGCAAGACCTACAGAAAGCAGGCGAGGCAATGCCCGAGGTGATTTTTCCGGGGCCCGAAGGCCGCCTTGAAGGCCGCTATCATCCGCAAAAGGAACGCGACGCGCCGATCGCCATCGTGCTGCATCCCCATCCGCAGTTCGGCGGCACGATGAACAACAAGGTGGTCTACAACCTGCACTATGCCTTCTACAATCTTGGCTTCACCGTGCTGCGCTTCAACTTCCGCGGGGTGGGCCGCAGCCAGGGGGAATATGATCTGGGCATCGGCGAACTGTCAGATGCGGCGTCCGCGCTCGATTACCTGCAGTCGATGAACCAGAATGCCAAGCACTGCTGGGTGGCGGGTTTCAGCTTCGGGGCCTGGATCGGCATGCAGCTTTTGATGCGGCGGCCAGAGATTCCCGGCTTCATCTCGGTGTCGCCCCCCGCCAATATGTATGATTTCTCGTTTCTGGCCCCCTGCCCGGCGTCGGGGCTGGTCATCAACGGTCTGGCCGACCGGGTGGCACCGCCCAAGGATACGCTGAACCTGGTCAACAAGCTGCACGAGCAAAAGGGCATCACCATCACCCATGAACAGGTCGAAGGTGCTGGCCATTTCTTTGAAGATCCGTACATGGACCCGATGATCGCTTCGGTCACCGGCTATGTGAAACGCCGCCTGACCGAAGGCACGAGGTAGCGCCATGGCCACCCGCGAAGAACTGGCCGACGAACTGGCAAGCGATGTGATGGCGGCGATGACCCGGCTTGGCGACGATTCGATCTGGGAAAAGGTGTCAAAGGTCATCGGCACCTCGTCCCTCACGACGCAGGAGGCGTTTGTGACCGCGATGCGCTCCCGTCTGGCGACGCAGCGGGGCCGCACCCATCTGGAGCAATTGATTGCCCGCGCCGAAAACCCCGATCTGCCGCCACCGGAGATGCCCGCCAACGTCGCCCCCACCCCGGCTTCCGACAGCCACTGAGGCTGCAACCTGCGCCTGCGACACCTGCAGTATACCACCGCATACCGCCTTTCCCTTAACCGCATTTTCAACTAGATCGCGGAAAAGCACTCATCCTTGAAAGGGCAGACCATGACCAAGATCAAAGTCGCCAACCCGGTTGTCGAACTTGACGGCGACGAGATGACCCGGATCATCTGGGATTTCATCAAGAAAAAGCTGATCCTGCCCTATCTCGACCTCGACCTGAAATATTACGACCTCGGCATCGAGGAGCGTGACCGCACCAACGACCAGATCACCATTGATGCCGCCAATGCCATCAAGCAATACGGCGTCGGGGTGAAATGCGCCACCATCACCCCGGATGAAGCCCGGGTTGAGGAATTCGGCCTGAAACAGATGTGGAAATCGCCCAACGGCACCATCCGCAACATCCTCGGCGGCGTGATCTTTCGCCAGCCGATCATCTGTTCCAACGTGCCGCGCCTGGTGCCGGGCTGGACCAAGCCGATCGTGGTCGGCCGCCACGCTTACGGCGACCAGTACCGCGCCACCGATTTCCGCTTTCCCGGCAAGGGCAGGATCACCCTGAAATTCGTCGGCGACGATGGCACGGTGATCGAACGCGAGGTGTTCGCGGCACCTTCCGCCGGGGTCACGCTGGCGATGTACAATCTTGATGACAGCATCATGGATTTCGCCCGCGCCTCACTGAACTATGGCCTCAACCTCGGCTGGCCGGTGTATCTGTCCACCAAGAACACCATCCTGAAAGCCTATGATGGCCGCTTCAAGGATCTGTTCCAGAAGGTGTACGAAGAGGAATTCGCCGAAGCCTTCAAAAAGAAATCCATCACCTACGAACACCGCCTGATCGACGATATGGTGGCCAGTTCGATGAAATGGTCAGGCGGCTATGTCTGGGCCTGCAAGAACTATGACGGCGATGTGCAGTCTGATCTGGTGGCGCAGGGGTTCGGTTCGCTTGGTCTGATGACCTCGGTTCTGATGACCCCCGATGGCAAGATCGTCGAGGCAGAAGCGGCGCACGGCACCGTCACCCGCCACTTCCGTCAGCACCAAAAGGGCCAGGCGACATCAACCAACTCGATAGCCTCGATCTACGCCTGGACCGGCGGCCTGCGCCACCGCGCCAAGCTCGACACCAACGCGCAACTGCTGCGGTTTGCCGAGACGCTGGAAAAGGTCACCGTCGCCACGGTGGAGGCCGGTGACATGACCAAGGATCTGGCGCTGCTGGTCGGCCCCGATCAGAAATGGCTGACCACCGAAGGCTATCTGGAAAAGGTCGATGAAAACCTGAACCGGGCGCTTTCGGGTTAAATCGATCTGCCTGCCGATCAAGGGTCGGCGGCAGATTCGCCGCTGGCCTTTTGCCGCTGCCTCCTGTATCGCGGCGGCGCAGCATAAAGGCAGTCACTATGGACCTTCGCAATATCGCGATCATCGCACACGTTGACCATGGCAAGACCACATTGGTGGACGAGCTTCTGAAACAGTCAGGCTCGTTTCGCGAAAACCAGTCGGTTGCCGAACGGGCGATGGACAGCAACGATATCGAACGCGAACGCGGCATCACCATCCTTGCCAAATGCACATCACTGGAATGGGGCGGCAAACGCATCAACATCGTCGACACCCCCGGCCACGCCGATTTCGGCGGTGAGGTCGAGCGGATTCTGTCGATGGTCGATGGCGTTGTGCTGCTGGTCGATGCTGCCGAAGGGCCGATGCCGCAAACCAAATTCGTCACCGCCAAAGCCCTCGCCCTTGGCCTGCGCCCGATCATGGTACTGAACAAGGTCGACAAACCCGACGCCGAGCCGGATCGCGCGCTGAATGAGGTGTTTGACCTGTTCGCCAACCTTGGCGCGGATGATCACCAACTGGACTTCCCGGTGCTTTATGCCTCGGGCCGCAACGGCTGGGCCGATCTGGCGCTGGATGGCCCGCGCAAGGACTTGAGTGCACTGTATCAGATGGTGATCGACCATGTTCCCGCGCCCGCGCAGATCGCCCGCAGGGGCGAGCCGTTCCAGATGCTGGCAACCACGCTCTCGGCCGACCCCTTCATTGGCCGCATCCTGACCGGGCGGGTCGAATCCGGTACCCTGCGTGCCGGTGAAACCATCAAGGCGATCAGCCGCACCGGCGAAAAGCTGGAACAATTCCGGGTGTCGAAGATACTCGCCTTTCGAGGTCTGACCCAGACCGCCATCGAGGTTGCCGAGGCCGGCGACATCGTCACCCTCGCGGGCATGTCGAAATCCACCGTCGCCGATACCCTGTGCGCGCTGGAACTGGATATCCCGCTGCCCGCACAACCGATTGATCCGCCAACGATTTCGGTGACGTTCGGCATCAACGATTCGCCCCTCGCCGGCAGAGATGGCCACAAGGTCCAGTCGCGGGTGATCCGCGAACGCCTGATGAAAGAGGCCGAACTGAACGTGGCGATCAAGGTTGCCGATACCCCGTCGGGCGACTCGTTCGAAGTGTCGGGGCGCGGCGAACTGCAAATGGGCGTGCTGATCGAAAACATGCGCCGCGAAGGGTTCGAACTGAGCATTTCGCGCCCGCGCGTGCTGTTTCGCGATGTCGACGGCCAGCGGCTGGAACCGATTGAAGAAGTGACCATCGACGTCGATGACGAATATGCCGGCTCGGTGATCGAAAAGATCACCGGCCCGCGCAAGGGCGAGTTGATCGAAATGAAACCCGCCGGGGTCGGCAAGACCCGCATCATCGCCTATGTGCCGTCGCGCGGCCTGATCGGCTATCATGGCCAGTTCCTGACCGATACCCGTGGCACCGGCGTGCTGAACCGGGTGTTCCACGACTGGGCCCCGCACAAGGGCCCGATCGAGGGTCGCCGCGCCGGGGTGCTGATCTCGATGGAAAGCGGCGTGTCGGTGGCCTATGCGATG
>Ga0163144_10011203_pt1 | contig 19006 bp, 7 predicted proteins | sample OliLak19BULKMAT1_FD_123175 | JGI IMG/M metagenome (GOLD analysis project Ga0163144, IMG submission 123175) | Freshwater microbial mat bacterial communities from Lake Vanda, McMurdo Dry Valleys, Antarctica - Oligotrophic Lake LV.19.BULKMAT1 | ecosystem: Environmental > Aquatic > Freshwater > Lake... | reverse complement strand
TGATATGCTCTCAAAATCACATCATTGTCGTTACCTCTCGAGCCATCCACGAGAAACATGGCACGCTTCGAAGGTTTGGCTTTATGGTTCCCGGCATCGTTCTTCCAGATTGCTTTTTCTTCGATTCTAGCCTTGTCTGCTGCCTTGTCAACGGATGCCAGAAAATGTTCCCAGGGAATCACCTGCGAAAGAAGATGCTCCGCAATGGCAACACTGTCAAGCTTCCTCTGCAGACTCTCGTGATTCGACTTCTGCTTGGAGCGAGTGATGTCTAGCTCCTTCTCGAAATCCGTTTCAAGGTCTTTTCGGCTTTTCTCGAAGAAATCCAATTGCTTGTGCAGCTCTTCTTGGGCTTCCTGCCGAGTATTTCGAATATTTTTCACTTGCTTCTGCATTTCTTTAATGTGCGTCTCTCGTTTCCCCTGAGGAATCATATCGGGGTTTACGGTCATGAAATTCTTCCAGGCGGCTTCAAATTCGCTCATGGTGTATTGAGCATCAGGGTCCAAGTCGAAGTCCATGTCGTCGGCAGTAATGGGAGCAGACATCAGCTCGCTGAGAGGCATCGTCGATGCAGAGCTCTTCGTTCGCACAGACATGGTGGAGGTCGACATTATTACTATAACTAAATTGTTCTTTTACTGTCGGTCACCTATCACGTAGATGTCGGATGAAAGGCTGCGAGGTACTGTATGAGATCTGATAGGTTTGATCGATCTTTTTATTTTAGCTGCAAATCTCAAGTTTCATTCGTGGGTAAGCGAGCGGTACTAGTAATAGGACTCGTACAAAAAACCTGTAGGATGTCGGAACCGGCGAATTTCAGCGACAGCGCGAGGGGAGCCATCTTGTCCAACACACTTGAGGTCTAAAAGCGGGATCCTGAAAATCATTGAAGCTGGGTTGGTTGAGCTGTTGGTTGGTACTACTCCCAGCCGCATTAGAAGTAGTTGATGGACACCGTGTTTCTGAATCGGTGCCACGGTATCACACTGAAGCAGTAGCAAATGCAGCAATACGACGTTAGAAAGGGAGAGTTGCAAGTATGTGCTGGTCAGGCAGGCAGGCAGGCAGCCAGCCAGCCTGGAGACTGAGCACAAACAGCATCATTATCGAGAACATAAGACATGTAATCAGAACTGCATTCGATACATCATATGCCTACTTCTCCTTGCGCATTGTGGATATAAAAAAATAGTTGACTTCTTGGGTATTGACAAGGAAAAAGAAAAATTTATGTGATTCCATAACTTATAAAAACTAATATGAATAAACAGGCAGATAAAATAGATGCTCTTTCAGTTGATAGATAAGTCCATGATAATATAATCGGATACAAACATTGCACGGTCGGACGAATTAGATAGAAACGCCAAGTTTCTTCTGATATCTGATTTTCAGCTTGTCCTGCTTCTTTGAATCAAGATGGACCAACACTGCATCCACCCACAGTTGCTTCTTGGCTTCCTCCCTCACAGATGCAACTTTCTGCTGTAAGATTCGTACTTCTGAACTTAGGAAGGCGTTGTCGACCTGATACTGCTGAAGTTCCCTCTTTTGACCATCGCCATACGATTCTCGAGGTTGTGCAAAGATGGCACACTTTACGTCTACCTCTGTTGCAGGCAGGGCAGCGATGAGATCCTTTCGGGTGGAAAGATTCTTTCTCTTCAACTCACTTCTGATCTTTTTCAGTCTATTAGCTCGTTTGATTGCCGACTGGAGCATTTCCCACGTCAATTTTCCTTCCAGTATCTTGCTCTGCTTTTTCACGTGGCTCAAATTCGTCTGTAATTGGATACTCCGTTCCGCCTTTTCTCGAGAAGCCTCCTTGAGCTTGTTGCGGAATTCAGTCTCCAACTCGCTTTTCACATCGTCTGTGTTCTCCAACTGCGCCTCCAAATCACACTCGGTTTGGTAGGACACTTCTAAGATCTTTTGCAGTTTCGCGACTTTCAAATTCTGAATTAATTCCGAGTCTTTCTCAAACAAGGCTGGGTAGGCATCGAGGAACGCATTGAATGCACGGTCGTATTTGGCAACAAAGTCCAAATCGATTTCTTCATCCATGGACGATAGAACTTGCTGTAGAGGATCGTCTTTGAGGGATGATACCGTTGAACCATCCTGGGGAATCTCTGATAGGCTTGCCGAAAGAGTCGTCATATCATTTTCTTGAAAGGGTGCTTGTTCGTCGTGGTTGACCCCGCATTGAGAAGGAACGTCGTCGAATTCAGGAGGATTGTATCCTGGGATTTCTCCAGTTATCGTTCCGGTGGAGTTCGATGACTGATCATCATTTGTGTACTTGTCCTCTACACTAGGAAAGTCTCCAACAGTTCCATTCTTGCTGCCAGTGACTTCCTCCTCCACCTTCTTCTTCGCATCTTCGACGCTTTTCGTGCTGGCATCGCTGCTTCCTTTGCTGGAGCGCGGAGGCATGACCTTTTGTCTGGCGCTGTCCAATCTACGAATCATTTCTTGCTTTTCTTTTTCCTCCTCGGGACAAATAGAGGCTTTGTCCTTGCCGCTCCTGTGCGACCCGCTCCTTTGCGAGGAGCCCTGTGACAAGCTCTGTCGCCATGAACTCATGTGCGATGAGCTTTTGCTTTTATTATCGTCTGGAGAATGGCGGCTCTTCCTGCTTTTATCGTCCGAAGTGTGACGACTCTTCCCTTCCTCGGGCTCATGCCGGCTCGTCCTGCTTTTATCGTCCAAAGAGTGACGACTCTTCCCTTCCTCAGGCTCATGACGGCTCTTCCTGCTTTTATCATCCGAGGAATGGCGACTCCTCCCTTCCTCAGGCTCATGGGGTGCCTTATGATTGCGCGTCTGGCGTTTCTTGTCCACCTTCTTCCCTTGCTCTTTCTCCTCCTCTTCTTCGCTTTTGCTGGCGATGCTTTCCCGCGAGTGCTTCGTCTCGGTCACTTGCTTCTTTTCGTTTTGCAATTGCTGCAACCGCTCCTTTTGGACGCGAAGTTGCTCTAGCTGCTTTTGGAGCTTTTCCTCTTGAATTTGTTGTTGCTTCAAAAGCTCCTCCAGCTTTTGTTGTGCTGGGTTCATATCTCCCAATTCAGGGAAGATACCCTCTGGCACCCCATACTGTTGTAGCAGCTTTTTGTGGCTGTTTTGTAGGTTTGCCATTTCTTTTCGAAACAAGGCAGGGTCTGTTTCCCGTAGAGTTGCAACGGTCTTTGTCAGCGTTGAAAAGCTGTCACTCTGTAATGTAGTAGTGCCACCACCGTGCAACTCTTCTTGAACGATCTTTCGTTGCTGTTCCAACCGCGCCAAAGAGTTCAAGACAGAAGATGCCGTACTTGCTCCTTTTGTACTTGCTTCTTGGTCATCGTCATCTGGTTGCTGCTCTTTGTTTCCATACTGGAACGATGGAGTCGCAGTATTGTGTTCTTCTTCCATTTCTTCATCACTACCTGCAAACGCCATGTCTGTCTCTGCTGGAGGAATATCCTCTACTGTCGCCACGTCCTGTCCTGCCATGTAGGGATCTTCATCCTTACTACTAATGTAGGGATCTTCATCCTTACTCTCCAATGTCATTGTTGAAACCCGTCTCGTTTTTATTTTTTGTTCGACACGCTTTGTCGGTTGGGTTTCGTAGTGGTCGTTATGGCCCTTGTTGTGGCGATGGGGCTCTTGGTGGTGGTGGTCACTACTGTGCTTGTTGAGGTAATCATTGCGGCCAGAAGGCTCTCGACGAACTTCTTTGTGGTAATCATTATCGACACGCTCATCTCGAGATTCATGATCATCTATAGCGTAACCGTGATGGTAGGTCGATGAATTGTCTGTTCGAGTGTAATCGTCGGTTCCACGATCCGTGTATTCCGGTGCGCTATATTCACCACCGTTATCTGTAGGATTGTCATAGCGGGTTCCATTGTTAGTGTTTTTCTTAGCCCTGCTGCTAGGCGACCTAGGACGTTCTGGTTCCACATGGCGGCGAACGTGGCGATCACTAAACTTGCTGCTCCCGCTACTTTGCGCCTTTCGTCTGCTCATACTCACTCTGCTGCCTGATGCTTCGTCTGCTCTGCTGCCTGATCTTTCGTCTGACACCATGAACTGCCTATTGGTGACGACGCTATTTGTATTGTCATCGGTGGTCCTACTGGCACTAGGGTGCGAGGTCATACCAACGGAATACGATTCAATGGCAGACAGCTCTGCGATGGTTAGCCCATCTCCTGACAATGCGTTTCCCATCTTGCAGACTTATGTACTTCTATAGAACAGAATGTATCTATCGAATCAACTGGGTGTACTAGTACAAACAATGATGTTATTGTTTGACGCAGCTTTTCAATTGCAAAAACTGTTTTGAATACCTGCTGCTGCCAATGACAAGCAACAATAATGCAATTGAATATTATTTTCTTGTTGCCACCTACTAGCTAGGTATTGATTGCATAGCATAAATAGTAGGGTCTATTCCAGAGATTGGCGGCAGTTTCCTACATCCTCTGCACACCCAGAGACCTACAATCTCGTCGCTGTTCTTTCGCCGCCGTATCTTCTTTCCCAAATGGCGAGGATCATGCATAGACCATTTCGCGGGTTACCGTAAGTACCATGTTAAATTACGAATACTTAGGAGAGTCGACTCGCTCTGCCACGATCTCCCCTGGCGTGAATTCTGACGTCATCAAATGTGTGGGTTTCATCTCAGTCCCACTGGGCGCACGTTTGATCGAATGAATGAATGTAATCTACGAGGACGAAGTCAGCCAGTTTAGTCAGTCAAGTGAGTGGGGGCGGGTTTGATCGGCAACAGGTGCTGCTAATAATAACTTCTCACTTAATTTACACGCAAAACCAATGAATCGAGACGATTCTATCGAGTCAAACCAACAGTAGACATCGATCATTTGATTGACTCAATCGTGATTATCAAGGAACTCAAACGTAGAGATTGAAGAGAGCAGTAGAGCATGATGGCAGAAATTATCCCTCAAGCACAAGCACAGCTACAGGCTGCGATGACACCGCAAGAGGCGGCAGCTACAGGTTCCCAGGATATTGAACCCTCCGAAGGTGAACCAAAGCACTCAGCAGCAGATGATGCATGTGGGAGTGAGACACAACATCAGTCGCAAGACGACATGAAAGAAGCGGTCCTTCCTATTCCCCGTAAAACATGGGCGCTTCCCAAAGCTCCTCCTCCTTCCAGTAGCAGTGATCCAGAAAATCGACAGATCGCAGTAGCCACAAAAAAGAAGACTTTGCTCGAAATTATGGAAGAAGAAAAGGCGCTGGAACACGAGAATAAAATTGCCAAACAAAAGGCACTGGAAGATCGACTTGCCGAAGAGGAAGAAGCTGCACTGGCGCGAGCCTTGCAGGCATCCATGGCTACGCCCACAGGTACAAACGATACAATAACCAGCCATAACAATGATGATGATATGGATGACGACTTGAAACTTGCCCTGATGCTTTCTATGCAAGAGCAGCAATTGGAAGGAAAGGTACCTGCCAAAGCGGCCGCAACAGTTGCGTCCGCCAAATCACCACCTCCAGTAGACGGAAACAGCAAGATGTCGATCAACAGCAGCAACAGCAACAGCAGCAATCTTACCTTTGACGAGAACTTTGATGCTGAGCTGAATAACCAGCTCTTGACAGCAGCCAAGGAGTTTGAATTGAAGCAGGGTCTTTGTGTTTCTTGCAAAAAGCTTGGTTTTTGTCCCCCGGTGCTCAGAGTTTGCACCCGTTGTCAAGTAACTCCCTACTGCAGCAAAGAGTGCCAGAAACGTGACTGGAAAGAGGGTCCCCACAAGTTCATTTGTGACACATTTGTGGGGAATCCAAAGGAGTTTTGCATGCCACTACATCTGGTCGGTGTAGGATCCATGACGGTGAAAGAAATGATGGAGTGTTTCGATGGGCGTCGAAAACTATTCCTCGATGCCCTCAAGAAGGCAAAGGTCCGCATGATTCATCTTATCATGGGCGCCAACAGCACACTAATCGAGTCCGAAAACGCGGTATTTTTTGTAGTGGAGGCATCTTTCTTTGCCAATGGTCACCTGCAACAGGTCAACCACATTTTGGTCCGAGTAGTGGATCAAAGCGAGAAGGCTGTGAGTCGTATCAATCAAGAATCGGGTCGCTTGTTGGCTGCGGCCAAGACAACTGTTCTAAAGGAACTTGTCGCCCTCTGTAAGGAATTCCAGGAGCATGGTATCTCCGTGGCTTCGATGACATATGGCCGGGGCCTTATGCATTGGCAAAAGGATGACGCGCAAGTCAAGAAGGCGATTCAAGCTGCCACAGAACAGGGGAAAGAGCAGCCGTGCATGAACGTGACAGACATAATGAATGCCAAAGCGGCCGCAACAGTTGCATCCGCCAAATCACCACCTCCAGTAGCAGCATTTGCATCCATTCCTCCAGTCGCTGCTGCGGCGGCGTCTGTATCTGCCTATGCCAGTGCTGCTGCCGCCAGTAGTAGAAACGATGAGGCAGGCTTGACCGAAGAAGAAATGAAAGCCATCGAAAAGGCACTGCAAGAGGCGGACGCAGCAGAACAAAGCCCAAAAGAGGGGACCACAACAAGGCAACGTTCGGACCATGCACCGATCCGATTTTCTACGAGAACAAGGAAAGGGAGACGATGCATATTACGACAGCGACGGTGACGACCACGGCGATTATGATTATGATGACTTGGATGAAAATGACAACACGGAAGCAGGTTTTAGAATCAATTCTACCAAGCCGTCACCATGGTCCCGTGCCGACCGAACCACGATTCGTGGGCCCAACCAAGAACTCCGAACGAAGCACGACCCGAAATTGCAAGGACAGGCGAACGCGTACCGCCTAGAATTGCGTGCCGATGACGAGACAGGAGAACGGGCCCATGTAGGAAACAGAGCTTACAACGCATTTCATAGAAGCATGCAAAAGAAAACTGTAAAGGTAAGAATGATTTCTCTGCGCCTCGTTGGCTGCTCGACTTGAACATAAAAAGAGAATAATATTATGATCTGCTGCTTACCCAAGACGATCGATTCCTCTTTGTTCGATAGGGTGTTGCAGCTCATGGTCACGGAAGAGCGACAGCCGATGCGGACAAAACGCGAGACGGGGCATTGGACGGACGGGTCCGGTTACAAATAGCTAGGGCCACGAATAATGGCCTAATAGAAAACTTCCACGGCTGCGTCAAGGAAGGAAAAGAAGCTTTAGTCTTTCATGCGGATCAAGGAAGTACGAGCGAGGGCTTTGATGTGGCTGTCAAGGTATTTAAGCGAATCACGGAATTTAGAAATCGGGTCGAGTATGTTGAAGGTGATCCCAGGTATGGAGACGGTCAAAATTTTCGAGATGCTAGTGCTCGGCAGCAGGTGGAACAATGGGCAGAAAAAGAACATCGCAATTTAGTTCGTGCGTATCGTGCAAAAGTACCAGTTCCTAGACCACTGTGGCAGAAAGAAAATGTTCTATTCCTCCGCTTTCTTGGTGAGGAGGGGTGGCCAAGTCCACAACTCCGAGAGCTTGATATCAAAAAGGGGAGTAAAAAATGGACAACCTTATATGAACAAACAATGTCGGCGATGCAGCAGCTTTACTGCGATGCAAGGCTGATCCACGGAGATTTGTCCGAATACAATATAATGGTTTGCCCTGCGAGATTTCTCAAGCGAGTGGATGAAGATGCTGTACCCATCAAGGGAAATCTTGACGACAACACACAAGAGGATGAAAAGGAAGCTAAACCAGCTGTAGTGGAGGAGGAAGATGCTAAACCAGCTGCCAAGCTAGATTCTCCTTATGAAATCAAACCAGCAGCAGTGGTTGAGGCGGATGCTAAACCAGCTGCCGAGCTAAATTCGTCTGGTTCTGACAATGCCGTAGGCAAGGCTGTCGCCGCTGAGGATGATTCCTTGCAAATTGTCTTGATAGACTTTGGCCAAGCCGTTGATTTACGCCACCCAGAGGCTGACCAATTGCTTCAACGGGACGTGTCGCGAGTGAAGCACTTCTATGACAGGATGGGCATCACTACTATCAGCGTGGAGGCAGCCATGGCATATGTGCAAACAAAGGATGCCCCTCTGCGCTAGTGGTGGGTCCAACGGCAATGATTTTGCGCGGTCTAGGCTAGAATTAAAAATTGAGAACCGTCGTGCCTTCAGTTGAACACAACAGTTCCCTAATTAGCCCGTTCTTGGATCCTGAAAATATAATTCGCTGCTTTCCATATTCTAGTTTTTCCATATTCTAATTTATATTCAAAAAGGTGTCTTCAGCTTCAGTAAAGTAGCACAATTGCTAAAAATTCAAAAAGGTTTCTTAAGCTTGAGTATTGTGGCACAATGATCGGACCCACAAAAGAGACCTTCGCGTTTCTCTCCACACCCCAAAATACTGCACTCCAAAACGACGTCTTTGACCAAGGACGAAGGGGACAACAAGAAATAATCCAATCGTTGTCCCTTGCCTTGGTATTTGCTCGCATACGTATTCCCATCCTTACTTAAATGTCCCCGCCACGTAAAATTAGGACGATCCCACGGACTCTTGTACTTGGCATTATCATCATCTGTACTACTACACCCGTCGGGATGTAGTTCCCGCCAAGTATCTGCCAAGTCCGCCTCCCGCCGAATCTCCGCAAAGCGTCGTCGTTCATTTGTCGTGAAACTCGGAATGCCCTTGTCGTCGGAATGTCGATTTGGATCGAGCTTTTTCGTCACACCTGCCACAAAGCATTGCTTTTCGTCGGTCCAAAATTCAAAGATTTCATCCTCCGTGTCATTGTCAATTGTGCCCCGTTTCCAGTGGGACCCATCGCGATAATCGGCAGCGACATTCAAGTCCCCACACCATAACAGTGGTCGTTCTGCAATGTTTGTTGTTGTTGTTGTTGCATTGTCCTGATGGTCGTTGTCCTGACTCTTGTTGTTGTTGTTTGTCATTTTGGAAGCTTCTGCCGCCTTTTCCAACAGCTTGCGACGACTTGCCAAGAATGCTTTCATGTCGTGATCCCATTCCCGTCGTCGTTGATAAGACTCTTCCTTGGTACCATTGTTGGGAACATAGGTATTGATCAAGTCAAAATTGGAAAAGCTAAAAAACTGAAAGCGTCCTTCCGAATGGTGCTCGTCCGACAAGACGGAGGATTTCTTGTTAGGGGATGTTGTTGCTGCTGTTGCTTTGGGCGCAAAAAATGCCGTCATGGAGGTTTGTTTCTTCTTTTTGGGAGAATCTAATCTTTTTGGGATGTTATTGTTGTTGTTGGAAATACCTATATCTTGTCTAGTCAAATGGTACTTTTTGAGAAGCAAGGACAAAGCGGACCGAGTCGTAAAGGCACAATTACTGTTGTTCGCGTCAAATGCTAGACGTTTATGAATCAATGTCAAGGTCCCCGCGTATTTGTTGTCGTGCAAACTCCAAAAGGGTTGATAGTCGGAAAAGACACTACGTTCCATAACGTCCTTGACGGAAGCATAATCAGAAGCCAGCGGAGTACCCCGATTGGCAGGACCTGCTGCTTTCAAACGGACTTCTTGCAAACACAAAACATCGGGATTGTGTGTTTCACGCAACAAACGATGAAGGTCGTCTTTGTTCCAACTGCACCGAGATACCAAACCATTGGCATTCCAAGACACAAAGGACATGGGAGCTGTTGCTTGTCCTTCGCCTCCTGCTCCTTTCTTGAGGCGCTTGGCCGACGGTTCGACGAACGAATCGTCGGATTCACTATCGCTCATTTTTTCCTTGCTCTCCTGTATTGTACCCGTATGATTTTTGCGCGGGAACGACAATACGGTAAGTTGCGTTTGCCGCTACAGTGACGATGTGGCTGTGGTGAAATGCTAAATCAAAGCTGCCGTAGCGTGGCCATCTTTGTCTCCCTCGACAAGAAAACACATTTGTGAAGCTATTGAACTTCGTCTGCATGACGGGAGATCTGATGAGAAAGATGGCGTCATTGTTTATCCTAAGGTTAGGGTTTCTATGTCGTCAACTTTTTGGCCTTGGTTGAATTTTTCGTTTTTAGAAAAAGGGGGCGTCTAAAGAAGTGTGACATAGCAGTTCTTCCACCCACCCCACCCCTTGTGAGAACTCCCCCTTTTTCTCGCCACAATTGAACTCGAAAACCTGGCAAAATGTATCGCGCCATGCACTTCGCCGTGACAAAGAATTTCTCAATAGCAACAACAAACAAAAACAACTCTTGTTTTTGGATCACCCACGGCTAGCCATTGCCTATACTGTACTGTTAGCTAGCTACCTACCTATATTGGTAGCTGACAAGTAAATCATCTAAAACCCTGATTAAGCTGTCAGCATCGGTTTGCTCCCTACCTCCGGCCTTTGAGCTCGCTTATCGACGACAACATACTTTCCGAACTTGCATTCATTAAATACGTACATTGATTCATTCCTATCGAAATTGTACATGCATAGTTCATGAATGGTATCCATCCTAATAGATTGCAATAATGGATTCCTTATTATTGAATGAATCTGCCCCTCCTGGACCATTGCCAGCAGCAACCAACAGTCCCACGCCAGGACGTGGAACCATGCAGGCCTTTGAAATTGAAGCCGAACCACTGGTCTTGTTTCCAGATGCACCATCCTCTACGAGGAGCATGGAATCCATGCGAAGGAACCATGAAAGTTTTACTAATAGTGGCGACAGCAGCAGTGGCAGCAGCGGGATGACAGAAATGGGTCTCGTTCTTCTTCGTGGTGGTCATCGATTGTGGACAGGCCTTGCGAGTTCCGTGCAACGAGGGGCTACAGCTGCAACTGCAACGGCAAGGAATGACAACAACAACGATGAAGACGATGAACTGACTCAAAATTATGTTTTAATGAGTGGACGACCCCAACGCGGTGGTCCTGCTGCGACAATCCTTCAGGAAGTTTTGGGATCTGGATTGTTTCGACACGTACTCATGGCGTTGGTCGTTGTGGCGGTCATGATCCATTTGGCGCTGATTGACAAGAGCAGCATTAGTGGCTTTTGGAGGGGGGCATCATCTTCTGGTGCTGCTACTTCTACTACTACGGATAGTACTAGTAGTATGGATAGGAATAGTGTGGTGATCAATGGAGAGGAGCGGCCCAATCCAAAGCCCTCATACTACTCCCCCCACACGTTTACGTTCGGGGGAGACAACAACCAGGGGCGCCACCCTAAAACGACGAATGAGTATAGCAATACTCCGGAGAAAGGGAACGAGAAAACGATAGCTGAAATTATTCTAGAAGAGGAAATTGAGGAAGAGGCGAACGAATTTAAGGGAATGTGGGATCTTGACATTGTCAATAAGATGAACGATCAGGGACACTATCTGCACGATCCTTTTTTTTCGCCCTTTGCCTCCCGCCTCTATGATGCACAACAAGACGAGTTGGACCGCCGGCAAGCGGAATTCAATCTTCGCATGCAATCGATCAGCAAGCAGTATGGAGCATGGACCAATCCCGACAAGGTGTATGCCCAATTACCATCGTCGTTCCTGGACTTGTTTGAATTTCTAGATGTGCCCATGGATGAGTTCCCCGAGGATTCGTGGCAAAAAGACCAACAATACATTTTCGATTTTCTGGATAAAGCAAAATCTCTTGTAGAGAATACCATGCAAGCTATAATGCTCGAGTATGGCTACAGCGATCCATCCGAGGAGGACAAGGAGTTCTTTGATGTGATTGTTGGTGACTATGAAGTCCTCAACGGCACCGCAATGCATCATTTGTCACTGGAGAAACTCAAGGGGATTGCCTATTTATCTCAGAGAGGTTGGAATGCGCTGGTGAGGAAGCTACTTCATGCCATGATTACCCACGATCATTTTTATGTTGTGGTCGCAGGAGGCGCGGAAACATACGCTGGCAATAATTTTGCACAATCGCAAATCATGCAATTCAACTACATCATGGAGCCACTCATGCACAAACTCGGTATGACCCTGATATCACGAAATATGGGTATGGACGCTTCCACTGCTGTTTCAGCTCTCGGCGGAGCCGATATCTATGGCGAAATGGATATTCTCTGGCACATTCAGGATATCGCTACCGAAGATAAACCTGGAGAATTTGATCTGCTGCAACGACAAGCAATTCTATCAGGCGATCGCATTCCAATCATTTTCAGCCCAGACACGGATGAGCTGACGCTCTCCTCGAAGGAGAAGGCATGGGTTGGTAACCTCCAGCCGGGTCATGATTTCTGCCGTGCTGACGTCCCCGATGTGGATGCCTGCCAGAGTTTCAATACGTACAATTCTGTTTGCTGGGAACACAGATCCGATTGGAATCCAGCAACTACGCATGATGAGCAAGTCGGCTCCTTGGATCCATTCATTGATCAACACAAATATCCAGGAAACCGTCAGCACCGGCTAGAAGGTCGGAAAATGGCGCTGTTGCTTCTGCATGCCATTAATGGAGCACTGGATCGATGGAAGGAGAAATTTAATGTTGAGTCCATGCCGTTAGCACCGCAGTATTGGCATGTCCAAAAAACCTACACCGACATTAGGAAAGCAGTCATGGAGCTGGATCGAACACCAGGCGAAGCGGCTGGTTTTTCTGCAAGTTGTGAACTGCTGCTGAGGGATTTGGATCCCAGAATATGCCACGTGACTATGCATGCGTTTACGGAATGGACACCACGCGTAATACCCAGAAAACAGAGTCTTTCGGACAACGCGTGCTGCGCAGTTCTTAAACCTCAAGCGGACGAAGTCTATGATGGCCCTGACATTGTCCCCTTGGCTTGGCGTTTACCAGAGAACGAAATCGACGTTCATATGATCGCGATTGCTGCGAATATTACGTTTTTCGTTGATCCAAACGGGAGAAAACTGCGAGAGGCGGATTCAAAACCTAGACTCGCCGCAAAACACAGTCTTCGGCATTTTGATGGTAGGAAGCTGGGGGAGTTTGAAGATATGGTGGACAGATCCGGCTGGGTTCTGGACAACGCCCCCGCGGGTTTTTGCGATGGCTCTGCTCAGTCCAGATGCAATCGTGTGGCCAGCAATGTTTGCCTACTCGCCAATCACAACTTTTACAAAGGTGCCCTAGTTGGCACCCCCCATGATGGCTGGCTCACGCTCAAAATCCCCAATGTACGACATGGTATTATTTTGGCAAGATTTGAGCTTGACATCAACGCGGCTCCGGATGATTTCGTCTTTGAATTCTCCATCAATGGAAAAGAAACATCCATATCGAAATCGCAGCTAGGCAGCTTTGCGAAAACAATCGTGTCGGACTTGACGGTATATCCATTGCTACTCGAGAAAGGCGGCTTAATTGGACGCGATCCTGCCGTTCAATACGATGTCGCTATTCGGTTTCGAAGCGATGCCGATCGTTACTTTCCGATCCGCCTTTCTCATATTTACTATGCATGAAAGTGTCGAAGATTGCTCCGATTTGGGAGGCGCCCGAGTGGGTTCATTGAAGCACGGCGACTCACGTCTGGGCCCCACTCAATCATTAGTACCAGCCTTCGTCATGTCTTTCAACTGTAGGTTAGATTTACAATGTAATATAGTGTGACAACGTTTTGAAAAATTGAAATCAGCCCAGCATCGTCTTCCCAATATCCAGACTGAGGATTGGAATTCCAGCATCAGTGCTTGCTCCTAGCTAGTAGTAGTGTCTCATGCAATTTGAGTGGACGTGCTGCTAATGTTCTCTGCTAGCTACTGTAGCGTATTTGGTACCGTGTGGTGTTCAATGTAATGCTGACCAGTACTGTTACTACCAATTCTGTTGAGACTGTTTGCCAAAGGATTAGCTCAGAATCAGAGCTGAAAATGAGCTAACATTCTTCTACAATGTACGACGTTGTACCAGTACACGTAGCCGGGCTTCTGGTTAAGTAGCCACCCACACATCTCTGGACGCTCATAGACTCATCAATCTCACTCCCTCAACACCACAACCCCCTCACCTCAAAACTGAAAACTGACCGACGACGATGGCATGTGGCCGACACAAGCAGAAGACCGCTATGATAATAGCTACTAACTGAAGCTATCTACGAGTCCGGGCCAAATAACATAACTTATCATACCTACTACTTCGAAAAAGGCAGAGCAAACCGGTCAAACGAAGACTTAAAAGAAAATCAGCAGAGAGTCAGGAAAGATGGCACGTAACAGCGATTGTTTCGCCAAGAATGATCCACATTGGGCATTCGGTGCTGCACCAAAATGGATGGTGGCCTTCGCTATCCTAAGTTCCCTACTGTTGAGCATAGACTGCGCGGATGGCTTTGCAATAGACCCCGGGCAGAGGTCGTTTGGCAAATTTCACGTCAACCACCACAACAATCAGAGGCTCGCGCTGCACTCTTCTTCGTCTCTCTGCATTTTATTTGCCGAGGCTAAAACAAAGTCCGAAACTCGGACCAGCAGCAACGAGATAACGCCATCCCGTTACAAGACAAAAGAAATGGACAAACGAAATTTTCCAATATGGAAGGATCGACAACAATTGTCTAAGCTTCGCGTGGGCGACCGACTCGAAGGATACCTTTTTCAAGAACATTTGGACGGTACTACTGGACCAAAAGTATTTTTGGAGTGTGGCGTTGGTCAGTACAACTCTGTCAAAGGCAAATGGAAGATTGTCCACGCCATGCTTCGCTTGGGGAATCAAAACGCAAAGCCGTCCGCTACACTCAAACGAGTCGCTCGACTACGAAAAAAAACTAGTATTGAATGCTTCGTCTCTAAAGTTCGTCTCGATAATTCACAATTGGAAGTCGTTTTGAACGAAGTCGATGTCCCTGATAAAAGTGAACCGGCAAAACAAATACCTGTACAGTCATTGAAGCCTGGACAAGAGTTGGTGGGGACCGTTGTCAAACTTGTACCGTACGGTGCCTTTGTCAATGTTGGTGCAAACCGGCTGGGCTTGCTGCATATTCAAAAAGTAGCGGACCTCTACGGGGCCTACATTGATAAAGAAAAAGGCTTGGAAGATGCTGGTTTAGAGAGGGGATCCAAAATCAAAGTACAAGTAGAGTCGAATGACAAGAAACGCCTCTTTTTGGACTTCACCACCAAAGTCAAAGAAGAGGCCGAACAGGATAGAATCGAGCGACAAAAAAGGAAGGAAGAGCGCGAGAAACAAAAGCAAGACGGCGACAGCCAAATGGCCTCTACCTCGACACAGGCTGTTGCAGCTGCGGGAGCTGTGGCATCGGTAGCGTCGCTCGGTTCAGCGAGCGCACCCAGCATAGCTGCTCCTCAGACATCCAAAGAAGAGGAAGATGTTTGGGCTGCATATGCTGCCGACAATCAAAGCGGGGACGAAGATAGCGACGATGACGTATACGATGATGACGATGATGATGAGGACTACGACGACTACGACGAAGACCGTGACATCGAAGATGCTCTTGGGCTAGGAACGTACTAAACAGTATTGTATAATATTAAATGTTGACTTAAAGCTAAATAGTATTAAGCCAGTATAGGTAGCTGGACACTGTCACCTGGACTTGGATTGGTCGAAACGAAGATAGAACACCAATCAAAACATCGTCTCGTGAGCTGGACCTCTATACCTCGAAACCACCGCAACGCGGCTGGTTTACTGGCTGGCTTACTGACTGGCTGGGGGCAACTCGCGCGCTACACTAAGGCAGCAACTTAGACTCAGTTCAAGAGAGTAGATAAATTACTCCACAAGACGATAAATGAATCATATATTTATTATTTTAGCGACGGACTTGTTGTTTGTTTCAAATACTATTCACACCTCATATTACCTCCTAAATATGTAATATGTACATGCATACTCTTTTTCACACTTTAGCTACATCGACGTTTCGAGTCCATTTCTTGCCAGAAATGTCGCGGCGGAAGCCCCTTCGTTTCATGCTTATCGTCCCAGGAGCCACCGTCCAACAACAACTTGTGGCTATCAATGTGCATCCATACATCGTCATCCTTCGGCAAGCGATCGAAATGTACCCTAGCATAATCATCCGAAAATTCAGTGATCACGCCTGCAAAGCACTGCTCGTCTTCCTCACCTGAACTTTCATCGCTGCTGCTACTATCCGAGAGTTCGAGTTTTTGTTTTTGTTTCTGTGGGTCCGGCTCGTTCTCCTTCGAAACTCGTCCAGGGATCATCACCAAGACTTTGGCACCCGCTACCAGACCTTTCCGTGTCATAGGCTTGGCCAAGTGCCACACCTCCCTTTCTACGATGACTCGCTTTTGTTGGGCTTTTCCCGACCTCGCCCGCTTTCGGCCCGATACTTTGTTGCTATTCTCGCTGTTGTTATTGTTGTTGTTTTGCATGTGGCGATGGTGATTGGTGCCTCTTCTTCCAAAGTCGGCTCGCTGGTTGCAAGGAATGGGCGCCATCACTTCGACCCAGAAATCCTTCTTGCGCTTTTTGCCGTGAGGTTTGCCGTTGACGTTTTTGTTGTGTACATCGACTTCTTCACCCTCCGACTCCGATTCCGATTCAGAATCATCCTCCACTTTGTTGTGTGCGTCGTAATACTGCAAACCCCAGTCTCGAAAGGATTTGCGTCGCCGGCTGGTCTTCTTTTTGTTTTCCTTCATGTAACGGGCATGCAATCGCTCCAAACGAAACATATCGATACGTACACTGTCCGGTCGGCACATGCAGATGCGTGCTTCATGGCCGAAGGGAATCCATTCGGGGACACCAAAGTTGGTTGCTTCGGCAATATTGAACCCCGTGTTGAAGCCAAAGTGGTATCCTCCGGGGATTGTAATCATGGCCTCTCCCGGATACTGAATTTGTGTTGTGTATTTGATGCCTGCCTTTTTCAGAATCATTGGGCTCAAAAGACTGCGCTTGTGCCTCAAGAATTGCTTGCAATCTTGATGAGCGTGAGCAAAGTAATGCTCAAAGAGCGCCTCCATGCGTTGAGCATCAGGACCCGGCGCCACAGCATACCAAATCTTGGGTGCTCCAGCGTGGAGATAATTAATGCTGAGCAAATTCATGTCTTCGGTGTGAGCGGCAAACGCGGAGGCCCACATTCCGAAGTATAGATAGGGGGATGTGACGCCTGGCAAGTTGGGTCCAAGTAGTTGCAAAAAGCTGTCGAGGTTGCTCAAGTTCCATCCACAAGCAGGATCGTCTCCAAAGAGAGAACCTTCCATGTCCGCTCCATACGTCGCAGGGGGCATAGTGGGACCAAGACGCTTCCAGAACTTGCGTTCCATTTCTTCCGCAGAGGGAAGCTTCTTTTTGGCGCTTTGTTGACTGGGACTGTTGCTGTTGTTGTCTGCTGTATTCTCTTGCGTGGCATCATCGTTGTTGTTATTTTCATCCTCGTCCTCACTGTTATTCTCGTCTCTAGGGACAATATTGCTATTGTGATCGATTTCCACTTCAGGACTTTCTGGGCGGCTCTTCTTGACAGCTTTCGGTTCCTTGCCCTTGACTTCCTCCTTCTTCTTTTCTTCTTCCTCTTCCAAGGCACGCTTGATACTATTCTTAGTCTTTCTTGTCGTATTCACCACCGGTTCTTTCTTCTTTTTCTTTTTGTTACTGCTATCGGGACTTTTCCTTTTCTTCATTCCCAGCAACTGCTCTTCCAAATAGGCATCCGCTTGATCCCTAAAGGCATGCAAGGGAATCGATGGTTGATCCAAGAGAGTGTATTCATACACACCTCCAATTCCTCGTACACATTGTCGAATGGGATTGTGAATGATCATATCACCGAGTGGTGTGCCCTTTTGAAAAGCTGGCCCTCGTCCAGTACGGTCTTTGCCAATGCCTTCTTCCTTCCAAAATCCGTCCGGCAGACTCACTTTGGCCATGCCTTCGGCGAATCGCTGAGGTCGCGAAGGAAAGCCATACTCATCAAGTTCGGCGTCTTCCACGTAATGAACGAGAGTAGGCCTGCAATAGTTGGTGTGGTTGTTGTTGCTATCATTCGCCGAGCGTTGAACTTCATCTTGGTATGTGACACGAGCGCCGTCCAGTACAACCGTTCGAATGTAATCCGAGAAACTCTTTTCTTGCAGTTCTGCCAGCGTGGGTTTGTGCGCTTTGCAACGTAAGGGACGATGGGATTTGGACTCGCAAAAGGTCTTGCCATCTTCCATGTCTCGATTGGGAGTAGGAGTAGTCGCGGCGTTCGTAGAATTCGTCGAGTTGACAGGTGTCGTTTGAGTTGCCGCAGCTGCGGTAGCGCTGCTCATTGTAAGTGTAGCCTCTGCCGTTGAGGGAATTCTTGTTGCTCGAGGAGGGGATGCTGTTTCGTCTGCATGTGGGGGAACAACGTTGCCTATCTGTGAAGGAGGAGGCGGAGAGGCCAGTGTGGCCATCGGAGTCGTAGTAGTTGTAGTCGACATGCTTTTCGCCCGGTAGGCACGACCTAGCTAACGAATAATGACCGCTTGTCTTTCGACAGCTAAGCTCCCTGCTAACACACTTTACTTGCCTGCTTCAGGCTATCAGACCGCTCTATTCTCAGTTAGCTAGTCCTGTAATGGCTAGAGCTAACTTTCTTTCCTCTATGAGAAAGAGGTTTTACTATTTGCTTCCGACTAAATTTCAGAATCTTCCATAAAAGATGAGGAAGTGGTTTCCCTGGTCGTGTCGGCGCACAGTCAGAGCTACGTAGCTACTACTAGTAGGTGAGTTGGTCTTTTACCTTTACTACTAGAAAAAACAAGAGTTTCGACGGCGACGATGATGAAGCAGAGAGATCGCATTCGTGGGCAACTCAATTCGCAAACACGCAATTGCAACCAATGGTAGCGTACAATTCTGCGTCTGACGGTACGGAATCGAATCCGTACGCACGACAGATGTCAAACGGTGCCAGAATTCCCGTAAGGATTTCACGTAGAATCTAGTAGCAGTCATAAGTCAAGCAAGCAAGCCCGGTCCCAGATGCGGCTGCGTCAGAACAACGCGGCTGCTGGAAAAGAGCAAATGTGGGTCTATTCATTCCGAGAATTATACATTTGGTCGCACATTACCTCTA
>Ga0163144_10011202_pt1 | contig 19006 bp, 23 predicted proteins | sample OliLak19BULKMAT1_FD_123175 | JGI IMG/M metagenome (GOLD analysis project Ga0163144, IMG submission 123175) | Freshwater microbial mat bacterial communities from Lake Vanda, McMurdo Dry Valleys, Antarctica - Oligotrophic Lake LV.19.BULKMAT1 | ecosystem: Environmental > Aquatic > Freshwater >... | reverse complement strand
TACAATACTAATTACTGGATTAGGGACATTGGCTGAGATAATTTTAAAGTAATTATTACTGGAGTCACACAATGTTTTACCATTTTCGGTTTCTAAACTTTTGAAACAAGCAGTAATCTTATAGTTACCGGCTGTAAGGTCTGATTTAAGAGTAAAGCCTAATTTTTCTTCACTCGAAGATACTGGGGTAGTAGTAGAGGTGAATTCATACCCCGGAATGTTCCCGAGAATAGGACTGTACAAGAAAATAGAGACACCGCTTGTTTTAGGAATATGGTTGTAACTCCATACAAAAGGAAGAGTTGAACCTATAGTAAAGACCTCCCCCCCGTTTGGTGATTCAACTGTAATGGTTGGGGTGTTGCCACCCAACACTTCAAATCCCAATCTATTGCTGAGGCCTGCAGCTGATTTAACCTGAATGAAATGAGGGCCTGGTTTCCAAGTTGCAGGGACTTGGAAATAAATTGTCTTACCGTCGGCAGAATCCATTTTACTAGGAACCGGTTCGACATTATTGTTATCCAAATAAATATCCGATGGATACATTCTGACTCCATTTATATTAATAATATCTCCCACCTTTACTGACTTTGTTACTGAGTTTATATAAGGCGCTGTTTCACCAAAAATTGTTACACGGTTAGAACTATTTGCTCGTACAAGAACTTTTTTGAAATGATTGTCTTGTGTGCTAAACACCATGACACCTCCAAGTGTAAAATTGTATGTTCCTGCAAAAAGCTGGTTTGGATTGTAAGATTCGGTAACTTCGAAATTAACACCTTTACCAGCTGGTACCACATAGACTGGGAATGAGTTCCCAACAAGAATTTCTTTAACAGTTCCTAATGCCACCATCTTTCTTTCGCTTTGAGGTCTATAATTACCAACATTGGGCGCAGTTATCATCGAATCCAAACCATAACCTTTTGGCACATAGAGATCACGATCTGTGGGGGCAATCACATTAACACGTATTTTTCCAGTAAGCGCTGCTTCTTTTCTGTTTGAATCATAGTTAAGAATAAGAGTGTTACTTACAATACTAATTACTGGATTAATAATACTTCCACAACTAACTTTTTGTATAAGAGCTCTAGTGCGCGGTCCTACATTACCATAGGTTGAAAGAGTGAAGCCTTGTTCGCGCTGAAAAGCCGTAACTGCAGCTTTTGTAGATGAGCCAAAATAACCAAATGTAGTCGTTGCTGCTCCGAAATAACGTTGTGATATCAAAAATGCCTGAAGTAGTGTAACTTCTCCACTCGTCTTAGCGTCAACAGAACCAAGGGTTAAGTAATTTACCAAAACAATGCAAGGTGTTGAGGTTGCAGCAGGGACGGTTTGCGCAGATACATCGTTAGCAATAAATACCAATACCAAAGACAGCGCGATCAAAACATTTCCAACTATTCTTTGCATATTCAAAAAAATAGGCCTTTTAATACGATTAATAATATGCTTATACTATGACACACAATGAAATATTATATTAAAATTTTATCCACACTCATTGTCTACATTTTTGCCGTCACTGGCTTCGTCCTTGTGGTTGGTTATTTTGGAGTTAAGTACGGTTTAACTAATACCAGCGGAATCATAGACACGCAACGAGATGATTTTGTTAAGAATTTAAGTGGAGTACCGGTCAAAACCCCATCTTCAACTGATTTTAGTCCAAAAAATACAGAAGAATGGAAAATTTTCAAGGAAGCGGTTACAAAAGATAAGGAGATTATTATAAAAGCGGCCAACAAAGCAGATGTGTCACCACGCCTGATTGTGGCCAACCTTGCGGTTGAGCAGTTACGGTTGTTTTATACTAACAGAGAAGTATATAAACAAGTCTTCGCTCCCCTCAAGATTCTTGGAGTACAGTCACAGTTTTCGTGGGGCGTAATGGGTATAAAGCCTGAAACCGCTAAGAAAATCGAAGACAATTTGAAAAATTATTCATCCCCTTTTTATCCCGGCATTGAATACCAATACCTTCTCGAATTTAAAACAGCCAATCACGATAAAGAACGTTTTGATCGAATGACTGACCAGCATCAGCGTTACTATTCATATCTCTACGGAGCAGTGTACCTTCGAGAAATAATCAGTCAGTGGCAGAAAGCAGGTTTTGATATATCAAAGAAACCAGAGATCATCTCAACTCTTTATAATATTGGCTTTGAGAAATCAATTCCCAATGCGAATCCGCAGGTCGGTGGTGCACAAATCGATATTAACGGAATTAAATACAGTTTTGGTGGTCTTGCTGCAGATTTCTACAATTCAGACGAACTAATCAACGTGTTTCCTCGATAGAAAATATAATTTAAAGAAATTATTTTCTTGATTCTACGATCACCTTCTCAACATTTGGAGGAACTATTTCGTAATGATCAAATTCCATTTGCGCATTACCTCTTCCCTCTGTCATAGAACGTAGCTGAGTGGTAAATCCGAACATTTCAGCAAGAGGCACCATGGCTTTGATAACTTTAATATTTGCAGGTCGATCTTCGAATCCTTCGATTGTCGCGCGCTTCGATGAAAGGCTACCCGTAATGTCTCCAAAGAATTTTTCAGGTACCGTTACTTCGAGCTTCATAATAGGTTCAAGGATAACTGGTCGTGCACGCTTTGCCCCGTCTTGGAACGCTTGAGAGGCAGCGATCTTGTAGGCAATTTCAGATGAGTCGACATCGTGATACGAACCGTACGTAAGTTCACATGAAATGTTTACCAGTTTAAAGCCGGCAACGATACCTCGATCCATGGCTTCGCGTACTCCCTTTTCAACTGCTGGGATAAATTCGATAGGAATAACACCTCCTTTAATAGAGTCAATGAATTCAAAGTCATCGTAACGCTTAACGTTTTTAGGAATCTTAGCTCCCTCTTCAAGTTTCTCGAGAGGCTTAAGAGTAATCTTCACGTGACCATATTGACCCTTGCCTCCCGATTGCTTAACGTATTTATGTTCAGCTTCTGCTTCGCCAGTAATAGTTTCTCGATATGCTACTTGAGGCTTACCTACGTTTGCTTCTACACTAAATTCTCGCTTCATACGATCAATCATGATTTCAAGATGAAGCTCTCCCATACCTGAAATAATAGTTTCACCTGTTTCAAAGTTTGAACTGATTTTGAATGTTGGATCTTCGTCAGAAAGTTTCTTAAGTGCCATACCCATTTTCTCCTGATCAGCTTTTGTTTTTGGCTCAATACGCAGAGACACAACTGGTTCTGCAAATTTAATAGGATCTAGAATTATAGGATTGTTCTCATCACAAAATGTGTGTGATGTTCGTGCAGACTTAAGACCTACTGCGGCAGCGATTTCACCTGAAAATACTTTCTTTACTTCTTCGCGCTTGTCTGCTTGAAGTCGAACAATACGGCCGAGACGCTCCTTGTCACCTGTCGTTGCATTGTAAATATAAGAACCAGCTTCAATAGTACCTGAGTACACGCGGAAGAACGTAAGCTGTCCTACAAATGGATCGTTCTGAAGTTTGAATGCAAGTGCTGCAAATGGCTCAGAGTCTGAAGCGTGACGAATTACTTCTGCACCAGTATTTGGATTGATACCAACAACTGCAGGTATATCGAGCGGGCTTGGAAGATAGTCGATAACTGCATCGAGTACAAGCTGAACACCCTTGTTCTTAAGGGCAGTACCAGTCATAACAGGAATAATCTTGATCTCAAGAGTTGCCTTACGAAGCGCCTTTTTGAGCTCTTCCATACTTGGCTCTTTTCCTTCAAGGTACATTGCCATATGCGCATCATCTTGTTCAACAATCCTTTCTATCAAAATAGCTCTATATTTCTTTGCCTCAGCAACATATTCCTGAGGAATTTCCTCTTCTCTGATCTGCATACCCATTTCCCCCTCAAAGTAGTATGCCTTCATCTTAAGAAGGTCAATAACTCCAATAAAATTTTCCTCAGAACCCATAGGAATCTGAATTCTTACGGCATTTTTATTGAGTCGGTCAATAATAGACTGGAATGACTTATCAAACGAAGCGCCTGTTCGATCAAGCTTGTTAATAAAGCAAATTCGAGGCACCTTTCCTTCGTCGGCATATCTCCAGTTGGTTTCAGATTGCGGTTCTACGCCAGCAACACCATCAAATACTACCACCGCACCGTCGAGTACGCGAAGCGAGCGCTTCACTTCTGCAGTAAAGTCAATGTGGCCGGGAGTATCAATAATATTGAAACGATGCTTGAGGGAGATGTCCTTTCCCATATGGGTAGGATTCCAGAAACACGTGATCGCAGCGGCAGTGATGGTGATTCCGCGCTCTCGCTCCTGCTCCATCCAGTCAGTAACTGTTTCACCTTCATGCACTTCACCAATCTTGTGAGTCATACCTGTGTAAAACAAAATACGCTCAGACGTGGTTGTTTTACCAGCATCGATGTGTGCAATGATACCGAAATTACGTACTCTCTCTAATGGGTAGTCGCGATTCATATATAATTAATAAATAATAGTAAGCACCAGCTTATAGTAAAAAGCCCCAATAATCAAGAAAAGCTAGGACGCCACACTATCAGAATCGATGTCTGCAATCCTTTCTCGTGCTTCTGCGCTAAGTTTTCTTACATTATCAATGTCTATCTTTGTATTAAAACCCAGATCTCCTGACATAGATTCGCAGCTATCAATGAGAGATTCGATAGCGTTTAGGTCTTTAAAATTTTTAACACCAACCTCAAGTGAAGTGGTTGCAAATCTTACATATTTTAATACCTGATCCACAACAACCATTCTTCTGTCCTTATCAACATCAGCGGATTCACTTAATTTTTCAAGATATCCATTTACTTGCAAACTAACATCATTTTCCCCTTCATAATTATTGTTTTCTTCAAACGTTGGTTGGTATATTTCTGTCATAATACCTATACTATAATAGCTTTTATGAAAACTACCAAGCGAAGTGTGCAAATGCCTTGTTTGCTTCAGCCATCTTGTGAGTATTTTCACGCTTCTTTACTGCTTCACCTTCGTTTTTTGAAGCTGCAATAAGCTCATTCGCCAATTTCATATGCATTGGAGCACCCTTCTTTGAATATGCCGCACCGATAATCCATCGCATTGCAAGAGACTGTTTTCTTCCTGGAGCTACTTCACGAGGAACTTGGTAGTTTGCACCACCAACACGTCGTGAACGTACTTCCATAGTAGGTCCAACGTTTCGCATTGCCTCATCGAATACAATTAGAGGATCTTCTACCTTTGCTTTTTCCTTAATTACGTCAAATGCACTGTAAACTATTTTCTGAGCGATACTCTTTTTACCGTTTTCCATAACAGTATTGATGAACTTAGAAATTTTAGCCGATTTGTATACGGAATCAGGTTTTGGAATATTACGATTTTTTACTTTTCGGCGCATAGATGTTTAATTCTTATTTCTTCTCACCTTTAGGTTTTTTGGTGCCATACATACTGCGAACTTTTCGGCGCTTCTCTACTCCTTGAGTATCAAGCACACCACGTACAATAGTATAACGAACACCGATGTCCTTTACCTTTCCACCACGAAGCACTACCACTGAGTGCTCTTGGAGATTGTGACCTTCGCCTGGGATATACGCAGTTACTTCGAGACCGTTAGTAAGACGTACGCGGGCAATCTTTCGAATAGCTGAGTTAGGTTTTTTGGGAGTCTTTGTTGTTACCTTTGTGCATACGCCGCGCTTGAAAGGAGCTGGGTAATATACGGGGCGATTTTTGATTGCGTTGAAACCACGAGTAAGAGCGACCGCCTTCACTTTGCGGATAACTTTTGTTCTTGATCTGCGGACCAACTGATTTACTGTTACCATGTAGGAAGATACTCTAATATATAAGGGTTAAAAAGGCAAGAGATGCATACTCTTTATGCACCCCTAAGAAGTAGCTGGATAACCCCGGTGACAATAATATTCCAATAATTACCAAACAAAATGAGGAAAAGCAAAAAGAGTGGCAGTGAATAACGAATAAGTTGGGTTTTTACGTATTCGTATTGTGCTGGTATGAAGGCAAATAATATTTTTGAACCATCTAATGGGTATAGAGGCATAAGATTGAATATCATAAGTCCTATGTTTACAACGATAATCATCACCAAAAGTTTTAAAATAGCATCATTAAAGTGTAGTAATGCTGCAAGATAATCTAATACAAATACGCATATCAAGGCTATTACGAAGTTTGAAATCGGGCCAGCAATAGCAATAAGAAGCTCTCCCCACTTGGGATTACGGAGATTGTAAGGGTTATACGGCACCGGTTTTGCCCATCCGAATGTTACGCCAGTAAAAGAAGTAGCAATGGGTACTATAATAGAGCCAAAAATATCAATATGCCGTATAGGGTTTAAGGTAAGGCGTTTTTCGTACTTTGCGGTTGGATCACCAAGTAGTAGAGCCATGTATCCATGAGACACTTCGTGTATGACTACCGAGAAAACGAGAATAATAATCGAATATATAATGTCTATTGTGTTCATATCTTGCGTATAGCTATGCTACATGGTAGCATCATTGTCACTATGGCAAAAGTATGCGCAGTCACAAAAAGGAGTTCAATGATGGGCGGAGGCTATTCTAACCGTACCCGTGCAACTCAGTACAACCCTACCGGCAAAGTTCGCCGCTATGTAAATCTTCAGAAAAAGAGGATCTACGTTCCTGAACTTAAAAAAACTATCGTCGTCACCCTTTCAACCAAGGCTATTAAAACAATTAACAAGAATGGCGCCTTTGCTGTTCTTAAGAAAGCCGGCATTATTTAATTACTCTAGAGAATTCTTTTCCATCTGAATAGAATACAATCGTGCCCTCGTTGTATGTACCTAATATAGGTATGCCAAGTTTGCCTAAAAGATCCGTCGTCTCTTTGTGCGGATGACCGTACTTATTATTTCGTCCTGCGGATATGACCACATATGTAGGATGAACTGCTCGAAAAAAAGTTTCTGATACAGAAGTACGCGAACCATGGTGTCCTTCTTTTAAAATGGTACTTTGAATTGAACTACTTCCAAGCTCAAGGATATATTCTTCTATTTGATAGGTAGCATCGCCCGTAAGCATGACCGATGTACTTGCGAACACAAGCCTACTTATAATTGAACCAGTATTGCTCGCAAGTAAGTGAATGTCCCTGTCAGGAAATAAAATGTCCACAGAAACTTGTGACCCGAGATTTATTTTCTGACCACGAATTGCAATCGTCTTCTCTATATTTTTATTTTTAATTTCTTTTTCAAGCGCTTTGTACACTTCGCTTGAATTTATGGTTCCTGGTTCTATAACTTTTGAAACTTTGTAGCGAGCCAACACGGGTATGAATCCCGCAATATGGTCCTTGTCAGGATTGGTGATCATCAGCACGTCGATATGTCTGTCGTGCCAGCGCATGATTTTTTGAAGCTCACCTACTACTTTTGCATCAGGCCCAGCATCGATCAATATATTGTAGTGATCAGGTGTTTCTATATATATTGCATCGCCCTGTCCAATATCCAAAAACGCAACGATCATGTGCCCCGTATTGCGCTGACTCAAAGCAACTTGATACGTCGCTCCAATCAACACAAGAAGAATAAGAATAATAAAAAATCTGCTGTGGTTTTTAATAAATTGCACTTATTATTAATAACAAATCGTATATTAAAAAAAACTTAATTTATAATAATTTAAAAATGAACCGGGTCTAAAATTAAAAAATTTATACCACACACATCAATACTTATCAAATTTAATTTTGCGGGCCTATGATAGAATTAAAAAACACTTTTAAAAATAATTACTAATATTTATGTTTCAAGAACAAAAATTTGTCGTCCCTGAACTAAATGGTATTTCAAAAAAAACCATCGAGGAACATCTTAAGTTATACGCAGGGTACGTAAAGCATTCGAATTTAATTTTGGAAAAAATAAAAGAATATTCGATTGACTCAGAAAAAAACGGATTTGCGATCAATGAACTTCAGCGACGCTTTGGTTTCGAATTCGACGGTATGCGAAATCACGAATATTATTTCAAATCGCTTGAAGGAAGTGCCAAGGGTTTGCCAGAAAACTCAACACTTAAAAGCTCTGTCGAAAAAGAATGGGGTTCATGGGATGCATGGATCACACGCTTCAAATCAATATGCATGACACGGGGTATTGGATGGGCAATTCTTTATTACGATCCCGAATCAAAAAAACTCATTAATGCGTGGGTTGATGAGCAGCATCTCGGTCATCTTACCGGTATCAAATGGATCTTTGGTGTCGATGTGTGGGAGCATTCATACTTACTTGATTATGTTCCGAGTGACAAAAAGAAATATGTCGAAGCGTTTTTTGAAAACGTAAATTGGTTGAACATAGAAGAGAATTTCAAAGCAGCAACTATCTAAGCGAGATGTCGATATGGAACGTTTAAACATTTAGTTTCACACTAAGCACTTTGTGGGAAAAACAAACTAACAAGATAATCACACTATATACCCCCACTAGAATAGTGAGGGGTATGTGTATTGTGGTCGACGCGAATGATAGTCCAGAACAAAATTCAACAATGAAAAATATATATGAAACCAGAAAATAACCCGGTAATGAAACAACGCGCGCCAACATATTTGAAAAACTAAAAAGAACAGGGAGTGCACCCAGTAGCATTGCAAATGGTATGAACGGCACCACCAAAACATTGGCTACGGGCGCGATAATTGAAAAATTTCCTGAATAATACAGTATCAAAGGGCTGACTAGTATCTCCGCAGAAAGCGTAGTTGAAAGGGTTTCACGCAATGTTTCATGAGATATGATGCGCACCAGAAGAAGGTTCAGTACAGGAACGATGGTGAGCATGCTAAGAGTGGCAATAAAAGAAAGCTGGAACGATATATCATAAATAGGTGTGTATGGATTCCACAATGACATTACAAGTAACGCTATAAATAATCCGCGAAGTGCATTGTATTTTCTTCTCATTACATCACCACTGACTGATATTGTCGCCATAAGTGACGCACGCATCACCGTAGAGCTCAGACCAGTCATAAGCGCGAAACCGATAATAAAAAGATACATAATTCCGAATCTGATTTCCCTTCGCAATTTTTTGCATACCACTGTTACCGCCTCAATAAGGATTGCGACGTTAGTGCCCGAAAGTGCAACAATGTGTGACAAGCCTGTTTTTCTGAACTTCTCTTTGAAGTCTTTTGATATAGCATCTGACCCCTCCACAGTAAGTCCAGCAACAAGCTCTCCGTGTGGCGATGGGAAAATATCCTTAATTTTATTGAAGAAACTAGATCGCAGAAAGTACAAAGTATAGACAAATTTATTTCCTGTATTCTGTTTTATAATTTTAGTTTTATTTGAAGAAATTTTATAAAAGATTTTATTTTTAAGATATGAATTCTGATTTATTTTTTTTATCTGACCCTCTACCTCGATTCGATCCCCGTAGAAAAAATGTCCATAAGAAGAAGTTTCAAACAAAACATTCGAACCAGTTTCATTTTTAAGCGTCATTTGATTTTTATTTCCAGAAGTGTGCGGAAGATTTTGTATGAAAAAAACATAAGTAGCTTTATTACCGACAACATTGTCGAGTGAATGATCAAATTCGAATTGATGAAAAATATACATACGTAGCAAACCAACAGAAATAAAAATTGAAACAATCGTGCAGTATCTAAAAAATTTAAAAAAATAATTCAAGATTGCAACAATGAAAAAAATGATTCCTAGGGCAAGATTTACTCTTTGAGAAAAAAGCACTGCAACAAACAACGTCGCAATGTAAAAGACACTACCAATATACACGTCATATTTTTTCACCTGCTTATTTTAGAAAAAAGATGGTGATGAAATTATAAAAATAAAATAACTAATTAATAAAAAATTAGTTATATGAGATTTTTTATTTAGTTTTGAAACTGGTCGATAATTTCTTTTTCTTCATATTTTGAAATTGCTTTTTTGAAACGTGCTCCGGAAACGCCTCTTACTCTTTTTTCACATTCTGTCCATGTTTTATGCGTCTCGATTTTTTCACCAACAAGACTTATATATGAGTAGGCTTTTTGCTTCGAATTTGTTTTCTTGTATTTTTTTTCTTTTGAAATTTTAATATCGGTTAGATTGATACCGTATGCTTCCAACGAACCATTAAAAAGTTTTGTTGGCTTCTTGTCCGCAAAAGTAGTAGCGATCATATCAACACGTTCATTAGCAGGAATTCCCGTGTGACCTGAAATTCTAATCCATTCTATTTTTACATTATCGGTAAACGCCGCAAGATCACTCCATAAATCTACATTTTTTACTTCTTTTTTGGTGATTGTCTGCCATCCATTTTTTTTCCAACCCGCAACCCATTTTGTCGCACCATTAATCACATACGCTGAGTCAGCGTAGATTGTTGCCGATTCCGTTTTTTGCTCAGTAATATACTTTAGCGCACTAATTACCGCTTGCATTTCCATTCTATTGTTTGTGGTCAGATCTTCTCTTCCTCCCAATTCAATTACTGTTTTGCTGTCAGAAATGATTACTCCCCAACCGCCACATCCCGGGTTGCCACGCGATGCTCCATCAGTAAATATTGTTACATCTTTCATACATGTAGAATATCATGATTTATTGCCTATTTTACATAATATGGTAGTATATTTCCATACAGCTACGCCGACCGGCGGGCTTATTTTTTTAATTAAAATCAACATGTTTGATCTAAAAACCATCAATTCTGTACTCGGCGAACTTGAAGAAGTGCGTGGGGTATCAAAAGAAAAAGTCATAGAAGCTATTGAAGCCGCTCTTGCGACCGCATATAGAAAAGAATACGGCAAACGCGGACAGACGGTACGTGCACATTTTAACCTTAATACAGGAGATGCAGAGTTTTCTCAGATTAAAGTTGTTGTGGATCCAGAAAAAGTAGTTCAGGACCCACTCGATCTTCCCGAAGCTCCTGTAGGCGAAGAGCTCAAGCTAGAAGACCAGAGAATCCTTTGGAATCCCGAACAGCACATACTTCTTAGCGATGCTCAGAAAATCAAAAGAGGCGCTCAGATTGGTGATGAAATGGTGTTTCCTCTTGAACAAAAAGCAGATTACGGCCGTATTGCAGCACAAACTGCCAAGCAAGTTATAATCCAGAAAATCAGAGAAGCTGAAAAAGTTTCTGTATACGGCGAATTTGGAAAAAAAGAAGGTGAAATCGTAAGTGGTACCGTTCAGAGAATGGAGCGTGGTAATATACACCTTGATATGGGCCGTGCATCAGGAATTCTTGCATATGAAGAACAGATACCTGGTGAACGCTATCGTCAAGGTGAAAAAGTAAGGGCATATCTTTACCGAGTAGAAGACAGTCCTCGCGGAGTATTTCTTCGACTCTCGAGATCACACCCAAAACTTGTTCAGAAACTTTTTGAAAACGAATCTCCAGAAGTCGCAAACGGAACTGTTGAAGTCAAAGCTGTTGCCCGTGAAGCAGGTTCACGCACAAAGATCGCAGTACATTCTAAGGATGGTCATGTAGACCCTATCGGCGCTATGGTTGGCCAGAGAGGTGTTCGAGTTTCTACTGTTATGAGTGAGCTTGGTGGAGAAAAAATAGACATCATGGAATGGTCTGCGGATCCAAAGAAGTTCATTGGTGATGCTCTTTCTCCTGCAAAAATTATAAATGTAGAAATACACGAGGCTGAAAATAGAGCCGTCGTAGACGTTGCTGAAGATCAGCAATCTCTTGCAATCGGCAAGGGTGGTCAAAACGTACGACTTGCTGCAAAACTTACTGGATGGAAAATAGATATCCGAGGAAACAAAGCTACTGCGCCCAAGGAGATCAGTGTTATTGAAACAGCTTCGGAATAATATTATAACGATAATAATAATATACATATGAACCTCTGGCATGAAATCACACTGGGCAAGAAGGTACCTGAAGAATTCAATATTATTATTGAAATTCCAAAAGGATCAACCAACAAATATGAGATCGACAAAGAAACAGGGCTCATCGCACTCGATCGCGTAAATTACTCAGCAGCTCCCTACCCTTTTGACTACGGATTCGCACCTCAAACCTTGTGGGACGACGGTGATCCTCTTGATGTTGTACTTTTGACTACTGCTCCTCTTTTGCCCGGAATTTTAGTCAAAGTTCGCCCTGTTGCAGTAATGGACATGACCGATAGTGGTGAATCAGATTACAAAATCATTGCAGTACCGGTATCTGACAAGCGATTCCACGAAATTCAGGATCTTAAAGATCTAAACAAACACACACTTAGGGAATTTACACACTTTTTTGAAACATATAAATCACTTAAAGGTGACGGGTCAATAGTCACGATCAATGAAATTCTAGATAAGAAAGAAGCGTTGGTCGCCATAAATAAGTCAGTGAGGCTTTACAACGATAAGTTTCGAAAGTAGCATCGGATTCAATTATTCAAATGTTCGATAAAAACCCTCTCACTGTGGGTTTTTGTTTGGTATAATATAATCAGTTAGGTTTGTTAGTCAAATTAAATTAATTATGAAAAAAAGTATTTTATCAACATATATCGTAGTTATCGTAGCTCTTGCTGTAGCAGGATCTACCTATGCAGTGGAAAATCAACCTCGCCCTCGTATTGAAAATAAAATCAATAGGATTGCTAGTACGACTGAAAATCGCATGGAAAGAATGGAGGATAAAAAAGAGAAAATCGCGAGCAGCACAGAAAGAAGAGTGGGGCGTATTGAAAAGCGAATCGACAGAAAAGAAACACGGATCACTGCTGAATTTAAACTATTTCTTACGGGATTAAAAAATGCGTCGACGAAACTAGGAACAGTGATCGACAGACTCAGTGTGGCAGGTAAAGATATGACAGACGCAAAGGCTAAACTAGGTATTGCTAATAGCAAAATCGCAATTGCAGAAGTTTCAGTAAATACATTCGATAATCTAAGTCTAAGCTTAGTCGCAACTTCAACACCCACAAAAGTATACGTACAGGAATTTAGAACAATGAGAGCTACCGCACGTGCAGATATCCAAAACGCAAAAAAGGCTCTTAACGAGGCACTAAATGCTACTCGAAAAATAGAAATTCGTGCGACATCGACAACTCCAGTTAATGCATCTTCAACACAATAATTATAAACAAAATGAACGAATCTATGCAAAAAAAGAGTCCCGTCGTCGGAATTATTATAGCTTTTATTATACTCGCCATTGTTCTACTTGTTGGGCTATATGTAAGAGGAAAAATGATTTCAAACAAATACCAAACTGCAGGCAGTACAAACAACATTAATACTGCAGATACACAGAACGCAACCACCTCAGTATCCTCAAGTGTAGATATCGAATCTGACCTCAGTAGACTAGATACAAATTCTTTAGACAAAGATACTTACTAGTCCAGTATCATCTCGAATATAATGCAAACACCGTCTCAAAAGGGCGGTGTTTGCATTATATTCGCCTTCTGTATAGACTGTAGACCTATATGAAAAAAGATTACGTTAAAGACTTAAAAACGAGCTCGGTTGCAGATTCAGAAATGATTATAGAAGGAGAAATACCCTTTGAAATTCTCAAGTCTGAGTACGAAAAAATATATAAAATTGCAAAAAAAACTATCGAAATACCTGGGTTCAGATCCGGTAAAGCGCCTGAACACCTCATCAAGGCAAATATAAATGAACTTGTTATTCTCGACAGAGCAGCAGAAGAGGTGTTTAAAAATGAATACCCAAAAATAATCGAAGAAATGAAACTATTTCCAATCGATCGTCCTAAAATCGAAATTATTAAGCTTGCATTGGAAAATCCACTTGGATTTAAAATCATCGTTGCTGTAATGCCAAAAATTGAACTTCCTGATTATAAAAAAATTGCAAATAACACAAACAAGAATATTGAGAAAGCCTCTTTTGTAGTTAGTGAAAAAGAAGTAACAGAAGCCATAGAAGAGATCAGGAAAATGTGGGCGCACCAAGAGCATCACAGACTGAACCCGGATAACAAACATTCTCACAATGAATCATACGATCACCTATTACCAGAGATAAACGATGATTTTGTAAAAAAAATGGGTGATTTTAAAGATGTTGCTGATTTCAATGAAAAAATAAAAAAGAGTGTAACCTCGGAAAAAACAGCCAAGCAAAAAGATAAAATACGCCTTTCTATTATCGAAGCACTACTTAAAGAATTTTCTCCAGAGCTTCCAAAAGTATTTATTGAAAGCGAACTTGATAAAATGGTAGCAGACCTAAACAGTCGGATTTCATCTGCGGGGGTAACTCCAAGCGATTACTACAAGCAAATTGGCAAGACTGAAGTAGATATGCGCATTGAATGGAAACTTGACGCTATAAAGCGTGTTAAAACCGAGATCATACTTGCCGAGATAGCAAAAAAAGAATCAATAAAACCGGAAAAGGAAATCATTGATAGTGAGACAAAGCGACTCACTGATCACTACAAAGATGCAGATAGTGATCGTGCCCGCACATATGTGGACCACATGCTTACCAACGACAAAGTATTTGAATATCTAGAAACTCTCTAAAAATCGACCACACGCCACAATTGCAGCCGTTTCTGTTCGCAATACTTGTTTTCCTAAAGAGCAAGATTCGAAAACATTTTCCTTAAACAGAGCAAGTTCTCTTTCTGTCCATCCGCCTTCTGGACCTATAAATAAGGCTGTATTTTCATTGCCTACTTTATTACTTACACTGGAAACGGTGCTACAAAAAATCTGAGCACTTTCTTTTGTCTGTCGTATAACCATTTCAAGAGTCATGGTTGGGTGCAATACAGGAATCACACTCCAACCGGACTGTTCTGCTGATTCCACAAGAATTTTCAGTCCCCTCTCTTCATTAAATTCCTTCTTTTCGCTACGATCACTAATTAAGGGATAAAATGTCGTTACCCCAATTTCCGTTGCCTTTTGCAAAATCAAATCAACATTATCTTTTTTAACAAGAGAAAAACAAAGCGCCACCTCTTTACCAAAGGTTTGAGTCTGCACAAGACCGCTTTTCTTTTCTGTAATTAAAAATATGATACTTTCTTTATTTGTTTCAACTATTTCAGCGAGATAATCGAAACCTGTTCCGTCAAAAAGAATTACTTTTTGACCTATTTTATACCTAAATACATGAAGCATTTGATGCACTAACATCTCATCATCAAGAACAAACTGTGTTCTATTGTCTATTATTAATTTCGTGTAAAAACGGTGTATGCGCATAATTTGCCAGTATTTGACTTTTATTATACTATAAGGCCCAATTACTTTAAACAAATAAAAACATGTTAATACCAACAGTAATAGAAAAATCCCCTTTTGGCGAGAGGGCATACGACATATATTCCCGCCTACTTAGAGACAGAATTATATTTTTAGGAGGACCCATTGACGACAATACTGCAAACATTGTGATTGCACAGTTACTTTTTCTTGAATCAGAAGACTCAAAGAAAGACATTTCGCTGTACATCAATTCCCCAGGGGGATCAGTTACGGCTGCCCTTGCTATGCTTGATACCATGGACCATATAAAACCAGACGTATCTACAATATGCGTAGGTCTTGCTGCTTCTGCGGGCGCCCTTATTCTTTCTGCAGGGAAAAAAGGAAAGCGTTTTGCGCTTCCAAACGCAGAAATAATGATTCACCAGCCATCCGGTGGTGCAGAAGGAAGGGCGTCAGACATTGAAATAAGTGCGAAGCAGATACTAAAGATACGAGAACGATTGAATAAAATAATGGCTGAAAATACAGGCAAACCATTGGCCCAGATCGAAAAAGACGTTGAGCGCGATTACTATATGAGTGCCGATGAAGCGAAGAAATACGGCCTTATTGACAAGGTTTTTATTAAAAAATAATACTACTCCATGACAATAAAAGTCATACTATTTTACCTCGCTATATCCGGGGTTATCGGTGCAGTTGCGGGATACTATTTGCGAGTACTTATCGCACTCAGTAAAAAAGGCTCAGCTGAAATAAAAATCAAAGAGATGCTTCTTGGTGCCAAAGAAGAAGCGAAACGGATTGCAGAAAACGCAGAATTGCAGTCTACGGAAATTCTAAAGGAATCACGCGTAGAAACAAAAGAGAAAGAAGAAAAAAATATACGAACCGAAGAACGCCTTATCAAAAAAGAAGAGATGCTTGATAAGAGGCAGCTGGATATTGATTCTGAGGTAGGTCAGATCAAAGATAGGATAAATGAAATTAAGGCAATCAAAGAGCGTGCCGATGAGCTTCTCGGCGAGCGCTCAAAAGAGCTTGAAAGAACCGCTTCCCTAACCCGCGAACAGGCTAAACAAGAACTTATTCTCGAAATAGAGAAAAAAGAAGAGCAGGACATGTTGGTTCGAATGCAGAAAATCGAAAGTTCTGGCACGGAAAAACTGGAACGCAGAGCTCAGGAAATCATACTCAATGCCGTACAACGCCTTGGAACATCAGTTTCTGCAGATATTATGTCTACAAGCGTGACTATTCCAACTGAAGAAATGAAGGGTAAAATTATTGGAAAAGAAGGTCGTAACATAAAAGCATTTGAACGAGTTACGGGTGTAGAGGTCATCATTGACGACACACCAAACCAAATTACTCTGTCTTCGTTTAATCCTGTGAGACGTCATATAGCTAAAACCACACTTGAATACCTCATAGCAGACGGCAGAATACAGCCAGCAAAAATTGAAGAAATGTACGAAAAGGCTAAGGGTGAGATAAACAGAATTATAAAAGAAAAAGGTGAGCATGCTGTCTATGAGTGTGGTGTATTCAATCTTGATCCACGCATTGTGCTTATACTGGGAAGATTACACTTCAGAACTAGCTATGGGCAAAACGTACTTCAGCATTCAGTAGAAGTTGCCCATATGTGTGGCATGATTGCAGAAGAGGTGGGTGTCAACGTAAGCGTTGCAAAAGCGGGTGGCTTACTTCACGATATTGGTAAAGCTCTCGATCATGAGGTACAAGGTACTCATGTAGAAATCGGTCGTAGGATATTGCAAAAATTTGGGGTTTCAGAAGAGGTGGTCAAAGCAATGCAGGCACACCACGGTGAATATCCTTACGAAACACCTGAATCCATAATTGTTCAGGTTGCCGATGCTATCTCAGGTAGCCGTCCAGGCGCTCGTAAGGACTCAATAGAGCACTATCTCAAACGCCTTGAGGATCTAGAAGCAATTGCAAATACATTTAAAGGTGTCGAGAAGACATATGCCCTCTCTGCAGGAAGAGAAGTACGTGTTTTTGTTACACCCACAGAAATTACAGACATAGAAGCGAAAAATCTTGCTCGAGACATAGCTGTACGTATAGAAAACGAACTCAAATATCCTGGTGAAATAAAAATCACCATCATAAGAGAAATGCGCGTCGTTGATTTTGCTCGATAATTGTATTTCACTTGAACACGTATATTAAATAGTAACAAGTGGTTGCGCAAATAATGGCTTAATATATAATTATTTATGAATTATTATTAATCAATAATCAACATGAACAAAGCAGACATCGTAGAAGTGGTACATGGAAAGCTTCAGGGCACCAAAGTCCAAGCTGAGATGGTAGTCGAGACTGTTATCGACTCTGTTGTTAGCTCACTTAAAAAAGGTGATGAAGTTTCAATTGCTGGTCTAGGTATTTTCTCGGTTAAGCAGCGTGCGGCTCGCACAGCTCGTAATCCACGAACTGGTGAAACTCTTCAGGTTGCAGCTATGAAAGTGCCAAAGTTTCGTGCAGCTAAGGCTCTCAAAGACGCAGTTAAATAGTTTTTAGATAAGTAGCTCGATACAAAAAACCACCTAGTTAGGCGGTTTTTTGTATGTCTACATCAAGTGTGCGGGATGGGAGAATCGAACTCCCGCCTACAGTTTGGAAAACTGCAGTTCTACCATTAAACTAATCCCGCTTGAAATAACTCTAGTTTTAGAATATATCAATATTCTTCCCTACTTGCCAGCCTTTGACACGTCCATTGCGTATTTCTTTGCTAAGGCAACAACGGTATCAAAACTATCCCTTCCCCCCACCCTGTTTCTTTTTTCAATTGCACAATTCTCACATCGGTGAATAATCATAAAATCTGCCTTATCTTTCTCTACTCGCACCGGCTTCATCATACCAAGGCACTCCTGCAATCTATCGCCGGGCTGATTATCGACATGCTTGCTCCATAAACACACAGGACAATGATTTGTATAGCCGTCTCCCGTGACAAACTGACCACAGTTTTCACACATAAAATCTTCTTTATTTTTTTTAAACGCCATTGTTGTCGGAGTGCCGGGATTCGAACCCGGAGTCGCCTGTTCCCAAAACAGGAATGTTAGCCGTTACACCACACTCCGATGTTGCAAATACTAACATAAAAGGCTTGCATTACAAAGATTCTAATGCATTTTGATTCTATAAAATAACATCATGATATGCACAGACAATAGCATTGCTTGTTGTTTCATGAATAACCACAGTATACAGATCGAATTGCCAAGCCGTTTTATCTTCACTAAGCTTATTTTGCATCATATAAAGCTGAATCGCCCTCTTTAATCGAATAATTTTCCTAAAATTAAGATTTTCTTCTGGTTTTATAGACAAAACAGATGTTTCACGTTTAACGCTCGCAGTCTTGACCTCAATAAAATGAACTGTCCCCTGCTTATAAGCTACAAAATCCAATTCACCACACTTAAACCTTACGTTTCTAGCCAAAATTATAAAATTATCGTCCAAAAGACACTCACACACAACATCTTCCCCATCCATGCCAACTTCTATATGTTTGTTATTCATGAAACAATAAAAACATGTTTATGATGAAATTTGACTAAAAAAATGTTAAATGTTTCATAAATAACACACATACCAATAGTTTCACGTGAAACTATTGGTATGTGTGTTATTTATGAAACATTTAACATTTTTTTAGTCAAATTTCAT
>Ga0163144_10011201_pt1 | contig 19007 bp, 18 predicted proteins | sample OliLak19BULKMAT1_FD_123175 | JGI IMG/M metagenome (GOLD analysis project Ga0163144, IMG submission 123175) | Freshwater microbial mat bacterial communities from Lake Vanda, McMurdo Dry Valleys, Antarctica - Oligotrophic Lake LV.19.BULKMAT1 | ecosystem: Environmental > Aquatic > Freshwater >... | reverse complement strand
TTGTTATCAGCTGGGCATTAGCTAAAGGTGCTGCCAAAATGGTGGCAAAAAGAATTGCAAGAGAAAGGGTAAGGGTAGTGCGCATACTGGTTATGCAATTGGTTTAAGTTGTTAAGGTACAAACAAAGTGGTAACATTTGCCAGATAAAACCATGCGGCAGGCCCAATACCCTACAAAAGAGGTGTGTAACTGCCCTACCCCCTATTTTTACTGACATGAAAAAGCTAGCACTCTTGTTCTTAGTTGCCCTCTTATGCAAAAGTGTGCAGGCCCAGTATGCCCTTAACACTGCTGAGCTTGATGCCTATATTATCCAAGGCATGGCAGATTTTGATATACCCGGTCTTTCTATTGGCATTATAAAAGATGGCAAAACGGTATTCTTAAAGGGGTTTGGCACCCGTGAGTATGGCAAGCAAGAGCCTGTAGATAGCAATACGCTATTTATGATAGCCTCTAACTCTAAGCTGTTTACAGGCACCATTTTGGCCCACTTGGCTCAGAAAAAAAGGCTTTCTTTAGATGATAAGATAATTAAATACTACCCAGATTTCCGGCTGTATGACAGCCTTACCACCCTGCAGGTTACCGTGCGAGACATGCTTACCCACCGCATTGGCACCAAGACCTTTCAGGGTGATTTTACCTTCTTAGACTCAAAGCTCACCCGCCTGCAAATAATGGAACGCATGCGCTATTTAAAACCTGTAGGCATATACCGCCAAGATTATGGCTACTGCAACAGCTGCTTTTTAACTGCCGGCATGGTAGCAGAAAAAGCTACAGGGCAAACCTGGGAGGCACTAGTTACAGACTCTATCTTAAAACCCCTGGGCATGCAGCGCACACAGGCACTCTCTAATAACATGCCCACGCTTGCCAATATATCCTATCCGTACACAACTATTTATACAGGCAAAGTAGCCCAAATGCCCCACGATATATGGGATAACCTAGGGCCAGCAGCCAGCATCATTAGCACGGCAGCAGACATGACGCACTGGCTGCGTTTTCAGTTAGATAGCGGCCGCTACCAAGGCAAGCGGGTTCTACCCTGGGCTTCTGTAGCCGCCCCGCGCGATATGCAAATAGCTACAAGTAGCCGCAAAAGCGCACGCTACCCTGTCCATTTTAGAGGGTATGGTCTAGGCCTAGCTATGGCAGACTATAACGGCCGTGCCGTTTACAACCACACCGGGGGTGCTGTGGGTATGGTATCTGGGGTTTGTTTTGTGCCAGAAGAAAAGCTGGGCATTGTTATCCTTACCAACCAAGACAACCAAAGCTTTTTTGAGGCGCTTAGGTATCATATTTTAGATTTGTACACGGGCACAACTCCTGTACCTGATAGGACATCAGACCTTAAAAAATTCTACAAAGAAGACCTAAAAACCCAGCAAGATTCTATGGCCAAATGGCAGGCCCTTACCCAAGCAGCGGCAGCCAAGAAAACACCTATACCCAGCTTTAAAACAGGCATTTACACAAACCTAGTATACGGCAAGGTGCAGCTGGTAGCTATACCTAAAACCAATCAATACCAGGTTAGCTACACCCACCATCCGTTCTTAAAAACCAAACTTACTTGGCTTGGCGCTGATAAATGGCTGGCCGAGCACTCCCCTATTGAGTACGGTATTTTCCCCGCAAAAGTGGGCAGCTCTGCCACTGGCAAGCAAACCATTACCCTGCAATACAATGATTTTATAGAGATAGACCCTTACACGTTTGAACAGGAATAAGTATTTTTTATGGGCCTCCATTTTTTTAAAATATAGCAATCTGTAGTGCCGGCCGCTGGGCAGCTTTTACCGTCATTGTGTCATGTTTGGCAAACACAGAAGACTGCCTTTTATTGTTTAAAATAAACCTTTGCACTTTAAAACAACCGTCTCTTTGGTTAGAATGAGAATTCTAAACTCTGCAGAGGTTGTTGCAACCCTTAAAACAGAAGTGGGAAATAGCTAAAGCCAAATACGGCTGGGTAGTTAAAGAATATGTAGTAGTGCCAGACCATGTACATTTCTTCTGTTCATCTCTGGGTGAAAAGAGCCCGTCTATATTCCTATTAAAATGGAAAGAATTTACCTCAAAAAGAATACAAGAAACCTATCCCTTGCCCAGTGGGCAGTTAGTGCAAGTTGGTTTTTATGATAGGCTTGCTAGAAACATGAAAGAATACAATCAAAGTAGAAAGTATATGTTTTTAAACCCCCAACGGGCTACCCTAATAATAGAAGGAGAGAGTTTGCGGTTTTGTGATTGTATTAATGAGCTAGGCTATTAGTTTAAAAGTTGTAAAAAGTAAGCGAGTGAGAATATGAAAATAAGCCAGGCAGCAGCCAAGGATACAGGTTTCTTAAAGGTTGATCAGTACTACAAAGAAGCCGGCGAGCGGCCGGGGCTACAGCTAGTTTTTGGTGTCTTTCTTACGGTTATACGCTGCACTGTACTAAAAAGAAGCCGGCCAGCGGCCGGGGCTACAGCTAGTTTTTGGTGTCTTTGTTAGTTCTGTATTTGTGAAAAAATGAAATTTTTCTGCTTTTTAAATCTATCAGATTGGGTAGTAATACCCTTTCTTGTTAATGAAACCTAGATAACCGCTCTTCATGTGCAATTTTTGCACCCAACAAAGGGTTATACCCTCGCGGCCAGCAGGCAGCACGTACATGGGCAAATTTAGATTACACAGTTTTTTAGGGATTTTAGGGCTAGCAGCAGGCACCGTGTGCCATGCCCAGCCTTTAGCTAAGCAGGCCGGCACGGGCCAAGCGCAAATACCCCTAGAGCGTATTATTGCCAAGGCAGATAACTACATCCTTTTACAGTCTGAGGTTGATATTGCTGTATTTCAATACATTAGCCAAGCAAAAGAAGCCAACCCCAAGGCCTTGGCACCAGACCCAGAAAAGGTGCGCTGCCAGATACTAGACCAGCTGGTGCTGCAAAAAGTAATGCTGGCAAAAGCTGATATTGACTCTGTTACCGTAAAAGAAGATGAGGTTACTGCCGAGCTAGACGAGCGCATGACCTACATGGTGCAACAGGTGGGCGGCAGAGACAGGCTAGAGCAACTTTACAAAAAAAGCGTGGAGCAGTTTAAGGCAGAACTCCGCAAGCAAGTAAGGGAACAACTTGTAGCCAGAAAAATGCAGTCTAAAATATCGGATGGTGTGAAAGTGACCCCCTCTCAGGTGCGCCGCTATTTTAATGCCATCCCTAAAGATTCTATCCCGTTTTTCTCTACAGAGGTGGAGGTGGGCCAGATAGTGCGCGTTTTTAAGGCTGGCCGTGAGCGCAAGCTAGACGCTAAAGCAAAAGCAGAAAAACTACGAAAAGAAATTATAGACGGGGGAGACTTTGCCCTTACTGCCAAGCTTTACAGCCAAGACCCCGGCAGTGCGCAGCTGGGCGGCAAGCTACTGGCTGCCCAGCGTGGGCAGATGGTGCCTGAGTATGAGGCTGCGGCCATGGCCCTAAAACCCGGCGAGACCAGCTCTGTAACAGAAAGCCAGTTTGGGTTTCACATAATACAAATACTAGATAAACGTGGCAATGAGTATGACTCTCGCCATATCCTTATCCAGCCCTCTGCCTCAGATGAAGACCGCGAGTATGCCTTTCGCTTTTTAGACTCTCTGGGCAAGGCAGTACGCAGAGATAGTATCCGTTTTGACCAAGCTGCCCAAAAATACTCAGACGATGTGGCCACTAAAAACTCTGGAGGGTTTTTGCAAGACGCCAGCACCGGCAGCACCCGCATACCCACAGAGGCCTTAGACCCAAAGGTGTTCTTTGTAATAGATACCATGAAAATAGGGGGTGTATCGCCGCCCATCAGCTACCAGTCTGAAGACGGCAAACTGGGCTACCGCATTCTGTATTACAAAACCAAGGTGCTGCCCCATGAGGCCAACCTGCAAAATGACTACCAGCGTATTATGACCGGCGCCCTAGGCCAAGCTAAACGAAAGGCAACCGGCACATGGCTCAAAAAAGCGCGGCAAGATGTGGCCGTCTTTGTAGACCCTGCTTTCTCAGATTGCCAAATATTAAAAGAAATTCAAGAATAGGGCTAAGACCCCGCACCACATTTTCTCGCGCTTATAAATGGAAGCTCCCACATCCTATCTTGCCGGTTTGTTTGCCTCAGACGTAGAGGCCGCCGATGCTTTAAAAGTAGATTATGCCCGCCTCCGTACAGAGATTGGTAAGGTTATCGTTGGCCAAGAAGAGGTAGTAAACCTGCTGCTTACGGCCATCTTTTGCCAGGGGCACTGCCTGCTGGTGGGGGTGCCGGGGCTAGCTAAAACGCTGCTTATTTCTACGGTGTCTCAAGCCCTAGATCTTAGCTTTAACCGCATACAATTTACGCCAGACCTGATGCCCTCAGACATTACCGGCTCTGAGACCATGGATGCCAACCGTAATCTGCGCTTTGTAAAAGGCCCTGTTTTTGCCAACATTGTATTGGCAGATGAGATTAACCGCACGCCGCCTAAAACACAGGCAGCTTTGCTAGAGTCTATGCAAGAGTATTCTGTAACCATAGGGGGGCAGCGGTTTTTGCTTGATCGCCCTTTCTTTGTGCTGGCCACCCAAAACCCCATAGAGCAAGAGGGCACTTACCCGCTGCCAGAGGCCCAGCTAGATAGGTTTATGTTTAACATCTTGCTGGCCTACCCCTCATATGAAGATGAGGTAGCCATAGTAAAAGCCACCACAGCCGGGCGCACCCCACAGGTGAGCCAGGTATTAAATGCTGCTAAAATAAAGGCTTACCAAGAGCTGGTGCGCAAAGTGCCTGTGGCCGATAATGTGGTGGAATACGCCGTGCAAATGGTACATAAAACCCGCCCGGGCGGCGCGCTGGCCACGGCACAAACCAAGCAATATATAGAGTGGGGGGCAGGGCCTCGGGCTGGGCAAAGCCTTATACTGGGGGCCAAGTGCCACGCCCTGCTAAACGGCAAATACAGCCCAGATGCAGAAGATGTACGGGCCGTAGCCATACCCGTGTTGCGCCACCGGCTAGTGCGCAATTTTAAAGCTGAAGCCGAGGGCATTTCTGTAGATCAAATCATTAACGGCCTGTTTTAGCTCCATCACAAAAAACTTGCAGCTAAAAACCTGACTGGTTAAAACTTGCAGCTTAAACCTGGCTGCCAAACTTTTAACAGCAACCTGCAACAGGCAACTGACAGCAAAAAAATGTCTAAATCTCCTTTTATCTGGTTTTTACCCGCGCTGGCGGTTATTGTTATAGACCAAGCCATAAAACTGGCAGTACATGCCTATATGGCCCCTGGTCTAGAAGGCCAGATAATGGTTTTTCAAGATTGGTTTAAACTGCATTACACCCTTAACCCTGGCATGGCTTTTGGCCTGCAGCTTGGGGAGCCCTACGGCAAAATAGTGCTCACTACTTTCCGTTTTGTGGCCACTATAGGTTTTGTGTATTACCTCATTAAACTAGCCCGCGCTACTACCCCGCGTGGCTTGCTGTTGTGTATCTCCCTAGTGCTGGGTGGGGCCATAGGCAACTTGCTAGATTCTATTTTTTATGGGGTATTTCTGCACAATGCCCCAATGGATGCGCCCACGCCCTGGTTTCATGGGCAGGTGATAGATATGTTTTATCTAGACCTATGGGAGGGCATTCTGCCCGATTGGATTCCCGTTTTTGGCGGCACTTATTACAGCTTCTGGCCTATTTTTAATGTGGCAGATGCGGCTATTTTTTGCGGCATAATATCCATTTTAATTTTTCAGAACCGGTTTTTTGCTACCAACCCTGCCGTAAAAAAATAGCGCTGGGCCCCTATATACCGTGCATGTACGCCCTTAAGCGGCAGGGCAGCTAACACGCGCCAAAACCACAGGTTTGCCACCCGGCCCCTGTAGCTGCCTATAACTTTTGCTAGTGTATTTACATACCTTTTTTGCCCTGTAAAGGCAGCTAAGCGCACGTAGTACTGCGCAAATTTGTGGATAGCCTCTACCTCTTTTTTTGTTTTTGCCAACGCGTACGCTTTTTCTATTATGCGCACAATAGAGGGCATATAACGCTCTCCCGCCGCACCACTTTGTGCCGCCGACGCAGACCCTGCGTGTTGCCTGTACCCCACAACAACGGCTGGGGTGTAGGCTACGGTATGCTTGCGGGCTAGGCGCATCCAAGTATCAAAATCTTCAAACGAGAGGGCCTCATCGTACCCGCCGGCTGCTAGTAAGAGCTGCGTACAAAACAGTACAGTGGGTGGGCAAATAAACCGCTTGCCAAAAAGCAAGGCCCATACATCTCTCTCTGGAATCTGCTCAGTGGATTTATGGGCAAGGTGTAAAAAGCTGCCATCTGTATGCACATAAGCTGCATTGCCGTGGCAAAAAGCTGCCGTAGGGTAACTAACAAGGCACTGCACTAAAGCCTCTAGCCCGCCAGGCAGCAGATAGTCATCGCCAGCCAGATCTAGCACATAGGCAGCCCGCACCTGTTTTAAAGCAAGGTTAAAGGCTTTGCAGTGGCCTAGGTTATGGGCAAGTAAAAGAAGTGTTGCTGCAGGATGGGCCGCCTGCCAAGCTTTTAGGATACCCGCACTGCCATCTTGGCTGCCGTTGTCTATAAGTATTAGTTGCAAACCTTTTGCATATACCTCTTCTAGGCTTGCCAAACAGCTACCCAAATATCGGGCATGGTTATATGCCAGCACCACCACCGCACAAGCGGGGGAAGGTGCGGCATTTTGGGCAACATCAACCATTAGTGTGCTGTGGTAGCTCTTTTACAAACAAATCTCTGGCCAAAAGTGCCGTGGCCCCACTAAAAAACACATAGCGCACGGTGTGTGCCATAGCCAGCCCCGCCGTGCCCACTGCCTTTACCAGCACATAAGCTGCCAGCAGATATACACCTAGCGACATTGCCTCTAACCAAGCTAGCGACCCAAGCCTGCCCTTAGCCATCATAGCAATAGAAATGGGCAGCACCATCATGCGTAGTGCATCGCCCGGTGCCTGCCATGCGTAGTAGGGCATGGCTGCCACAAAATCTGCCCGGTTTAGCAACACCAGAAGCCAGGGCCCAGCCACAAGCGTAACGCCTATACCCGCTACACCCAGCAGCGCTACGCCCAATTGCTGGCGCAGGGCAGCAGAAAGTTTCTCAGCTTCTATCTGGGCTGCTTGGGCGAAAAATAAGCTGCCAAAAAGCGGGATAAAGGGCGCCAGCACAAGATCACCTAGGCGCACAGAGGCTTGCCACATGCCGAGCTCGTGGTGGCCCAAATGCTGCATGGCCATCGTGCGCACAAGCACATCTGCCCCTCGGCCTGCTACCAGCACAGCAAGGGCAAAGCCTCCAAAAGCGCTAAGCCGCAGCAATAGAGCCCAAGTACTAATGGCCTGGCTTTCCTTAGCCTGCGCCCGCAGCTGCGTGTAATACGTTGTAGCTATGGCAAGCCCTACAATACCTTGGCTTATTGCCACCAGCATAAGGCGGTTTGCAATGGCATCTGCCCCGGGTAACCAAGATAAAGGCGCAAGTGCACCTAAAACCGTAGCTAAGGCCATGGCAGCGGTAGCTAGCCAATACAAAAAAGGTTTGCGCTCAAACTGCAGCACCGGCCCAGCCCACCAGTACAACCCACCCCCAGCTAGCGCCACCGCTGCCAGAATCCTATGACTTACTAAAGCAGGCCAAACAACTGGTATAAATATCCATAAAATACCCGCCGCTGCCACCAGTAAAACTGCGCCCGCCTTGGCCCCGTGGGTAAGAATACGCGCGCGCTGTGCAGGTGTGTTTGCCCTGCCAGCCTCCACCATAGTTGCGCGGTTTATACCGTCTGTAAGCAGCCCATAGCACAAGCCTTGCAACAGCAGCATTTGCCCTAGCTGCAGAACCCCGGCGGGCCCGGCGCCCATGGCCAGCAGCTTTTGCACTGCCACAGCACCGAGGGCACGTGTGGCTGCTACCCCTAGGGTAAAAAATTGTGGCTTGGTTAAACGTATGCCTGCCATTGTTAACACCCAAAGGTAGCGCAGCTGCCCTAAACACGGTTAAAATGGGCACTTGGGCACTTAGTTAAAATTTTTATCTTGCTAATTGTACTAACCATAGCTTCCGCGTAGTTTTGTATACATAGATACGTTTGCGTACATTGCCGCAATCTATTTTAGTTTATCTCAAAAAAGAGTGCATTTTCTGCAACTCTGCCTAAAGATTTCTCCCATTTCGTTTCCATCAACCCTATCCCCTAAGCTACTGCACATGGTAAAAGAAATAACTCAGGGGATACACGTATCGGTTGATACGCAGTATCAACAAGAGCTTAGCTACCCTGCCCGCTCTCACTTTGTTTTTACGTACCGCATCCGTATAGAAAATCTCTCTACGTTTACCGTGCAGCTACTGCGCCGCCGGTGGGAGATTTATGATGGCACCGGAGACTGCCGCACTGTAGAGGGATATGGCGTACTGGGCCTGCAGCCAGTGCTTGAGCCCGGCGAGGTGCATGAGTATGTATCGGGCTGCAACCTGCGCACTACCATAGGTAAAATGATTGGCACCTACCAGATGGTGCGCATTGTAGATCAAAAAGAAATCTCAGTAGCCATACCAGAGTTTACCATGGTGGCACCCTTCCGCTTAAACTAGCAGAGGCACCTTTGTTTTTGCGGGCCTTATTTAGGCTCTACAAGATAAACGGCCCCTTGGCCAGCCCAATCTACTATTACCTTTTGCTGGTGCACAGAGTCTACCTCTAGGCCTATGTACGTAGGTGCTACGGGTAGCTCTTGGGTGTAGCGGCGCTGCACCAGCACCAGCAGCTCTACTTTAGCTGGGCGCCCAAACGCATTTAAGGCATCTAAGGCAGCACGCACAGAGCGCCCGGTAAATAGCACATCGTCTATAAGTACAATGCGCTTGCCCTCGGTTATAAACTGAATATCGGTTTGGTTTGCCCGCAGGCTATCGCCGCGGCCACGTACGTCGTCTCTAAAAAAAGTAATGTCTAGCTTGCCATAGGGTATGGTGCGCTGGCAAATACGCTCTAGCATGCTATGTATCCTATCAGACACGTGCACACCACGCGGCTGCAAGCCCACTAGACAGAGCGTGTCAAGCTCGGCGGGGTCTTCTGCCAGTTGCAAGGCTAGGCGCTCTAGGGTAAGGCTTAGGCGCTCGCCCTCTAAGAGCAGTTTATTAAGCATTGATGCTGTGGGGGTTGGATATAAAGGTCTGCCTTTTGTTATCTAAAAATACCAGACCACGCTACGGTTTACAAAGCCTTGCTTGTCTTTGTAGAGTACGCGCAGCCAGGCATCGTCTTGGGCTAGCACTGTAAGGCGGGTGCCGGCGGGTATAAAATTATACAAGGGGCTGGCCGCAGAGGCATCTTCCATAAAGGCGGCCTTGCCCACCACCACAATAGCCTTACCATAACGTACATTTAAATTTAAGGCCGCAGATATAACCACCAGTGATAAAAAAATGGCCAAAGGCAGCAACCGTAACGGAATAGCCCGCGCGCGCCGGTACCACAATAACCCTACCAGCATGGCCACCATAAAGGCAAACACCCCAAACAAGTGCACCGCATACCGCCGCAACAACTTGCTAAAAAAGTCCCACTCGTCCATATCGTAGCCATCTAGCTGGTACTGCCGGGCCAGGCTTTCCATACGGGTGCGCACGGCCTCGTCTGCTTGCAGGGTGTAAAGCAGGTTTAAGTAATACAGCGTTTGGGGAATACGCCCTGCTGTTTCTTCCATTAATGATAGGCGCATAAGAATGCGGGGGCTGGTTAGCCTATTTTTAGCCAGCACAGCCTCATAGAGTTTTAGCGCCTGGTCAAATCTGTTTAGCCGGTAGGCCTTGTCTGCTGCGGCTAACTGATTTTTAGCATCTGTTGCAAGTAAGCTTCCCTTTTCTTGGGCAAATGCCGCAGTAGCCCCCATTAAAGAAGCCACCCATACCAGCATAATAAACCAGCGCCAAACGCGTGAATGCAAAATAAATGAAGGGTTCATTTGCAGCATGGCAAGTTTTAGAGCTATATTTGCACCCGCAATTCTAAGAAAGCGCACTGTATAAGTCTCTGCTGCCAAAGGTAGAAAACTTACGCAAAAACCTGTTAAAAACCGAATCCTTAGCTCAGCTGGTAGAGCACAACACTTTTAATGTTGGGGTCCTGGGTTCGAACCCCAGAGGGTTCACAAGAGTCGCACTGTTAGTACATTAGCCCTTGCATTTGCAGGGGCTTTTGCATCTATATAGTGCCAGATTCTGTGAGCAGTACAACCGCCGCCCAGGTGGTGAAATTGGTAGACACGCTACTTTGAGGGGGTAGTCCCGGTTTCGGGGTGCTGGTTCGAGTCCAGTCCTGGGCACAAAAAGCCGCTAACTATAGCGGCTTTTTTTATAGGTGCTAAAATGTTTTTGCCCCCAAACAAGGCCCGCAAACAAGGCCCCCAAACAAGGCCCGCAAATTAGGCCCGCAAATTAGGCCCGCTTAGAGCCCATATTCACCGCAAGGGTTAGGATGCCGGCAGGGCAGCAAACCATAAACATAAGCCTAGAGATTAACATTAAGACATTGGCATATATAAATATTGACATATTTAAACAACGGCATTTAAACAACGGCATATAAACATTGACATATATCTGTATAGACATTGATATAGACCTTTACATAGAAATAGAAATTGCTAAACACAAGCCCAGTAGGTGGAAAGCCCAGTAGCTGGCAAGCCCAGTAGCTGGCAAGCCCAGTAGCTGGCAAGCCTTAGATGCGCTAGCATAAGGCTTGTGGTCTGCTGCCTCGCTGGTGGGCCCTACCCGGAATCTGGCAGCGGTATAGGGCCAAGCTTGGTCTTCTAAAGCGTGGGGGTGTAAAGCTTGGGGGTATAAAGCGTGGGAGGATAAATGGTTGTGCAGCTGTAGGTAATCCGTAAGGCTATAAAACAAGTAGGTAGCTTAAACAAAAAAATAGCCCGCCTTTTAAAAAAAAGCGGGCTTACTGGTTAGGTGTATTATCGGTAGTTCAAATCCTGATGGAGCCCGAAACCCCAAAAAACACTGTAAACAGCGCCTTAGGACCTAACAAATGTATAAACCAAATAATATTCTACAAGTATTGGAGAGGGCATTCTAAAATATTTACAATTTGTGTAAACACCATAGATTTATACTGAAAATACCGCAATAAATATCCTGTTTACTTGCAAAGTTGTTAACAATTTCTGGCCTAAAAAAGCTGTGCTAAAATAGCATCTAGCCAATATCTCATTTGTCTCCGGCAAGTTTTTGTAAAAAATGCCGTGTAAGCCTAAACGTGGTGCTAAATCCTTGCAGGGTGAGCTCTGGCCGGGGCTTGTCTTCTGGGCTGTGGTAGTAGGCAAATGGCCCCTGCAAAAACAGAAAGCCTGCCGGCACCCCCACCTGTGTAAAAGGGTAATGATCTGAGTTTGGGGCATTGCGCCTGGGCCTAATACTTGGCAGCGATGGCTTAAGCTCGGCGTTTATAGCCTTAAGCATATCAAAATCTGCCTGTACAGACGGTGCATTAACAAACGTGGCTCCATCCTCGCCAGAGCCCATTAAATCTAGGTTTAGCATAAACCGTACCCGCTCTAGGGGCATTACGGTATTGCCGGTAAAATAGCTGCTGCCTTTTAAATTAAGCTCTTCTGCGCCAAAAAGCGCAAATACCACCGTATAGCGCAAGGGCTGCCGGGCTATTGCGGCAGCCAGCTCCACCACTAAGGTGGTGCCGCTAGCGTTATCATTGGCACCGGGGTAAAAAAGCTGAGGGCCCATACCACCCAGATGGTCGTAATGGGCGCCTACTATTAAAAAGCTATCGCGCACGGCCGTGCCCATTACCATACCCAGCACATTAGCCGTGGGCATAGTACGCAGGGTGGCCTTTACCCGGTAGCTCACTTTCTCGCCAGGGCGCGGAGCTATGCTCTCTAGCACATGCACAACGGGAAAGGGGGCCACCACATCTGCCACGGTGTGGGGTGGCAGCTTTGTGTACTTTACAATGGCTAAGCCTGGCTTGCCCTCAGAGCGCTCTATAAAGCTCTGGTACTGCGCTTTGGCAGTAAAAATAATGGCAGTATTGGCCTGCACAGTAGGGCTCATGGTGGGCCAGGCTAGGCTATCATAGGGCTCTGCCACCAGCTTTAAGCGGGCAGTGGGTGTGGCAGCATCTGGCAGAAAATCTTTGCCCGGCATACCCTTAGTAAGCCCTACAGAGAAACTGGGCTCGCCCTCTAGCACATTTACAGGTACGGTAAAGGTTTGCATATAGTCGCCGGTTACGGCTCCAGAAGATACCCCATAAGCTTCTAGTTTTTTGGCTAAATAAGCTGCTGCCCGCTCTGCCCCGTTTTTTTGGTAGCCACGCCCAAAGTAGGTACTGCTGCAAAGCGTATCTATCATGGGCCGGGGTGCAAAAGGCAGGGTAGTATCTGGGCCGGCCTGCAAAGATGCGGCAGACGCAAAAAAAGAAAAGAGTACAGCTAGAAGCATAAGCGTGGCATTAAATGTGTAGTTGTGCAGTACCTGCTGCCTATAAGTTATAAGGGGTGGTAACGCGCTAATATTGGGTTATGTAGGGCAATAATTTTGCAAAGTTTACTTTTTTAGTTTCTTCCATTATTAAAAAGAGATCAATAATAAACCATATTCCGCAGCCGCCTAAAGTTAATAATTTTGCAACACCCAAACCCGTTTGCCCTAGCAAAAACCTATCAATACCAAGACCGCCTCCTAAAAAAGATACTAATAGGAGTGTAGATGGATCTTTTAAATCTAAGGTAGAGGCCCGGATGAGTGTACTCACATCGGCATTTTTGAGCTTTTGGCTCACAAACTGAGCATCAGAGGCGGTAAGTTTTTTACCATTCTCCATCATAAATAATTGAAGATTATCTAAATTTTGCATTGTGTGTAAACATAACTATTCTCTAGTCCAAATCTGAGTATTAGTAGCAAATACCTAAACCAGCTTTACAGTTTACTATCTATGATAAAAAAGTGTGTGGCAGGCCGCCAGCCCAATTTTTGGTTAATACAAGACCCTAAACTTTATGGTGCCGGGCAGGGTCTTTAGGGCTTTAAATACGCTTTCATCATAGTTTACCTCCACGTCTGTAATCACATACCCAATTGCATCGTTTGTCTTTAGATATTGGCCCACGATATTGCTGCCATGTATGGCTAGCTCAGAGTTAATCTTGGCAAGCACGCCGGGCGTGTTTTCGTGCACGTGTATAAACCGATGGGCGCCCACTAACTGGGGCAGCTGTATGTTAGGCATATTTACAGCTGCGTACGTGCTGCCTGTATTTATATACTCCATTAGCTTGCCGGGCACGTAGCGCCCAATACTTTCTTGGGCTTCTTCTGTGCTGCCACCTATGTGTGGGGTCAGAATCACGTTATCCATGCCGCGCAGCTCAGACTCAAACGCTTCTGCATTGCTGGCTGGCTCATACGGAAAAACATCTACCCCGGCACCGGCTACTTTACCACTGCGTATGGCCTCTGCCAGTGCTGCAATATCTACAATATGGCCGCGGGCAAGGTTTAAAAACACCACCCCGGGCTTCATGAGGGCAAACTCTTCTGGGCCTATCAGATTTTGGTTCTCTCGGCGGCCATCTACGTGTACGCTCACCACATCTGATGTTTGCAGCAGGGCATCTAAGCTTTGGGCACGCACGGCATTGCCTAGTGCCAGTTTATCTACCACATCATAAAACTGTACCCGCATGCCTAGGGCCTCTGCAAGTACAGATAACTGGGTGCCAATGTTGCCATACCCAATAAGGCCTAGGGTTTTACCACGTACTTCTACAGCTCCAGAGGCGGCCTTGTTCCATACCCCAGCATGCATAAGATTGCTCTTTTGGGGAATGCGGCGCAGCAGGCATATCATCTCTCCTATGGCCAGCTCTACCACAGAGCGGGTATTGCTGTAGGGGGCATTAAATACGGCTACCCCCATTTTTTGGCAGGTTTTAAGGTCTATTTGGTTTGTGCCTATACAGAAAGCCCCAATAGCCAGCAGTTTGTTTGCGTGGGCCAGCACCTTGGCCGAAACCTGAGTTTTAGAGCGTATGCAAAGAATAGACACCTGCCCTATGCAGGCAATAAGCTCTTGCTCACTTAAGCCGGCATTACTAATTTCTATGGTGTAGCCCTCGCCTTCAAAAAGCTGTTTGGCTGCTGGGTGTATATTTTCTAGCATCAGCACATGGATGCGGCTCTTGGGAAAACTAGTAGCCATGGGCATTTTATGTTGGTATAAAAACTCGTCTAGGGTGGGCACAACGGCATCGGCGTGGCGCACTACACGCTCACGCCGTACATTTTCTGTAAAGGCATAAAAGGCATCGGCTAGGCCTGCCTTGCGTATCTCGTAATCGGTATAGCCATCGCCTATAACAAATACTTTACCTGGCAGATTTAGCCGCTGTAAAAGAGCCACCTTGCCGCCGTCTTGTGCCAGCTCATTGGCCGTGTCATAGCCCACTATTGTGCCTTCGGGGCCAAAAACAAAGGTATTGGCATGCACTCTATCTGCGGTTATGCCAAAAGGGGCCACCACAGGCTCTATAAACTCTTTAAAGCCGCTGCTAACTATAAGTACCCTATCTGCCCATTCTGTAAAAAACCGCTTGTTGCGCAACACAGACCGGCTCACCTTACCCTGTAAATTTTCTACAAGCTCGGGTAAATGGCTTTGGTTAGCATCTAATAAGGCAATACGCTGCTGTAAGGCATGGCTAAAAGATATAGACCCGCTCATGGCGCCCTCTGTTAGGGTAACAATCTTGTCAAAACGGGCCTGAGCATCGGCACGGCCACGCAAGCTTATAGCGGCTAGTTCTTCTAAGCCTTCTACTTGGGTGAAGGTAGAGTCAAAATCCATCACCACCCATGGGCGGTGATCGGGCGTAATATGGAGCATGAGAGGAGGGTATGCAGGTACAAATATGGCCACTAATGGGGCTCAAAATCGTACACACTAGGTAACTTAAAACAGATTGTTATCAAGTATGTAAGCCAACTAATTATGGCAAAATCTAACTGGCTCTGCAACTAAAAAAGATAATCAGCTAGCTCCACCCAAGCCAAGTGCTCTCTAGCCTGGCAAATACCACGGGCACTAAAGGCTCTAACCCAGGATACGAAACCTCTACAAGGGCAGAACTTGCCTTGGTATCTAAGGCTGCCACGCTAAGGTGGCCACGCAGGGTGAGCCCCTTTTGGCCAATGCGCTTATACACCACTTCTTTTAGGCACCAGAGCAGGGTGGCTACCTCTGCATCTGGCTTATAAATATCCATTTCTTCTTCTGACAAAAAGCGCGGGGCAAGACGCGCGGCTTTTTCGTGTATTTGCTCTAAATCTATACCGCAGGGCACTTTTGGGTTTATTAAAGCTGCCGCAAAAGAGCCTGAGTGTGCCAGCGATACATGTGCCTGGCTGCCATCTAGCCAAGGCTGCCCGCTTGGCTGCCTGCCCAAGCCATTGTACACAATGCCCAAAGACGCTGCCAGCTGTCCGCTTATCCACCGGGCAACAGCAGAGCGCAAGGCATTACCGGGATGATTTATACCAGATATGTACAAGGCATCCATTGGCGGTAAATGCGGCACCCAAACCTGAGGCGGGCCCGGTGTAGTAAGCAATCCTATGCCTAGAACACCCCCATTTCCAGCCTCAAATATCTGCAGGCCGTTATCAGCTGGCATACCCATGGTGTAAAGTGCCTTCTTGCCCCAATCAAAAGCTTATGAATTACTTGGCCTCTGGTACAGCAGCTGCTGCCTCAGAAGATGGGATGGGCGTGGCTGGTATGGCAGGAGAGGCAGGAATAAGCCCCGCAGAATCTGGTGTTACGTACGTATCTTCTTCTGGCCTAGTTTTTGCATAAAAGAGCGAGTCTTTCACTGATAGGTTCATCAGTTTGCGGTTGGTAGAGTCTTGCTGGCGGTTGGCCGCAGAAAAGAGCGGAGCCCCAAGCACGTTTTCTGGCCCGTGGATAGAATCGTAACTTTTATCTGCATCTTGGCAAGAAATTAAAACAAGTGCACCAAGCACGTATATAAAAGCGAGCCTCATGAGTAAATTAAGCAGATAAAAATTGCCGTATCATCATCCCGATGATATCTTACAAAGATAGGGAATTAAACAAAAAAGGTCTGATACCAGATTGCCGGTACCAAACCTTTTTTTATGTGTTTATTGGCAGATTATTGCTTAACAACTTTTAGGTGGCGTATACGCCCAGAGGCCATTTGTACCTGCACCAGGTACAGCCCAGGCTGCCAGCTTGCGCCAATAGCTTGTGCAGTAAGGGCAGATTTGTTGGCTTCTATTACGTGGCCAGAAAGAGCAGTTACGCTGTAATACACAGCCTCTTTAGGCAGGTTTAGCATAAGAGTGCCTGTAAAGGGGTTAGGCATAGCTACAGGCTCTGCAGGTGCATCTTGTGCTAGGCGGGCAGTTGCTGCATAGGCTTCTAACTGGTTTTCTGCCGCAGGTAATGATGCTGTAGGTGATACAGTAAAGGGCACCCAGGCGCTGTAAGCCCCTGTAAGGCTTTGGCTAGCTACTATGCCGCGTACCCGTATTTGGTATGCTCCACCATTTACAACATAGGAGCTAAAGTTGCGCCCATAAAAGGTGCTGGTACCCGTAAAATTAGCGGCGGCAGGCAGGTTGGTTTTTTGAATTTCCCAGCCAAAGGTTGTTACCCCAGCCTCCCAAGTAGAGTAGGCAAAAGTGCCTTTAGCAGTCCAAACTTGGTTGGTAGTTGGCACAGAGATGGCTAGCGTTGGGCTGGCCTTTGTAGTGAAAGTAACCGTGCTAGACCATGCAGACGTAAGTGCAGGACTGTTAACATTAGACCGTACCCTTGCAAAATAAGTAGTGTTGTAAGCAAGTATAGATGTGAAAAAACTACGGGTAGGTAGGCCCGGTGCATCTATTATAATACCTGTAAACCCTGCATTGGTAGAAACCTGAAAATCAAAAGAGCTCTCTGTAAAGTTGGGATCGTCATTGATCGTAAATGTGTACCCAGTTGGGATGCTAGTGGCATTATTAGCTGGATTTCTTATGCTGGCCGTAAGCGTTGGCTGTGGGGTTATGGTAAGTGTATCTGCCCAGTAGCCTACTTGCTGTGCGTTGTAAGCCCTTACACGTACAGAGTATACTGTATTATTGGCAAGCTGGCCTAGATAATCAAAGGCACGGTCTGTTGTGGTATTAACGGTGTAATTAGCCCTGAAAACGTTACCAGTAATATTACCAGATGAGCCAGTACCTGTAGAAACAGCTTCATTTCTGCTAGCTAGGCCGCCAGTCATGCTATAAAAAGAGGCAAAGTTGTTAGATGAAACTTGGAAGTAGTAACGGGTTGCACCTGTGGTCCTGTTTGTCCAGATCTTAAAGGCGTTACGCGTTATTGTGCCGGTAGGTCTTTCTAGTTTGTTGGGTTGCAAGGGTGCTCCATACTTACGTACAGCACCCCAAACGCCTCGGCTTGTAGAGTTTTTGGCAATGGCACGTACAAAAATGGGCTGGCCAGAAAACTTGAAACCACGTATCAGGCCCACATCCACCCTGTAATTTAAAATTGCAGCTGTAGCATTGGTACCTGCATCTATTTCTACAGAGTCTACAGGAGAGGTAAAAGAGATAACCGTATCAAACTGAATTACGTACTTGGTGGCGTTTGGAATGGTGCGGTTAAGGGTTAAGCGTAAGCTGCGCGCATTAGGAAAAACAGTAAGCGTGCTAGCAGGTAAATTGGGAGCAGAGGTGTAGGCGTTGGCTGGCACACTTATTATTGATAACAGACACGATATGTTTACCGCTACCGGCAAACTAGCCGTTGTAAAAGAGGTTACAGGGCCCTCAGGCCAGCCGGGGTTGTCTGATAATACACGCAAGTAGTAAACAGTACTAGAAGAAAGTACGGCACCATCGTACAGATAGTTGTAATTGGTAGAGCCAGTTTCTGTGCGCACAATATCTAATGACTGCCAGTAAGCAGGCCCAGCGGAAAAATTAGTAGGGTTATCAGATAGCTCTATAAGCAGTATCTCTGGGGTTATATCAGCCCCTACAGAGGTAGAATTAATGGTTATTGTAAGACCCGTAGTAGTTACACCGGTAGCTAAATTGGCAGGTGTTACAATGGTGCCTTCTTGGCCCCAAGCCATGCCTACAGATAGCATTAAAAATAAGATAGGCAAGTAGAAAATAGAGCGCATAAAATTGAGGAGTTTTAATGTAGACCAGCATCTATACATACGTAAAAGGCTGGGGTTGGTAACTAAGGCATTAGCTAGAGGTATTAAACGAACATACCTAGCCTATTTCAGAACAAAACAAAAGTACAACTTCTTTTTGGCTCTAAAGCAAAGCCTGTTGGCAGACGTAAGTAACTTTTAGTAATAAGCTACAAATGCCAACGCTACCCCACCTCTTCTGGTCTTAAAAACAGCCCCCGGTTTGCAGAGCTAGCCCCTGGTGCGTTGGGGCTTAGGATAGCGTCTAAACCTTGTTCATGGGCTATAAACGTTAAAATTATTGCCTCAGCAGAAGGGTGCGTGCCGGCCTTAGCAGGCAATACCTGCACAAGCTGCTCCATAGATACTGGCAATAAAACTGCATTTAGTTGCCAGTAGCGCAACTCTTCTGCCACCGCATGGGCACTTACGCCAAGCTCAGAAAGTACGGCCATAAACCGCAGCAGGGCATACTCTGGCACGTACACCCCTGCCCCCTGCTGTAAAGAAAGTGCCAGCAAGGCCTCATGGCTTTGTTGCCAGGCCGCTAGTAGTTGCTCAGGGGGGGCTAGGCCACCACGCACGGCAGCCACGTCTGGGTTTCTATAGAAAAACTCATTTAGCAAAAAGGCTGTGTCTAGCAGAGCACGCATATGGGTTTAGGTCAGTAGTATGTAAAAAT
>Ga0163144_10011200_pt1 | contig 19008 bp, 16 predicted proteins | sample OliLak19BULKMAT1_FD_123175 | JGI IMG/M metagenome (GOLD analysis project Ga0163144, IMG submission 123175) | Freshwater microbial mat bacterial communities from Lake Vanda, McMurdo Dry Valleys, Antarctica - Oligotrophic Lake LV.19.BULKMAT1 | ecosystem: Environmental > Aquatic > Freshwater >... | reverse complement strand
TTCTTTTAAATGCGTCGACAATCGAGGTTTTCTTATCAACTACCTGAAGTATTCTTTGATTTGGCACAATGATCAAGGTGTCCACTTTTTCCTTAAGAGAAAGAATACCGTCATCTGCGGCGTGCCTACGTTTGGCTCCTTCAAAATCAAATGGCTTGGTAACAACCGCAACTGTAAGTGCGCCTGTCTCCTTAGCTATCTCTGCGATAATTGGTGCGGCTCCCGTCCCGGTTCCTCCGCCTTCACCGCATGTAATAAAGACCATGTCAGCGCCCGCGAGCTCTTCTTTTAGCTTCTCTCTTGACTCCTCTGCAGCTTGTCTTCCTGTTTCTGGATTACCACCAGAACCTAGACCTCTGGTTACCGTATCTCCAATCTGAATTTTAATCGGAGCTTTGTTGTGAAGTAGAGCTTGCGCGTCGGTGTTAACAACAATAAACTCAACCCCTGGAATTCCACCATCTTCAATCATTGAGGTTATGGCGTTTCCACCACCACCACCGATGCCAATGACCTTAATTTTCGCTGGTTGTCCTGCTCTTGGTTTGATTAACATATGCGTTGTGTCTTTAAAGTCCTTAAAGTCGCAAAGATCTATGAATTATTTAATATTGCTTGGCTCTTTATAAACTTTCGTCTTTACAAACTCGTTATGGTATGAACTGTTTAATTAAATCTTTAATTTTTGATACCGAACCGCCAATAGAAATGTCCTTAAATATTTGATTAAACTTCATCATGCTCGATTCGTGGTCAATTATATTTTTTCCGGCGGACAAAATCAACCCGACGTTTGTAGCATACTGCGGATCAAGAACTTCGTCTACAAGTCCTGACACGCCTTTTGGAAATCCAATTCGAATGGGCAGACCAACTACCTTACGACCCGTCTCAACCATCCCTATCGTATGTGCTCCCCCACCTGTGATAACTAGACCTGATGGAACATTGGAGCTGAAACCACTTTTTTCTATTTCCTCTGCGATTAGTTTATAAATCTCCTCAATCCTTGCCCCAACAATGCTGTCTAATAATAATTTAGGAGTAATGTCGCCAACGGCTTCGGGCAAATGAAGCGACCCAAAGTCTATGTTATCATTTTTCTTTTTTGCTTCCTGAATAGGTAAATCTCTTCTTCCATAACCCTGAAACTCTTTTGTCAAAAACAACTTAATTCTTTCAGCAGACTCCAACGAAACCCTCAGACCAACCGCAATGTCGTTGGTTATATGTCGCGCTCCTAGTGGGATTGAGGCAGAGTACGAGATGGCACCATCACAGTACATACAGATATCAATCTTCCCACCACCTATATCGACCAAGACCACTCCGAGTTCCTTCTCGGTACTTGTTAAAACAGCCTCGGCAGAGGCAAATCCTGAGAATACAAAACCGCTATTCTCAATTCCAAGATCAGAGAAACATCTATCTATGTTCTTTAGGTTGGTTAGCGACGCAGTTATGATGTGGGAGTCTACTTCAAGACGAATCCCACTCATTCCAACTGGATTTTTAATCCCCGGCTGGCCATCTACGATGTACTCTCGTGGAGCTACATCAATTATCTGCCTGGTGGAGGAAAGCGAAATGGCTCTTGCAGCCTCGGCAACACGGTCAACATCCTCTTGACTGATTTCTCCCTGAGGATTAGAGACAGCAACTACGCCATGTGAGTTTAAAGAAGTAATGTGAGGTCCTCCTACAGAAGAAAACGCCTTAGTAATTTTTTGTCCGGCCATTCTCTCAGCCTTTTCCACACTTTGGTCGACAGCCGCAGTTACTTGATCTATATCTACAACCAACCCCTTCTTTACACCACGTGACGGAGCAGTGTGAAAGCCTATTATTCGTGGCTCTTTTCCGTCTGGAGAGTTAACAGCAACTAGTGTAGAAATCTTTGAGCTACCTATATCGATTCCGCAAATAAATTGGTCAGGCATTGTTTTATTTTGTCATTACCGGTTTATCGTACCGAACATCGATACGTTTAAAATTAGTACCGTCGACCTTGAACTGTCGAAGAATTGCACCAATTTGATATTCCTGTTTTTGAATATCCTTTTCCGTTGTAACTAATATTTCTCGAGAATCCTCTAACTCTAATCGTATCACATTAAAACTATTGATATCTACCCTCTTTACTTTATAGCCAAAGGAGCTGAGAACATCAACAAATATTAAGGCACTCTGTAGATCTTTAAACCCAAGCTCCTCGCCAATTTTAATTTGTTCCTTGAAAAGATTTTGGTAATAGAATAGCTCGGGTAGTCCAGATGGCTTCACCTTTACCCTCTGTAAAATCCTACCGCTTCCCGCTAGCAGTACGTATTCATCCGTTACCTTTGTTGCAACCTCAGGCTTCACTGTCTGGAGTTTAAGGGCAAGCGTATCGGGATACTGCTTAGTGACCTTAACCTTAGCAATTATTGGGTTTAGCATTACCAAGTCCTTCTGTAGCTCTTCCTCTGAAATAAATGGTAGAAATTCAAAATAATATTGCTCTAAACCGCGGATATCCTCCTTTATCTGGGAAGATGTGATAACGATTTCTTTTACCGAAAAAATATTACTTAAGTAAACGCATGTATAGGCCACAAGACCGACTACTATGCTAAGAGCCAGTAGCGTTCTTAGCAGTTTCCATGACCTCTTTTGCAATCTGCTTCGCGGAGTTCTGCGATCCATAATGTTGGTCTATAGTATCGAAGTTTTTCTGATATTTATCAAGTGAACCGATAGTTGTTTCGATTAAGCTCATCAACTCCGCTCCGGTATGCGATTGATCAAATGTCTCAGCAACGCCTAAAGATCTTAAGAACTCCGCGTGTTTTTGCTGTTCGTTAAAAGCAGACCAGGGCAATGGAATTACTATCGAAGGTTTTAAGGTAGCAAGTAACTCAAAAACAGTGTTTGCCCCCCCTCTGCTTATTACCAGATCTGCCACAGAATAAACGAAACCGATTAAATTCGACTCAATGTGTGTAAACGGAAAGTAATTATCGTTTTTAAAAACACTGCTTTTGTCATAATCCATAAACTCGGTTGAAGCACCGGTCTGGTGGATAACTGTGTATTTCTTAAGGAGTTCCGGGAGAATCTCAAATATTAATGAGTTGATGTCATGTGATCCCGTTGAACCTCCGGTTATATACAGGACTGGTTGTGTTTTTTTAAAGTTTTTAATTTTATCTACAACCGTTGAGACCTCATTTCTGACTGGATTGCCTGTGACGATTGTTTTATCAGCGGGAAAATAATGCTTTGAAGCGGGGAATGATATGAAGATTTTTTTGGCCAACCTTCCAATGTAGCCGTTTGCAGAACCAGGTCGAATGGTCTGCTCATGAGTTAGAATCGGAATTTTTAGAATGTGTGCGGCAGCGGCAACTGGCAAAGCGATGTAGCCACCGAAGGTTAGCACTACGTCTGGTTTTTCCTTCATTAGGATCGTCAGAGCGCTAACAAAACCGAAGGGAATTTTAAGCGCGTTAACCAGCGATTCTAAAGTGAGTACTCGGGTCAGTCTGCCTGCCTTCAGGTCTATAAATCTCAGTCCCCTGTTAGTAACCTCTTTATACTCTAAGGAGTCAGAGATATCGGCTGAAAGGGCGTGTTTTCTACCAACAATGACAACATCGCAGTCCTTCAGCTCATCCATAATTGCCAGAGCAGGAGTAATGTGCCCACCGGTAATTAGTACCTTCATATTATTTAAGATGTGCCTTCCTTCGAATATTTAAAAGTATCCCAATCATTGCAAAAGAAATTAATAGGTTGGATCCGCCGTATGAGATAAAAGGCAAGGGTACTCCAGTGAGCGGAATCAAACCAACCATCCCTCCTAAATTTACCACTATCTGCAAACTAAAGTAAGTAAATATTCCTCCGGCCAGAAGTCTTCCGAAACGATCAGGCGCTTTGTAGGCAATTTCGTATATTTTATAAACTAATACCAGTAATGTAGAAATCAAAATCACTGAACCAATAAATCCAAACTCCTCGCCGATAATGGCGAAGATAGAGTCAGTATGGGCTTCCGGTAGGTAGAGAAATTTCTGCCTAGAAGCGCCAAATCCCAGACCCAAAAGTCCGCCGTTTTGTAACGAAATTGCGATCTGATTCACGTGATAGCCAATTCCAAGCGGATCGATAGAAGGATTGAGAAATGCGGTAAATCTTCTTAAACGATATGGGGAAATTTTTGTCAGGGCGTAGAAGCCCACGACTGATGCCGGAAGCAGTAAAAGTAAATAACCCAATTGACTACCCGCCAAAAAATACATTACAAAGCTGAGCATAAAGATCATTGTTGCGGTGCCTAGATCAGGTTGAAGAACTATGAGAAAAACAAGAAAGCCAAGGAGAGATATGAAAGGAACGAAGCGTTTTTTCTCGGTGGTCATAAACCAAGACGCGAGATAAATTATTACACTAAACTTAGCAAGCTCCGTAGGTTGAATATTAAAGAATCCAAAGTTAATCCAGCTTTGCGCACCTCCAGCAGTACTACCAAGTCCTGGTAGTAATACCAGCATTAGAAGTCCCACAGTAATCATCATCGCAGGAAACGATAGATAGTAGAGTTTCTTGTAATCAAAAAACGAGAAGAATAGCATTCCTACCACGCCTAATGCAATCCAAATTGCCTGAAGTTTGAAATAATGAAAACTATCCCCAAACTCTTGTAGTGCTCGCACTGATGAAGACTCAAATACAAACAATAGACCAACAAGAGAAAGAACTATAGGCAGATAAATTATTGAACTTCTTTTTGTAACAGCTGTTTTACGAAGCTTGGCAAATCTCTCACTCATATCTTATTCTAATAATTTTACCTTCCCACGTCCAGTTTGTATGTTTGCTACAATACGTTTTATGCAGCGTCCCGAAACTGGTCAACAGCCACCAATTACCCTCAAAGGTCTGAGACTATTTCCCCTAAGGAAAAGTGGATGCGAGTTGACGATGTCATTCCCAAAGTAGCAAATAATCCTCTGTTTTTTCCGATTGGGCACTTTTACTGGGCGTTCTCGATAAGAATCCAAATGTGAGAGACCTAGCCGTGAGTATTGTAGTAATATCGAGAAGCAAACTTCCACCTCAAGATCTTGAAAGACTAGCAACGATGGTACAAGAGGATCCAAACTAACATGTAGGTGGTAGGTCTTCGTCTGCACTTTATAGTCATGGCGTGGCACCCAAAGTAGTGTTAGACGGCTTACATACAGCTCTTAAAGGTGAAGAATACGCGCAATAGCTCAAAAATATCCTGAATTATTTCAAAAAAGCCAGCATTAGACCGAATATGGAGAATAGAATTGAGATTAGCCAGAAACGCATTACGATTTTGGACTCCTCCCAACCTTTATGCTGAAGATATAGATGGAACGGAGCGACTTCAAATAGTTTTTTTCCTCTGAACTTCTTGCTCAAAAGCTGTAAAAATGAACTGAGAATCTCGATTAAAAATATTCCCCCGATGATTGGTAAGCTAAAGGACTTGCCCAGGATAAGTCCAACAACTGCAAAAGCTGCACCGAACGACAGAGAGCCAGCATCACCTAGGAAAATACGTGCAGGTGGAATATTAAAGTATAGAAACGCAATGAGTCCACCCAACCAAATACCAATAAATAGTGAGGTGGGAACATCGATAATTGATGCCGCTATAATCCAGAAGCTAGCCAGCGAGATCATAAGAATCCCAGTTGCGAGACCATCAAGTCCATCTGTAATGTTTACAGCGTTGGAGAAAGAAACGATTGTGAATGCAGCAAAGGCAATGTAGAAATAGGATAGGTCGAAGACTCCCATAAAAGGGACATGTACAAACTGAATCTGTAGATCGGCGTATAGCCAATAAGCAATAATGACCGCTAAAACAATCTCGATTAGCAACTTAAACTTTAATGTAACGCCAAAAAAATTCAGTTTCTTCCAGAAAAAAATCTTCGCAAGATCGTCATAAACACCTAGCAGTCCGAAACTTAGGATTGTGAATAGTAAGATCTTAGATTCTGCAAAGATCGAGGGAAAGTTAGTCTGAAGAGGAATTCTAAACAGATCGAACATTGAGATGAAGATTAGATATAGCAACGAAGTCGTCGTAATGATCAGTAGTCCTCCACCTACAGGCGTTCCTGCTTTGTGCTTATTGAACTTATCAAAAATCGGAGTCGATTTATTAAATGCGTCCTTAGTCTTTTGCTGAGCGCGTTGCATCTTTGTCCTGTACAGGAAGTTAATGAACGGCACGATCAAGATGACATTAATCAAAAATGAAATGAATGTAGCGAAAAGATAGATAGGCATGGTGTTAAGTTGTCAGTAATCAGTTATCCGTTATCAGCTTAAAAGCGCTAGGATCTTAGGGATAAAGATTATACCAGCAATAATCAGTGCTCCGAACGAGAATATCAACATTGCGGCAGCAGAAACATCCTTAGCGAACTTTATATCTTCTCTCCATTCCTTATCAATTGCGTCGGTTGTAAGCTCAATAGCGGTGTTAATAGCCTCAACCATCATGCCGATAACCACCAAGCTAAGAATTAAAAGAAATTCGTAATATGAGATGTTCAAAAACCAAGAAGCTAGCATCGCAAGAACTGAAAGTAAAAAATGAATGCGATAGTTGTTCTGAGTTTTGAATGCCCAAACCATTCCTTCAAACGCGTGACTAATCGAAATGGTGTGTTTTTTTAACATAAAGTGATTATACTCTTTTCAATTTTCCACCTAAGCTGGATATTTTTTCCACAATATTTTCATAACCTCTCTCAAGAATATTTGCATTAGTTACTACAGACTCCCCGTCCGCAATCAAAGCGGCGATAAGCAGAGTTGCTCCAGCGCGTAGATCTGCAATCTTAATTGCAGCGGAATGTAGAGGAGCTCCTCCAGTAATCCTTATTTTTTGCTTCATCGCTTTGGAACCCTTTGTATTGAAGTGATAGTTCGTATTATTGTCGATGTCAGATTCCTCTACATACTCCATCTGCGCACCTAGCTTAAGTAATTCATCTACGTACGAAAATCGATTTTCAAACACTGTTTCGTGGACAGTGGCAACTCCAGTTGATTGAGTCATCAAAACTGCCCAGTTGGGTTGCCAATCCGTCATAAAACCAGGATGTGGTTCCGTCGTTATGGAAACTGGTTTTACTGTCCCGACGTATTCATATATTATAGAATTACTCCTAATCAAAACCTTAACTCCTGCCTTAGTCATGAACTCATTAAAGGTGTGTAACTGATCGGGAATCAAATTGTGAATCTCTACAGAACCCTTTGTTGCCACTGCCAAGGTTGCAAATGTTACGGCCTCATTTCTGTCGCTAAAAATTCTGAAGGGTTTTGTTTGATTAAGCGATTTAACACCTTGAATTGTTATAGTTGCTCCTACCTTAGTTATCTTAGCGCCAGCCTTATTTAGGAATAGAATTAGCTCATCAATTTCTGGTTCAAGAGCGGAGTTTTCGATCCTTATCTCGTTTTCTCCTAGAGCACCCAACATGATCAGAAGCTCTGTACCGGTGTGAGTCGGCTTAGAGAATTTATAAGATCCCTTTGGTGACTGTGCGAGTCTAGCATCGTAGTACCCGTCCTTAGACTGATACTCGGTTGTAACTCCAAGAGCTTCCATTCCAGAAATGATTCTGTCAATTGGTCGCATTCCAATACGACAACCACCAGGATTAGGTATTCTACATTCTCTAAACTTATGAAGAAGAGGGGCAAACAGTAAAAAGGATGCTCTCAGTTTAGATGCGTGTAAGAGATCCGGCTTACAACTGCTAAGAGTGCTTGGGTCGATTGTTACGGTGTTCTCGGTCTGCTCGACGGTAGCACCTAGTTTTTTTATCAGATGTAGCAACTCATGTACATCATTTATCTTTGGTACGTTTGTAAGAGTGACCTTTGACTCAAAAAGAAGTGAGGCAATGACTGTCTTAAGTGCGAGGTTCTTTGCGCCTGAAAGCACAACCTCCCCTTTCAGTACATTTCCGCCATTGACTATATATGCATCTTCCATATTAAATCGCGAATCGTATATCGCGAAACATGTATCTCAAGAGATATACCTTGCGATACACGCTACACGAACTACTCTATAATTCTTACTTCCTCAACCAACTCTACTCCGTGAACTTCCTTTACCTTGGACCTAACCAAATCTAGTAAAGTTTTTAAGTCCTCTATCTTACCATCGCCTTCATTAATAATAAAGTTGGCATGTTTTTCTGAAACAACAAAGTTACCTACCCTTGAGCCCTTTAATCCTGCCTTATCAATTAGTTCCCCAGCAGACCTTCCATCTACATTCTGGAACATACAACCACTTGTTGCAACCCCGAATGGCTGCGTCTCTTTACGGTAGGCCAAGGCTTCTGCCGCTCGTCGCTTAAGCAACGTCGGTTCAGCTTTTGTAAGTCTGAATACTGCCTCGACTAATATTTCTTTAGTGTTCTGTAGCTCGCTGAAATCATACTCGAACTTAAAATAATCTCTCACAACAATTTTTTCATTTCCTTCTTTATCCAAAAGAGTAGCGGAAATCAATTGATCACCAAAATACATTAATGGCTTGGTCCACTTTGAGTTCATGTACAGAGCGCCGCCAAGACTTCCGGGCAACCCTTGGTGATACTCAAATCCTTCAAGTCCCTTTTCAACTGTTTTTTGAATAAGCATCGACACGGGTAGGCCAGACGAGACCTTCACATCGGCGCTGTTGTCGGTTTCTGCTACTACCTCGAGACTGAAGTACTGATTGCGAATTACAAACTTATCAACTCTGTCTGTGGCAAAAACCGTGTTTGAACCACCTCCGATAACCATTATGTCTAAACCTTGCTTGTAACCGTATCTGACGGCCTCAATCAGCTCTTCACGGGTCTTAACTGTAGCGAAAAGAGAGGCTACGGCAGCGGCTTTTACTGTAGTGAACTGTTTGAGGTCGACGTTTTGCTGATACATGGTCGTGTATAAATTAAAGAATTAATTATTTAGGGTAAAACGAGTATAGCGAGTTTATATAGGGGGTAAATATTTAGTAATTAATTATTAATCAACCCCGATTTGATCGGGGAAAACCCGTTTTACTCGTTTTACTCGTAATAAGAGCTGTCTAATATCGCACACTTACGAGAGTGCCTTAATTATATCAGAATGGAGCTTGTAAACGTTCCCAGCGCCTAAGGTCATAATTACGGATGGAGCCTCTTTTGAGCCTAATTTAGCCATAAGTTCATCTTTGTTTGAAACCGCTTCAATAGCCTGAAATCCTTGCTTCTTTGCCTTAGCGACCAGATCTTCATGCGTGACGGTAAACGAGCTTTTGTCCTCCCTTGCGGAGGCAAAAATAGGCATAATGTAGGCATGTTCAGACTCGGAGAACGCTTTCCCAAACTCCTCAATTAACGCCTGTGTTCTTGAGTAAGTATGAGGCTGGAAAATAACGACCGGTTTTGCTCCATATCTCTCGAAAGCTGCCTTAATAATTGCTTTTATCTCCACTGGGTGGTGCGCGTAATCGTCAACGATCGTCAGACCATCTTTGCTGTAAACGACCTCAAATCGTCGCTTCGCGCCCTTAAACTCCTTAATTGCCTCCTTTATCTGCGATTCATCGAACCCCAAACTCTGCAGAACCAGATAAACGCCAACTGCATTGAGAATATTATGGTCACCGTACATCGAAGTACCAATTCCTTTAATCAAGGATTCACCGCTTTGTAGGTCGAAGCAAGAGCCGTAACTGATTGGTTTTTTACCTACAATTCGAAACCCTGCCTTCTCCGAGAATCCATAAGAACTAAACTGTACTCCAGATTGCTTAGCGGTCTGTACTGCAAGCACGTTATCCGCACAAACGATAAGACCCCCACTCTGCTTAAAAAACTTTTCATAAGCCTTAACCACCTCTTCGGTTGAGTCAAACACGTCTGGATGATCAAAGTCGATATTCGTACACAGAGTTAAGGATGGATGAAGAAAGTGAAACTTAGGAGTTTTATCAGTTGGTGGATTTACTCCGTACTCATCTGCCTCCAGTACTAAATAATCCTTGGACTGAAAGTCCCCAGCAGGATACTCATCAAACGATGAACTACCGACTATGTAGCTGGGCTTCGCTCCTAACTTTATCAAGGCATAGCTTAACAACGCCGATGCAGTTGTTTTTCCGTGTGCACCGCAGACAGCAACTGTTTTTTTAAACATTTTAGAAAGTTGTTGCAAAAACTCTGCTTGAGATATGGCAACAGTTCCCTCACCTTTCAACCTTCGAATTATTGGATTTGAGTCACCACCGTGAGCAGCGCTAAAAATTGCTAGGTCGAATTTAGAGACTGAAGGAATTTTATCTTCGGAGGTATAGATGGTGATATTCTGCTTATGAAGCTCTTCATCTGTGATGAACTCTTCCTCTGTATCGTATCCAGAAACGTCTTTCCCCATTTTCTTAAGTATGGAGGCAATCTGCGCCATCGCCACGCCCTTAATGCCAAGGATAAAGATCGAAGTCGTTGTCTGGAGATTGGTCATACGCTTATTGTACAACGAAGCTGAACTGTTCGGGGAAGTTTGGAAGTTTCCTTGAATTTCTATATGAAAAAAACCGTTTTGAGTCGCATTTGGTGCAAAACGGAAAGAAATCTATCTGATCTTTTTTGAGTCCCACTTCCATTAGCTGTTCTACATTTTCTTTAATTAAATTTATTGGATAGCAGCATGCGCCGATTGAGGGACCTATCACTACTCGTAGATCGGGAACCCTAGATCCTAGATCGACTAGTCGACTGCTCATTTTTTTAGAAAGTCCCATTTCAGTTCCTTTGCGACCGTTGTGGGAGATGCCCGCCAAATGCGCCACTGAGTCAGTGTACAAAATGGGAGCACAGTCCGCAGTAATAACCGTTAGCACAATGCCCTTGTTTTGTGTGATCAATCCATCACAGTTGTCAACATTGAGAATAGGGTCTTGGTTGCTTCCATTAACTAGAACAATGTTGTCACCATGTACCTGTTCTGGGTCAACAATGTTTTTATACTTCATTTTTTGAATGTCGAAATATTTTTCTATATTTTTCACATCTCTACCGTTACCAGACATTCGTGTCCCGAATCCATGCGTAAAGTTTTTTGGGAACAGCGATGAACTGAAGGTTTTGAGATTTGCCTGGTAGCTAATCACAGAAATTGTTATGGATTTCTAAGGTTTAGAGCAGTTCTAATTGCAGCAAACTCATCCCAAGGATCTTCTTCTCCGTTTCGACTTAGACTTTTTTCATGAGCTTTGCCTGTACAAACGACGATGTCTCCTTTGTTTGCCAGCGCCACGGCTTTATTTATAGCTTTCTGTCTATTATCTATCACGATAACAGTCTCATTTTTGATTCTTGATCCAGAGTTTTTGATTCCAGAAATAATTGCTTTTGAGATAGTTTCTATATTTTCGGTTCTGTAATCTTCTTCGGTCACAATACTAATATCTGCGTGCTGACTACTTTCAGAACCCATCATCGGTCGCTTTTGTGCATCCCTTAGACCGGCTGATCCAAAAACATGGATTAGCCGACCTTTTCGGCCATCGGCCCTAACTCTAAGATCGGAGAGAATTTGCCTTAATGAATTTGGAGTATGTGCGTAATCGACAATGACCATAAACTTCTCGTCGTAGGCCAGTTCGTACCTTCCTTTGGGAAGTTTGTAGGACTTGAGAGCCTTTAAGATTGACTGCTTAGCTATTCCCAACTCTACACATACGGAATATGCTGCGAGGTAGTTGTAGTTGTTGTACTTCGGAATCTGAAGCTTTAACACTTTGTTCAGATCAATCTTAAAGTCCGCCTCATTCGCAAGTCCATAACTCTTAACTGTGCTCTTACTTTTAGTCCGGTTAAGCTCGGCAAGGACAGGATCGTAACTAGCATCGTCTCTGTTTAGTATGCTTATCTTTGACTGTCTGAACAGTCTGCTTTTTGTTCTAAGGTACCTCTCAAATGTTCTGTGATAGTCAAGATGCTCGTGTGTAATATTTGTGAGGACCCCCAGCTCGTAATGTACTCCGAAATTCCTGTTCTGATCGATGGCATGAGACGTTGTCTCAAGTACAAAGTACTCGTCCCTATTCTTGGCCGATTCGTTAAGCAGCTTCTGAACTAGCATGGCGTCCGGAGTTGTGACATGCAAACCCGTCTCATACTCGGTCTCACCAATTTTTGCATACACGGTTGAGATCATCGAAACTTTTTTACCGGCGGACTTAAGAATATGATAGATGCAATGAGTAGTTGTGGTTTTTCCGTCTGTTCCCGTGACACCGACTACCTTCAACTTAGTGCTAGGAAATCCGTAGTACAAAGTAGCAATTACCGCCCCAATAAGATGGTAAATATTTATCAGGGGTTGAATACTTCTCTTAAATCTTTCAAGCATATGTAATTATACAATCTCGTCACCCTCTGGGAAGACTAGTTCATCGTCCAAATCCTCAAGTAAGAAATCCATCATATCTGCTTCACTGGCTGCTGAACTTTCCGATGTATTATTAGTTATGGAATTTAAAAAGCGTTCTGGATCTCTGGGGCGACTTCTGGCCGCAATGAGAATATCGCCCGGATTAACGTCTTTATAGCGCTCAATCTCTGAAAGTCTCTTAACCATCGCTTTAAATCTCTCAAGGTATTTTTCTGCATTTTTAAGGTGCTTCATCGCAAAGGTTTCTATGTCGTTTTGATTAAGTTCTGAATAACGCGAATCGCCGTTCAATCGTTCAACAGTCTCTATATATTCGTCCAAAAAACTCTCTGGATCCGTTGGATGACCTATGGAAGCATAATGGATTGCTGTGGTAGTTAACCCTGTATAACGAGAGTCCTTCGATAACTTAGCTACCGTCTCCTTATATCTATCTAAAAAGCCTTCAGGGTCGGCTGGATTACTTGACACAGCCTTCTTGATAACGCTTGGGAGAATGTCTTTGTAACGATCATCATTAGCAAGCTCTCCGCATACTTCAATAAAGTTGTCCAAGAAAATCTTGGGATTTCTATAGCCAATCGCAGCTTTACTAATGATATTTGGTCCGAGGACTGCGTATCTTTCGTCAGCGGTAATTGTATTTACTGTTTTAATTAATTCATCTAAGAATCCTTCGGGGTCCTTGGGATGAAATATGGCGACCGTATTAATCACGCTTGGAACAACACCCTTATATCTTGGATCACTAGAAAGTTCAACGGTTTTTTTGATAACCCCATCTAAAAAACCCTCTGGGTCATTAGGGTAGCTCGTCGCTGCACGCTCTATGGCGGTCGCCTGTATATCTGAGAATCTAGGCGTATTGGACAATCTATCAACAGCGGTGATGAATTTATCTAAAAATCCTTCTGGATCAATTCTATTTTGTACAGTTGCATGAATTATTACATTTGGCTTTAAATTGGAATATCGTGGATCTGCTGATAATCTCGTTACGACATTGGGCTCGTTCCAGTATCCAGACTCTGCTAGTCTAATGGCTACGCCAGGAGATAGGCCAATTTTCTTTGCGACAGTTAGATGCCTGTAAAAATCGAATCCGTAGGCAGTAATTCGGTCTTCCAATTCTTCTGTGCTAAAATCTGCCGTGTTCACATGCTTGTCTACGGTAGTTTTATACAATCTAAACTCTTGAGTTAATGCTCGGTCTACTCCTTTTTTAAACGCTGTTGTCAGTAGAGAACGGAGATCAGAATTTGGTGGGACCTTTTTTTGCAAGTATTCTTCCAGAACACCAATTTTTGCAGTGATCCAGTTCTGATGTCTTTGAGTTATAAGATCAATTAGAGAATCGGTTCGCATTATGTGCTCTTCCAGGCTATGGCCTCTTTTCGCAGCCAGAGATAAATTGGCCGCTTTTGCCTCGTTCTTATCCTGTCTAAATTGCCTTACGGCTCTTCGTAATGTAAGCGGAGTATATGTACGCGGTTTATAAAGTACTTTTTCGTGATCGCTCATTAATGATGAAAAAAAATAACCCTCGTGTTTAGCCTAATTTGTCGGGCTAATGTTGTAATAGTATAACAGTTCTTTTGCTATCTCGAAAAAAAGAGGGGCCGCCGTCTCGGAGCCATAGATGGAACTTTTTGGTTCCTTGAGAACCACTAGTGCAATAAATTTCGGCTTTTCTGCTGGTGCAAAACCAATAAACGATGCTATTGTTTTGGAAGAATCGTATCTTCCGCCTAGCGCGATCTGCGCTGTTCCGGTCTTACCACCGATACTGTAGCCTTCAGGTTTAGCCCATTTGTACTCTCCGTGCTCAACTGTGGATACCAGCATTTTTCTCATCATTGCTGAGGTTTTTTCACTATAAACTTTCTTATCTAACTTTGGACGGACCTCCTGAGACGATGACTCGGTTTTTATCGCTTTGACGATGTATGGTCTCATTAGATTCCCACCGTTAATAACGGATGAAAATGCTCTAATCATCTGTATGGGAGTGACAACTATTCCCTGTCCAAATGTTGCTGTGGCATAGTCGATATCCGTCCAGAAATCTCGCAGGTAACCCGCGCTTTCTCCCTGGAGGTCTAGCCCCGTAACCTTTCCGAAACCCAGCTCTTCAACGTACTTCAGCATATTTTTCTTTCCCAACTTCGAGCCGATGTAGACCATACCGACATTAGAGGACTTCTCTAAGATTCTTGTCATTGTAATTTCGCCCTCATATTTATTATTCCATGTTCTAATTGTGTATTCTCCAATCGTGACAGCTCCTTTTTCATCAAACTTTGAGTCGGGCTTGATTACACCTTCCTCGATTCCAGCTGCGGTGATAAGGGGCTTGAAGGTCGATCCAGGTTCGTATAAGGAAGATATAGACTGGTTGTTAAACACTTCGTCGGTTGATTCATAGTAGGTATTGGGATCATAGTCGGGAAGACAGGTTAGGGCTAATATTTCAAGTGTGTTGGGCTCTGCAATTATCACACAGCCCGACTTTGCCTGGTAACTTTCCATACCGTTTTTTAGTTTAGCCTTAGCAATTGCTTGAACGCTTCTGTCTATTGTTAATACGAGGTTTCTCCCGTTCTCTGAGTCAATTTTATCCTGATCGCCAATGAGAATAGGTCTACCGATTAGATCCCTCTCGCTTTTCAAAAAACCAAGTAAACCAGCTAGATCTTGCTCATAAAAACCTTCCACTCCAAAGTAACCAATAGGCTCGCCTTCTTTCCCTTTGCCGACAAACCCTAGTAAATGTGCCGATAAGGAGGCCTCGGGGTAATAACGCTGGGACTGTTCCTCAAAGCCTACACCCTTTAGACCGAGAGCTTCTATAGACTTCTTGGTTTTCTGATTTACGCCCTCAGCCAACTTTAGCCAGTCAAGACTGGGTCTAAGCTTTGCCTCAATACTCGCTTCATCAACCTGTAACTCGTTTGCAATTTTATCCACAACCGCCGACCTATCCTTTATTTTCTTTGGCTCTGCAAAAACTAAGTAGGATTTCTTGTTTAGAGCAAGAGGATGCTCGTTGCGGTCTAGAATCAGCCCCCTGTCTGGATATATCTGCCTGTACCTGAGATATGAGCTGATACCCTTTGAGGATGGAAGCACCTGAATGAAGAATAGCTTGATGATTATCGCAATGAAAACAAATAGAAAGAATAGAAATACGAGTCTGATCTTTGGCATATTAGTTACGCTTCGCTACTCCTAGAGGGTGAAGGTAATATGGCTTGGCCTTTGCGGTAAACGATAGCTCAGCCGCAGCCGATGCGGCGTACTGCAATGAATTCACACTGTACATTGACTCCTCGAGATCGCTGTTTTCTAGCTCGAGCAGATGTGTCTTTGTCTCAAAGTCCTGAATGCCCTGACTCTGCTTCATGCTCATGACAAAAGCGAATATATTCGCAGCAATCAAAAATGTGAACAGAACTCCGATAATGCTTTTTAACTTAATATTTTTCATATATGCAATTTAATTTTTCTAACCCTTCGGCAGGCTCAGGGTTCTCACTACGTTCGAACAATAACTCTCATAAGAGCTGATCTCTCAAATGATTTAGCCATTTTCTTTTTGACCTTCCAGTCCTCAGCGATAAGCTCTTTATTAGCCGCAATTAGCCTCTTTACGTGCCTGTCTTCACCAGAATTAAAGGTGATGATGACAAATATTCCTCCCGACTTAAGAAGCGACAATGCTCCAGAAAAACCGTTCTGAAGATTTTCTACTTCGTCATTTATTAACATTCGTAGAGCCTGAAAGATTCTGCTATATATGCGTGAGTCGTTTGTGGGAGCAACCGAATCGATCGCACCACATAGATCCCCAACCGTCACAATTCTGCGTTTACTTCTTCTTATTATGATTGCCCTGGCAATTTTTTCTGATAATGGTTCTTCACCATATCGTGCCAAAACCATGTATATCTCTTCTTCGTTTGCAAAGTTAAGAAAGTCGGCAGCATTTTCCTTTGTTTGATCAAATAACCTCATGTCTAATGGTTCGTTGGCGTTCTTAAAGGAAAGTCCTATTCCGTTAGTCTTCATCTGTCCATATGAGATCCCTAGATCAAACAAAACTCCATCTACAGGGTAAAAGTTCAGTTTTTTAGCTATTGCTTCGATGTCTGCAAAGTTTCCGTGAGCCACAACTGCGCTCGTACCTTCCAGCTGTTGCGAAGCTCTTTCAATCTGTTGTTCGTCGTAATCAAGTCCCAGTACCTCTCCTCCAAGCTCTCGAATTTTGTTAAGGTGCCCTAACTGTCCCATGGTCGCGTCGATATATCTCTTCCCTTTGCTGACCTGCAATGCTTCTAGTACTTCGTCAAGCATTACTGGTGTATGCATATTAGTTTTCAGTTTTCAGTCTTCAGATGTCAGTTATCAGTTTTTCTGACAGCTGATTTCTGACTACTGACTACTGCCCTCCATTTTCTTTTTCCATGCTTCTTCGTCCCATATCTCAAAATGGTCTCCTACTCCGATTATCGTCACCTTCTTGCTCAGGCTGGCAAACTCCAGTAAATTCTTCGAAATAACAAATCTTCCCTGATCGTCTATCTCTAAGCTACTAGCTGACGAGAAAACGAATCTTCTTTTATCTAAGTTCTCTTGCTCTAGCAGTGATACCTGCAATAGCTCGTTGGCTCGGTCTTCCCAGTCTGCTTTGTCAAAACCTGCAAGACATTTGTCGAAGCCTTTTGTTACAATAAAACTGTTCCCTTTTAATAGTTCTCTTATTTTTTTTGGCAATACAATTCTTCCAAGACCAGTGAAAGAAACTTGAAATTCACCAATAAAAACCATATACAACCATTTTGAACCATTTTCAATCCCATGTCAAGCGAATATCGCTTCGAAACGCTATATTCATGCAGTCCGATGACCATCGGACAAGGGTTAAGATATACTTACCAATATGAACCGGTTGTTCACAGGAACCAAAAACTTGTTTTTAAGTAAGCAGAGAACGATCGTCTCTTCTACGCTTATCGTAGCCAGCACAATTGTACTGTCACGACTGTTTGGCTTCTTAAGATATCGCGTTCTAGCAGGCTACTTCGGTAAAGAAGAGCTAGACATCTTTTTTGCAGCCTTCAGAATTCCCGACATAGTTTTTGAACTTCTGATTACCGGCGCTTTAACCACCTCGTTCGTGCCTATTTTTATTAGATACCAGAAGAACAAGGAAGACCTCGATATCAACATCTCCTCCATTATCAACATAACTACGGGCATTCTTTTTATCCTTATTATCGTGCTGTTTTTCACGGCCGACTGGATAATTCCCTTCATAACTCCCGGCTTCACAGGCGAAAAGATACAAAGTGTAATTTTTTACTCAAAAATCCTGCTTCTGGGTCAGCTACCGTTTCTGGTCTTGAGCAATGTTCTGACCGGCTTAGGCCAAGCAAACAAGACCTTTATCATCTCGTCTCTTGCGCCTGTGGTATATAACGTTGTCATAATTCTGGTCACCGTAACGTTCTCATCTCAATATCACCTTCTTGCGCCAATTATTGGAGTTGTGATTGGTGCTAGCGTAATGTTTCTAATGCAGATTCCGCTGTTTTATTCGTCGAAGTTTACCTACCGCGCTATCCTAAAATTTACTCAAGGTCTCAAGGACTTTTATCGACTTGTGGTTCCTAGACTAATCACAGTATCGGTTGCGCAGATTGAGGCAACAATCGACCTTACCATCACGACTTTACTCGCTCCAGGGTCCTACACAATTTTTTACTTAGCACAGCATCTGCAGTTACTTCCTGTCTCAATAATTGGAATCTCGTTTGGTCAGGCCTCCCTTCCATATCTGTCCGAGGTCTACCAGGAAAAGCGTCATGACGAATTCAGACGCATTATCACCGAGTCGATACTAAGTATTTTATTTTTAACACTGCCGATTGCAGCCTTTTTTATATTTGCGAGAACTCCGCTGGTCCGACTTTTCTTCGGAGGAGATAAGTTCGACTGGGCAGCAACGGTTCAGACGGCCTTTACACTGTCCTACTTTGCTTTAGCGATTCCAACTCATTCGCTTTACTACTTTATCACTAGGTGCTTTTACGCATTTCTTGACAGCAAAACTCCTTTCTATGCGAGTCTTTTTTCGATAACCTTAAACGTAGTTCTTAGTTTGGTCTTCGTCTTTGGTTTTCAGTTTCCGGTCTGGTCTCTAGGTCTAGCGTTCTCCATCTCAATATCTACAAATGTTTGGATACTGCTCTATAAGCTTAGCAAAAAGATTCAAGGGTTTGAGAATCGAATGTTAGTGATAGAGCTTTCTAAGATACTGCTCGTGACCTTTTTAGCATCGTTCTTCTCCTACTGGTTAATGAAGATTCTTGATGGACTAATTCTGGATACCACTAGAACAATAAACGTTGTGTTTCTGCTTATGTTTGTCGGGGTTGCCTTTACTTCTTTGTACTTTTTCTTAGCATGGAGTTTTGGAATCAAGGAGTCCGCTATGCTAATGAAGTTCATGCAGAAAGCTAGGCA
>Ga0163144_10011199_pt1 | contig 19009 bp, 16 predicted proteins | sample OliLak19BULKMAT1_FD_123175 | JGI IMG/M metagenome (GOLD analysis project Ga0163144, IMG submission 123175) | Freshwater microbial mat bacterial communities from Lake Vanda, McMurdo Dry Valleys, Antarctica - Oligotrophic Lake LV.19.BULKMAT1 | ecosystem: Environmental > Aquatic > Freshwater >... | reverse complement strand
TTTTATAAGGCTTAAAAAATAGATTTTGCAGTTATTTTTTTTGTAAATGAGTTATGTTTTCTAGTATGTGAACGTTTATAATATATAATATTCACAGATTAATTGACATAATGACTAGAATTTCATAATATCCGTCAATATTTTATTGGAGAAGTGATGGATTCAAATCAATTTTATCTCTTTAAAGATAGAAGATTTTTACCTATTTTTTTAGTACAGTTCTGTGGCTGCCTTAACGACAGTATTCTCAAAAATGCATTAATTATCCTCATTACATTTAAGCTTGCAAATGATTTAGCAACGCCGGCATACGTTCTTATCATGCTTGCCAATGTTATTTTTATACTGCCTTTTGTATTATTTGCTAGTATTGCCGGGCAAATTGCCGATCGGTATGAACGCGCCACTATAGTAAAAATAATAAAATTTGTTGAGATTGGTATAATCTTAGCTGCTATCTATGGGTTCTATACTACAAATCTAGTTGTACTTTTTATGTGTATAGGGTTTATGGGGACCCATTCTACTTTTTTTGGACCAATTAAATATAGCGTCCTGCCAGATCACATGAAAAAAGAAGAGCTGTTAGGAGCGAATGGCTTTGTTGAGGCCGGTACGTTCCTCTCTATTTTAATGGGTACCATGATGGGAGGTTTTTATAACATTAATGGATTAGTAGTAATTGGTTTTACAGTTGTTATTGCTTTTGTTGGCTTGGGTTCAAGTTTTTTTATGCCCAAATCTAATAATTCAAACAAAGAAATTAAGATTAATCCAAATATTATCAAAGAATCTATTCAGATGGTAAAATATGCGTCGTCAAAAAACAAAGTATATTTAGCAATACTTGGTATCTCGTGGTTTTGGTTTATCGGTGCTGCGATAATGGCTCAAATCCCCTCTCTAACGAGGGATACACTAGGGGCTGATGAGAATGTAGCCAATTTATTTTTAGCGGTATTTTCTATAGGAGTTGGTGTTGGGTCTTTTGGGTGTAGTTATATTTTTAACAATAAAATTACTACAAAGTATGTATTTATTGCAGCGCTGGGCATTAGTTTTTTTGGAATAGATCTGTATTTTGCAAGCCATATAGCATCTATAAATTATGCTCCAGAGCAATTGAAGAGTATTTCGCAGTTTTTATCAAAATCACATTATTGGCGAATATTATTTGACTTATTCTGCCTTGCAGCAGTTGGTGGTTTATACGTTGTGCCGCTATTTGCAGTTATGCAGTATTTTACATCTCCAGCTTATCGAAGCAGGGTTATAGCGGCTAACAACTTAATTAACTCGTTTTTTATGGCTGGTTCTACAGTTATACTTTCATTACTATTTTATATGGAGTTCTCAATTCCTTCAGTAATTTTAGTAGTAAGCGTATTAAATATGGTGATTGCAATTCATATATACCAATTAATTCCAAACTCTAGAATAATACCGATGAAATTGTGGAGAGCAATATTCAGACTCTTTTTTGTTATTTTTTATAAAGTTGAAGTGAAAGGTATAGAAAATTATGAAAAAGCAGGAAAGAGAACGGTAATAGTTGCAAATCACTTGTCATATATCGATCCGCCTTTAATAGCTAGTTATATCCCAGAAACTTTGCAGTTTGCCATCAATTTAACCATTACAAGAGAGTGGTGGGTCAAGCCGTTTTTAAAAATTATTAAAACATACCCAATCGAATCCAATAACCCGATGGCTATCAAAAGCTTAATCGAAGAAGTAAGGAAGGATAAAAAAATAGTTATATTTCCCGAAGGAAGAACGAGTGGTACTGGCTCATTGATGAAAATTTATGATGGCCCAGGAATGATAGCAGATAAGGCTAATGCCACAATACTTCCAATAAGAATAGATGGAACTCAATTCACGATATTTTCTAAAGTAAGAAAATTGATGCGTGGAAAATTTACTTTTAGGAGAAAGCTAACTATCACTATTCTTCCACCTGTTAAAATTACTCCACCACAGCATTTGGATAAAAGAGAGAGACGTAAACTTATTGGGCAATCTTTATATGATATTATGAGCGAAATGATTTTTGAAAGCTCTAACTATCAGGAAACGATATTTGAATCGCTAATAAGTGCCAGTAAAATTTATGGTAAGAAAGCTATTATAATGCAGGATATTGATAATAATTCCTCTTCCTATAGAGATGTGTTGTTAAAGTCTTTTATTTTGGCTGAACTAATATCAAAAAAATCCCTAGCTGCTGAAAAAATAGGCCTAATGCTACCAAATATGGTAGGGAGCGTAATTGCTTTTTTTGGAGTTCAAGCCGCGGGCAGAATAGCTGCAATGATAAATTTTACTTCGGGGTCCAGTAATGTTATATCAGCTTGTCAAACTGCTGGGATAAGAACAATTTATACATCTCGGAAATTTATAAAAAAAGCTGAACTTAAACCCCTTGTTGAAGCTGTTTCCTCTGCTGGTATTACAATAATATATCTGGAAGACTTGCGTAAATTTATATCAATTAAACTTAAGATAAAATGTTTTCTAGCAACCATATTTCCAGAAATCTATTATAGGAAAATATGCCCTAATCAAAACGATTTAGATACGGCGGTAATTTTATTTACATCCGGCACTGAAGGGAAGCCTAAGGCAGTTGCTTTGTCACACCGAAACCTTCAGGCTAACAGATGTCAGGCCATTGCTAAGATAGATTTTAATCCATACGATAGTGCCTTTAATGCATTACCAATATTTCATAGTTTTGGTTTAACAGTAACTTTAATAATGTGTTTAAATGGTATAAGGACATTTTTCTATCCTTCGCCGCTTCATTATCGGGTCATTCCTGAAATAATTTATGATATTGGTGCCACTATTATGTTTGGAACTGATACGTTTTTAAGCGGATACGCTTCATACGCACATCCATACGACTTTTATTCGCTAAGGTATGTAGTTGCAGGAGCTGAAAAACTAAAAGCTAAAACTAGACAAACTTGGTTTGATAAATTTGGCATTCGAATTTTTGAAGGTTATGGAGTAACAGAAGCTGCTCCAGTTATTGCCATTAATACGCCAATGCATGATAAATCAGGAACGGTAGGAAGGTTATTGCCTAAAATTGAATATCATTTAAAACCTGTTGAAGGAATAAAAGAAGGAGGCAAACTATGTATACGTGGGCCTAATGTTATGCAAGGATATATCTTGCCAGATAATCCTGGAGTGATTGTGCCTCCTATGGTTGAAAAGTTAGGTAAAGATTGGTATGACACGGGCGATATTGTTTTGGTAGATGATGAAGGTTATATAACAATTTTAGGTCGTGAAAAACGTTTTGCAAAGATTGCTGGGGAAATGGTGCCTTTAGCTGCGATAGAAGAGTTAATGACTCTCTTGGATTCACAAGCAATCCATGCGGCTGTTAATATTGAAGATGATAAAAAAGGCGAACAGATAATTGTGTTTACTACTGGAGAAAATATTCCTAGAGAGAAAATAGCAAAAATTTGTCAAGAGCAACAACTGTCGGAACTATATATTCCTAAAGTAATTATAAGTGTCAGTGAAGTACCTGTTCTTGCTACAGGCAAGTTAAATTACCGCAAAATGGTGGAGATGGCACAAGAGCACGTTAATAAGCTAACAGCAACATGATTAAATAATAATTAGGTACTGTCTTTCTAGCTTGAGACAGTACCTTTGGTATTAAATATACAATTAATTCTTAATCTTGAACACTAGTACTGAAATTCCAGTTTTAGTGTCAAGGTTCTTCTCAAGTTCAAGCCCTGCAGATTGAGCTAGTTTATTGAATTCAGACATTGTCCTTTCATGAGAACCTCCAAGTGCGATTCCCCCTAAGCTAGTATCGATAAGTAGAGAACCATCAGGAATGGTTGGCATAACTTTTTCGATGATAAAAATTCTCCCTAGGTTGGTATCGTTAATTGCTGACGCACAATTCTTTAGTATTTTTATGCAATCCTCGTTACTCCAGTTATGAATAACTCGCTTCAGAATTATGGCATCAGAAGATGGAATAGACTTGAAAAAGTCACCCTCTATCCCAGAAAGCCTATTGCCGAACTTATTGTTTTTTAAAATGCTAGATTCTCTAATAGCACTTTTTAAATCAAGTACAGAACCATTAACGGTTTGATACTTTGTAAGGATTTCACTTATCAAAGACCCATCACTGCCACCAACATCACAGATAGTTTTGAATTTTCCAAAATCATACAGTGATGGAATTTCTTTATTTTCTTTACCAGAAAAATTTGTCATACCTTTATTGAACAAATCGGCTGCTGCTTTGTTATTATCTAAATAATCATAAAAAGTCTCGTTATATAAGGCTTCAAATGGATTGCGACCTTCAACTACAGCAATATCAATCCTACCAATGCTTGACCATCTTCTATTATCATATTCCTTTGCAACAGCTGGCTGTAAGCTACCACTTGCAGTGCTGACTAACATTTTAGATTTTTCATTTAATGAATATTTTCCCTCGCTGGATTTTTCTAGTATTCCATGGTTAGCAAGGACCATTAATAATCCTTCTAAGTTTGTATCATTGAATTTTAATTTTTCTGCTAATTCTTGAGTATAACTTCCTTTTTCATCTATCAGATCAAAAATCTTGTAATATGCTGCAAGATGTAAAGCCCTAGCTGAAATATGAGCATAAGTAGTGTTTAATATTTCAGCTCTTTGCTTAAGACCTGTCGCTCCGATATTATCAGCAAATGCTATATTTGTAGAAAGTAATATTGGCAAAGCCATGGTGCATGTAGCAAGTTTTATTTTAGTAGCAATGTTATTTTTCATTATTATTCCCTCTAGCTTTATATGATAAAATACACAAAAGTCGATTGAACGATCGGTCAACTTTCTTATTTTAATTTAACCATAATTATAAATGGTGTCAATAATTAATTGAACGACTGGTCAATTAATTATGTAAAATTTATTATTTTACTAGTAAGATACTATTAATCCCATTTACAAAGAAAAAAATGACAAAAAAAGATCATAAAACTGCAATTTTAATCTTAAAAGTAGCAAGAAAACTATTTATAAGAAAAGGGTTTGTAGCAACATCTATAAGTGAAATTGCCAAAGAGTGTAATATTAATAAAAGCCTCATATATCATCATTTTGAAAACAAAGAAAGCTTATGGAAAGCTATAAAAGGAGAGATGATTTCTACCTATATTGACCTAGAGAAAAAAGAATCTGATTTTTCAGCAAGTAATTTAATGGAGTTGCTAGAAAAAATGGTGACTCTAAGGTTCGATTTTTATACAGAAAACCCAGATATAATAAGGCTGATACTTTTTCAAAAACTTGAAGCTAATAGTAAAAAACTTGAGGGGGTTCCAGACAATAAGTATAATGATATCTCAGTCCAAGTTAAGCAATTACAAGATAATGGTGAGATAAGAAAAGATATTGATGCCGATTTTGCTAGTTATTTAATTTTTACAAATGCTGTTAATTTATTGATTGATCAATATAAAGGAGTAAATAAATCCTCAACAAAGGATAAAGAGCAATATTTAAAAACTATTATTAATTTTCTTTACAACGCACTCAAGGCATAAGATATTGCAAGTAGAGTTTAAAAGAGAGTTTGAAGAAATGAAGAATCAACAAAGTTACGTGCAAGATAAAATAACAGGCCAACTATATCTTTGCATGAAGCGTGGTACAGAGTCATTATTTTCACCAGGTATTTATTACAAACCTCTTAGTAAGGGTGAGATTCCTGAAGGAGCATCGGTAATTCAGAAACATTTAAGGATTTGGTCTTTTATAACGCCAGAGGCTGATGCACTAGTTAATAATAATGATTCGAGCTACTATACTGAAGATTCTGTATCTTCTGAGAGCTATTGTTTAGGTGAGGTATAAGTATTTTAATACTCTTTGCTTAAAAGCTAAACTGTTCCTTAATCACTCTGTCTTCAAAAGTATGGCGCTGATCAAATAAAAGTTTTATAACTTTTGTATCGGTTGATTTTATGGTAACGGAGGCAATATCCTTAAACTCAAAGAAATCAGCAACAGCATTAACGGGTCTTTTTTTACTATCGATAATTTCGAATTTTATTTCTACATCGACTGGAAGTAGGGCTCCACCCCATCTGCGAGGTCTAAAAGGACAAATAGGAGTTAAGCATAATACTTTTGATGTTAAAGGCACAATTGGCCCGCCAGCAGATAAATTATAGGCACTACTTCCTACGGGAGTTGAAACAAGAGCTCCGTCAGCTGACATCGTCATACGTTCTATGCCATCTACTATTATTTTAAATTTTGCAGCTTGGTTTGTCTTTCTAAAAATTGAGACTTCATTGATTGCCAAAGCAGACTCTGTTTTACCATCATTGTTTATAGTGTTCATTTGTAATGGGTAGAGTTTGGCAATTTTTGAACGCTGAAGATTTTCTAAAAAATTTTCAACGTGAAATTTATTCATCATAAAGCCAACACTTCCTGCATTTATACCATAGAATGGTATATCTAGATGCATGTAATTGTGCAAAGCGTGGAGCATGCTGCCATCGCCTCCAATAACAATTATTAAGTCGGCTTTCTCTGGGGCAGCTTTATCGAAAAGTTTTTTAAGTAAATTCTCAATTGCTTCGGCCGGAGCTGAATTGCTTGATATAATGGCTATTTTTTTAACTAGGATGTTTTCTTTTTCCATAATAAATAAATTAGATGGTTTAATAGCAATACTAAGAAGGCGGATATAATTATGTCGCTTGCAAAATGACCACCCATTATAATCCGTGATAGGCCAACAATAGAACCAAACAATATGCTTGTTATGTATATTCTAGCAAAGTATAGGCTTCTCGCAACATAAGCTATTGAAGAAAAGTAATAACCCATAGCGGCATGACCAGAGGAAAAAGAACAGTTTTTAGGGCATTGATCTGAGACTGCAAAGGCTCTAGAAAAATCCTTAGTACCCCCGAATTCTACTATTTCTCTAGGTCTTGCTCGTCCAAAATTTTCCTTTAACAGTGAATTCACAGTTATTCCAGGAGCAATTAAAGCTGAAATAATTAAGAAAAATGCCCAAGAAGATAGGGCCTTTTTAAAGTTTTTGGATTTTATTAATATATATAACAGGTAAATAACACATATAAAAACAAATGTTTTGGTTAATAGTGGTATTGCATTATAGAATAAGACCACTGCATAGTGTTCTTTGTATTTAAAGCCAAATTCTTTTGAGTAAAATAGTTCGGATATTTTAATATCAAAACTTGGAAATATAACAAAAATAAGCGAAAGAAAGCCAAATACAATTAAACTAATATTAACCAGTCGGTTGTTAATCATAGACTATCTAGAAAGAATAAGGTATAGTTCATCCAAATTTTCAATCATATAGCAAAATAGATGTCAATCAACTTCAAAACATATAAAGATAAACTATTGTTCTTACCACTTGGTGGGTCAAATGAAATTGGTATGAATGTTAATTTATACCAATTTGAAGGTAAATGGATAATGATTGATTGTGGCAGTGGTTTTGCTGATGATTATTTGCCTGGTGTTGATATGGTCGTAGCAGACCTGAGTTTTATTGAAGCTTATAAAAAAGATTTATTAGGCATAGTATTGACACATGCTCATGAAGACCACCTTGGGGCTATTCAATATCTATGGAATGAGCTTGAATGCCCAGTTTACGCAACGAAATTTACAAAATGTTTTTTAAAAGCAAAATTATCAGAATATGCTTTTGCCAGCGACATTAAACTTATTGAGTTAGACCCAAACAAGAGGCTTGAACTTGGTCCGTTCTCTATTGAAATGATAGGGTTGACCCATTCAGCCCCAGAAATGCAAGCTCTTATGATAAGGACAAAGGCTGGAAATGTACTTCACACAGGTGATTGGAAATTTGATCCGAACCCTGTTGTGGGAAATTCTTCTGACGAAGCAGCTCTTAGAGCTTGTGGTGACGAAGGAGTTTTAGCTTTAGTTTGTGATTCGACTAATGTATTTAACAAAGGGGTTTCTGGTTCAGAGGGTGATGTTAGAGATAGCCTAATTGATATTATTGCTGGTTGTCCAAAAATGGTTGTTGTGACCACTTTTGCCTCTAACCTTGCGAGGTTAGATACCTTAATTCATGCGGGCCAAAAAGCTGGAAGAAAAGTTTGTCTTACTGGTCGTAGTTTACATCGAATCTTTGCAGCAGCACAAGAGAGTGGTTATTTATCTGATATTGCTCCGCTTGTAGATGAACGATCAATCGGTAACTATAAAAGAGAAGATTTGCTTATAATTGCAACTGGTTGCCAAGGGGAACCAATGGCAGCTACATCTAAGATGGCAAGTGGTTCTCATCATTCAGTTAAGCTTGCGCCTAAAGATACAGTTATTTTTTCTTCCAAGATTATTCCTGGTAACGAGAAAAAGATTTTTAAGCTGTTTAATATTTTTGTAAAAAAAGGTGTTGAAGTAATAACAGAGCGGGACCACTTTGTTCACGTTTCTGGTCATCCAGCAATAGACGAGCTCAAAAAAATGTATGAACTTGTTCGGCCACAAATATGTGTACCTGTTCATGGCGAGCCAGTACATATTCACGAGCATGCAAAGCTTGCAAAGGCAAATGGTATAAAGCATGCTATAGAAGTTGAGAATGGAAGCGTTGTTTTACTTGAGCCAGAAGGAGCAAAAATTATTGATGTTGTAAAAAATGGCTACTTAGCAGTAGACGGTAATTATCTCTTACCAGATGATTCGCAGATATTTAGAATGCGTAGAAGAATGCGCGATGATGGTATTGCAGTTGCTTCAGTGGTTGTAGATTCCAAGCTACGATTAGTGTGTAGTCCAATGGTGGCACTTCCTGGGTTATTAGATCCAATTGAAGACTCGGATTTTATTTCTCAAATTAAACAAGAAATTATTGATGCAGTAGCTGATCAACGCAAGCAAAGTAAATCTGGACTTACTACAGATCAGATAGAGTCTTGTGTTGCTAAGACTTTGCGTCGGATGATTAAGCATGAGATAAATAAATCACCCAATATTATTGTGAATCTTGAGGAGATAGAATAAGTCGTATTGAATTAGGTAATTAAATTCCGTCGTAACAAGCAGAACTTGTGCAACATTGTAAAAGTCATTCTGAACTTGATTCAGAATCTTCTTCAGTGGCCTGAGATCCTGAATCAAGTTCAGGATGACTCATTATTCCTATACTACGCTCTCAACTGGTCGCTGCTATGATGTTTTTGTCACCTAATTCAATGCGATTTGCTCTAACCTTGTTTTTAGATAAAAGCAGGGGGAGGCGCTTATGCATGAAGAGTAATGCTTTGATAATCCTTTGAAGTTGTAAGCGACGGTAAGAATATAATTGATTTTGTTATGGTATAGTATAAATTGAAAATCTTAGTTTTACTAAGAATAAAATATTATTCAGCTCATACAAATCATGTTAAATAAAGCGGCACGCCAAAAAAACAATCTTATTCTATTATTGACAATTAGTTTGTCATTAATTGCTTGGTACTTGCCAATATCTGAAGCTATCTCTATAAATGCTTGGCATTTACTTATCATTTTTATAGCGACCATAATTGGCATTATTTTGAACCCTCTGCCTATGGGTGTTATTGCTTTGCTTAGTATTCTTGCTTGTGTACTAACCAATACATTATCGTTATCTGAATGTTTGTCTGGTTTTGGCGATAGTATAGTTTGGCTAGTAGTTTTTGCTTTTTTTATTTCCAATGGCTTTATCAAAACAGGACTTGGTTCTAGAGTGGCTTACTATGTATTGTCTAAAATAGGTCATAGTACACTTGGCATTTCCTATGCTTTAGTAATTGCTGATTTTGTTTTGTCGCCATTAATTCCAAGTGCCACCGCAAGAGGTGGTGGGGTAATTTTTCCTATTGCTAAATCTATTTGCAAGTCATTTTCAGATGACGAACATCCAGGTGTTTCTTCTAAAAATGGTGGCTTCATAATGAGTGTTTGTACACAATCAACTGTGATTACTAGCACTTTATTTATTACCGCAATGGCAGCCAATCCACTTGCCGTAAAACTGGCAGAAAATGCTGGTTATTCCATATCTTGGACAGACTGGGCCTTGGCAGCTATTGTTCCTGGTATTATTTCTCTAGCAATAATGCCTCTAGTTGTTTATTATCTATACCCGCCTACAATTAAATATTCAGATTCTGCGCCTAAAATAGCTAAAGAAAAATTAGCTGCCATGGGGAGACTTTCAATTCATGAAATTATCATGATGGTAGTGTTTGTAGTTTTAATAGGGTTATGGATTAATGGGCCCAGGTTTGGCTTGGAACCAACAACGGTAGCTTTAATAGGCCTATCTATTTTGTTTGTTACTCGGGTGATTAATTTTGAGGATAATTTAGCAGATAAAGGAGCATGGCACACTTTTATTTGGTTTGCCACACTTGTCATGTTGTCAGACTTCTTATCTAAATTTGGGTTGATGACTTGGATTGGAACTAAACTGCAATTTCTTTTTATCGATACTTCGCCAATAAATTCGTTGGTTATTCTATCCTTGCTCTATTTTTATATTCATTATTTTTTTGCAAGTAGTACAGCTCATATTACAGTACTATTACCAACGTTCTTAGTTTTATTTGTCAACGCAGGGGTTCCAGGGGCACTTGCGGCATTAATTTTAAGTTTTTTATCAACTTTATCTGCCGGATTAACACATTTTGGCTTAAGTAGTACGCCGATATTTTTTGGTGCTGGATATATGAAAACTAAGGATTGGTGGTATATTGGGTTAGTAACAAGCATAGTATATTTATTAGTCTGGATCTTTATAGGTGGAGCCTGGTGGAAGTTATTAAATTTATGGTAGTAGATCAAGCTAATTAAATCATATTTTAACTAAGTAAGGTTACTTGTAGAGGTACGATAAAATATATGAATAAATTACCCTCAATAAAACCAACTATTATTTATGATAACAATCTTGCGGTACCAGGTTTAAAAAATGGATTTGGCTTTTCTTGCTTGCTCGAATACGACAATAAAAAATAATCTTTGATACTGGTGGTAATAGATTAGCATTCTTTAATAACTTGCAGAAATTAAATATTTTATTAGATACTATTACGCATATAATTTTCTCTCATCAACATTGGGATCATACTGCTGGATTTGAAGAAGTAATCAGTAAGCTTAACAATGATTGTAAGATTTACGTGCCTTTTAAATTTGACTATAATCTCCTATCTAAAATCTCAAAAGAAAAGAAGTTAAATTTAATAAAAGACATAACTCCAATTGACGATAATTTATTTTTAATCACATTAAAAGGTAGTTCTTGTGTTATTAAAGAATGCTTTTCAGTGTATGAACAATCATTAGTAATTAATAGAGACAGCGGATCTATAGTTTTAACTGGGTGCGGGCATCCTGGTATTAAAAATATTTTAAGAACAGTGCAACGCAAATTAGTAAGTAATATAGATTGGGTTATTGGTGGGTTTCATCTCCACAGGAGTTTTACCAGAACTATTGAGGAGGTAGTCAATGAATTTAATTTATTAGGAGTTAAAAATGTTGCGCCATGTCATTGTACTGGTCAAAAGGCGGTTAGCATATTTAAAAATAAATTTATTAACAAAATTCATGAGATAGGTACAGGTTCCATTATCTATATTTAATTCAATAGGGCGTAAGATATTTAAAGAATATCTTACGCCCTATATAGTCGCTGTACTGGTTCTTTCTAGGTATAAACTAATCTATAACATGCGACCAGTCTGGATCTGAAGCGTCACTAGGAGTAGGTATTATGCGCTCGTTATAACCAGTGAAGTCAATAGTGTAAATTCTATTAAGGCCGTTAGAGCTTTTTCCTTTATTACGAGACCCTTTGGTAAATACTAACACTCTACCGTTAGGCGCCCATGAAGATGCTTCAACAAGGAAACCACTAGCAATTAAGCGTTCATTGCTTTGTCCATCAACAAAATCTGGTTTCATAACCCCAATAGTAAAGCCGCTACTTCTGCTCACTTTCGTAAATGCAATGAAGTTACGACTAGACCAATTAGGCTCAGCGTAAGAACCGCCACCAAAACTAATTTTCTGGATATTAGAACCGTTTCTGCCCATAACAAATAATTGCCTTGCTCCATGCCTGTCTGATTGAAAAACAATATTTTTACCGTCTGGAGAATAACTTGGAGAGGTATTAATACTTGCGCCGCCTTCAGTTATTTGAGATACTTTCTTATTCCTAAGATTCATTTCATAAATATTAGTAGCACCGTTTTTTGCTATAGACATAATTGCATACTCGCCATCAGGAGAAAAGCGAGGGGCGAAGGACATTCCCGGGAAATGACCTAACAGCTGGCTTTTACCAGAGCGCAAGTCAAGTATGTGCACCTGTGGTATTCTGTTTTTATAAGATAAATATAATATTTTTTTGCCATCTGGTGAGAATCTAGGTGTAAGAACCAAATCAGAACCATTAGTCAAATATTGGTGGTTAGCGCCATCTTGATCCATTAGTGCAAGGCGTTTTACTCGTTTTAAGTATGGCCCACTTTCAGAAACATAAACAATTCTGGTATTAAAATAACCATCATAACCTGTGATTTTGCTGTAAACACTATCTGCTATTTTATGAGCGACTCTGCGCCATAGTTTTTCTGATAACTCAAAAGATTCACTGACAAGTTGTTTTTCTAAAATAGCATCCCATAGAATGAATTTAACTTGAAGCTTACCAGAAGCAGTTTTAGTTACTTCTCCATTTAATAATAAATTAGCATTTATTTGTTGCCAGGCCGCAAATAAAGGCGTGTGACTGGTTCCTATTTTTGATTCTATAAATGCTGCTGAGGAAATAGGTCTGAATATTCCAGAACCTTTTAAATCATTAGAGATAACGGCGATAACATCTTGCGCGATTTTTGTATCTGCTGGATCCACGCCTCTGAAATTGTTAATAGCTATAGGTATTGGGTCAACGGTTCCTCGTGTTACATTAATTGTGTTATCTGCTAACGAAAATAACGGGAATATACACAGGAAAATAGCCAAAAATAATCTTTTCATATAATTTAAAATAAATAATTAATTAATTTACTGATCCATGAAGCTTGGGTCAAAAAGCAAGTTAAATTCTTTCCAAACATCATATCTATCAACTGGCAAATTTTCAATTGGACTTGCTTGTCTTACAGCACGAACAGCGCTTTCTGCTGTAAGTTTGCACGTTGCATCTGAATTTGGTGGGCAAATAATTTTTATAACGGTTACGTTACTTATAGTGCCGTCCGTTTCTAAAGTCATGTGCAACATTACACGTACATCCTTAAGGTTTTGATTTCCAACTGGTGGACGCCAATTTTTCTCGATTTGACTTTTAACAAGAGACTTTTCTGTAATAGAAAGAGGGGAATCTTCGTTATATTCCATTCCCCTTGTTTTTTTTGTTCCTTCTAATTGTTCAGCATTACTTTTCTTAAGTATTTTTGAGTCCGTTCCTACAGATTCTTCTTCTAAGTTCTTTAGAATAGAATCAATGCTATCATCTTCTTTCGGAGCTATTTTTGGTTTAGCCTTAGGTTTAGGGATTTCTTTCTTAGGCTCCTTTTTAGGCTCTATTTTTGGTTCTACTTTTTTTTCTGGCTCTTTCTTCTTTTCTTCTTTTTTTAGGGGTTCTTTTTCTGGTATTTTTTCAGCATCTTTAGGTTTTTCTTCTTCCTTCACTGCTTCTTTTTTCTCTTCTCGCTTAGGTTCAACTGGAGTAGGGTCCTGTTTTTTTGCAGTAGCTGACTTTTTTACTTCTTTTGATTTTTCAGGTTCAATCGCTTTTTTAGCGACAATATTTTCATTTTTAACGTTTGATAGTTCGCTAATAGGAAGAATTTCAAATGTCATAACATCTTGTTCTTCAGGCAGTTTTTCAAATACCGAAGGGAAGCCGAGAAAAAATACTCCTAGTAAAACTAAGTGCAAGATCGCCGAGACAATAATAGCTCTTTGAAATTTCTTATCTTCTTGTTCTTTCATTTATTTATGTTTTATGTCCGAAATGAGAGCAACTTTGGTAAACCCAGCACTTTGTATGCGAGACATTGTTTCAACAATTACTCCATAGGATATACTCTTATCACCTTTGACAAAAATTCTTGTATCTTTATTTTCTTTGGTGATTTCTTTAAGTTTATCTATCAGAGTATCTTTGCTAATTATGGTTTCAAAGAGATATAATTCTTCGTTTTTATCTATGCTTATGACCAACGGCTTGAAGCTTCCTGAGATTGGCGTAGATTCAGTTTGTGGCAGATCTACCTCGATGCCGGCAACGAGCATTGGAGAGGTAATCATGAAGATAATCAGAAGAACAAGCATCACGTCAACCATTGGAGTAACGTTAATTTCGTTCATTAATTTGCGACGCTTTCTACCGGCGTTGCGTCCTTGAATAGATGCTCCCATAGCTACATTTTCTCTTCGTCAATTGCTCTTGAAATTAGGGAGTTTAGCTCGCCAATAAAGTCATCAAGTTTATTATTAATGCTATCTATTTCAGAACATAAATAATTATAGAAAATTGTGGCTGGTATAGCTACAAAAAGGCCAATAGCAGTTGCAAGCAAAGCTTCAGCGATACCTGGGGCTACCACGGCGAGAGTAGTATTTTTAGAGGCCGCGATAGATTGAAAACTGTGCATAATACCCCATACCGTTCCAAATAGTCCTATAAATGGGGCTGAAGAGCCAACTGTAGCTAAAAACCCAAGCTTAGTTTCAAGTTGTTCAAGCTCTCTATTTCGAGATAGATACATCGAGCCAGATACTCTTTCTTTGTGACCAATCCTAATGAAATCATTTTTTTGAGGATCTTTGCTATTACTTTTTTTACATTCAGTCATTGCGCTAACAAAAACAGCTGATAAAGGATTGTCGACAGATCTTTTTACCCTTTCAAAAAGGTCATCTAAGACTTGTCCTGACCAAAACAAACTCTCAAATTGCTTTATCTTTTGCTTTGTCGTAGAAAATAATTTTAATTTATTTATAATTATTGCCCAACTCCAGATTGAAGAAATAAGGAGAATTAATACAACAGATTTACCAATTAAATCTGATGACATTACCAGTGAGATTATTGACAGGTCGGCCGTACTTGCTTGCGTCACGACCTGATCGACGTTTTCTGCTATTTCCATAACTTATTTAGAGATTATTACAAATTGAAAAGCACATACTACACTTTTTGATCATTTGCGTAAACAAAATCTTTTATGGATGGAACTATCTCTTGCCTGAACTTACTTCCACTAAAAGCCCCATAGTGACCAACTCCTTTTTGTAAGTGATATTTTTTCTTACTATCGGGAATATTTTTACATAAACTCAGTGCTGCTTTAGTTTGACCAACAGCTGCGATGTCATCATTTTCTCCTTCTATACCCATTAAAGCAGATTTGGTAATTGAGTCTAAATGAACCTTTCTACCTCTAGAAACAAACTTATCCTTAGCCAGAGAGAAGTCATGAAATACTTCTTTTATAGTTTGTAAGTAAAATTCTGCCGGTAAATCCATTACAGATAAATATTCATCATAAAATTTCTTTTGTTTATCAACTTGCTCTTCATTTCCACCGACAAGGTCTTTGAATAAATCATAATGTGAAGTTATATGTCTTTGCAAATTCATTGCCATGAACCCAGCTAATTGCAAGAAGCCGGGATATACTCTTCTTCTGTAGCCAGGATAGTTAGAAGGTACATTGGTTATTAGTGTTTGATCGAACCATACTAAGCTTTTGTCCATAGCAAAATCTCCAGGTTTTGTCTGGTTTTTCCTTGCGTCAATAGGCCCGCCAATAAGAATCATTGATTTTGGTACGTGGATGTCATTATTTTGTGACATGAGTGCAGTAGCTGCTAGTACTGGCACCGTAGGCTGGCAAACTGCAAGAACGTGCACATTAGGACCAAGAAATCTTGTGTAATTGATTACATAATCAATAAATGAGTCTAAATCAAAGCTTCCATCTGTAATTGGTACCTGGTTGGCATCAACCCAATCGGTTATATATACGTCGAAAAATGGTAACGTATCCTGAACTGTTCCTCGCAGTAGTGTGGCGTGATGACCAGACATAGGGGCTACTATTAAAAGTTTTGGTTGATACCCTTTATATTCTGGTTTTTCAAAATGTTGTAAATGACAAAATACGTCCTTACATAGAGTGCGTTTATGAATTTTCTGTTCTTTTCCATCTACCATACACTTAGTAATTCCAAATGAGGGCTTTTTATATATTCTAGTCATTCGTTCTGTCATATCTAGGCCAGCTTTCATCAGGGAGGCTAAATGCGTTTTACTAAAAGGGTTGTTTGGTTGTTCAAGCCATTTATGAGTCATCATTAGACCAAACCTAGAAGGAGATAAACTATGTCGAGCAGACTCTATGAGTCCATAAAGTGAATTCGTATCTGGTATAAAATTGTTCATAGTCGGTACCTTGAATTGAAAAACTATATTTTTATTCTAACATTATTTTTAAGTAACGTTTACAGAAAGATTACTATTGTCTTAAATTTAGTAAGATATGATGCATTTTGTATAGTTATTTTCATATTTACTCAAAAAATTAACCTCATGATTTTTATTAGATACATTCCAATAGATTTTGGATTTGTCACTTAACTTAATATATTGCTTATATTACTTTACAAAAAATATTCTAAAGTTTACAAAGGGGTGATAAATATAGACTATTACCCATAATTTAAAATGGTATGTGATTAATGAAATTTTTATTAATACTATTAATTGTTACTTATAGCTTTTTTACTGCTGCTACACCTCAGTATGATGATTTTAAAAACTATCAACATCCAAGATTTAATAAATTCAAAACAACTACATTTCCTAGGTTAGAAAAATTTGTCGATCAAGAGCTAAAATCATTAACCGAAGAAACGAAAGCAGTGTTTTATCCCTTTGGTGGACCAGATATTAGCTATCCTTTAATGTTATTTCCACAAGCACAGAGTTATCTTTTAATTGGTTTAGAGCCGGTGAGCAGCGTAGACTCTAATTTGGAAATTCCTAACAATTTAAATAATCAACTTGACTCTCTTTTTCGTCGTAGCTTTTTTATTACTTCAGATATGAGTCGTTTAATTCATAGTAAACAAGGTGTTCTTCCTTTGTTTCTTGCGCAAATTACTTTAATGGGTGGAGAGGTTGAGGATATTAAATATTTAGAGCATTCCTTTGGTAAAGGGCTTGAAATAAACTTTACGTATCTAAAATTGGAAAAAAAGCTTTTTTATGTTCAAACAAATTTGACAAATCAAGGCTTGAGTGATGATTTAATCAAATTCATAGAGGATAACAATCTATTTGATACGTGTATGCTGAAAGCCAGTTCATATGGATTTCACCAAAATATTTTTTCTAAATTAAGGAGCTTTGTAATAACAAATGCTAACGTAATAGTTCAGGATGATACAGGCATACCACTAAAAGATCTCCATAAAGATTTTAAGATTCATCTATTTGGTAATTATGTCGGACCGTATGGCAAGGAGTGGGCTGGTTATTTTCAAAAGAATCTATATAAAATGTATCAAGAGAAGAGCCCAAAGTCGAAGCTTCCATTTTGTTATGGTTATGGTTGTGGGAGAAATCCAGTTGCTATATTGTCAGCTACTCGGAAGAATAAGGATTAACTCTAGAACTTTCTTGAGAGAGCCGCTATCGATTTCATGTCCACCCTCATATTCAATAATTTTATAATTTAAATCTTTAGATTTCTCGTAAGCGTATGTATCACCTTTACCTATCATAACATAAATTTGATCTGTTGATGTTAAGCTTCCTGGTGATCCAATCGTTACAACCGGATTTGTTATAACATTTTGTTGTGAAATTTCATGTAAAAAATAACCGCCGTTAGAAAAACCAATCCAGCCATTTACTCTTATTCCTGCTAGATCTGATATTATTGATTGGTAAGTTTCTGATGCTTGCTCTGGGTCCTTATGTGGCCAACAAATTTTATTGTCAAATTTTGGGCAACGATTGCGCGGTATAAGGGCTATAAAGCGTATATTCAGCTCGCGTCCTATATCATTCAATATCTGTCTATGGTTTTGTTCATCTGGTGAATCAAAAGATTCTGCTAATCCGCAAAGGTAAACCCAGCAGTTAGTAGATTTGGAATCGCCTAGTTCAACAAAACGTGATTCTGCGTTTGCCTGTGATATCATATAAAATAAATATATTAATATAAAAAGATGTCTCATCATACCCAATAAAAGTAATTTATTCTTCAGTATAATTAAATAAATCTTACTATAAAGAAGATTATATCTTTGGTATAAAGATTAGAAATACTAGAGTTCATGTATCTTGGACAAATATTATCTTTATATTATCTTTATATATTATCTAATTCGTGTTAATAATAAGCGGATAATAATGGGTATTAATATTGTAATGAAAAAGAAAATTGTCGCTCTAGTTGGTCGTCCAAACGTGGGAAAATCGACTTTATTTAATAGATTGAGCGTTGGTAAAAAGGCTATAGTACATGATAGACCTGGTGTAACAAGAGATAGAAAATACTCCGACGCAAAAATTGGCCCTATGGAGTTTACTGTTGTTGATACACCTGGACTAGAGGAATCAGAGGAGGGCAAGCTTGAGCATCGCATGATGCAACAAACTATGATTTCAATTGCAGAGGCTGACCTAGTTTGCTTAGTTGTTGACAATCAGACTGGTATTACGCCAGCAGATAAATTCTTTGCTGAGTTTATTAGAAAATATGCTAAAAATCATATAGTTATAGCTAATAAATCAGAAAAAAGGTTTAACCATGACCAAGAATATTATAAATTAGGTTTTGGGGACCCTGTCCCAATTTCAGCTGAACATGGTCAGGGGCTAGCTGATCTTTATGATGCAATTGCAGAAAAAATTGATACAGAAGAAGGGGAA
>Ga0163144_10011197_pt1 | contig 19010 bp, 16 predicted proteins | sample OliLak19BULKMAT1_FD_123175 | JGI IMG/M metagenome (GOLD analysis project Ga0163144, IMG submission 123175) | Freshwater microbial mat bacterial communities from Lake Vanda, McMurdo Dry Valleys, Antarctica - Oligotrophic Lake LV.19.BULKMAT1 | ecosystem: Environmental > Aquatic > Freshwater >... | reverse complement strand
GAATCATCGACGATTCAAGCGCGAACAACGTCGGCGCGAATCCGTTGCGAGCGAAACAACGCGAGCAAGACGCCGCGATCCGTTGTAGCTCTTACAAGAATGCTTGCATTTCGTTGCAAGCATGACAACGCGCTCAGCGAATGAGGCGCAGCAACTGCACCATGAGCGTCGCTGCGCCGATCAGCGCGAGAATGTTCTTGCCCGATTCCAACCACGAGAAATCGTTTGCCGGCGGACTCGCGCTTGTCGGCGCGGTCGCTAACATCGCCACGTTCGTCGTCGCCGGCTTCATTGAACCTTCAGCGATGACGCTTGCCTGATCAACCGAACGCCACTGGTGGTCGAGCGGCTCCGATGTGGCCCGCAGACTTGCCGGCGCGGCGTCACCGCGATCGCGTTCATCGCCGGCGGCGAACTCGCCATGCCGCGCCACGCTCGTGCCGACAAGCATCGCGCTCACGCCGCGGTTGATGTTGTCCGCCTCCAGAGCCGACTGCGGCGCATCGGCATGAGCGATCGCCGCCGAGCCGTGCGTCCCGCTGCCGATGTTCGGCGCCAGGCTCGCCAGGAAGTTTTCGACCCGCCCGCCGAAACTGCCGAGCGTCGTCCCCTCCGAGGCTCCGAACAGCACCCCCGCTAATTCGCCGCGGGAATTAAAAATGGGCCCGCCCGAATCGCCCTGCCGGGCCTCGACGTCGAGCTCGACCAGATGCTGCGGCAGTTCGACCTTCGGGGCAAAGTATTGCGTGCAGCGACCAGTTGCCGCCCGATAGTTGCCCGAGCCGTAGCCGCAGATCGTGAGTTGCTCGCCCGGCTGCGGCGCCGACGCGGCCAGCTTCACCGCCGCCGCGGTTGGTCGCCAGATCACGAGTGCGGCGAGGTCCCAATCGGCGTCGACTTTGAGCGGCCTCGCTTTCGAACGGAATCCGTCGGGGAAGATCACCTCGACCTCGCCCGTGCCGTCGCGGACAACGTGCCAGTTCGTCACCACCAAACCGTACTGATCGCGCACGTCGACCAACGTGCCGCTGCCGTAGGAGGTTGCTTCCCCTTCGGGAACCACGATCCGCGCGACGGCCGGATGAGGCTGCTGGCTGGTGAAGTCGACGCCCGCAGCGGGCGATGACTGAAACGCGAGATGGCCAGGCTCAATCGGTTGAGGCGCGCCAAGCGTTCCAGAAGCTGGAGCGAGAACCGTAGCGAAAGCGGTCGGTGCGAGAACGGAGCCAGCAAGCCATAGCGCGAGAATGACTGCCTGAGTCGCTCGACATGCTATGGAAGGCTTAACCACCGAGTACTCGAAGCACAGAAAGGAAACGTCGCAATGCTCAGTCTCAGTGAAGTTCGGAAAGCCTGTTGGGTGCCACTGGCATCTTGCCAGTGCTGAAGTGGGTACTCGCTCGACACTTCTCACTGGCAGGATGCCAGTGGCACCCAAACTTTTGACTGCTACTCGCTCAGCGCACGTTCCGGGCTTCGTCAGCCGCCGCCTTGCGCGTTTGCTCATTGGCGACGATCAATCGCAACAGGCGAGCCTTCAACTGCTCCGCGTCATCTTCGCGGCGCTGCGGCTTCGCGCTCCCCTGCGGTCCCACGATCGCCGTCGGCTCGCCGTGCGTGGCGGCGAGGCGGCCCCAGCCGGTCGACGGCGAGGGAATGATGGGCGTGGCGGAATCCATGGCGAACTCCTTACGCGGCGATGGGGCGCCCGCCGCGGAGGTCCGCGTCGCGGGGCGGGAAGTCTCGGCCGCCGTTGTAGAGCAATTTCAAACGCTCGAGCTCGGCTCGAAACGCGTTCTCCGCCAAACCGGTAAGCGTCAGCCGTGCGGGGTACCCAGCCAGAAAGACCGCCGCGTCGCGGGCCTCGTCGAGCAAATCCTCGGGGAGGTAGAGCGTAGCGCGAACTTTGGGCGATGGTCGTCTCTGCATGGCGGCCTCCTTGTCGCTGGCGTCTCCAAAGTTGTTCATCGAACCGACTGCTGTCGTTACATCAAACGTCTGACGTTACCCCCACCAGCTTCGCTAGCCGGTACTACCGGCTGTCGGGAGCAACGTTTCGCCGATGCGCAGACGAATAGGACTCGGATGAACGCGGTTTGAACGGATTGGCGCGGATTGCTTCGTGGTCGATGAGGGACGCGCAAGTTCAGTATTTTCTGCCTTTATCCGCGAACATCCGCCGAATCCGTGGTAATCCGCGTCCTATTCGTTGAATGCCACGAAGCTTGAATCAGTCGCAGCTACATAAACGCCTTACGGGGAGTTAGAATCAGAGATTCGCGAACCCCAACCCAACAGTGCCGGTCCCGTAGGCTGGGGCAACGCCCCACCCGCCCTGCCCTGCGACTTTCCCTCGGAAAAACTCCGTCCGCGCCACAGGTGGGACGTTGTCCCAGCCTACGAATTCCCTGACCTCCGATCTCCGTCCTCTCCCCAAAAATGATCGCTATCGTCGACTACCAAATGGGGAACCTCCGCAGCGTGCAAAAGGCCTTCGAACGCGTCGGCCACGCCGCAGCGATCACTGCCGACCCGCGCGTGCTGGAGCAGGCAGACCATGTGGTCCTCCCCGGCGTCGGCGCCTTCGCCGATGCGATCGCTGAAATCCGCCGCCGTGAGTTGATCGAACCGATCCGCACGGCGATCACCTCCGGCAAGCCATTCCTCGGCATTTGCCTCGGCCTGCAGATGCTGTTCGACGTCGGCTACGAGGATGGCGTTCACGAAGGGCTCGGCGTCATTCCTGGCGAAGTCCGCCGCTTCGACGTGCCGGCCGAGTACAAAGTCCCGCACATGGGTTGGAACCACGTCAAGCAGCGTCGCCCGGCCCCAATCTTCCAGGGGATCGCCGACAACGCCCACTTCTACTTCGTCCACTCGTATTACGTCGTGCCGAAAGACGAGAGCGTCATCGCCGGCGAGGCGTCGTACCCTGAGCCGTTCTGCGCCGCGATCTGGCGCGACAATCTCTTCGCGACGCAGTTCCATCCCGAAAAGAGCCAAGCGGCGGGCCTGCAGTTGTTGAAAAATTTCGCCGAACTGTAGGCTGGGACATCGTCCCACCTGCAGCTCGGAAGAGTTACCTGCTGCCATATCGCTCGGTAGCACCGGTGGGACGATGTCCCAGCCTACGCGCCGCTTGAATTCAGACCCCGCCTCTGCGATGATTTCAGTAGTCAGCCCGTCCGTTTTCACCCCTCGCCGTGGGGTTGTCCGTCATGCAGCTCTGGCCCGCGATTGATCTGTTGGGGGGCCGCTGCGTTCGGCTGCAGCAGGGTGATTATGCCCGCGAGACTGTCTTCTCCGACGATCCCGCCAGCGTCGCCGCCGGCTTCGAGCGCGACGGCGCCCGGCATCTCCATCTCGTCGATCTCGACGGCGCCCGGTCGGGCAAGCCAATGAATCTCGACGCGGTCCGCAACATCCTTGCGGCCGTCGACATGGAGTGCGAACTTGGCGGCGGGATCCGCGATGAGGCGACGATCGAGTCGCTGCTTAATCTCGGCCTGTCGCGCGTCGTCCTGGGGACTTCGGCGCTGAAGCAGCCCGAGTGGTTCCGCGACATGATCGCGAAGTACCCCGGCAAGCTAGTCCTCGGCATCGACGCACGCGACGGCTACGCTGCCACGCATGGTTGGCTCGAAACGAGCAGCGTCCAAGCGGTCGAATTCGTTCAGCTTTTCGCTAACGACCCGCTCGCCGCCATCATCTACACCGACATCGCCACCGACGGCATGCTCCAAGGCCCCAACGTCGAAGCGATGCGCGAGATGCAGGCCTCGGTCAGCCTCCCCGTCGTCGCCTCTGGCGGCGTCACCACCGCCCAAGACGTCGCCGACCTTGCCGCCGCCGGCCTCCACAGCGCTATCATCGGCCGCGCCTTGTACGCCGGTACGCTCACGCTCAAGGACGCCCTCGCCGCCGCGAAAACGCCAACGCCAACGTTCTAATCAATTGCAGCAAATAAGATTAACCACCAAGACACAAAGACACCAAGGAAGCACTAAGGAGAATAAAGCGAAGTCTTTCAGTTTATGCAGGAAATTCTTCGTGCTTTCTTAGTGCCTCTGTGTCTTGGTGGTTGCATTAAAAACCCCTCTCAACCCCGTAGGAGTCAGCCCGCCGCCTAGCAGCTTGATCATTCGCAGCCGCCCGACTCTCATCACTTCTTTTCGAGGAACGGGGATCGAATCATGGTTAAGAACGTTGCGGACATTAGGAACATCGCCATCTGCGGCCACGGTAGCGCCGGCAAGACGACGCTGGTGGACCAGCTGCTCGTCGAAGCTGGCGCCGTCAAAGGAAATCCGAGCGTCGACGCCGGCACCAGCGTCTGCGATTTCGACGAAGAAGAGAAACATCACAAACATTCGATCGAGGCCGCTCTCGTCCACCTCGATCACGCTGGCCGGCACTTCAATCTTCTCGATACGCCCGGCTATCCCGACCTCGTCGGCCAAATGATCGGCGCCCTCCGCGCCGTCGAGACCGCTCTGATCGCGGTCGACGCCCACTCGGGGATCAAGGTGAACACTCGCCGCGCCTGGGCCGAAGCAGGCCGCGCTGGCTGCGGGCGGATCATCGTCCTTACCAAGCTCGACACCGACAACATCGACTTTGCCGGGCTCGTCGCGTCGCTCAAAGAAACCTTCGGCAACGGCTGTATCCCCCTCAACGTGCCGGTCGGTCTCGGCGAATCGATCAGCGGCGTCGTCAACACGCTGACGATTCCGGCGAATATCGACGGCGCCGTCGTCGATCCGCGGCCGATCCACGAATCGCTCGTCGAGTCGATCATCGAAGTCGACGAAGAACTCATGGAGCGCTATTTCGCCGGCGAGATGCCCTCGGACGAAGAGTTGTCGCAGCTGATGGCGGGCGCCGTCGCCGCGGGAACGCTGACGCCGATCGTCTGCGTCTCGGCGAAGAAGCATGTCGGCATCGCCGAGCTGCTCGATCTGCTCACCATCGCCGCGCTGCCGCCGTCGGCCGTCGTTCGCCGAGCGACGCTCAACGGCGACGAGGTGACGCTCAAGCCCGACGCCTCCGCCCCGCTGGCGGCTCAGGTTTTCAAAACTCGCATCGATCCGTTCGTGCAGCGGCTCAGCTTCCTGCGCGTCTTCGCCGGCACGCTCAAGCGCGACGCCACCGTCCACACGGCCGACGCCCGCAAGGGGGTGAAGCTTGGCGCGCTGCTGGAAGTCCAAGGGGGCGCCACCCAGCCGGTCGACGACGCCGGCCCCGGCGAGATCGTCGCCGTCGCCAAGTGCGAAGACCTCCACACCGGCACCACCGTGGGGGACGTTCAGCTTCCGCCGATCACCTTCCCCACGCCAATGGTCGGCCTCGCCGTCGCCCCGAAGAACCGCGGCGACGAAGCCAAACTCTCCGGCGCGCTCCACAAAATTACGGAGGAAGACCGGACGATCCACTTGGAGCACGACCCCGAAACTAAGGAGATGGTCATTACCGGCATGAGCGAGCTGCATCTCTTGCTCACCAAGGAAAAGCTCAAGCGCCGCGACCATGTCGAGATCGAGACGCACGAACCGAAAATTCCTTACCGCGAAACGGTACAGATCGACGCCGACGGCAGCTACCGCCACAAGAAGCAATCTGGCGGCAGCGGCCAGTTCGCCGAGATCCACGCCCGCATTTATCCGTTCCCCGAAGGCGCCGATCCGGAACAGTACGCCAGCAAAACGCGCTTCCCGCAGTTGAAGAACCTCCACTACCACAAAGCCGCCAACTTCCTCTGGGTCGACACCGTCGTCGGCGGCACGATCCCCGGCAACTTCATGCCGGCGATCGAGAAAGGCTTTCTGGAGCGGCTCAAAACGGGCGTCATCGCCGGCTACCCGGTTCAAAATGTTTGTGTTGAGGTCTACTACGGCAAGGACCACCCCGTCGACAGCAACGAAACCGCCTTCCGCATCGCTGCGAGCAAGGTCTTCGCCGAGATTTTCAAGAAGGCGAAACCGGCGCTGCTGGAGCCGGTGGTGAACGTCCACATCAACGTCCCGGCCGACAAGGTCGGTGACGTCTCCAGCGATCTCGCCGGCCGGCGCGGCCAGATGGTCGGCATGGAATCGTTCGGCGGAAGCATGACCACGGTCGAGGCGAAGATCCCCCTCGCCGAGGTGACCACCTACGCCCGCATCCTCTCCTCGATGACCGGCGGCCAAGGGAGTTTTACGATGGAATTCTCCCACTACGACGTCGTGCCGGGCAACATTCAGCAGGAGGTGATGAGCAAGGCGAAGCTGAAGGAAGAGGAGGATTGACCCGGCGCCAAATCGTAGGCTGGGGCAACGCCCCACCCGCCCCGCCGAACCGTTCTGCGTTGAGACCGCGTTCCCACATCCGGTGGGACGTTGTCCCAGCCTACGCCCAAATTGCGGCATCCCGCCGGAATAATCGCCCCAGCCACCCCATTCCTCGACGGATCCAGTTCGCGCAACTACCCTGAAGGCTGACCCAGCATCTCCGCCGCAGCCCCTCGTCGCCATGTCCCGCTCTGCCGCCGCCTTTCATTCGCCGCTCCGTCGCGGAGCGTTGCGGCTGTGCGGCCTGTTCTTGGCGCTAATCGTGTTCGCCCTGCCGGCGGCTACTCCCGCCTGCGCGATCACCATCCAGTTCGACTACTCCTACGACACCCTCGGCTTCTTCGGCACCGAGATTAACCCAACGCCCGCCCGCACGACGCTCGAATTCGCCGCCCGCACCTTCACGCCGTTCATGGACACCCTGTCGGCGATTCAGCCCGGCGGCGGCAACTCCTGGACGGCTAAGTTTAATCCATTAGCTCCTTGGAGCGAGTTTAGCATTCCCCAACTTCAGGTTCCTCAAGACACTCTCATTGTCTACGCTATCGCTGGCGATCTTATCGATTCTCGCTTGGGCCAAGCCAGCCCCGGCTACGCGAGCTATTCTGGCGATCCTTTGTTCGGTCAGGCCGTTTCTAACCGAGGTCAGGGCGATTCTGATTTTGACTTCGCGCCTTGGGGCGGTTTCATTGCCGTCGATATTCAGAACTCAAGCGGAGTCCCACGCAATTGGCACTTTGATTTGGGTACTTCGCCATCGGCAGGATCATACGACTTCTACACTGTCGTCACTCACGAGCTCGCTCACCTTTTTGGCTTTGGCATCTCGAATGCCTTTTCGAAGGACAAGGACGCTTCCGGAAGCTTTTTTATTGGCGCCAACGCGCAAGCGTTGTACGGCGGCACAGTTCCGCTCACCGGGGGCCAACACTGGGCTTCCAACGTCACCAGCCCGCCATTTCTCCCTGGTACGCAACCCAAGCCGTCGCTCGGCCCGTCGCTTACCTTGGGCGAGCGCAAACTCTTCACCCCGCTCGACTACGCCGCCCTCGCCGATATCGGCTGGCAAGTCCCACCGGAACTTCTCGGCCTCCCCGCCGACTTCAACGGCGATGCAATCGTCGACGGCGCCGACTTCCTCATCTGGCAGCGCGGCTATGGCGGCTTCGGCGGCACCCCTGGCGACGCCAACGGCGACTTGTTCGTCGACGACGTTGACGGCTGGATCGTCCGTAACTACCTCGGATCACAGGGCTCCGTCCCGGAATCGATCGCCGCCAACGCCGTTGTCCCTGAACCGGCCGCCGTCGCGCTCGCCGTGGTTGGACTAGGGACGCTCGTCGTGCGATCTTGCCGCCGTCGTCACGCTTTGCCTAAAAAATCTGTGGGAGGGGTCTCCGACCCCGAAGCGGCGCGGTGAAACCACAACGGCTTGTGGCGGTGAATGAAATCGGCGTCGGAGACGCCTCCCACAGATGATTTTTTGGGCAAAGCCTCGTCGTCACAACATCATCACAGACGTGACGATTAGTTCCTGCAGCCAGGCCAGCCCAAAGTAAATCAGCACGCAGAGCACGATCTGCACGACCGTGATCGTCGCCGCGGAGAACGGCGTCGTCGGCAACGCTAGTGCGATGACCGCGCTCGTCGCCAGCGCCGGAATCAAATACTGCGGCCCCATTCCATAGGCCGAGTCGGTCATTTGCAGCACCAGCCGCAGCACGCAGTTGGCCACGGCGATCATCACCACGGTCGTCACCGCGTGCCAGAACTCGGGCGGCTCGACGGAGCAAAATCCGCACGACATCTGCAGCGCCCAAGCGGCTGCCGCTACTCCCAGCGGCACAAGCGCCGCGAGCAGCCACAGCGCGTCGTAGTTAGCTAACGTAGGGCCCACGGCTGTCCCCGTTTCGGTGACAAGTCCCCACAGCGTCGGCGCCCTATCGGAACCCTAACATGAATTGCGTGGCGGGAACGCGACGTCTGACAGTTTTTGCGACAAACAAAACGCCTCGTCCTCCAGGGGGGTGAGCAAGTCCAAATCGAAATACAACCAGATATTGGAACCGCCGATGAACGCAGATGAACGCCAATAAAACCATCTGCGTTTATCCGCGTTCATCGGCGGTTCCATACTTTTCTTGGTCTTTCACCGTGTCCGTCGTGCCGCCGTGGTTCAATTCCTCCCCCTAAACCTCCCCTCCCACCCCCACAGGCGGTAAAATAGCTAAACTTGCTACTACCGGTTCGCCGAATAGAACCTCCGGAGAGCGGCCCCTGTCCTCTCTCCGACCCCGCATCCACCCGCCAGGACCGCGCCCGATGATGCCCGCCGCTCCTTGCCGCTGTACCAAGCCCGCCTAGCGCGGGAACTTCTCGCCCCGCGGCGCCGCCCGCTCGACGCAGCGCCTATCAAAGCCACCGGCTCCGCCGGTGGACGCACGCCGCAAACGTTCGCCGTCAAAAAATTCGTCCACCGGCGAAGCCGGTGGCTGAAAACAATTCAGCACGTCCGATTGCACGCTTCGCACCGACCCACCCTCACTCGCCGACTTTGCGCACCTAGAGGCGAACCTCCCATGGCCACCGACTTCCGCCTGAAAGACCAACTCCCTGACATCACCGAGCGCATCGTCGCCACCTACGAGCGCTCCGGCAAAATCAATCACCTCGACCACTGCCCGCTGCCGCGTTACGACGAAATCGTCGCGGCGATCCACGAGTTGAACGAGATCATGTTCCCCGGCTACCGCCGCCGCGAGGGACTCCACCAGGGCAACATCGGCTACTACGTCGGCGACCTGGTCGATCGCCTCCACGATCGCCTGACGACGCAGATCGGCCGCGCCCTGCGCCACGACGCCGGCGCCACCAGCGATTGCGAATCGGCGGAAGACTACGAGGCGCTCGGTCAGGCGAAGACACTCCTCTTCCTCGACCAACTCCCCCAGATTCGCGAAATCCTCGCCACCGACGTTCAGGCTGCCTACGACGGCGATCCCGCGTGCAAATCGCCCGCCGAAGTCATCTTTTGCTACCCCGGCCTCGAGGCGATCACCGTCTACCGCCTCGCCCACTTGCTGCACGAGCTCTCGATCCCGTTCATCCCGCGCATGATGAGCGAGTGGGCCCATAGCCGCACCGGCATCGACATCCATCCCGGCGCCACGATCGGTCCCTACTTCTTCATCGATCACGGCACCGGCGTCGTCGTCGGCGAGACGAGCCATATCGGCAGCCACGTGAAGCTCTATCAAGGCGTCACCCTCGGCGCCCTCAGCTTCCCGACCGACGAAGACGGCCAACTCGTCCGCGGCCAGAAGCGCCACCCGACGCTCGAAGAGGGCGTCGTCGTTTACGCCAACGCCACAATCCTCGGCGGCCGCACCGTCGTCGGCCACCACTCGGTGATCGGCTCGAGCGTGTGGCTCACCCGCACCGTGGCGCCCCATACCACCGTGGTGCTGGAGACCCCGAACCTCCGTCTCCGCCACGACACTCCCGACGACATGCGTCCCGAGCTGAACTACCAGATCTAGAAGATTAACCACCAAGGCACAAAGAGCACCAAGAAACACGAAGGAATGCCAGGAAAGAGAAGAGCGACAAAGCCGGCGATGAAGGCCGCGCTACCGGATTTTTGCCTTTTTTCTTCTTAGTGCGTCTTTGTGCCCTTCGTTCCTTAGTGGTTAGTCTTTCTCGCCGCTCCGGCGGGTCGTTGACCCGCGGCTACGCGCTCTTTGCCCCCGCGCATCCCCCCTGCTACGATATCGCACGCCGCGTCCCACCCCCGCCGGTTGCGAAATCCAGCATGCTCTTCGGACCCATCTTTCAGGTCGAACTCGTCACTGCCGCCCGGCAGCGTCGGCAGTATCTGCTCCGCGTCTTTTACGCCACGATTATTCTGTTTGTCTTGTGGGTCTCTTATTCGTCGGTAAGTCAGCTCAATCGATCCGTCTCCGGCGGCAACGAAGTCTCGATCAGCGACCTCGCCAACACGGCGACGACTTTCTTCTTCGCCTTTACCTGGGTGCAACTCCTCGGCATCCTCGCCATCGCCCCGGTGATGGCCGTCGGCACGATCGCCACCGAGCGCGAACGCCGTACGATCGAGTACCTCTTCGCGACCGACCTTTCTAACTTTGAAATCGTCGTGGGCAAGACCTTCGCCCGGCTGGTGATTGTCGGTCAACTCGTCCTGGTCAGCCTGCCGATCCTCTTCATTTTCCGCCTCCTCGGCGGCATCCCCGCCGATCTCCTGGGAGCCTCGTTCCTTATCGCAGCCAGCACGGCCTTGCTGCTCACTTCGCTTAGCGTCTGCATCTCGGTCTGGTCGCCGAGATCCCGCGATGCGGTGATGCGGGTCTACCGCGTCCTCGCCGTGTTGATCATCATCCCGATTATCCTCTACCCTCTACTGACCATCATCCAAATGCAGAATTTGGGCAATGAATGGTGGGCCGAGGCGTTCGCCGCAGGCCTCAACTACTGCTGGGCAGTGAACCCCATCACCGTTCTTGGAAAGTCGATGTCGGGCGTCGCCGCCGCCGGCGCCGGCTTCGATTTCGACCCCGTGCTCAACATGGCCGCGTGGCATCTGGCCTTCTCGGTTGCCCTGGTCGCCCTGGCTACCACGGCCGTCCGCCGCGTCCACCTCCGCGATTCCAGTCGCGGCGAGACGAGCAAAAAACGCAACGGCGACGGCCTCCGCTGGTGGGAACGTTTTCGCTGGCGTCCGCAGCTCGGCGACAATGCCATGCTGTGGAAAGAGGCCTTCGCTCCCACCGCCAAAGTCCGCCTCGGCTTCGTCGGCGTCGCCGCCAACGCGATCATCGTCGTCGTCGCCTGCTTCTTCACCGCCTATTTTTTCTATTTGGCGATGACCGAGATCGGCGGCATCGATGAAGAGATCTACTACTATTACGCCGGCACAGTGACGGTCGTACTCGGCACGGGATTCATGCTGCTGATGGCCGGCCGCGCCGCGGGACTCGTCACGATCGAGAAGGAACGCGACTGCTGGATTTCGCTTCTCTCCACGCCGATGACCGGCGGCGAGATCATGCGAGCGAAAATGCTCGGCAATCTCTACGCCGCTCGCTGGGGCTTGATCATCCTGACGGGCATCTGGCTACTGGGCGGATTCTTCGACGTTCGCTACCTACTGATGGTCCCCCTCCTCGCCGGCAGTTTCCTCCTCTGCATCTTGTTCGTGACCAACGTCGGCCTCGAGTACTCGCTCGCTTCTTCGACGAGCCTGCGCGCGATGGGCGCCACGCTCGCAACGGTCTTTTTCATCGGCGGCGGCTATCTCTTCTGTTGCTGCTTCACCTTTGCCGCCGCCGGCGGGGGCGACGGCGGCGGCTTTGACTTGATGGCCGTCGGCATGGCCCCCTGTCTTCCCTACATCGTCTCGGCGCCCGCCTGGCTGTTCGCCAACGGCGTTGATTCAAGCGAGTGGAAGGAAATGCTCGCCGCCTACATTATCGGCGTCATCGGCTACGCGATTGCCAACGCCGTCTTGGCCGCCGACTTGTCAATGCGCTTCGACCAGCGCTCGGGCCGGACGATCGACTCGCCCGCCGCCCAATCCCTCCGCGCGTGAATCAACCTGCTCAGCGAGCCGGGGCGTCCCGCCCCCGGCGCGCGTCAATCCGCGCAACTGCCACGAAAAAATTATTCAACTTTTGCGTTGAAAGCGGCCTTAGCCCCCGGTTCTTCAAACCGGGGGCCAAACGCGACCTCAAGAACTCGGCGTCCTAAGATCGCCGAGCCAGCAAATCCCCCGGCGACTCCAGCCGCCGTCCCGGCGCGATTCTGCAGAGCCAGATGCCGCCAAAGTACAGCCCCACCAGCGGCACCCCCATCAGCAGCATGCTGTACGGATCGGGCGAGGGGGTTAGGATCATCGCGATCACCATGATGATCACGACCGCCAGCCGCCACTTGGACCAATAGCTCTCGACGGTAAAAACCCCGATCCGTTCCAACAACAACATGAGCAGCGGCAGCTGGAAACTGATCCCAAATCCCAGCGGCATCATCATCACGAAGCTGATCCACTCGCTCAGCCGCAGGTCGGGCTGCGTGTTCGTCCGCTCGTAATACCAAAACATGAATTCCAATAGCGGCTCGAAGGCGAAGAAAAACGCCAAGAGCGCTCCGCCGATGAACAAACCAATGCTGATCGGCATGTACTTATAGATGTAACTCTGCTCGTGACGATAGAGCCCTGCCGCGACGAACTCCCAGATAAAGTAGAAGATGAACGGACTCGCAAACACGAACCCTGAAATCAGCGCCACCTTGAGGTCCATCGTGAACGGCTCCATCGTGCTGTGGCCCACGGTCCGGAGCCGCGCGTCTTGCTCCACAGGTTGGAACAGGCGCAGCCGGACAAAATCTTCGCGATGAAGTGTGCGTGGCTCCTCGGCAGACTTGGACTTCTCGACGTTTTCAACCGCTAGAGTTTTATCGGCTGACGTCTTTCCCAATTCCGGAAACTGTTCTTGAATCAAGCGGCGGAGATCATCCGGAGCGATGAGGTACTCCGAGACGATCAATCCAGACTTTTGCATTTCCTCAGCCGTGACGACTTGTTGGTCGGCCGACTGATGGTCGTTGGCGGCGAGTTCCTCGAGGTGCGCTTGCTGCTGCTGCTCAGCCTGACGCATGTAGAACTTTTGCAGCGTATTGGTCACCGGCGTCTGGACATACGCGATGATGTCGCTTGCCACAAACAATCCGACGACAAAGCCGATGAAGAGCGCCGCGATCGATTTAAACAGGGCGCGGCGGAGCTCTTCGAGATGGTCCCCAAAGGACATCTTCGACTGCTCCAGCCGGGATTCATCGTCAGGTCGCGGCGGCATAGAGTCCGAAGCAGAGTGATCCCCGTCCCTCGCAGGGAGGGGTTAGGGGAGGGATTCCAAAGGATGCAACCAAAAAAACGTGGTCTGGAGAGACGTCAGAGTGACGGACGGAACCGACGACTCGCGACTCACACTCCAGAACACTTCATGTTACAAACGACAACACCCCGCGACAACGCACCGCCACGGGGAAGAACTCCGTAAGTGACGATCAAACATAGGTTTCCGACAGACGCCATGAACGCCCCCTGCGACTATTTGCTCCGGTTCGAACCCCTGTTTCGCCGATACCTCTGGGGCGGGCGGCGGCTCGGGACGATGCTCGGCAAGGCGATCGGTCCCGGGGAGGACTATGCCGAGAGTTGGGAAATTGTCGATCATGGCGACGACCAGAGCGTTGTGCTGAACGGCCCGCTGGCGGGTCGGACGCTCGGCGAGTTAGTCGGAGAGCAGTCAGCCGCGCTGTTGGGTGAGGAGATCGAGGGCGTCGGGAGCTTTCCGCTGCTCTTCAAGTTCCTCGACTGCAACCGGACCCTCTCGGTGCAGGTCCACCCGAACGATGAGCAGGGCGCCCAACTCGACCCGCCCGATCTCGGCAAGACCGAGGCGTGGGTTGTCCTGGCCGCGGAACCGGGTAGCAAGATCTACGCGGGGCTCAAGCCAGGAGTGACGCCAGCGCAACTCGCAGCGGCCATCTCCACGGGCCATTGCGAAACCTGCCTCCACGAATTCGAGGCCCACGTCGGCAACTGTGTTTTCATTCCCGCGGGAACGGTCCATGCCTTGGGAGAGGGCCTCGTCATCGCAGAGATCCAACAAGCAAGCGATACGACGTTCCGGCTCCACGACTGGAACCGCGTCGACGCGGCGGGGAACCCCCGACAACTCCACGTCGATGAATCGCTCGCCACGATCGACTACACCCGCGGCCCGGTGGCATCGCAGCGGCCGCAGCCCGTTGCCCCCGGCGTCGAGCGGCTCGTCGAGTGCGACAAATTCCTCCTCCACCGGCTGACGCTCGCCGATGGTGAGACGGCCACGATCGGCGGCGACGGCTCGTTCCACCTGCTGGCAGTGCTAGAAGGGGAGCTCGCCGTCCCAACCAATTCGATGGGAGGAACAGCTAACGAAACCCTTTCCTCGGGCCAGACCGCACTCCTGCCAGCGGCGGCGGGTCGAGCGGCAGTCGCGGCGCGGGGAAAGACAGTGGTGCTCGACGTATCGCTCCCCAGCTAGCACGAGCGGGCGCCAGCTCCCCTTTGCGGGGTCGGCCGGGGTTCCTACAATCCCCGCGCGTCGCTCCCCGTACTGCGCCAACCATTGCGCTCCCGTTCATGGATTGAACGATGTCCCGCCTCGCGTTCGGCCCACTCCTGATCGTCGTCGTCGCGCTCGCCGCGGTCGGCTGTTCGTCGACGATTCGGTATCCGAAACTGCGCGGCCCAGGTCCGGCAAAATACCAGCGAGACAACGCCGAAGCGTTCGACCCCTATCCGCTTCCCGACCTTGGCCCGCCGATCGACGGCGGCCGGCCACGGGAGTTCGGCATCCCCCGCAATGAAGTCGAACGGGCTCAAGATTACTCGATTGTCCAAGCCGCCCGCCGCGGGATGCCCGCTGGGCCCCCCACAACCGCCGTGGTTGGCCCGCCAATGGTCGCGTCGCCGCCGCCGTTCATGGCGCCCAGCACGGCTCCGCCGTTCGTCCCGACGACTCCCACGGCTCCCGTCTACACGCCGCAGGCGCCGGTGGTGACGCCGAACATGCCGGTGATGCCGAGCGCCCCCTACGGCCAGCCGTCGATTCGGTACTAGCCGTCCGCCAGCCCTGGGGTCGGGAGCGTACGCCAGCTATCATGCGGGATGGAGTTTCACTCGCATCCTTGCAGTTAGCAGAAGCTGGTCCCATGGCGCCCCCTCCCGGAAAGCGCGGCTCTGGTAAGCCGCGTGCAGGCAAATCGAACACCGGCGGCCCGCGCCCCAGCAAACCGGGCGGCGGTAAGCCCACGGGCGGCAGACCTGCCGCGTCGAAACGTCCTCCCGTCGGCGGCCCGCCGAAGCGACGCCCGCGGACGGTTCCTGTCGGCCCCAAGCCATCGGCAGCCGATGGAGCCAGCAGCGGCGAGCGGCTGCAAAAGGTCCTCGCCGCGGCCGGGCTGGCAAGCCGTCGCGAATGCGAGGAGTACATCACCGAGGGCCGCGTCCAGGTCGATGGCGTCGTCGTCACCGAACTTGGCGCCCGGGTCGATCGCGCTAAGCAAGAGATCAAGGTCGATGGCGAGCCGTTGCCCCGCATTCGCTTGCAGTACTTCGCGGTCCACAAGCCGCCAGGCATCGTGTCGACGACTCACGACCCGAGCGGCCGCCCCCGTGTGATCGACCTGCTGCCTCCCGGCGTCGGGCGGATGTTCAACGTCGGCCGGCTCGACATGGCGAGCGAGGGGCTCATTCTCGTCACCAACGACGGTCCGCTGGCCGATCAGCTGACCCACCCGCGCCACGGCGTCGAGAAGATTTACGAAGTGCTCGTCGCGGGGCAGCCGGCTCCCGATGTGTTGGCCCAAGTGAAGCGCGGCGTTCACCTGTCGGATGGCTTCGTCCACGCGGTCGACGTGCGGATCAAGTCTTCGAAGAAGGGGGCGACCCTGTTAGAGATGGTGCTCGACGAAGGCCGTAACCGCGAAGTGCGGCGACTGCTAGCCCGGCTCGGGCACAAGGTGCAGCGGCTGATTCGCGTCGCGGTTGGCCCGATTCGGCTTGGCGAACTGCCGCGCGGCGCTGTGCGGATGCTAACGCACGAAGAAATCAAAAAGCTCCGCGATGCCGCCGCTGCCGGCCCGAAGCCCGCAGCGGCTGGCTCGGCGCCACCGCGACGTCCGGCGCGTAGCGGCCCCGGCGGACCGAAGCGGGCCCCCATGCGGGGCAATCGGCCTGCAACGGGAGCGGGTAAGCCAGTCGGCGGTCGCAAGCCGACCGGCGGCCGAACAGCGATGGGCAAGCCGCCGGCGAAGCCGCGACCGCCGGTGGGGGGGACCGAGCCGGTCCGCAGCTTGATCGGCGACGATGGCTCGTCAGCCGTCATGCCGGCCAAGCCAACGGCCCAGCCTCCCAAGAAGCCAATCGGCGGCAAGAAGCCAGGCCGCCCCGGGGCGTTCAAGAAAAAAGTCGGCCATCAAAAGGGCCAGGGGGGACGGGGTAAGCCCAAGCCGGGAGGGAAGCGGTGAGCAGCGACTGTAGCATGGAAGCCAACCCCTTGGGGGCTGCTTACTACGCCGACCAGGCCGTTCAGGCGTCGGCGACGGTGATCGAAAACGTGCAGCTCGCCCGCGGTACGTACCGCGCTCGGCTGGAAGCGCCGGAGTTAGCCCGCCGCGTGGCGCCTGGCCAGTTCCTGATGCTCCGGCTCTCCGGCAGCAGCGACCCGCTGCTGGGGCGGCCGTTGGCCCTCTACGACACATGGTTGGACACCGACGGCACGCCGCGCGGCGTCGACGTTGTTTACCTGGTTGTAGGCCGCATGACGTCGCGACTGGCTCAGGTGAAAGCCGGCGACGTGATCGAAACCTGGGGCCCGCTCGGCAACGGATTTTCGACCGAGCCAGTCGACCACCTGATCATGGTCGCCGGCGGCATTGGGCAGACGCCGTTTCTCGCCCTGGGGCGTGAAGCCCTCGGCGGCCGCGATTACGGCACTGCGGGCCGGCGACCGCTGCGAGCGAAACGAGCGACGCTCTGCTACGGCGTGCGAACGGTCGATTTACTGGCCGGGGTTGATGACTTTCGCGAGGCAGGAATCGACGTCCGCGTCAGCAGCGACGACGGCAGCGTTGGCCGGCGTGGTTTGGTGACCGAGACGCTTGGCGAGTTGCTCGACGAAGCGGCTGCCAACCCAGGAAGCACGATCCGCATCGCCTGCTGCGGCCCGGAGCGAATGATGGAGGCGGTTGCTCATCTGGCGATGCAGCGCGGCGTGGCGTGCGAAGTCTCCCTCGAAACGCCGATGGCGTGCGGCATCGGCATCTGCTTCAGTTGCGTCGTGAAGGTCCGGCAGCCCGACGGCGAATGGGACTACAAACGAACCTGCGTTGAAGGCCCGGTCTTCGTGGCAGAGAAGATTGAGTGGTGATCGAAGTGCGCGCAGAAAGACCCCGGCCAAGCGACCAGGGTCTTTCTGTTGATCGAACCAATCAAGGCAAGAACTAGGCGGTCGCCTTCGTCTTGATTCCCTTGACCGCCTTCGACAGGCGCGACTTCAGCCGCGCGGCCGCATTGGCGTGCAGAATGTTCTTCGCGGCCGCCTTGTCGAGTTTCACGACGGCGGTGCGGAATTCGGTTTCGCTCGCCGCAACGTCGCCGGCGGCGATGGCGGTGCGAACCTTCTTGATTTGGGTCCGGAGGGTCGAGCGCACCACGCGATTGCGGGCACGGCGGTCGATACTCTGACGGAGACGCTTCTTAGAACTAGGTGAACTGGGCATCGTTTTTTTGCGACGGGGTCATAGAACTCGGATCGGCCGGCGGCGCCTCGTACGCCGCACATACGCATGACCGGCCCGCGGCCGACTGGCGAATCAACCACTATCGCGTAACGAGGCGATCTTGTCCAGCCGGTCGGAAACGTCCCGGTAGCCATAATCCAGCTGGGCCAGATCGGAGAGGTGGCGTTCGGCCCGGTCGAGCTCCCGGAGGCCCGTGGCCAGCACGCCGGCCCGGTAGAGGGCCAATTTGCGGACTTCCTCGTCGCTCGCTTCGGTCGCCTCGATCGACTGCTCGTAGTGGGAGAGAGCGAGTTTATATTGCTCGATTTTCTGGAAGCATTCGCCTAATTCGAGCAATACCAGGGCCTTCCGCTTCGGCTCGCTGCGGGCGGCTTGGAGGGCGGTGATCGCCTGCTTGGTTTTGCCAGCTCGTTTGAGCCGTTGGCCAAGCTCAAACTGGAGACGGGGATTGTGGGGGTCGCGGTCGACGCGAGCGGAAAAAACTTCCAACTCAACCTGGTTGGCGACCGTTCGCGCCCGCTCGAGGAGTTGCTTCGTCTCAGGTGTTTTTTGGGAGTCGAAAAGTTGTTGGGCAGCGGCAATCTGGTTAGCCGCCCGCCGCACTTGCAGGTCTTCCAGGCGTTCGCGAACATGCAAGTCGCCGCCGCCGGAGGCTTGGCTGGCCCGCTCCAACACCTGCTGGGCGTCGTCGAGTCGCTGGTCGTGGAGGTAGAGATCGGCGAGACGAAAATAGGCCTCCAGCGCTGCCGGATCCTTGGCAATCGCTTCCTTGTAGCGATCTTCCGGGGCGAGCGCCATCTGTTTGGCGTCTTCTTCGTCATCAACGGCGGTTTTGGCAAGCCGCGCGACCGACATCGGCGTCGCCGCTGAGCCGGCGCTGCCGTTGCCCGTTGACTTGCCGCCGAGGAGAGCCGGATCGTAGCCACCTTTGTGAATCGTCTTCTCGACCGAGAGGTGAGAGATCGCTTGCAGCGCTTCCTCGTCATGCGGCTTCGCCAGTTCGACGCGATGCCAACAGGCGATCGCTTGGTCGAATTGGCCCATCCGTTGCAGCGCGAGGGCGGCCTGTCGATTGACGACTGGATCCTTGCCGTCGACGTCGAGGGCCCGCCGCAGGTAGCTGAGTTGCGCCTCGTCGACTTGCAGTTCATTGCAAGCGGCGGCCATCGCGAGCAACGATTGAATGTCCCACGGGTTGAGCGCGAGCGCCCCGCACCCGGCCGTGAACGCTTGCAACCACAATCCTTGCTGGGCCGCCTTGGCCATCGCCGAGCGGTGCGACTTGACCTTCAGCCCGGCGAAGCTGGCGCCCTT
>Ga0163144_10011196_pt1 | contig 19010 bp, 9 predicted proteins | sample OliLak19BULKMAT1_FD_123175 | JGI IMG/M metagenome (GOLD analysis project Ga0163144, IMG submission 123175) | Freshwater microbial mat bacterial communities from Lake Vanda, McMurdo Dry Valleys, Antarctica - Oligotrophic Lake LV.19.BULKMAT1 | ecosystem: Environmental > Aquatic > Freshwater > Lake... | reverse complement strand
CCTTTCGTTCATTTGACCACTCCGCGCAGGGTCGGGCGAAGGATAGGCCGAAGAGTAGGAAAAAGCAAGCTCACAAATTTCGATTAAAGCTCGGTTGCCGAACTTGTGATTAGACTGGTCGGCTTAATTCGGGGCACCTCATAGCTGTCTCGAATTATGCTGGTAATTTCACGTATTATCCAGGGTGTGAGTAAATATTAAAGGGGGCAAGTACTGCGGGAAGGCCCCAATAGAAGATGCCGTAGCGAGGAAGGGCGAGTTGTCGCTACTAACGCGGCTCGGTCATGACCTTCCACCCGGTGCGCGCCAGCACGCCCGAGTATTGGTCCATGAACGACTTCAGGTCCGTCCCGACGGCCAGCGTCTCGATCTCGTTGTAGAACACGCCGTGTTTTTTCTGCCAGTGCGCGATCAACGACGGGGGCTGGTCGAAGTGCCGCTGATTAAGCGCGGCCAGGGAGAGCTGCGAGGCGCAGAGGTAGAACTCCTTGAGCGCCTCGTTCGAGATCTCGAATACGGTCATGGCCCAAAGTGTAAAGGGCCCCGCGAAGATTTACCACTACAGTATTGTCAGTTCAGTCAGGACGCTTGATGAATGCGCGGAACATTCGCGAGGGACGACCCGGATCGTCGGCGTCGGTCACCGCGTAAATCTCGAGCGGCCCATTTTTATGGGAGCGCAGCGCGAGCCCCTCGATCTTCTCGCCCTTAAGCCGGGCCAAGATCAACGGCTTCTTCCCCTTGCGCAGGCAGCCGATGACGGAGCCCACCACCTTGCCGTCGCGATATGTATCGTTCCCCGCCTCGGCCGCGGCCGAGAAATAGGCTATGTCGTCGTGCCAAAACCCGTCGGTGAAGGCCAGCTCCACGCGGTCCCACTTGCCCAAAGGCACGCGCTTGACGCGGATATCAAGCTTGGATTTTCGCCATTGGCCCTTCAGTCCCCGCTCGAAGCCCTTGAGCTTGATCTTGACGATGCCGTTGAATCGAGCCCGGCCGTTGCCGCGCTGCAGCAGCACCAGAAGGCGGCGCGTGACGAAGCCCCCCTCGATGTTGAGGTCGGGGATCTTATCATCGAGCAATGACATCAAAGGACGGAAGTCGAGCTCGGTCGAGCGCTTGAACCTGCCGGATTTGTGCAGCTCGATCAGCGAGCCCCGGCAGCGGCGGTTCTTCGAGCCCGACGGGAAAGCGATGAGGCGGCCCTTGCCCAGGTCGATCAGGGACTCGATGTCTTTCTTCATGCGCTTGCGGCGAGCGGCCACCTTCGAGGGCTCGCCCGGGAAGATCCGGCGCCGGAGGCCGCGGCCCTTGTCGGGAAGGAAGGTCAGGTGGTTGAGGTCGTCGGCGACCGCCCAGAAGCCGCCGGGGACGCGGGCCAAGCCGCTGGCGGCGCTGAGGGGCAGCTCTTTAACGAACTCCCAGCGGGCGTTCAGAACTTGATGAGCACGGAGAAGCGGAAGCCGTTGCCCAGGGTGCCGAAAGGGATCCACGCGAAGTCGAAGGCCGCCTTTTGGAAGGAGAGGCCCGCCCCCGCCGTCACGCCGCTCAGGCCGCCGTTTTCGCGGCGCGAGGTGTTGAAGCCCGCGCGGAAGGCGCCGGTGACGCCCTCGGAGAGGGCGCGGCGGCCCTCGAGGCCCAGGGCGCCGTGGGCGGCGCTGTCGCGCGCCTTGCCGAGGTCCAGGGCGAGCGTGAAGCCCTTCGTGAGCGCCGCGGAGACGCCGGCCACGACCGTCGTGGGGAGCGGGTCCGTCTCGCTCGGCACGTAGCCGATGCGCTTGCCCAGGCTGCGCACGGACGCGCCCACCTTGATGGGCTTGTCGGCGTGCGGGTTCAGGCGGTACAGGACGCCCAGGTCCGCCGCCATCGCGCTGCCGCTGTAGGAGTCGATCGACTCGTGGATGTACTTGCCCGTGACGCCCAGGCTCAGCTTGTCGTCCGGCGCGAACGCGTACGAGACCGCGTAGGCCGAGTCCGCCGAGTTGAAGGTGCCGACCGGCAGCGTCGAGTCGCCCGTGCGGCGCTCGAGGTCCCCCACCCCCAGATAATAGATGGAGAGGCCCAGCGCGTGGCGGTTGCTCTCGGTCTGGACGCGCTCGCGGCCGTCCGCCCGGCCGAACGGGACCACGACGGAGAGGGTCTGGTAGCTGACGCCCGCGAAGAGCGCCGAGTGCGCGCCGCCCAGCTGGGAGCGCTCGAGGCGGGCCAGGCCCGCGGGGTTGTAGTAGGCCGCGAAGCCGTCGTCGGCGATCGCCGTGAAGGCGTCGCCCATCGCGCCCGCCCTAGCCCCCGACCCCAATTTGAGGAACTGCGCGCCCGACGTGCCGTCGGACGACGACGCGGCCGAAGCCGAGGACGCGAGCAGGAGGAACGGCATGAGGAAAGCGATTTTATGGATCACAAACCGCTCCCCTTGATGATCGCGATCTTGAAGAACTTGCGGCGGTTGCCGTGGATGGCCTCGCCGATGTAGACGCCGCTGGCCACCGTCGAGCCGCCGTCGTTCTTGCAGTCCCAGTTCGAGTAGTAGGTCTTGCCCGCGGTCTGCACGCCGTTGGCGATCGTGCGGATCTTCTGGCCGGCGACCGTGTAGATGTTGAACTTGAGCTCGGCGGGGTCGCCCGAGGGGATCGAGGCGCGGATCATCGTGCCTAGGAAGGGGTTATGGACGCCGCCCAGGCCGAACAGGGTGCTGTTGATCGCGATGTTCGAGTGGACGATGCAGTCGGCGGGGTTCGGGAAGTTGGCGACCGCGATCTGGTCGCCGCCGAACGAGGCGCCGATCGTCAGGACGGGAGGAGAGTCGAGGACGACGAAGGTCGAGAAGTGGTCCACGCTCACGGTCACGGTCTTGTTGACGGTGTCGAGGCGGCGGTTCGTGTTCTCGAGGACGAAGCGCCCGAGCGTCGCGTTGTAGAACCAGACCTGGATCATGTCGTCGGACGTGGCCGTCGAGGTCGCCAGGCTGTAGGAGAGCGTGAGGTCCGCGCGCTGCTTGAGCTGGTGGCGGATGCCGGCCGGCAGGAAGATCGAGTAGAAGGCGGAGATCGGATTCGCGCCGCCGACCGTCGACGTGGAGGCCGCGGCCGACGCGCGGTACTGGCTCATCGCCGACCACATCTCGCCGGGGAAGGCCGCGGGGACGTCGGGGAGGTTGAGGGCGGCCGGGGAGAAGCCGGAGGCGGCGATCGCGAGCGCCTTGGCGAGCGTCTGGTCGCGGCCTTTCGTCATCGAGACGTTGACGGTGGTGGTCGGGTTGGCGACGACGGAGGCGTCGGGCAGGCTGTCCGAGCCCTCGCCGAAGGCGCCGGGCGGGAGGTCGATCCGAGATCTCTCGTCGAGGCCGAGGAGCTCGTCCTGGGCCGAGGGGTTCATGCCGACGGAGCCGCCATTGATGTTGGACGCGCGGCCGTCGGACGCCGACTCGAGCCCGGCGTAGAAGTCGAAGACCTTGTCGATCGCGAAGTTGGTGCCGGTGCGCGGGTCGAGCTCGCTCGCGGAGGCGCGCACGCGCATCGAGAAGCGCGTCTCTGAGGCCGCGAGCGTGTACGTCGCGGTCAGGCGGCGGCGGTCCGAGGAGAGGAGGCGGTCGTTGACGACGCCCGCGCCGTTCGGGGCCGTCAGCGCGGCGCCGAGCTTGGTGAAGGTCGAGACCGTGAGGATCTGGGTCAGGTCGTCGTCGGCGGCGGTCTCCTGGCGCAGCGGCTTGAGGCAGTCGATCTGCACGGAGAAGCGCGAGCGGGCCGCGTTCAGGGCCTTCGCCGTGCCGAGGCAGTCGAGCGCCGTCGGCAGGTACGTGAGGTTGATCGTCTTCGTCGTCGAGGACTCCGCGGCGGTGAAGACGATGCCCGCGCCTTCCGCGGGGAACGAGACTTCGTTGCCCTTAGAGCCCGAGAGCAGGACGATGCTGTAGGACACGCCGGCCTTGAAGCCCGAGATGGTGTAGGCGTTGACGGTCTTCGCGACGGGGTCCGTCTCGACGCTGCCGACCACGAACTCGCCGGCGCCGAAGTTGGCGGCCGCGACGCCGACGACCTCGGTCGAGTTCGGGGCGGAGCCGTCGGACTTGAGGATGCGGCCCGTCGCCGTCGCGCCGCGCTGGAGCGTCAGGTTGGCGGGCGTGTTCGACGCCGTGAAGATCTTGAAGGAGGCGCCCACGACCTGGACCGTGGCGTTGTAGACCGAGTAGCCGAGGCTCGTCGCGTGGAGCGAGTAGACGCCCGTCGAGAGGCCGGGGACCGTGAAGAAGCCGCGCTCGTCGGTCGCCGCCTCGATGTCGCCGAGCGGGTTCGACGGGACGACGCCGGCGGGCTGCAGGTTGATCGCGGCCGACGGGAAGCCGCGCTTGTCGCCGAAGGGGTAGCTCAGCGCGCCGCCCGTCGCCGCGTCGGCCACGAGGAGCTGGCCCGTGACGACGGCCGCGAGCGGGGTCAGCAGGAAGTCCGCGGTCGTCTGCGTCTGCAGGTTGACGTTCGTGAGGACGACGGTGCCGTAGTATTTCCCGTCGCTGGCCCGGTTGCCGTCGCGCGGCGCGGCCGTGAGGTTGAACTGGTTCGAGACGAGCGAGGACACCCAGAGCGAGTAGAGGCCGGCGGAGTTCGTGAACGTCTGCACGACGAGCGCGTCGCCGCCGAACGAGGGCCGCGCGGTGACCTTGATGTTGCCGAGCGCCAGGCCCGTCGCCGTCGAGCGCACGACGCCCGTGACGGACTGGCCCTGGCCGAGGCCGACCGTGCCGACGTCGCGGATCTCGCCCGAGGTGGGCTTGATGCCGGAGACGGTGACGGGCGCGTAGTTCTGGCTGCCCGAGGCCAGGAAGTTGGGATCCCAGGTCGCCTGCGCCAGGCGCAGGTCGTAGGAGACGTCGGGCACGAGCGGACCGACGCGGAAGTAGTCGTCGCCCTCGATCGGGCGGCCCGCCATCGAGGAGGCAGCCGTCACGTAGCCGCCCTCGACCCACGGGTTGGCCGTCGCGGAGATCGCGAAGTTCGGGGCGAGCAGCGCCGCGTTGGACGCGCCGATGCGCTCGCCCGTGGCGTTGTCCTTGAGGCGGCCGATGATGTAGGCGGCGCGCTGCAGCAGCACGTCCTGGCGCAGCAGGTTCGACTGCAGGCCGTTGGGCGAGAGCGCGGGGTCCGGGAACTTGATCGGGCGGCCCGCGTACTTCACGGGGAGGCTCTGGCCCTTGATGATCATCGTGTAGAACTCGCCCGCCGGAAGGTTCGGGAACGAGTAGTCGACGGAGCCGGCCGTCTGGCCCAGGCCGACGTCGCCGAGATAAACGGTCGCCGAGCGCACGATCTCCTGGCGGCGGTTGAGCACGCGCAGCTCGAAGACGGCCGAGTCCTGCATGCCGCCGTCGAGCAGGATCGTGCCCCCCACCGAGTAGCCTTCGGAGAGGGTCAGGGTCACGCTCGAGACCGAGGCGTTGGCGACGGTGACGAGGCGTCCCACGGAAGGCGCGATGATCGCGCAGGTCGCGCAGGAGCGCAGGTCGACCGTGCGCACGAGGTACACGCCGTTCGGCACGTTCGGGATCGTGAAGGTGCCCGACGCGACGAGGAAGCCGACGCGGCTCGAGACGGGGTTGAAGGTCGTGGAGATCGCGGCGCCGTACGAGTCGATCTCCTGGCGGACCGCGGTCACGCGGGCGGTCGTCGAGGAGAGCCCGAGCGGGTAGCCGACCGGCGCGATGTAGGGCGCGTTCGCGACGATCTTGTCGGGCGTGTTGAACAGCGGGTCGGTGATCTGGTCCGTGATGGAGCCCTTGATCGAGAAGGTCGGGGCGCTCAGGTCGGCGGTCAGCGTGAAGGTCGAGCCGTTGACGAGGGAGACCAGCTGCCGCGTGGACTGGCCCGTCGTCGAGTGCAGGAAGCGGAGCTCGAGCGTCTCGGTGTTGACGCCCTCCACGCGGAAGGTCGCCGAGGTGTAGCCCACGCAGTTCCCCGCGACGGGGATCGAGGACGCGTCGACCGCGCCGCCGCAGGCGAAGTTGGGCAGCGTCGTGGAGACTTCGACGAAGGAGCGGCCGACGTCGTTCGGACGCAGGGACGCGATGGTGAGGCCGTTCAGCGTGACGTTCTTGAAGTCGTCGTAGCCCGCGCCGAGGAGGATCGTGCCGAGGACGACGCCGGAGGCCGGGGTCAGCGTGAAATTGTTGGTGTTGGCCGCCAGCGGCGTGTAGACCTTGATCGGGAAGCCGCCGGCGGGTATCGTCAGCGCGTAGTCGACGTTGTTGCCGCCGCTGCCGTCGACGTTCGCGTAGAGCTGGTACGTCGCGCCCAGGTCGAGGCCCTTGAGCTCGTAGGGCGCGCCGCCGCCGCTCGTATAGACCACCGTGGAGCCGAAGTTGAACGAGCCCGGCGACCAGGCGTTCACGTGGATCCGCGTGCCGTCGGAGGCGCCCGTCGCGGTGATCGTGCCTAGGATCGAGGCGCCGGTGCCGAAGTTGGGGAAGTTCTGGCCCGTCACGGCCGCCGTGCCGACGATGACGACGGTCAAGGGCGAGGTCGCGCTGAACCCTTGCGCGTTGGCGCGCACCAGGTAAGAGCCTTCATCGAAGCCGCTGAGCGTGTAGTTCGCGGTGGTCGCGCCGCCGTTGATGAAGGTCCCGCCCGACAGGCCCGGCGAGCCCGTCGCCGTGGAGAGCGGGATCGCGCTGATGCCGACCGAGAGGCCGGGGAACGGCGCGGGCGAGGCCAGGTTGACGGTGCCGGAGACGACGGCCTTCGGGACGAAGGGGGTCAGGTCGAGGCGCGCGCCCTCGGGGCCGACGTAGATGGAGCCCGTGGAGCGCGAGTAGCCGCTCAGGTCGCCGACGACGGTGTAGGTGCCGACGGGCAGGTTGAAGCCGAGCAGGGTGCGCTCCACGAACTGCTGCGTGCCGGAGTCCCACTGGCCGCCGTCGTCGAAGGTCGTCGTGCCGCCCTTGAGGCGCATCGGCCCGTAGAAGGTGGAGCCTTGCTGCGCCGCCGAGGTAGAGGGCCGGACCTGCAGGCTCCCCCACTGGTCGTTGGGCGCCGCGGCGATCGACGGATCGAGGGACGGGACGACGATCAGGCGCGGCGACCGGCTGATGAAGAGGTCGAGCCCGCCCGCCGCGTTGGACGAGATCAGCAGGCCCGTCGTGCGCGGGATGAAGGAGGTCGCCGCGCCGGAGGCGTTGAGGGTCATGTCGATCTGGCCGTCGACGTAGTTGGCCCGCGCGACGTTGAGGCGGTAGGCGCCCGCCCCGAGGCCGGCCAGCGCGTACGCGCCGTCGGCGCCCGTCGCCGCCGTGTAGTAGCCGGAGGGGCCGTACACGCGCAGCTGCACGCCGGAGAGCGGCGGGTTCGGGAAGGTGCTCGAGTCGTACGCGCGGCCCGAGAACTGCGGCAGCGCCACGGTCACGCGGAGAGAGTCGTTGCGCACGCCGCCGCCGCCGAGCTCGACGCGGCCGAAGTACGTGCCGTTGGGCACGCGGGCGCCGCCGTTGAGCCACGGGCTGTAGCGGCCGTCCCATATGACCTCGGAGGGGTTCGGCTGGCCGTAGCCCCAGCGCTCCCAGACCGGCGCCGGGGGCGCGTCGGGCCGGTTGGGCGCCGAGCTGAAGAGCACGCGCCACGAGACCTGCGGGTCGCCCAGCGTGAAGTTGAGGAAGGCCGGGTTGATCACGCCCGCGGCGGAGGCGGAGATCGTCGCGGACGAGAGCTGCTGGCCCGTGGTGCTCGAGGAGACGCTCACGCCGGTCAGCGCGTTGGCGGGCACGACCGAGAGTCCGTAGTAGTAGGTCGACTCGACTCCGAGGTCGAAGAACAGCTGGAGGCTGTGGAATCCCGTGCTCGTGCCGACCACGTAGAAGGCGCGCGTCGAGACGCCGGCCGCGAAGTGGAGGTCGAGGTTCGAGGACGTGGACGCGTCCACGTCGCTCGCGAGGTTGATGTCCGGGTCGGCGACGTAGCTCGAGGCCGCCGGGCTCCATACCGCGCTGTGCAGGGAGACGGTCGTGCCCGCGGCGAGCGGGACGGCGTTGCCGCACGAGTCCTTGGCCTCGAGCACCTGCGCCTCGGAGAGCTCGTCCTGGCGCAGCGAGAAGTACGGGTTGCGGGGCTGGAAGAACGCCGGCGCGCCCGCGCCGATCGAGACCGACGGCGAGCCGCCGAACAGCGCCTGCGGCGGCGCGCCGCCGCTCTGCACGGCCGAGACGGCGACCGTCTGCACGCCGACCGCGCAGGGCACGTAGACGTCCGACCACGTGAAGACGATGTCCTGCCCCGCGAGCACGCCGCCCGAGGCGACGGACGCGAACGCCGACGGGCCGATCGCGGCGGTCGAGAAGGTCACCGTCGCGGTGCTCGTGACGACGACCGACGACGGGCCGGGGAACGTGAAGCCGATCGGAGCGCTGAAGCCGACTCGGCCGCCGGCGCCGATGCCGCTCGGACCCGCCGTGTAGACGACCTGGAGCGAGGCCAGCGGGCCCGGCGTCAGGGACGCGGGGACCAGGGCCGCCGAGCCCTCGCCCGCGATGACGCCCGACGCCGAGACGCCGGGGTCCTTCAGCTGGATGTTCACGCCCGTCAGCGTCGAGCTCGAAGGGACGTACAGCGGCTGGGCGCCCGCGCCGCTGGGCGCGTAGACGCCGCGCGGCTCGTCGGGGTTCGGGATGAAGTCGCTGTTGACGTCGATGAAGGCGCGCAGGAAGAAGTTCGCGCCGCCGGGGAGCGAGACGTCGTAGGTCGCCGTGCTGTCGACGACGCCGGTCGGGATGCTGCGCGTCGCGACGGGGCTTCCGACGAACTGGTCGCCGGGCCAGAATTCGAGGATGAGCGCGCCGAAGCGCGAGCCCGAGTAGTAGACGCTGCCCGTCACGTGCGACGCGTTGGCCGCGGCGGCCGTGGACGGGGAGATCAGGATCGAGGCGCCGGTGACGTTCTGGCCCGCGAGCAGGACGATCGGGCTCGCGACGCCGCCGGCGCCGAACACGCCGCCGTCCTCGCCCGGGTCGGGGTTGTTGTTGAAGTTGACGTCGATGAACGCGCCGAGGTAGTAGGTGGTCCCCGTGAAGAGGTTCGAGAACAGGAAGCTGCGCGACGACGCGAGGTTCTGCCCGGCGACGAAGCTCACGGAGGAGAACACCGGCGAATCGAACACGGCCGCCTGGAAGCTGCCGCCCTGGGTGCCCGTGTACTCGACGGTCCCGGAGATCGAGCCGACCGCGCCGCCGGAGGCCGTCACCGACAGCCGGAGCTGGCCCGTGACGTCGCCGCCGTACGGGCCGGCGCCGACCGTGTAAAGCCCGTTCTCGGGCAGCGTGAACTCGCTGAGCTTCGCGTTCAGGCTGCCGCCGCTGTCGTCGTCGACCGCGATCAGGTCGCCCTTCGGATCGTACAGGTAGAGGTAGCTGTCCGTGAAGGTCAGCGCCTCCGCTTCGATGGTGACGGGCTGGCCGCTCTGGCCGAAGAACGTGTACAGCTTCATGTAGGAGCCTTCGTGCTCGGGCGCCGGGCAGCTCGCGTCCATCGAGAACGTGACCGGCGAGCCGGGGTTGACGGCGGACCGGTCGCACAGCGTGAAGTTCGCGCCCGCCCGGCTCTCGAAACCCTGGACGAAGAACGCGGTCGACGACGAGGTCATCACGGGCTCGCCCGCGTCGGGCACGAAGTTCGAGTTCACGTCGATGAAGGATTTGATGATGTAGTTGCTCGACGCGATCCCGGTGAAATTGAACGGAGTGCTCGCCGCGAAGGCGGAGGAGGCCTGGCGGACCGGCAGGTCCGAGCCGGAGTCGTAGTCGTAGAGCCCGATCCGCACGGGGCCCGTGAGGCCGCCCGGGTAGCTGAGCACGCCGGACAGCGCGCTCGTTCCGGTCGTGCCCGTCTCGGGATCGTACAGCTCGCAGGTCGGGCTCGTCGCGAACACGGCATTGGCCGTGACCTCGATCCCCCCGCCGCCGTTGCACCGGCCGTACGCCTGGAACGAGGGATTGAAGCCGGTCCCGGAGGTGTCCTTGTACGCGTCGACGGAATAGGTGCCGGGCGGCAGGAACCGCTGGTCGAAAGTCCCGCCCGCGCCCGCCACCGTGGCCGTGGCCAGCGGGATGCCCGAGTACGTGCTGTTCCGGAAGAAGCGCAGGACGATCGAGCCCGTCTGGGAGCCGGCGTAGACGACGCTGCCGCTGATCCCCTCGTCGGACGCGCCCGAGGCGCCCGCGGTCATCGTCACCTCGTAGTCGCCGAAGGAGCTCTGGAAATTGGACGTCGGCTCGACCACGTAGACGCCGGGCTCGACGGGCGTGAAGGCAACGTCGGCGCCGTTGGGCGAGCTGTTGGACGCGACGATCTGCCCGCCCGGGCCGATCACGACGAGCCGGCTGTCGTAATAGGTCCCCGAGTTGTAGATGCGCGTCATCGAGATCGCGAGCGCGGTCCCCGTCGAGATCGCGCCGGCCCCTCCCGCCTCGAACGCCAGAAGATCCGTACGCCGGCCCGGGCCCGCGTCCAGCGCGGGGCAGTCGCTCGCCGACAGCGTGCCGCCGATGGTCGGCCCGACCGTGAGCAGGCCGCGGTCGCAGATCGTGACGTCCATGACGGGAGAGTTCGTGCCGGAGATGAAGATCGGGAACGGGTTCTCGTTGAGCCCGCCGGCCGTGCCCGCGGGCTCGTCGCCGTCCTGCACGCCGTCCTCGTCGAGGTCGCGGAAGCCCTTGAGGTAGTACGTTCCCGTCGACAGGCCCGAGAAGGTGAAGTAGGTCTGGTTGCTCTCCGCGAGGTAGGTCCCGGTCGACGAGCCGAAGAGGCGCACGCGATAGGTCCCCGACCCCGTGACGGTAAACGAGCTGATGCCGCCCGAGATCGTGCCGCCCGAGACCGCGGCGCCGGCCCCGACCGACGCGGGCGCCGACGGCGCCGACTGGTTCTGGCCGAAGTCGACGGCGAACACGCGGTAGGAGTTCGTCACGCCCGGGAACGGGGCGAAGTCCGTGAAGAAGGGATTCGCGGCCGGGATCGGCGAGAACGTCGAGCCCGCGAACGGGCTGAAGGCGCCGCCCGTGCTGCGCTGCAGGATATAGCCGCGCAGGTCCGTCAGCGGCGTGCCGTTCACGTTGGCCGACGGCGCCCCCCAGCTCAGATAGATTTGGCCGGCGTTCGGCGAGGCCGTCAGGCCGAGGACCTGGTTCGGAGCGACCGAGTCGACCGCGATCGTGAAGCTCTGGTTCGTTTGCGACGAGGCCGCGACCGTGACGGGCCCGAACGTGCCGGAGTCCGCGAACGTCTGGAAGGACGAGTCGTTGAATATGTCGAGATAGGCCCTTAGGTAGAAGGTGCCCGCGCCGGTCGGCAGATAGTAGGCCTGGGCCGGGGACATGGGCAGCCTCTGGACGGCGACCGTGGAGCCGGAATAGGACGAGTTGTTGAAAGCCTGAACGACGATCGCGCCGGCCTGCGCGCCCGCGTAGCTCACGACGCCGGAGATCGACAGCGTCGCCGTGCTGGACGTGGTCGCGGAGCCGATGCCGAAGCTCCCGGTGAACTGGCCGGTCGTGGAGATGACCGCCGAGTACGCCGTATTCTGATCGAGGCCCGAGAACGTGGCGAAGTTGGAGGTCGTGTTGAGCGTCGCGGCGTACGTCGTGAACGAGTTCGAGGAGAGGATCAGCGTATAGAGCGTGCCGGACGGGCAGCCGTCCGGGACCCAGTTGAACGTCATGCTGTGGGTGCTGACCGCCGTGACCGGGCTGGAGAAGGCGACGCTCGCCCCGCAGGTCGCGGCCTGGCTGCCCATCGTGAGCTTCACGGTCGCCGCGTTCGCGTTCGCGGCCGTGTCCGAGGAGACGCCGGTGACGTAGACGTCGCCGTTGTCGCCGAGCGCGATGGCCAGCGCCTGGTCCGGGAGGAAGGTCGGGCCGTTGTAGGTCGCCGAGGAGATGAAGCCGAGCCCGGGGGCGGCGAACCGCGTCACGAGATAGTCGCCGCCGCCGCCGCTGTTCGAGGTGCCCGCGACGTAGACGCTGTCGTTGCTGGAGTCCATGTCGATCATCGCGCCGCCGAAAGGCGCCGCCGTGTTGGTGATCGTCGAGGAGACGCCCGTGTAGCCGAGGCTGCCGGGAACCGCCGCGTACTCGCGCACGATGACGTTGGACCCGTTCACGCTCGGGAAGCCGACGTAGACCTTCCCGGCCCTCGCCGCGAGGTCCGCGTGCTGCTTGCTCGTCGCGCCGAAGACGACCGTGTCGCCGTCGGGGCTCGTGAAGGCCGCGAACGCGTACTTGACCAGGTGGACCGCCGCGTTCGGGCTGTCGGAGGAGATCAGCACGTAGCCGTAGGTGTCGTCCCCGCCGAGGCCGTGGGCGCGCATGGGCTCGCCGGGCAGCATGCTGTAGGGCAGGGTCTGCTCGATCACCCCGAGGGCGGAATTGTAGTGGACGATGTTGACGCTGTTGGAGTTGCGGTCCTCGATCAGCGCGTAGAGCGAGCTTCCGTCCGAGGCCAGCACGCCGAAGCCGCCGGCGGCCGCGCTCGACACCTGCACCGTGAGCAGCGGGGAGAGCGTGGGGCCGTACTTGGTGATCCAACGGGAGTTCAGGCCGAGGCTCTTGTCCATCTCGCCGACGTAGACGTTGCCCGAGTCGTCGACGGCCATCGCGCCGTCGGAATCGATCGCCAGCGTCCGCGACGAGATCAGCGCCCCCCCGGGCCCGTATTTCGCGAGGCCCACGACGCCCGCCGTGTCGTGGCCGTCGTTGCGCTCGGCGGGCGAGCCGGGCGTGGAGGCGAAGATCGTGTAGACATACGGACCCCCGCCGGAGAGCCGGTCGACGGCCACGTTCAAGCCCAGTTCGTTCTGGCCGTTCGCGCTCGCGATGACCGAGGCGGAGCCGTTGCTGAAGAAGTTGAAGTTGAGCGCGGAGCCGCCGCCGCTCAGCGTCACGAGCGAGCCGAGGTTGACGAACGCCGGGCTCCCGCCGGAGACGGTGGAGAGCCGCACGTCGTAGGACTTGGAGGGCTGCAGGCCGGAGAACGTGAACGAGGTGTTGGTCGTCGCGACGCTGGAGACGAGCGTCGCGAACGCGTTGGTCGAGAGCTGGAGGAAGAAGGAGGTGCCCCCGGGCAGGCTGCTGGTCCAGTTGGCCGCGAAGCCGCCCGCCGACACGCCCGTGAAGCTGAGCGGGGCCACGCCCGGGATGCCGGCCGCGCCCAGCTGATATTTCGCGACCAGGATCTGCGCGTTCGACGGCGTCGCGAAGCCCGCCGCGAAGGCCGTTCCCGACATCGTGTCGACCGCGAGCCCGAAGTACTCGTCGAACGAGGCCGGGCTCGGGGCCGAGGTGAGCGTCGCGCTCGACAGGAGGTTCAGGGCGTAGTCGAACTCGGCGATCCACGCGTTCGTGCCGGAGATCGATTCCACGACGCGCCCTGACGCGAAGAGGCGGTTAGCGGTCGGAACGAGCTGGTTGATGACGGCGTTGCCCGCCAAGGGGCTCGGGAAGGAGGCCGCCGCGAGCGGAGCGAGGCCGGGGCTGTACTTCGCGAGCCACGCGTCGACGTCGCCGCCCGCGTTGTTCTTGAAGCCGCCGACGTACAGGTTGCCGTCGGCGCCGAACACGACGCTGCGCGCCTGGTTGGAGTTGCCGCCGGCGCCGGCGACCGTCGCGCTCGAGACGAACTGAAGGCTCGCGTTGAACTTGCCGATCCAGATGTCCGAAGAGGTCGCCGGAGCGGGCGCGACCGCGCCGGCCACGTAGAAGTTGCCCGACGCGTCGCGAGCCGCCCCCATGGCGGAGTTGGAGTTGAACCCGTTGAAAAACGTGGTGCTCGAGACGAACGTCAGCGTGGGCGTGAACTGCGCGAGCAGGATCTTGACATTGGCGCCCTCCGCCGACTCGGCGGCCACGGTGACGCTGCCGGGACCGAGAACGACGGCATGAAAGGAGGTGCCGTCGCTCGTCGTCGCGATGGGCAGGACGGCGCTGCTGAGGAATACGAGGCTCGCGTTGAACTTGCCGAGCCAAAGGCTCGGTCCCTGCCCGATCGCCGAGGTGACGCCCACGACGAAGACATTTCCCCCGCCATCGACCGCCACGCCCTGCGCCGCGTCGTAGCCGTTCGCGCTTCCGTTGAAGGTCATGCTCGAGATGACGTTCAGGCCGCCCTCGTTCCAGCGGCTGACCCAGATGTCCTTGCTTTGGGTCCCGCTCGAGTAGCCCACCACGTAGAGCCCGCCCGGGCCGCGCGCGACCGCGTTCGCGTGGTCTTCGACGCCGGTCGTCAGCGCGGCGCTGCTGATGAACATGGGTCCGGCCGCGGCGGGAGCCGGAGACAAGGAGAACGCCAGCGCCAGCCCGAGGGCTGCGAGGAGGGCGTGCGGCTTGAACGGAAGGCGGCTGGTCTCGGTGGTCACGGTCTCGGGTCCGTGATGCGGTGCGTCGGCTTGGCTGAGTATAACACCCTATTAAGGTACGTGCTAGGTGATAACCGTCACAGGATCAATATTCATACGTGACGCCGATGAGATAATTCATCGCGCGATACGTGTACGCGTACGCGGTCTGGAACTTGTGGTTCGACGACGCCCAGAGGACGTTGGTGCGGAAGGTCAGCGTGAGCTTCGGGGCGATCGGGTAGCCGTAGGCGAGCGCGAGCGAATAGCGGTCGTGATGCTGCTTCGCGGAGCTGTAGGCCCCGACCGCGTCCTGGACGAGCCGGCCCAGATAGGTTTGGCGCGACCAGCGCAGCGACGCCGTCGTCCACGTCGGAGCCTTCTTGTCCCCCCACGACAGCGACGCGCCGGGCCCGGCGCCGACGGTCCAATAGCTGTAGGAATCGGGGATGAACTTGGCGAAGGTCGCGTCGAAGCTGTTCTGATTCGCGCGGTTGTAGGAGAAGTTGAGCCCGAAGCTCAGGTCGAGCCGGCCGTCGGCGCCGAACACCTTCAGGGGCATGGGCCGCGCGACGGAGCCGCCGACGGCCTGCAGGAAGTCGCGCCGCGCGACGTCCCGGAATTGGCCGGTCTCCTGCACGATGCGCTGATCCAGATAATCCTTGTAGACGATCGAGTACGAGCCCTGCAGCACGAGCTTCGGATCCTGATACGGCCATGGGCGGCTGCCCGAGACGGACGCCTGCCAGTTGTAGGTGTCGAGCACGTGCTTCGAGGCGAGCTCGCGGCCGAGCGGGTTCCCGAACGGATCGACGCCCGAGCGCGACTCGAGCGACTCGTAGTTCGGGAAGCGCACGCGGTAGAAGTCGAGGACCGCGCGCCACGCGAAAGGCTCCCGGTACTGGTTCTCGAGCTCGAGGCCGGCCGAGATCTTCTCGTAGTCGAAGAGCCCGTGGAACCAGGCCTCGTCCCGCGTCTCCTTGAGGAACTGCCGCTTGTAGCCGGCCGACGGCTTCACGCGCCAGTTCGACCCCCGAAGCCTGCGGATGCCCGTCGCGGAAACGGCGTGATCCATGCTCTGCCGGAACAGCGTCCCGGCGCCGACGGTCTCGTCGACGCCTTTCGTTCCGACGTAGGCGCCGGTATACATCGGCAGCACCTTCCAGTCGTCGTTGAGCTTGATGAGGCCGGCCGCGGTCACCGCCGCGTTGCCGCCCAGGCTGCCCCGCTGGCCTTGAAAGAAGTATTGCCCGCCCGCAAGGGAGGCGCTGACCACCGGCGTCCACTCGACCGCGAAGGCGGGCATGGCGCAAGCGAGCACGACGGCGCTGAAGAGGGGTTTAAGCAAGGACGATCAGGGAATCAGTCCGGATTGGATGAAGATCTTGGGCTCGACGACGAGGTCGATTTTCCGGCCGTTGAACTCCGAGGCGGTGACGATGGTCTGGAAGTTCCAGCCGAGCAGGGTCTGCTTGAACGAGGTGCCGCTGAAGCCCGTCGAGGCGAAATCGCGGGTCGTCGCGATCTTGCCCGCGTCGTTGATGACATAGCTGTCGTACTTCTCCCAGATATCCCCCGCGAGGTTCGAGGCGTAGACCACGTCGTGGAAGATGCCCTCGCTGATCTCGTTATAGGTGCAGTCCGGCGGCGCGCAGCCGGGTTGGAGCTGCACCGTCGTCACGTTCGTGAAGACGGGCGCCAGCGCGTCCCCGCTTTCCATATTCTGAACGTTCACGCCGGCCCAGCTCCCGTGAGTCACGCCATTGAAGGAAAGGTCGTAGCCGTCGTACAGCGTGGAGAAAAAGGGCCGTCCGGCGGCGACCGAGACGAAGCTCGCGCTGGCCGGGTCGTAAGCGGCGCTCACGTCGTCGCCCGCGCCAAAGGCGTTGTTGTTGAGGTCGACCTGATGCCCCCCGCTCGTGACCTCGAGCATGTTGTCCTGCGTATTGGAGCGGCCGGTCCGGTAGCCCGTCATGAAGTAGGAGCACGCGGCGTCGAGGCAGCCCGTGATCTGACGCAGCGCGACCGACATGTCCGTGGGCAGGGCCTGGTTGAACGTCCCATGGTAGAAGAAGTAGTCGAAGCGGTCGACGCGCTCGTTGAGCACGACGAGCTTGAACTGATCGGCCGCCGGACGGATGATATATTCCTCGATGCGTACGCGGTTTCCGTTCACGTCGATGAGCGCCTTGCCCTCCTGGAACTCGGCCAGCTTGCTCTCCTCGACGGCCGCCGCCTGGACCTCCTCCTTGCTCATGCGCAGGTCCACCTCGCGCTTGGCGACGCGGCTCGCGTCGGCCTCCGGGGCCTGGTCGCGCGGCGAGGCCTCCGAGACGCGCCCGAGGCCGTCGCGCGTCACGTCGACGCTCTGCGTGTCCTTGACGAGCACCTCGTTGCCGGACTTGTCGGCCACCGCGAGCAGGCCTCCGAACATCTGCACGTGCGTGTCGCCGGTGCCGTCGACGTCGACGCCGAATTCGGTGCCGCGCACGGAGCAGACCGCGGTCGGGGTGCGCACCTGAAAGCGCCGGTTGAGGCTCTTGGAGATCCACGCCTTCAGCGAGCCGAGCTTGAGCTCCATCGCGCTCGCCTGCGGCGAGGATTCCTTCAGCGTGAACGAGGAGCCCGGGTTCAGCTCCACGCGGGAGCCGTCGTCGAAGGACACGGTCGCGCTCGCCCCGGTCGCGGTCTTCAGCTGGTCGCCGGGCGCGAGGATCTGGCCGGTCGAGATCTGCGCCCAGGTGTAGGAGCCCGACTTGAGGAAGAGGACCTTCCCTACCGCGGCGCTGATCGAGACGGCGCCGGCGCTCGTCGCGTGGAAGGCCGCGGCCAGGAGAAAAGCGGCGGCGGCCCGTCGAAATTCCGCGCTCATGCTGATGGGGCAGTATAGCGGACGACCCCATTACTGTCAACGGAATTTCGGTCACAAAAGGGCCGCGCCAGGCCAATATAGGGAACATGCTAGAATCGGCGCATGGGACAGAACTTCGTCCGGCTCTTCGTCGATCCTTTTCTGGGCGCCTATGAGCGGTTCGCCGGCGCCATCCCGACGCTCGCCGCCGCCCTGCTGCTGCTGCTGGTCGGGATGTTCCTGGCGCGCGGCGTCCGGACCCTGATCGAGGTTGCGCTGGGCCGGCTCAAGCTGGACGACCACACGAGCCGGGTCGGCATCAACGAGGTCCTCGCGAGGCTGGGCCTCGGCAAGTCGCCCACGTTCGCCCTCTCTTTCGTCGCGCACTGGTTCATCATGGTCCTGTTCATCGTCTCGGCGGCCAACGCCGTGAACATGACGGTCGTCTCCGAGATGCTCGAGCGGTTCGTCCAGGTGCTTCCCTCCCTGATCGCGGCCGTCCTGATCCTCTTCGGAGGCCTGCTGTTCGGCCGCCTGGTCGCGAACATCCTGCGCAACGCCGCCGCCGCCAACTCGATCCGCGGCGGGAACGTGGTCGCGGCCGCGGCCCAGACCGTCGCCATCGGCGCCGCGGGGATCATCGCCCTCGAGCAGATCGGCGTGCGGCCCCAGATCCTGATCCCGACCGTCCAGATCTTCGTGGGCTCGATCGGGCTCGCGGTCGCGATCGCGATCGGGCTCGGGGCGAAGGACCTCGCCTCGGAATATCTCCGCGATCTGCTTCGCCCGCACCGGTAGATGGCCAATCTCCTGATCGTCGACGACGAACCGACGCTTGTCCTGCTGATGCGGACCATCCTCGAGAAGGACGGACACGTCGCCGCGGAGGCCTGCAACGGGCAGGAGGCTCTGATCACGCTCGGGGTCGCGCCCGACGACGCCTCGAAGCCGCTGCCGGACCTCGTCCTGCTCGACGTGATGATGCCGATCCTCGACGGCATCGCCGTGGCGGCCGCGATGCGCGATCACCCGCGCGCGGCCAAGATCCCGATCCTCATCGTCACGGCCAAGGGCGACCTTCGCCCTCTCTTCGAGGCCATGCCGCAGGTCACGGGCTTCTTCCAGAAGCCGTTCACGCCCGCGGGCCTGCGGGAAGCCGTGCAGCGCGCGCTCGCGCCTAAGTAAGGCGCCCGCTACTTCGGGGCGGGGACGGCGCTGGGCTTGGGCTTTCGGCGATACACGCGCGAGAGCTTGATCGGCGCGACGATCGACACGGCCTGCTCGGTACGGCTCCCCGTCGCCGGCGCCGGCAGCGGCGGACGCGTCGGATTCAGGATCAGGGTCTCCTGCATCTTTCCCGGCGGGTCCTCGACCGGCGGCAGCGCCTGGCGGCGAGCCCACAGCTCGCGCGCGATGAACGCCGCGAGCAGCAGCGCCGCCGCGAACACCGCGGCTTCAACGTAGGGATGGCGCTGAGAGCGGCGTTTCATCTAGTCGAGATAATCCCGCAGGCCCTTGCTGCGCGACGGATGGCGCAGCTTCCTGATGGCCTTCGCCTCGATCTGCCGCACGCGCTCGCGCGTGACGCGGAAGATGCGGCCCACTTCCTCGAGCGTGCGCGGATAGCCGGAGTCGATTCCGAAGCGCAGCTTGATGATCTTCGCCTCGCGGTCGGTCAAGGACGACAGCACCTTCTCGATCTCGGTCTTGCGCAGGAAGCTCGACGCCGTGTTCGAGGGCGCCGCGGTCGTCTTGTCCTCGATGAAGTCCTCGAGGTAGCTGTCCTCGTCCTCGCCGATGG
>Ga0163144_10011195_pt1 | contig 19010 bp, 13 predicted proteins | sample OliLak19BULKMAT1_FD_123175 | JGI IMG/M metagenome (GOLD analysis project Ga0163144, IMG submission 123175) | Freshwater microbial mat bacterial communities from Lake Vanda, McMurdo Dry Valleys, Antarctica - Oligotrophic Lake LV.19.BULKMAT1 | ecosystem: Environmental > Aquatic > Freshwater >... | reverse complement strand
GGCATTGTTTCCCCGCCCGGACCTTTGTACCGCGGGTGGAATAGATGACGTGGTGGTCGTGACCGGGTCCATTTATTTGCTCGGCGAAGTGATGGCCCGGCTTGATCCGGCCCGCGGGGCGGCGGAAGAGCGCCTGCAGGACTTCTGAACCGGCGGATGTGTGGACTAACTGGAGTTCGGCGCCGGGGATCCGATCACATAGAGGTGCATTCAGAGGATATGATTCAAATCCCGATTCATTGGCATGAACCTACAACCGTGTGATGCCTCCGTCCGCGCCCTTGCGCGGGTGAGTGGGCGTCACCATAACCCCAGCCGATGATCACCACCCGCGCGCGCGGTCTCGCGAATCTCCATGCTGGAGTGACGACGTTGGGCGTGGGGCTGTTCTTCTGGCTCTACGGTGAGTTCATCATGCGTTACGTGCCGATCGTGCGGCTGAGTCGGGAGGTTAACCTGATTCCGTATTTCGCCTGTGTTATTTCCGGAATGTTGCTGGCTTCGCGCGATCTGTCGCGCCTTTCGGTGCCGTTTCATGGGATGGATGTGGGCGAGGCCGCGCGTTTAGCGGGACGCCAGGTGGGATTTATGGCCGTGCTCACGTTTGCCATGATGTTTGCGACTCTCGATCGTAGTATCAGCCGGCTTTTTCTGGGGACGTTTTTGGTCTGGTCCTGGTTGGGGCTCGTGCTCGTCAACCTGCGTCTGCCCCGGGCGCTGGCCCGCCTGGTGTTTCAGCAGGGGCATCAGTTGCCCACACTGTTTGTTGGACGGGTCGCTTCCTTTGCGCAGCTGAATCCGTGGATCCTGGAAAAGCAGCCACTGGGGGTCGCTCCCCTGGGGTTTTTAACCGACGATCCTTTGCCGGAAACGGCGAGCGAACTACCCGGATTGCCGCTCGGCCGAGTGAGTGATTTGTCCCGCGTGCTGGCGGAGCGCGTCGTGGGCCAGGTGATGCTGCTCGAGTTGCCCAGGACTGATGCGGCGGCTCAAGCCGTAATCGCATTGTGCCAGGAACACGGTTGCCGCCTGCTCATTCACAATGACACGGCGAAGAACTACACGCATTCGTTGGTGCCCACGACGGAAGCGGGCCGCCATTTTTATACACTGCAGGAGGAACCGCTGGAGGATCCGCTGAACCGGCTCCTGAAGCGGGCTTGCGATATCGCGATCTCACTCCCGATTGTGGTGGTGCTGCTCCCGCTTTTAAGCGGGTGGGTGTGGATAATGCAGCGCTTTCAGGCGCCGGGGCCCTTGTTTCATGTGCGGGAACGGCGCGGGCAAAACGGGCGCGCGTTTCGCATGGTTAAGTTTCGCTCGATGCATCTGGCCACAGCCGATCCGGCGGCCGAGTCAAAACAGGCGGGGCCGGGCGACGCGCGGATTTTTCCCTTTGGCCGTTTCATGAGGCGACGGAGCATCGATGAGTTTCCCCAGTTCTGGAACGTGCTCGTGGGCGATATGAGCGTCGTCGGCCCTCGTCCTTATATGCCTCTGCTCGACGAAGAGTTCCGTCAGCGCACCCGTGGGTATCGCACGCGCCATGTCGTGAAACCCGGGATCACGGGCCTCGCCCAAAGCCTCGGCTATCGTGGCGAAGTCACCGACCCCGGGTTGCTGGATCGGCGCCTGTACTGGGATGTTCATTACATCACGCATTGGTCGCTCTGGCTTGATCTGCAGATCACGGTGCGGACGCTGGGACAACTGCTCTGGCCACCGCGGACCGCGTATTGAGAGTCCGGGTACACGACGACCTGGCGGACCGGGGCGGCTCGCCTGCGCCGTTTGATTGGTGAGCGCAAACGCGCCATGCACTGTTTGCGAAATTGAGGGAGAGGCGGCGAAACCCGCATGGAAACGGCGGCTTGGGTCTTGTGCAACGCACGGCGCGGGCCCATCCTGTGCACCCGATGAACCCTCGCCGCGATTTTCTTAAATTCACGGCTGCTGCGGCCGTGGTGGGTGGGGGTGTGCGGCTGACGCCGGTGACCGCGTCAGCCGCGACGAGCGCCGTGAGTTCACGGGCCGCGGGTGGCGCTTCGTCGGGCGCGGCGGACCGAGCTTACTGGTGTCAGATTGCGGCGAAACTGGCGGTGCCGCTGTTGCCGGCTCTGGCGGAGCGGCGTTTGAAAGCGACGATGCCGGTCGAGTCGCATCCCCGTTCCAAAGACCGTCCGGTTTACACGCACCTGGAAGGCTTGGGGCGGCTGCTCGCGGGCATCGCGCCGTGGCTTGAGCTTCCGGATGACGGAACGGCCGAAGGGAAGGAACGGGCGCGTTTTGCGGCGCTGGCCCGGCGTGCGATCGATGCCGCCACGGATCCGGCTTCACCGGATTTTCTCAATTTTTCGCGAGGCCGCCAGCCGCTCGTCGACGCCGCTTTTCTCGCCCAATCGATGCTGCGGGCGCCGACGGAGCTGTGGGTCCGACTCGAGTCGCGGGTGCAGCGTAATGTTGTGGCGGCATTGGTCTCTTCGCGACCGATCCCGGCGGGCGAGAACAATTGGAAACTGTTCGCTTCGGAAATCGAGGCGTTCCTGCATCGTGTGGGCGAGGCGCGCGACGACGTGCGGCTGTTTGAAGGGCTGAGTAAGTTTCAGGAGTGGTATGTTGGCGACGGCATGTATGGCGACGGACCGGAGTTTCACGCCGATTACTATAATGCTTATGTAATTCAGCCGATGCTGCTCGAGACACTCGATGTGGTTGGCGATGAGTCGGCGGAGTGGCGCGCCTTTCGAAGCAAGGTGCGCGAACGACTCACGCGTTTTGCCGCGATTCAGGAGCGCTCGATCGCGCCGGACGGATCGTTTCCGATTATCGGCCGCTCGATCGCGTATCGCGCGGGCGCCTTTCAGGGATTGGCATTGGCGGCGCTGCGCCGGATGTTGCCGAAAGAGGTTTCGCCGGCGCAGGCCCGCGTGGCGCTGACCGCCACGATTCGTCGGACGATGGAAGCGCCGGGAACCTTCGATGCGAATGGCTGGCTGCGAATTGGCGTCGCGGGGCATCAGCCCGGCTTGGGCGAAACCTATATCTCCACCGGCAGCCTTTATCTCTGCAGCTTTGTGTTGTTGCCGCTCGGCTTGCCGGCGACCGATCCCTTCTGGACGGAGCCTCCGGGGAAAACGACTTGGGAAAAAGTCTGGTCGGGCGAAAACCTGCCGGTGGACAAAGCGATCAAAAGCTCCAAACGAGGTTGAGTCGGGGCGGGGCGGGCGCGCTGTAATCGATTCGAGTCTGCTTACTCTCCCGGGGTCGGGTCAAAATTTCTTCACGTACGGGATGCCATTGGCGTCGGCAAACGTGAGCGTATCGGTTTCGACCTTGGTCAGGCGCACATTCAGCGTTCGATCGACGAGGTCGTTCACGCGATAGACCCGTTCATTCATCAAGACGCGGCTCTCGTCGCCGGAGGAACGAATCCCGGCGACGCGGATCGTCTCGACAAAGGCGGCGACCCGGGGATCGGGTTGAGGATCCGCCGCCGGAAGAAGAGGGGCAACGGGAACAGGTTCCGGAGGAGCCGCGGCAGTGATAACGGGCGCGGCGAGGGGCGTTGCCGGCTCCAGAGCTGCATTCGCGGCGGGCACGGGTTCGATCGCGGGGAATACCGGCGGGTTGCTTGCAGGCGTCGTGGCGGTGGGGAGCGCGGGAGCTTCCGGGACAACGCTCGCCACGGGAGCGATTGGTGCAGTGGACGGCCGGTTGAGCAGAAAAACGGTCGCAACCACGGAAAGAACGACCAGAACGACTCCGCCGGCCACAAGGAGGATCGTGAAGTTGGTGCTGCGCGGTGGGCTGCGCTTGACCACGCGATCGGTTGGCGCGCTTTCGGAAGCGGGGCTGCCTGGCGCCGGCTCCTCTTGACGGAGACGCTGCGCTTTTTTCAGGGCTTCGTTGATCAGGCTCATGACACGGAAAGGACGGCGGTTCGGGTGGAGTGGAGCAGCGGAGCGGACGCGTCGGCAATCAATTCGTGAGTGTCGCCATGTCTTTTATCGCACGGCGGGCGTCCCAATAATTGACCTCGTCCGAATCGCGAATGAAGGCGGCGAGCATCGCTTTATCGCAGAGATTATTGATGATGCGGGGAATCCCGCCGCTGCCGCGGTGAATGGCCCGCAGAGCCCAACGCGTGAAGCTGGGGCGGCCGTTTCCGCCGGCGAGGGAGAGGCGGTGGTGGATATAATGAATCATATCGACGCGGGAGAGCGGATACAGTTCGTAGTGAACGAGGATACGCTGGCGCAGCTGTCGGAGCTCTTCGCGGCCGAGCAAATCCTTGAGCTCCGGTTGGCCAATCAGGACGATCTGGAGCAGCTTCTGTTTATCGGTTTCGAGATTTGAAAGCAGGCGGATCTGTTCGAGCACTTCGAAACTCAGGTTCTGCGCCTCGTCGATGATCAGGACGATATCCCGGCCCTTCTCGATTCGTTCGAGCAAAACGCGGTTAACCTGGGCCACGAGATCGTGCTGGTTGCGACCGAAGCGGGTTTCGCCGAGCTCGGTGAGAATGGCTTTGAGCATCTGCGTCTCCGTGACGCGTGGATTCAAAATCAGCGCGGTGTCGTAGTGCTCATGATCAATCTCGTTGAGGAATCGACGGCAGAGGGTTGTCTTGCCACAGCCCACCTCGCCCACGAGGACGATAAACCCCTTTTTCTCCCGTACGCCGTATTTCAGGTGCTGGAGAGCTTCCTGGTGAGTTGGACTGAGATAGAGAAACTTCGGGTCTGGAGTGATGTTAAAAGGCATCTCTCGAAACCCGTAAAAACTCTGATACATGCGTGGGATCCACCGTGCTATTTCGTTTTCCAAATAGCACGCCTATTTACAAGTCGTCGTTCGAGGGTGGCGGAATTTGAAATTCCTTTACTCATCGGGCGACGAAGCTGTTCATCAGGCGCGTTCGATGAATCCCCGCCGCCTGATTATTCCGGTTTATGTCGTGCTGATGGCCGCCCTGGCCCTCGCCGCGGGATCGTGGTTTATGGACGCAAAGGCGGAATTTGCGCAGCTCAAGCAAGCCGAGGCGGCAAATCGGCAGACGTTGGCGGATGCGAAAGCCCGCTTGGCGGAACAGGAGCGGATCCTGCAACGCCTGCGAAATGATCCGGCGTATGTGGAAAAGGTGATTCGGAAGCGCCTCGGTTACGCGCGGCCCGGCACCGCCACGACGATGGAGATCATCTTCCGCTTCGAAGATTAAACGGCGGGGTCGACGTCGCTGAAGCTTGGTTTGTGCGAGTTTTTTGTTCGAGCCCTGAACCAGAAGTCGTTCTACGTGACGATTACCCACTTCCATGGTGATCCATCCGCTGATTGAAAAATTTGAACGCGCCGGACAAGGGCAGGTCTTCGCCTACTTTGACCAACTGCCGCCCGAAGGGCAGCGTCGCCTGATCGACGAGGCGCGCGAGATCGACCTTGATGAGGTCGCCTTGCTCACTCGCACGCTGCTTTCAAAAGACGCCGCGACGGGCGTGAACCTCGAAGGTTTGGAGCCGGCTCCCTTTGAGAAACGCCCGGATCACGGTGGCGATAGCGAGGCATGGACGCGCGCCAAAGTGGCCGGGGAAGACGCGTTGCGGGCGGGTCGCGTGGCCGCCTTCACGGTGGCGGGCGGCCAAGGCACGCGCCTTGGTTATGAGGGCCCGAAAGGCACATTTCCGGTGACGCCACTGCGGCAGAAAACGTTGTTTCAGGTCTTTGCCGAAAAGATCCGTGCCGCGGGCCTGCGTTACGACCGGCCGTTACATTGGTTCATCATGACCAGCCATGCGAACCATGAGGCCACCGAGACATTTTTTGTGGAACATGGCTTCTTCGGCATCGAGCGCGAACGTGTCCATTTTTTCCGGCAAGGGCGGATGCCGGCGGTCACCTTTGAGGGCAAGATCATGCTGGAAGCGAAGGATTCGATCGCGCTTTCGCCGGACGGACATGGCGGATCGTTGCGCGCGCTCGCCCGGAGTGGATCGCTGGACCTGATGCTGCGCGAAGGCATTACGACCCTGAGTTATTTCCAAGTGGATAATCCGCTCGTGCGCTGCATCGATCCGGCGTTCATCGGCTGGCACCAGCTGCGTCGGTCGGAGATGTCGAGCAAGATGGTGCCGAAAGCGTACGCGGAAGAAAAAGTCGGCCATTTTTGTGTGCAGAACGGGAAGACCACCGTGGTCGAGTATTCCGATCTGCCGATGGCGTTGCAGAAGGAGACCGAGGTGGACGGATCGTTGCGGTTCATTGCCGGCAGCATCGCGATTCACGTGCTGGATCGCGAATTTGTGCGCCGCGTGGCGGCGGGCGGAAAGGACGTGTCGTTGCAATTTCATCGGGCGGACAAGAAAATCCCGACGATCGATGCCGACGGGAATCCGGTAAAACCGGAGAAACCCAATGGCGTGAAATTCGAGATGTTTGTCTTCGATGCGCTGCCGTTTGCCCGGAATCCGGTGGTGATTGAAACGCCGCGGGAAAATGATTTCTCGCCGGTGAAAAACGCCGCGGGCGTCGATTCGCCGCAGACGTGTCGCGACGATCAACTGCGGCAGTATGCGCGGTGGTTGAAAGCCGGGGGCGCGACCTTCGAGGCGGATCGAACCGGCCTGCCGGCTGCGACGATCGAAGTGTCACCGCTCTTCGGATACGACGAGGATTCCTTTGCCGATGCGTGGCAGAAGCTCGCGCCGAAACCCGAAGTGCGCGAGGGACTGTACCTGGAGTAACCTGGAGTAAGACGGAGCGGCCGCGCCTTCGCCCGGCCCGACGGTTGTCCGACGACTTCAATCGTTTCGAATTATCCCGGAGCCCGCTACCACGCCACCCGCCCGTCCTCACTGACCAAATCCGGCGGGTGAACGATGACGCGTTCGCCGGCGGTGAGCCCCTCGCGCACCTCGGCGGCGATGCCGTTGTGATGCGCGAGGGTTGGAGCCGACGACGGCTGCGGATTTTCCGGGAAAGTCCTTTTCGTGGGTGGGTTGGCGCTTTTCAAGTGCAGCGCAGGGCAGGTCGGGTCGCAATCAAAGTCGGCACCCCGCGAACACCGGTTGGTCTCCCGGGGCTTTTCCCCGAAATGGCGCGATGCCCTGATTTCGCGCTGTCTAAACGAGCCCGCGTTCGTCTAAATCCCGTCCTCAACGTATGCCTACTCTCGATCGGATCCACGCTGCCATCAAAGCGGGTCACTTACTGCCGGGCACCGGCGAAAACTTGCAGGCCTTCCTTGCTGCCGAACTGCCGGCATGGGCGGGACAAAGTATCGATGAACTGGTGGCGCAGGAAGCGTGGGGCGAACTCAACGACCGCTTCTACCGGTTTCTCGAATTCGGCACGGGCGGAATGCGCGGCCGGACGATCGGTGTCCTCCCGGCCAAGGCGGAGACGGGCACACTCGATGAGCGGGGTTCGCCGGAGCACGCGGCCGTGGGAAGCAACATGCTGAATGATTTCACGCTGGTGCGGGCGGTCATCGGTCTCTTCCGCTACACCGCGAAATACCTCGCGCAGAAACAGTCAAGCGTCAGCCCCAAGCTCGTCATCGCGCACGACGTGCGGCACTTCTCCCGGCATTTCACGGAGCTGGCAGCGTCGACCTGGACGCAACTCGGCGGGCAGGCGTTCATCTTTGACGGACCGCGGCCGACGCCGCAGCTGAGTTTTGCAGTGCGCTGGTTGAAGGCGGATGCCGGCGTCGTGATCACGGCCAGCCACAACCCGCCGCACGATAACGGATTCAAGGCCTACTTCGAAGACGGCGCGCAAGTGGTGCCGCCGCATGACAAGGGTATTGTGAGTGAAGTGAGTGCGGTGCCGCTGAGTGAGCTCGCGCCGTTTCTGACGCCGCAACTTACGGGTGTCACGACCTTGGGGCCTGACGCCGACGCGGCGTACCAGGATGTCGCGGCGCAGGCGGTGCTCGACCCGGCGGTTTTCAAGGCGGCGCAGTTGAAGGTGGTGTTCACGAACATTCATGCGACCGGTTCGGTGCATTCGATTCCGCTGCTGGAGCGCGCCGGGTGTGAGGTGCGTCCGGTGCCGGAGCAGCTGCAGTTCGATGCAAACTTTCCCACGGTGAAGTCGCCGAATCCGGAGAACGCCGATGCCCTCGCCATGGCGGTCGCGCTGGCGGAAAAGGAGGGCTGCGATGTCGTAGTGGCAACCGATCCTGATGCTGATCGCATGGGCTGCGCCGTGCGTAATCGCAAGGGCGGGATGGAGCTGCTGACGGGCAACCAGATCGGGGCATTGCTGGCCGATTATCGTCTGATCAAATACAAGGAGCTCGGCTGGATCCCGCGCGAAGGATCGCCGCGGGCGGCGATTGTGAAAACGTTTGTGACGACTCAGCTCCAGGACGCGATTGGCCACGGGCACGGCGTCAAAGTCATTAACACGCTGACGGGCTTCAAGTGGATCGCCGCGAAGATACGCCGCTACGAAAACGAACTGTGCGCTGCCATGGGTCCGGGCTTTGACTACGACGCGACGCCCTTTGCCGAACGCGCGCGCCTGCTGCAGCAGCACAGCACGTTTTACGCGTTTGGGTGTGAGGAAAGTTATGGTTACCTCCCGAATGACTCGGTCCGCGACAAGGATGGGAACTCGGCCTGTCTCATGTTTGCCGAGGTGTGCGCCTGGGTGAAGAGTCGCGGGTTGACGGTGCCGGAATACCTCGACGAAGTCTTCCTTCGCTACGGGTTTTACCTCGAGGGCGTCATTAACATTTACTACGAAGGCGCGAGCGGTAACGCGAAGATCAAGCGCATCCTCGAGACCTATCGCGCGAATCCGCCGACAGCCTTTGGTGACGTGAAGGTCGTCACGTTTCAGGATTTCGGACGCGAGACGATTTTTGACGATGACGGGGAAAAGATTCCCTCGCAGGATTTGTACATTGCCACGTTGTCGAACGGGTACTCGTTCGCTGCTCGCGGCAGCGGCACCGAGCCAAAGATGAAGTTCTATCTCTTCGCGAGCGACAAGGTCGCAAACGCGGCCGAACTCCCCGCCGTGAAAGTGCGCGTTCGGGCCACCCTCGATGGCTTGAACCAATTGATCGCGAGCGACGCACGACAGCGCGCCGGGTCTTAGCTTCGATGTAACCTCGCGGCGCTTGGTCAGACCAAGGGTCGCTTTTCCGCACTTTGATCCTGATGATTCATCATCCGTTGCTCACCCTCATCCGGGACCTTCGGTTGATGGGGAATCCCTCAGGTAAACGGCCATGGATGGCCATGGTCTTCGACCGCGGGGGAACCTGCGGCGGGGCTTCGTGACACTTCACAGGCCTCATGCAACGCTTTCTCTCACGCCGTTTTTGGATCTCGTTGCCGACGCGGGTGTGGTTGCTCGGAGCAATGCTGAGTGTGCTCGTTGCGATGGGGTTGCAGCGGGAGCACGAGGAGCTGGCCGCGCGACGGATCGGGAGGGAAGCTGCCAACCTCGAAGCGGGGCTGGGATCGAGTATTGAGGCGTATTTGGCGCTATTGCGGGGCGGGATCGGATTGTTCGCCACGATGCCGGACGTTACGCGGGGGGACTTTCGCCGGTATGTCGAACAAGTCGGCTTCGAACAGAATTATCCCGGCGTTCTCGGCCTTGGCTTTGCCCTGCGAGTGAATCGGGAGGAGGTCGCCCCAGTGGAGGCACGGGCGCGCCGCGAGGGAGCGCCGGCCTTCCGAATCTGGCCCGAGGGCGTCCGGGAGGAGTACCACACCATCTATTTTCTCGAGCCTCAACATGCTCGAAACCAGGCCACGCTCGGCTACGATATGGCGACAGAGCCCGTGCGCCAGGACGCGATGCAGCGGGCGCGCCGTACGGGAGACCCGGCCGCGACGGGACCGGTCACTCTGGTGCAGGAAGTCGATGCGGAGAAGCAGCGAGGGTTCCTGCTTTACGCTCCGTTTTACGGAGGGGGACACCGGCCCCGAACGGAGCCCGAACGGATTGAACGGCTTCAAGGCTACGTGTTCGCGCCCTTCCGGGCCACCGATTTGTTCGAATCGGTAAAGCAGCGGGCCGGCTTGGATGCCAGTATCGGCCTCGCCGTTTACAGCGGACTGGAGCCGCTGGAGAGCGCACTATTTTATGCAACCACAGCCTTGGATAATGAGCCGGCTAAATCATCGATCACCCGGTTGCGAACGGTAAGCGTGGTGGATCAAACGTGGACGCTCGTCTATTCCACCGCACCCACCGGGCTGATCTCCCCCTGGCTGTTGTTTCTAATCGGGCTCACCGCCAGCACCGGGGTGTCACTGCTGTTGCGTCGTGAGTCCATGGAACGAAAGCGCGCGGAGCGGAGCGAAGCCGTCACGCGCGAACGGGAAGGCGAACTCACCTTGCTGATCGAAGCGGTCCCGGCCGTCGTTTCCTTCATTGATCGCGACGGCGTGTTTCGGTTGTCCAACCGGCGGTATCAAGAGTGGTTTGGGCTGGACCCGCGGGCGATGCTGGGCCGTCCGCTGACGGAGGTGCTGGGCGCGGAATCCTATGCTGAAATTGAACCGTATGTGCAGCGGGCGATACGGGGCGAGTCGGTGGCCTTCGAGCGCTGGCATCACTTCGGACGGATCGGCATGCGGTACCTTTCGACGTACTTTGTGCCGCATCGGAACCGCTCGGGTGAGCTGAATGGGTTTTATTCCCTGATCTCCGATCTTACCTCCCTGAAACGGGCGGAAGAGTCTGCGCGGTTTGTCGCCGACTGCGGCAAGCTGATGGTTTCTTCTCTTAACTACGAAGCGACGGCGCGCGGTATCGTTCATCTGGCAGTGCCACGTGTGGCCGACCTCGCGATCTTGTGGCGGGTGAACGATGAAGGACTCGTGGTGGCAGCGGCGACGCATGCTGACGATGCCCTGGAGCGCAAGCTGATCAAAGCGCTGCACACGGTGACGGTGAGGCTGAACGGGACGCATAACATCGCCCTGGCGGCTCGATCGGGGTTGGTAGTGATGACGCAAGACGCAACCCTTGCGGATTTGGAACGGTTGAGCGATGATGTCGATCATCGCGAGTTCGTGCGGGAGCTGCGGATTTGCTCCGGCCTCCACATTCCCATCGTAGTTCGGGGTAAAATCTGGGGGGTTCTGACTTTGGGGGCATCAACGGTCAGCGGACGGCATTTTACGGATCAGCATCGTAGTCTGGCCGACGAAATCTCGACGCGCGTGCGGTTGGCGGTGGAGAACGCGTTGCTGCACGAGGAAGCGCAAAAAGAAATCGAAGAAAGGCGGCGCGCCGAACGGATCAGTCTGGAAGCGGAAGAGCGGTTCCGGCTGTTGGTGGCGGCCGCTCGCGACTACGCCATCATCCTGCTCGATCCCGACGAGGCCGTGGCATCGTGGAACGAAGGAGCCGAACGCATCCTGGGCTATGGTGAACACGAGGCGGTCGGCATGCCGATCAGCCGGCTTTACACCTTGGAGGACCAGGCGCGCGATACGCCGCAAGATGAGTTGGCGAACGCGCGGGAAACGGGTTCCGCCCTCGAAGAGCGCTGGTATGTCCGCAAGGACGGCACGCGGTTTTGGGCGAGTGGTCACACCGTGGTCTTGCGCAATGCCGACGGCCTCATCCGTGGCTACGCGAAAATCATGCGCGATCTCACGGAGTGGAAATTGACGGAGGAGGAACTCGAAAGCCGGGTGCAGCAACGCACGCTCGAGCTCAATGAGGCGGTGCAGGAGCTGGAGGCCTTCTCGTATTCAGTTTCCCATGACTTGCGGGCGCCCTTGCGCAGCATTCGCGGTTTCACCGAGCTGGCGCTGGAGGAGGCGGCGGATCGTTTGACCGAGGGCGAGAAGGATTATCTCCGGCGCGTGCAACGGGCGGTTTCTCGGCTCGATCAGCTGATTTCCGATCTGCTCGCCTATACCCGGGTTTCGAAAACCCGGGTGGAGATTCTCCCCGTGGATTTGCATGCGCTCGTTTCCGACCTCCGGCGGGAGCACCCCGGGTTTCAGCCCCCACATGCCGAAATCACCATCGAAGGGACCCTTGCTCCCGTCATGGGCAACGTCGCGTACCTCACGCAATGCGTCACCAACTTGCTCGGCAACGCCGTGAAGTTCGTGAAGCCCGGCCAGGTACCGCAGGTCCGAATTTGGACTGAACCGCGCGATGGGCGGATTCGTGTGCTCTTCCGTGATAACGGTATCGGAATCCCGTCTGACAGCCTCGGCCGCGTCTTCGACATGTTCGAACGGCTGCATGTCGGTGCCGTCTATGAAGGGACTGGCGTGGGATTGGCAATCGTGCGACGGGCGGTCCAACGCATGAATGGAACGATCAGTCTTGAGTCAATCGAAGGGACTGGAACCACGTTCTGTATCGAGCTGGCGGCGGTGGATCCACGCCAAGGCTGACACGCGATTCTGATTCGCGGCGACCGGGTGGATCCGGAGGGGGTGAGAATCGGGTTGGATGGATCCGTCCGCCGGACGACCACCCAGGCAAGTGAACCTGGAATCCACAGTTGGATGTAGAATAGAGAGAGCAGCGTGACGGGCAACCGTGGCGCTGCTCTCTCTACTCTACTCAACCCTCCACCGTTCGTCCCTCTCAGGTTTTCGTACCCCGAGCGCGAAGCCCTCAATGCTTAGACGAGCAGGAGGGCGGGGCTCTCGAGCAAGGTCTTCAGGGCGTTGAGGTACTGAGCTCCGACGGCGCCATCCACCACGCGATGATCGCACGAGAGGGTGAGCGTCATGACGTGACCGATCACGATCTGATCGTTCTTCACCACTGGTTTTTTAACGGTGGTGCCGACGGCCAGGATCGCCGCATTCGGCGGGTTGATGATGGCCGAGAACTTGGGAATGCCCATCATACCGAGATTGGAAACGCAGAAGGTGCCCCCCGTAAACTGATCGGGTTTGAGCTTCTTTTCCTTGGCCATCTTGCCGAGGGACTTCGCTTCGCCGCTGATTTGAAAAACGCTCTTCAGGTGGGTGTCACGAATCACCGGAGTGATCAAACCATCCTCAATCGCGACCGCAAAGGAGACGTGAGCCGCGGCGAAATAGCGGATCTTGTCGCCTTCCCAGGAGCCGTTCACCTGGGGTACGCGGCGCAACGCCTCGGCGCAGCCCTTCAGGATGAAGTCGTTGACGGAGAGTTTAACGCCTTCCTTTTCGAGACCGGAGTTGAGCTGTTCCCGGAGGGTGAGCAACGCGGACGCATCGATGTCGATCTCCACATAGAAATGCGGAATCTGAGTCTTCGACTCGAGCAGGCGGCGGGCGATCGCGCCGCGCATGTTCGAAACGGGAACAGTGCGCTCTTCCTGGATGGCGCCCTTGGCGAAATGACTGGAACCGGAAGGCAGGGCGGCCGCGCCTGGTTTGGCACCCGCCGCGGGAGCGGCGGCTTTCATGACTCCGTTTTTCTCGGCCGCCAGGACATCGGCGCGAACGATCCGACCGCCGGGGCCACTTCCTTGAACGCGGGCGGGATCAATGCCTTTCTCGTCCGCGAGTTTGCGGGCCAACGGGGAAATTTTAACGCGTTCTCCCTCGGCGCGACTCGCTGGCTGGGAAGCGGCGGGCGCGACAGTCGGGCTGGGCTGCGCCGGAGCGGCTTTCGGGGCCGGGGTCTCAGCGGCGGGTTGCGCCTCGGGTTCGTTTTTGGCCGCCTTGGGGTTGCCAGCCTCTTCCTTGTCCTGCGTTTTCGGTTCCCCGGTCGCCTCGGCGGCGGCCCCGGCCTTGGGGCTGGCCGCGGGTGCGTCGACCTTCTCCCCGGGTTTTCCGATGGCGCAGAGGGGAGCACCGAGTTCGACCTGGGAGCCGTTCTCGGCAAAAATCTTCAACAAGGTGCCGTCGAAAAAGCTCTCCAGCTCCATCGTCGCCTTGTCCGTCTCAACCTCCGCGAGCATGTCTCCGGATTTCACGACATCGCCTTCTTTCTTCAGCCACTTCAACAGTGTACCCACGGTCATGGTATCGCTGAGTTTCGGCATTTCGATGATGTTGGCCATAGTCGGAGGGAAAGAAAAAAGGTGGAAAGCTGGAAAGAAGAAACCCGCGGAAAAGAAGAAAGATGGAAAATAGGGGAAGAAGAAAGGTTGATGCCGGGTTTCTTCTTTCTACTTTCTCACGTTTCTTCTTTTCAGCTCATCGCGGCCAGCGCGGCTTTGAGGATGCGCTGCGGATTCGGGAGCTGTTCAGCCTCGACCGGTGGACTGTAGATCGCCGGCGCATCGATCGTTGCGAGGCGATGGATCGGACCATCGAGTTCATCGAAGGCCTCGCGCTGAATCATATAGGCGAGTTGCGAGCCGACCGAGCAGAAGGGCTTCTGCTCTTCGACGATCAGCACCCGATGCGTTTTCGCCACGGAGGCGAGGACGGTGTCGATGTCGAGCGGACGGATCGAACGGAGGTCGACGACCTCGACCGAGATATCGTGCTCCTTTTCCAAAACGGCCGCTGCCGCAAGCGAGTGGTGGACCGAGCGACCGTAGGTGACGATCGTAAGATCGGTACCTACGCGTTTCACGTCCGCTTTTCCGAGCGGAATGACGTACTCATCCGCCGGAACTTCGCCCTTGTCTCCGTAGAGCATCGTGTTTTCGAGAAAGAACACCGGGTCGTTGTCGCGGATGGCCGACTTCAGCAGGCCCTTGGCGTCGTAGGGGGTCGAGGGGACGACGACCTTAACTCCCGGGTGATTCGCCAGCACGTTTTCGGGCGTGTGCGAATGCGTGGCACCGACGTTGGTGCCGCCATTGGCGGGGCCGCGGATGACGATGGGGCAGTTGATCTGGCCACCACTCATGTAGCGGACATTGGCCGCGTTGTTGAGGATCTGGTCGAAGGCGACGGAATAGAATGACCAGAACATCAACTCCATCACGGGGCGAACCCCGAGCATGGAGGCGCCGATGCCCATGCCGATGAAGCCGGCTTCGCTAATCGGCGTGTCGAGGATGCGCTCAGGACCGAACTTGGCCAGGAGGCCCTCGGTGACCTTGTAGGCGCCATGGAACTGGGCGACTTCTTCGCCCAAAACGACGACGTTTTTATCGCGTTCGAGTTCTTCAGCGAGGGCGTGGCGGACAGCTTCGCGGTAGGTGATTACGGGCATCGGAGAAGGGGAGGATTAGGTGCTCGCAGGACCGAAGGCCGCCGCCGAATTAGAGTTCGGGATTGGCCGTGGGCGTTGCAGGCAAAAATAGTCTTAGTCGAAGAAGAGACGGCCCTGTGATTTGCGTTCGGAGGGATGGTCGGCTTCCCAGTAAACATCCTTCTGGATGTCGTCGACCGTGGGGAACGGGCTGGCCTCGGCGAAGTCGACCGCGTTGTCCGCTTCGGCGCGGGCTTCGGTGTCGATCTTTTCGATCAAGGCCTCGTCGAGCACGCCTTCTTCCACGAGTATGTTCTGGAAGACTTGGATTGGGTCCTTGGTGCGGCGATATTCCTCGATCTCACCCTTGCCACGATAAGTGTTGTCGGGGTCGGCAACGGAGTGTCCACGATAACGATACGTGTCGATTTCGACCGTGCTCGGCTTTGATTTCTCGCGGGCAAGCGTCAGGAACTTGTCCATGGTCGCGCGCACTTCGTAGAGGTCGTGACCATTGCACTGGCCCCACGGCATATCGTAACCCTCGGCCCGTTTGGCGAGTTCACCGGCGGAGGAGCGCGCCTGACTGGTTCCCATCGAGTAACCATTGTTCTCGATCACGAATACGACCGGCAGATTCCACAGCGCCGCCAGATTGTAGGCCTCGTGCACAGCGCCCTGATTGACCGCGCCATCACCCATGAACGCCATCGCGGCGCCCTTGAGTCCCTTGTATTTCACTCCGAACGCGAGACCCACGCCGAGGGGGATTTGGCCGCCGACAATACCGTGACCGCCCCAGAAGTTGCGGGACGGGTCGAAATAGTGCATCGAGCCCCCTTTGCCCTTCGAGCATCCGGTGACTTTGCCGTACAATTCCGCCATCAGCGGTTTCGTATCCATGCCAACCGCGATCGCGTGGCCATGGTCGCGATACGCGGTAATCACGTGATCATTCGCGCCCATCAGCGAGCAGGAGCCCACCGCGACCGCCTCCTGACCAATGTAGAGATGGAGGAACCCACCGATCTTTTTCGATTGGTACGCACGCAGGCTCCGTTCTTCGAAGCGCCGGATCCGCACCATTTTGCGATGAAGCTCAATCTTTTCTTCGCGGGAGAGATTGGCATTGATGGGAGCTTGCGCGAAGTCCGACGCTTTTGCGCTCGGAACGGCTTTTTTCTCGGCGGTGGCAGTCGGTTTTTTGCTCACGGAAGATCGTTCGTTTGATGGAAATAGGGCAGTGTTTGGCGGAGCCCGGGGAAATCAAGCGTGGATTCGGTCTCCGACAGATCCAGCGGGGGAGATACTCGGTTTTTGATGACCAACATTAGGTGCCGCGAAACCCTTGGATCAGCCGACCCGACCAGTGCGGCAATCGCGCGCCGTCTTTGCCTTCGTCACGAAATTTTGGGGGCAGGAACTGACTGATCGATGGCGAGATGGAATTGTTACTGCCGGCTGAGCGCGGCGTGCGCGATGCGGATGAAATCGCCGCGAGTGGCGGTCGCGGCGGCAGCGGGCGAGGGCGTGCCGGCCGGTAGGAGCGCTGTCCAGCGAGCGCGCAGCTCCGGCGTAAGCGGCGCCGCGAGGTCGGCCGCGTGACCTGGAAACGCCTCGGTGTATTGGCTGCCGATCGAGCGCGGCTGAGGTTGGCCAGCGGGCGCGAGCCCATGTAACGCACCGCGGAGACCGAACCATTGCACGGCCGCAAAATCCTCGGAGCCCGGCGGCACATCGGAGACGTAGAGAGTCGCGCTGCCGTCGGCGTGCAGGCGGCGCTGGAGCGCGGGGACGTCGACTTTTTGCACCGGCGTGGCGCGCTCCAGCGCGAGGTGCGCCGCGTGGCCTGCTGCCTGTCCCAGGGCACTCCAGATGGCTTCGAGGCGCAGCGCGCTGAAACCGAAGTGGCTCGCGGAGCACGCGACGGGCACGAGCAGGTTTTCGGTTTTCTGCGGCACGATGGTGCCGTAGGCGATCTGGTAGGGTGGCACGTTGTGGTAGAATTCACCCTCGTGCGTGCCGTCGTAGCGCGTGCCGGTGCGGCCCGTGCCGTGGCAGTTGTGCACGTAGTCGCCGATCGCGATCGCGTCGGGGCGCAACCCGGTGCGCGCGTCGTGCGGGGCGTTCTTCGTGTCGTTGCCGGTGAAGACGTGCTGGCCGACGAGCCGGCGCGCTTCGCGGATGTAGATTTGCGTCGCGACGCCGCCGGTCTCGGTGAACTCGTCCCGGCACCAGCCGTAGCGGCGGGCGTCGGCGCGGATGGCAGCGGGCACGGCGGCGTCGTTCTGCAGGAAATAAATGAGACCGAGATTCTGGTAGAAATGTTCGCGGACGATGCGGGCGCGGGTGGGCGCATCGCCGTCGGGATAGGCGTCGTTGATGTCGGGCAGCGAGAGGCGCACGGGCGCGCGCGGGGTGTCATTCACGTCCCATTTTTCATTCGGCAACCGCATCAGGTGGGCGCGATAGATGCCATCGTGATTGGACGAAAACACTTTCGTCAGCCGGCCACTGGCGAAGAGCGGCAAAATGTCGGTGAAGTCCTCGCGCCGATAGTCCTCGGGTGCGACGGGCATGAGTTTGTTGTCGTCCCTCTCCGTCATGATGAGGCGGAGATTGTAGCCTTGGACCTGTCCGTCGGACTCGCCCTGCGCGTTGCCGGCGAGCGGTTCGCCATACTGCGCGCGCGACTCGCGGCCGATGTGATAGCTTTCGCCCGCCGCCGCCATGAGATCGCCCTCGTAGGAGGTATCGACAAACTGCGCTGCGGCGAGGCGCTGCGGCCCGTCCGCGGTGGCGAAGTGGGCGGCGACGATCCGACGGCGGCCGAGCACGAAGTCGGACAACTCGACGCGCGCGAGCGTGTGGCCGGATAAGACGCGCACGCGCGGGTGCTCGGCGAGCATCTGTTGAAAGGCGCGCAGGTTGACCGACGGCTCGCCGTGCGTGCCGCGGAAACTGTCCTTCACCTGGGCGGAATCGGCACCGTAGCGCGCGCGGTAGTCGGCCTCCACGCGCCGGCTGAAATCGAGGAAGAAGCCGGTGAGCGATTCGAACGAGCGGAAATCCGAGTAGCTAAGTCCGTTCGTCATCAGGCCGCCGATGCGCGCCGTAGGTTCGACGAGCAGGACGGAGCGACCGGCCTTCGCGGCGGAGACCGACGCGGCGATGCCGGCTGGCGTGGCGCCGTAAACCAGCACCTCGGCGGGTGCGGCGTCGCGCGCGCCGGCTGGCGGGGCGAGAGTGAGAGCGGAGAAGACAAGGAACAGTCCGAAGCGGTAGCGGAAACACATGGCGGGAGAGATGAACGGAGAGCGTAAAGCCTCCCTTCACCGTAACGAGGGAGAAGTCGAGGCGCCCCGCGATTTCCAGCGGAATTGCCCGGCACACGACATGGGGGATGCGCCAACATTGGGGACGTCGGCGACCAAAAAGCATCGAACGTCGACTCCGGTGGCGAGCGCTTTTCTACTCGACCGCTTCTAAAGAAAATTTTTCACCGCCTGACCCTTTTCCCACCCGGAGAGATGCGTCCGGATACTCCCTAAGGGTTCGTCGCAGTCCAGGCGGACGTCGTCGAGAAGCTCGCCTGGCAGCTCGGATGAGAATTCGTCGGTCATGGGCTCCGGCCGGATGGGGCGCCGTCCGCTTTCGGTTCGGGGGAGGTGGCCATGTCAGCAGGGTACCGCGCCCTCCACGCATCGAACCGATCTCGGAGATACGGCACCGACAAGGGCTTCACATAGTGCAAAGAGGCGCCCAAACGTTTGGCTCGCTCGATATCACTAGTATGGTCAGATCCGCTCAGGACCGCGACATCCAAGGGAGGGATGACCGGATGCTGCTGAATCCATTCGAGTACCTCGAATCCGGTCATGGCCGGCATTTTCAAATCGAGGAAAACGAGATCGGGGCAGGCGGAG
>Ga0163144_10011194_pt1 | contig 19010 bp, 17 predicted proteins | sample OliLak19BULKMAT1_FD_123175 | JGI IMG/M metagenome (GOLD analysis project Ga0163144, IMG submission 123175) | Freshwater microbial mat bacterial communities from Lake Vanda, McMurdo Dry Valleys, Antarctica - Oligotrophic Lake LV.19.BULKMAT1 | ecosystem: Environmental > Aquatic > Freshwater >... | reverse complement strand
TTCGACCTGCTTCTCTCGCAGCAACCCCGCGTGGAGCATTTCGCAGACCACGACATCCACCGGCTCGGGCGGGAGGTACGTTTGCGCATCGGCGGCGACGACCTCGACGCGCGCGGCCACGCCGTTCCGAGCGAGTGCCCGCTTCGCGGCGTGGACGAGCTCCGGGTTCCGCTCGACGCACCAGACGCGCGCGGCGCGTTGGGCGGCGAAATACGAGAGCACGCCCGTGCCGCCCCCGAGATCCAGGACACGCCCGCCGAGCGGGACGTGATGGGTCAACGCCTCGCGAAACCCCCGCATGCGCGCGTCGTCGAGGAGCATCTGAAAATGGTAGTGCAGGGGAATGTATTGCCCGAGCGTCGTTTCGTCCGTCGGCGGCATCGCGAGTCCCTCCCCGGTGCGCCCGCACTGAGCTGGCGCGCGCCACCCGCGACCGTCAGCAAGAACCGATCCCGCGCAAAAGGCACGTTCCCCGACGGTGCTCCGAGTCGACCGGCCGACACTCGCTTCCTTTCCCGGCAACTTTTGCCGCCCGCGCCGAAGTGCGCTGCGTCAGGTCCGCTAGACCGACTCCCGCCGCGCTCCGCCGAGCGCCTCGGCGCACGCGCCCGTCGGCCATGGCATCGCGTCACGCATGGGTGCGATCGCCGTTTCACCTTCGGCGATGATCCCGCGTCGAGCGTCCGCGACCTTCCACTGCATCGTCTTGCCGAAGATCGGCTGGGACTCGACCATGATCACCCGCACCTCGCCGTCCTCGAAGCCGCATTGCGCCTGCACGGCGTCGAGGAGCTGGGTGTCGTTCAGGTGGCCGTCGCCGAAGTTCCAGCCGAGCACCATGCCGCCGAAGACCTCGCCGTCCATCCATTCGTAGGCGTCGATGTCGTCGACCGCTTTCGGCAGCGCGGCCAGCAGCGGGCGTCCTTCCAGGTGGAGAAAGCGATGCGCCAGCGACATCGAGCACGCGATGTCGACCTGCTGCGGATCCGGCAGCAAGCTCGCGAGCTGGTCGCGCATCGTGCCCGCCATCTTGGTCAGCCGGTCGAGCTTGTGGAGCGCGTCGCGGCGGACGAGCCAGATGTTGTAGGCCCAGTTGCCGGCGTAGTAGCGCATCGCGAGCAGGAACGAGACGCGCGCCGGCATGACGTTCCCGTAGGCGGGCACGAACACCAGCCAGAACGCGAGGAACGTGACCAGGAACGGCAGCGCCGCGATCGCCGTGAGGCTCGCGTCGTGGTGCACGCCGAAAAGGAACCACGCGCCGTAGATCATCAGGATGTTCCACTCGATCGGCATGCCGCTCGGGTTGTTGAGCCCGATGAAGCCGTGGAAGCAGGTCATCCCGACGAGACCCGCGATCGTGGTCCAGCCGCCGTCGGTCGACAGCAGCACGACGGGGATCATGTATTCGACGACCGTCCCGGCGTGCGCCATCGTCCCGGCGAGGCGCGACGGGCGGAGGTCGTCCGGATACGAGACGAAGAGCCGCTTCTTGAGCGCGGCGGGCGCGAACGGTCCGTTGTTCACCATGAACATGATGACCGACGGGAAGTGATGGTTCAGCTTGGAGGTCGCCGCCCAGAACCAGATGGCTACCCAAACGGCCTTGCACGCGGAGACCCACAATAGATCTTGGCTCGCGGCAATCAGGCAGACGAGCGCCACCCAGTAATGCTCTGAGCGCGCCGCGAGGAAGAGCGTCTTGTCCGTCACCCCGAGCAGCGCGACCAACAGACACCCGGGCAGCAGCATCCAGGCGGTGATCTCCGGCGCGATGAGCGCGCGGAGGAAGACCAGCAGCATGGCCGCGTAGAGCGCGACGTCGAGCCCGGTGCGGCGGATGCCGCCGAAGACCGGGCTTCCCGGAAAGAGCGGCAGCTTCGTGGTGCCCGGGCGAAGGAAATAGAGGAAGCCGCCCATCGGCGGCTTGAAGCGCCCGTTCATCGGCCCCCATGAGCAGCCGAAGCCGGCGATCTCGTAGACCAGCGCCCACACGATTGCCTTCTGGAACGCGATCGGCATGAACGCCCATTCGAGCGGGTGCGTGAAGCCGGGATAGCCGGCCGAGAACGAAACGAAGAACGCCCAGCCCCCGAAGAAGAGCAGCACGTACTTGACCCAGTAGATGATCAAAACGATCGGCGGGTTCGGGAACACTTGCGCCGCCCACGTGCGGCAGATGAGGCGGACGCGCTCGGGGAACGGCGCGGCGATCAGCCGCGCCGGCTCGTACGGGGGCAGGTCGGTGTCGGGCGTCGTCATGGCGTGCGTCGCGAGCGCGGTATCACGGGAACGCGGCGGCCGTCGACGACAGCGTGTCCAACCGGCGCCGCGCGCTCCGGGCGGCGAAGTAGCCGCACATGCCGTGGACGCCGCCCCCCGGCGGGGTCGACGCCGAGCAGAGGAAGATGCGCGGATGCGGTGTCGAGTAGGGGTCGACGCGTGCGACCGGCCGCGTGAAGAACTGCGTGACGTCGGCGGCGCCGCCCGTGATCGCGCCGCCGACGTAGTTTGGATTGTCGCGCGCGAGGTCCGTCGGTCCCATGCGATGGCGCGCAAGGATCCGGTCGCGGAACCCGGGCGCGAAGCGCTCGATCTGGCGCTCGATCGTGTCGGTGCAGTCGACGGTCGAGCCTGGCGGCACGTGGACGTACGCGTAGCCGGTGTGCTTACCCGCCGGCGCGCGGGTGGGATCGAATTGCGATTGCTGGACGACCATCACGAACGGGCGTTCCGGGTGCTCGCCGCGCCACACCGCAGCTTCGGACGCCGCGATCTCTTCCAGCGTGCCGCCGACGTGCACGGTCGACGCGTCGAGGCAGCGCGGGTCGCTCCACGGGATCGGTCCGTCGAGCGCCCAGTCGAGCTTGAAGACGCCCGGACCGTACACGTACCGCCGGAGGCGCCGCACGTAGCCTGCGGGCAGGATCGGGCCGCAGATCTCCGCGAGCGCCGCCGGGCTCGTGTCGAAGAGGACGACGCGCGCCGGCGGGAGATCCGAGAAGCGCCGCACGTGGACGCCGGTCTCGATCCGGCCGCCGAGCGACTGCAGCAGTGACGCCAGCGCGTCGGTGATGGCCTGCGATCCGCCCGCCGCCACCGGCCAGTCCTCGACGTGCGCGGTAAGCGCGAAGATCATCGCGACGGCGCCGGTGAGCGGCCGCTCGAGCGGAAGGATCGAATGCGCGGCGCAGCCCGCGAGCACCGCCCGGGCACGCCGCCCGCCGAAGCGGGCCCGGAGCAGCGTGGTGGCGGGCAGCAGGCCCGGCAGACCGAACCGTGCCATCAAGAAAGGATGGCGCGGCAGTCGGAGCGGCCCCAGCAAGTCGGCGAGCAGTCCGTGCGGATCGTGCAGGAACGGCGCGAAGGTCCGACGATAGCGCTCCGCGTCCTCGCCGAGCGCGGCAGCGGTGTCGGCGAGCGAGCGCCACAGCATCACCGCGGGCTCGTCGTCGAGCGGATGGGCGACCGATGCGGGAGGCCGGAGCCAGCGCAGCCCGTGCGCCTCGAGATCGAGCGTGCGGAAGAACGGCGACAGGATGCCCGTCGGGTGACAGCCCGAGCAGACGTCGTGGCGGAACCCCGGCAGCGTGAGCTCGGCCGTGCGCGTGCCGCCTCCGATCGTGTCGCGGGCTTCGAGCACGAGTACCGCCGCGCCGCCGCGCGCGAGCTCGACGGCCGCGGCGAGCCCGTTTGGACCGGCGCCGACGATGACCGCGTCGTCCATGCTCATGACGGCGTCACGACCGCGATCACGCCGAAGCGGCTCATCGGCGCTCACGGTCGCGTAACAGCGCCTGCGTCATCGCGAGCGCCCCGTGCAGCACGGCACTGGCGCCCTGATGACGATGAGCTCCACACCGGCGGCCTGGCGCGCGTCGAGCAACGCGGCGAGATCAGCCTGTCGAGGGTGGGTCACGTCGGAAGCCCGACCAAACCTGCAATGCTGCCGAGGTCGCTCGCAGGCGGTCCCAGGGTGAGAGCGTGCGACCCCACTCGAGCAAGGCCAGGTCGACGTCGTCCACCGCTTCGATCAAGACCGGGTCGCTGGCGGCGACGAGATCGCACAGGTGCTCGTAGTGACGGCCGTGCTTCATCGATCGCGCGGATGCTGCCTCAGCCCGGGCCCGCTGTCCACGACCCCGCATGCCCCGCGACAACGCGCGCGATCGTTGAAGGGCTGTCGACGACGTGCGCGGTAGCGGCGGCTGGTGCGGCGGACCCGCTGCTCGTACGGATCGACCCGCCGTGCGCATCGTCCCCACGATGGCGGATGTCCGCGACGCCGGTTGCTGCGTCCGTCCGCGCCTACCGCCCGCGCGCCGCGGAGCCCACGGTGCTGCATCAGGTGTGCGGACGGATCTCGCGACCTTCCTGCGGTCCACCGAAGAAGGCGGCGGTGTCCCCTCGTTCGTCGAGCGTGAATTCCGCCAGTTCCTTACGTGTGGCGTATGGGCCCGAGGCTTCGCCCGCTTTCGCTGCGACGCCTGCCACGCGGAACGCCTCGTGCCGTTCTCGTGCAAGGCGCGCGCGGTGTGTCCCAGTTGCGGCGGCCGGCGAATGGCCGAGCGCGCGGCGCGCTTGGTGATCACGTGCTCCCGGCCGTCCCGATCCGCCAGTGGGTGCTGAGCCTGCCGTTTCGGCTGCGGTACGTGCTCGCGTGGGATCACGCGCTCTGCCGAGCGGTGCTCGCGGTCCATGTGCGCGCGCTCCGCGCGTTCTATCGCCGCCGCGCCCGCCGCGAGGGGATCCCCGACGACGAGACGGGAGCCGTCACGGCGATTCAGCGGTGGGGAAGTGCGCTCAATCTGAACGTACACTTCCATACGCTCGTGCTCGACGGTGTCTTCACCCGCGAGGCGAGTGGGGCGCTCCGCTTCGTCCCCGCCCCGCCGCCGACGCCACGCGAGATCGGGCGGCTCGTGGCGACGCTCGCGCGGCGCGTGACGGCGCTGATGCGCCGCCACGGCGTGACGCTCGCGACCGGCGAATACGCCGATGACGATGCGCCCCAGGAGGACGCCGGTGCCCTCGCGGCGCTGGCCGCCGCGTCCGTCACCGGCCGGAGCCTGCTCGGCGCCACGCCGGGGGCCCGCGTGGGTCGGATCGGCAGGACGAGGGCTGCACCGACCGCCAAGGCGGCCTCGCCCTGGCACGCGCGTGCCGCCGCCTTCGATCTTCACGGCGCCCGCACCGTGCGCGCTGAGGACCGCCGCACCCTCGAGCGCTTGTGCCACTACCTTTTGCGCCCGCCGCTCGCCCAGGAGCGCATCGAGCTCCTCGCGGACGGTCGCATCGGCCTCACGCTCGCCCACCCCTGGGCCGACGGCACCCGCGCCCTCGTCTTCGGCGGCGTAGAATTCTTGGAGAAGCTCGCGGTCCTGATCCCGAAGCCTCGCGTGAATCTGCTCATCTACCACGGGATTCTCGGCGCCCGGGCGCGCCAGCGAGCGGCGGCCGTGGCGCAGGCCGTGCCGTTGAATCCGGAGGCCGCCGCGCCGATGCCGCCACCTGCCGCGGCGACGTTGCCGCTCCCGCCGACCGCGCCCTCCCGCCGAGCCTGGGCGTGGGCCGACTTGATGCGGAGAATCTTCGCCATCGACGTTCTGGCCTGCGTCTGTGGCGCCCGCCTGCGCTTCGTCGCGACCATCGAGGACCCGCCCGTTGTGCAGCGCATCTTGCGACACCTCGGCCTCCCGACCGCGACCCCGGTGCCTGCGCCCGCCCGATCACCGCCCCGGGACGGGAACGATCTCGTCTTCGAATTTCCGCCGTAGCGCAGGCCATCGGCTCTGCGACACCCGGCGCCACCCAAGTCGGCCCGCGCGCGATCAATGCCGCGGCGCGGCTTGACGCGGCGGCCGAAGCCCGTGGTACAGCCTCCGGCATCGCGCGGGGCGGCACAGAACCCCCAGCCCTCGCGGGTCGGGGCTCTAATCCGCCCCGTCGTTCAGGATTGAAGGAAGAAGTTGGAAGGGCCGGAAGTCCGATAAGACCCTGTTACGTCAACTAGGCCGGTAATGCTTCCTACCGACACCGACAGTCCCACATCGCGACGCCCTCCGACACGCTCCGACGGCTGATCGCCGACGTCCTGAAGTAGGCGGACGGGGAGGGCGCTCGGGAGTCAATCCCAGGTGACGATCGCCTCAGGCGTCGAGACCCAGGAACCAGCGGAGCCCGTCGTCCACGCGGTCGAGCAGGTGCCGAGATATCGTTCCAGCGAGCTCCTCGAGGTCGGTCTTGTTGACCGTTGCTACCTGCGACGCGTTGGCGACCGAGTCGCGTGGCAGCCCAGTGGCGCGTTTAGGCAGAAGGGTATTCCCAGGTGCGTTGGCGAGCGCGCGATTGCTGGTCAGCACGCACACGACGATCGTGCTGATGCGGCTCGCGTTCACCTCGTCGCGCTGCAGCACGAGCGCGGGGTGTCGGTATCCGGGCTTCGAGCCCTTGGGCTCGCCGAAATCCACCCACCAGACCTGTCCACGGCGGATCACCGCCGCTTCCGACCCGACGCCCTGACGACGGCCTTCGTGCGACGTTGGAACGCTGCCGAGGCTGGATCCTCACCCGGTTGTCCGGCCTTCTCGATCGCCTGGTTCCACGCTGCGGTTGGATCAGGGGTGGTCCGCCGGCGCGCCACGAACTCACGGGCGGCTTGCGCCAACAAACCGCTGCGCGTCAGCTTCAACTCCCGGGCACAGGCATCAATGGCTTCCGACAACTCATCGGGAAGGGAGATGGCCGTTTTCATTGCCACGAGTATAACCAGTAATACCTGTTGGGAACAACGGTCGAGAGCTGTCGCGGACCATCGAGACCGTGTCGTCCATCCTCCTTTCGCGTGCTCGGATCGAGCTCTCTGTACGCCGTCGTCGCTCGCGAAGTCCTCGGGGGTGCGCTCACGGCTCGATGGTTGGCTCTCGAGCCCGGTATCTGCCTGACTCAGTTCAGCGGGTAGTCGGCCCAGCCGGCCGTCCAGTCTTCGCCGCCGGGGGCGAAGGCGCCGATGAGGTTGGACGGCCCATCTATCTCGATCGTGTGGCCCTCGATTTCCCCGAATTGGTCATTGTCGGCGGGCACATCGGCTATCCCTGGACGGACGAAGCCATTGCCGTGACGACCAAGCACGAGACCGCTTCAGTTGCCGCCGACGTTCACGAGCTCCTGAAGACGCGGCAACTGGCTCTGCCGCATCTGTTCTGCGCGGCATTCGTGGAGGCGGATCATGCAGGCCGCCACGTCGGCGGTGGTCGCGAGCGGGGCGATGCCGACCGCACCGAAGAGCGTCGTCGGGTCGAACGTCGGACCGCCGCAGGCCTTGGCGAGCGCGCTCGTCAGTTTCGCCTCGAAACCCTTCCCGGGCTGCGTGAGCCGGGCGAGTTGTTTGGTGCAGGTTTTGGCCGCCTTCGGCGGGCACTTCGGGTCGGTCGGTTTGATCTGTAGGCAGGGGTCGACCCGGGTCGTATCCTTGACGGCGAGCGGACGCCTACCGTGTCAGTTGGACGTCGGCTCGTGAATGATCGCGTGATGCTCGGCGATCCGACGTCGGAACTCCGGGGACGCCGATTGCCATTCGACCACGTCGACCCTGATCGGCAGGTCGGATTCCTCGAACGCGTGGGCGAGTAGCGCGAGCCGGCGCGTTGGCAGCTCGGTGGCCGCGACCACGGCGAGGTCGAGATCGGAGAACGGCTTGCTGCGGGCATTCACGCGAGAGCCGAAAGCCCATACCTCGCAATCGGGGACGTGTGCCCGCAGGATCGCCCTGACGTGCTCCAGGACGTGGGGGTCGAGATCAATCGACATTCCGCCGTTCGACTTCGGCCAGCAGCGCCTTGGCATCCACGATGAAGGAGCGGCTGCTTTCGTAGACCCGCCTCGCCTTGCTCGCGTCATAGGTGTGAGCCGTCATGTTGCGTTGGTGGCGATACTCGATCCAGGGCTCGACGGTGGGGATCAACCCGCGCTCCGCGGCCTCTCGCATGAGCGCCTGAAACGACCATTGGTCCACGGCGCCGGGGTCGGGCACGACCTGCTCGAGATGGCGCTTGAGCATCTTCCACGACAGCTCGTACGAATACTCGAAGCGCTGAATGACGGCGTCACGCAGTTCTTCGTCTCCTGGCGCCGTGGCCGACCGCGCGAGGGCGCGGTCGAGACTGGTCAAGGCTCGTTGCCAGGATGTGAGGTCGAGCTTCATGCGAGCTTCGCAGGGTACTGACCCGCCGCTGGGGACGCAACGGAGGGATGCGACGCGAAGGCGACGGCACCTCTTTGCGCCTTCGCGGCTCCGCCATCAACTTACCTGGTGACGAATGCCCCGCAAGCTGGTCCCCCTACCGACAGACTTTTGCTCGATGCCCCCCCGTCATCCCGATCGAAGACGCCGTTCGCAATAAGCGCGAGGTCATCGCCTGGAGGGATGGCCTGAAACGTCAGGATCCCTGAGTCGGTCGCGTAGCCCCCTCCGCAAACTGGCGAAATCGACGCGTCTTCGCTAGGGAAGTCCGATGCGATCCCCACGAGATTTCTTCAAGCCCCTCGCCATTGGCGCGCCCGAACCCGTGCGCGAGATCCCCATCAAGCCGTCGCGGATGATCCACTTCTTCGATCCGTCCAACCCGAAGATGTTGGCGAAAGTGCCCGAGCTGGCGCTGCAGGCTGACATCCTGTTGGGCAATCTCGAAGACGCGATCCCGGCCGACCGCAAGGTGGCGGCGCGCGAAGGGCTGGTGACGATCGGGCGTGAGGTCGACTTCCACGGGACGCCGCTCTGGACGCGGGTGAACTCGCTCGACTCGCCGTGGTGCCTCGACGACATCTCGACGCTGGTCGCCGGCATCGGCGATCAGCTCGAGGTCATGTTGATCCCGAAGGTCGAAGGCGCGTGGGACATCCATTACGTCGACCGCCTGCTGGCGCAGCTCGAGGCGAAGCACAAAGTGCAGAAGCCGATCTTGATCCACGCGATCCTCGAGACCGCGCTCGGCGTCACCAACGTCGAAGAGATCTGCGCGGCGAGCCCGCGCATGCAGGGCATCAGCTTCGGACCGGCCGATCTCGCGGCGTCGCGCCGCATGAAGACGACGCGTGTCGGCGGCGGCCACCCCGCGTATCTCGTCCGCAACGATCCCGATCCGAAGCACCCGGACGCGCCGCGTCCGACCGCGCAGCAAGACCCGTGGCACTACTCGATCGCGCGCATGGTCGACGCCTGCGCCGCGACGGGAGCACTGCCGTTCTACGGCCCCTTCGGCGACATTGCCGACGGGCTCGGCTGCGAAGATCAGTTCCGCGCGGCCTTTCTACTCGGCTGTGTCGGCGCGTGGTCGCTGCACCCGAGCCAGGTCGCGATCGCGAAGAAGGTCTTCAGCCCACCGCCCGCCGAGGTCGTGTTCGCGAAGAAGGTACTCGAAGCGATGCCCGACGGCCGCGGCGTGATGATGCTCGACGGCAAGATGCAGGACGACGCGACGTGGAAGCAGTGCCGAGTCATGGTGAATCTCGCCAAGATGCTGGCGGAGAAGGATCTGAAGCTGAAAGCGGCGTACGGCTTCTGAGTAGTCACGCGGCGGCGCACGTCGCCGCGATGATCGATCCTCCGAACCGCTGGTATCGCTACCCGCTCTGCGAGCGGGTGGTGGGCGTGCTCGTCCCGACGACGATCACGCCGAATCAGGTCACGTTCGCGCACACGGTCGCGGGCGTGGCGGCCGCGCTCGCCGTCGCGTGGGGTACGGGCCCGGCGCTCCTCGTCGCGGCAGTCCTCTGGGAGATCCACCTTCTCCTCGATTGCCTCGACGGCGTGCTCGCGCGCCGCCGTGGGACGGCGAGCGCCCATGGCCATACGGTCGACATCATCGGCGACAGCGTGGCGTACGTTGCTCTGGCCGCGGCGATGTGGGGCTATCTCCGGGCGACCGATCCCGACGGCCAAGCCGGGAGCCTGATCCTGGCGATGGCCGTGAGCGGCTCCCTCGCGGCCTGGGCCCATGATTTCTATCGGCGGAAGCTCACGGCCGCGCTGACCACGGGCACGGACTCTGTCTATGAGGATGTCTACGCCACGCGCCGGCCGTCGGGGTTCGTCGGGTGGTTCGGGTGGGTGTTCACCTGGCTGCAGGTGATCGGACTGACCCCCGGTTCCCTCGTCGACCTGGTCCGCCGGGTGCGTGGCGACGCGCCGCCGCCCGCGCCTTGGAAATCCGCCGCAGTCCTCGCCATTGCTGGCGCCGCGGACGGGAGCCGAGCCCGCCGGGCGTTTTGCGCTGTCGGCCTGATGTCCAACGACAACTGCGTCGCGGTGCTCGGCCTCGGGCTGCTGATCGGGCAGATTCGCGCGGCGGTCCTCGTCGCGACGGTCTACGCGACGGTCACGCTGCTCGCCGGGATCGTTCTCTGCCTGGCGTTTCTCGGCGCCGCCCGCCGAGATTCCGCGCTTGCTCGGGGCCGCGGGACTACGGGATAAGAAGCGGAGCCGTCGCTCCCTACCCGAAAGGATCTCCTCATGCGCAAGATCGCCCTCGTCCTGCTCGCCGTCATCACCGTCGCTACCTGGTCCTGGTACACGCCACGCCCAGCCGAGAGCGGCGGTCAGACCGTGGTCTTTCCGCTTTCGGTGAGCGGCAAGGCCGTCCAGACCGACATCGCGTTCGGTCCGGGTTTCAAGCCCACGCGGGGCAAGGTGACCGACAAAATTCTGGGAGCGATCCTCCGGGGTGAGAATACATCGGACTACTCCGTCGATTTTCTCGACCTCTTGAACAGCGATGGCAGCGGCCGCTTCTATCTCTACTTCGACGGGCGTGGCGCCGACGGCAGCATCACGATGCGCGTCGCGACCAACTCGAACGGCACGATGGCCACCACGTTGGAAGGCGCGATCACGCAGGACGGGGTGTTCTGGATCGCGGGCAAGTACAGCGTGCCCATCATCGGCACGATTGCCGACGCGTTCGCGACCGGCAAGGTGAAGTTCGCGAAGGGCACCTTCATTCCCCTCAAGATCAGCGGCACGGTGCACTTCGTCAGCAACGCGATCGGCGAGGGGTTCACCCTCAAGTTCAAGACGCTCGCACCGGTGAATTAGTTAGTAATCGTCGTCCCACGCGAAAGTGGCGGAACTGGCAGACGCGCAGGATTCAGGATCGTCGCCCCGCCCCTCTCGTTGCGGTCCGCTCATCTGATTTCACGAGCGATTCAGGGACCGCACGCACGACGTGACGCGATCTCACGCGAGGTCATGGACACCTCGTGGACACGTCGCTTCCTGCCCCACGTCCCCGTGCGCCAGTGGCGTCGCGGGCGCCCTTGACGGGCGGAGCTCGCGGACGGCGGCGGCGGTGAGCTGTGCCAGCACCGGCGCCTCGTCGGCGAGGGGATCGGCCGCGGAGATCCGTGGCCTCGTCGGCGGCGTGGTCGGTCTCATCATGCTGTTCTATGGACTCTGGGCTTGGTGAGTGCAAAAATTTCGTCAGCGCCCGGGGCCGGAGTCAAATTGGGGCACTACCGGCCGTGCGCAGTGCCGCGTCGCGTCTTGACGGCCAGAATCACCCTGGATACTCGGCCGCCACATCGTGTTGGGCACGAGGATGGGAGGGCCCAGAGGCGGTCGAGGCCTCCCAATCCTCCCGGTCGTTAGAAGAGAGAAGAAAGAGGGCTCGCGCATGTTCGATAGGATCCGGTTACGTCAACATAGGTCGGTAAGGCTTCCTGCCGTCAGTGACATGAAGACGACGGGCACCATTTGTCTCGCGATCCTTTCAGCACTGTTCCTAACGGTAGGCTCTCCCGCGAGCGCCACCACCATCGACGACAAGCTCGCCAATCGCCTGGCCGCGTACATCGTCACGCCGCTGCCCACTGGCGCGGATCAGAAGGGTGACTACGCGATGGCCGTCCTGAAACTCTGGGACGCCCGCACGGGACCGGAGCGGACGGCGGCGACGACCTTCGTCGATCAGTTGTGCGACACCCAGAACCCCCTGCCCGTCACCGGCTCGAACGACGTCGTGACGGTCTGGTTCCAGATCCCCCAGCTGGCGCGCATGCTGCTCGATCCAGCGATGAGCAGCCATCTGACCGGGACCAACGTCACCAACATCCGGCGCGTGCTCTGGCAGTTCATCAATCCGCGCTGCAAGCTCACCGAGGCCAACGGCACCGTCTGGCTCACGCGCTACGGTGAGAACAAGTCCGTCATCGAGAAGGCTACCTGCCTGATGGGCAGCATGGCCCTGGCGCCGGCCGGCGACGGCTACGACGGCACCCTCACCGACGGTGGAACGATCGCCACCCACGTCAAGGCATGGAAGGGCCACTTCTACGAGTACTTCCGTCAGCGCGGTCGCGAAGGTCTGATGTGCGAGGTCGCTGACGGCTACAACGGCATCACGGGCGGCATCTGGGCCATTGTGCGCGACATGATGGACCCCGCGATCGGCAACGAGCCCGAGCTGCAGGCCCTGGCGGACAAGGCGCTCGACGTCTTCTGGGCCGACTACGCCACCGACTTCAGTCCAAAGACCCACATCCGGGCGATCGCCGGCAGCCGCTACTACAAGAGCTCGATCGACGCCGTCGGGGCGGATCCGCTCCGCAGTCTGACGTACGCCTACGAATGGCACGGACAGAGCACGCCGCCGAGCCCCACCCTCTCCAACTGGATGGTCAGTGGTTACCGGCCGCCACTCGTCGGGGCGGAGGACATCATCAAGAACGTCGCCACCGACGACGATCGGCCCTCGTATCTGAGCACCTCGCGCCGGCTCGGGCGCGGCGTCGCCGGTGGCACGCTCCAGTTCGGCGCCAACCACAGCTCGGACGTCCTCCGCAATCTCTGGGTCACGCGCAACTACGCGATCGGCGGTCTCACGCTACGCACCGACGGAACCCCCTACATGGACAGCGGCGGCACCAGCCTGGACCGCGTCGCGGGCCTCGTCTTCTCGAGTGACACCCAGCCCGGCCAACGCGTCGTCTTCTATGGGTCCGGTGATGCCACTGGCGAGGACTACGACCCCGACAATCCCCAGACCTGGGTCGGGAAGCGCGAGATCAACAGTGTGAGCGGCGAGAGCTGCCTCGTCGCTGGTCGCGACCCGCAGTCGACACATCCGTTCGTGAAGCTGTTCATCGCCAGCGGTGAGCCGGATCTCAACCGGGACGAAAAATGGGGATGGATCTTCACCAAGACCACCAAGTTGACCGGCGCCCACGACGACGTCTTCGTGGCGATCCGGATCTGCGAGGGTGCCTACACTGAGATCCCGACCAACGGTTCCGGCGGACCGAGCGGCAACGCCCTGCTCTTCGCCGACAGTACCGCACCGGTGGTGATCGAGGTCGCGACCAGCGCCGAGTATCCCGGGGCAACCGGGTTCGAGGACTTCAAGGAGGACTGCAACTGGAACTGGGCATTGCACCCGACCTTCTTCGGACATCCGGCCTACGATCCCGCGACGAACAAGGTCGACTACCAGTCGCTCGCTGGTGACCACTACGAGTTCTGGAGCAACAGCGCGACGCTGCCGCGAAAGAACGGCGCCGACATCAACCTGAACCCGACCAGGACCTACGACAGTCCCTACGTGATTGGCGACCACGGCCGGGACTTCGTGACCATCGGCGACGGCACGAACAGCGCGATCCTCGACTTCAACTACACCAGGGCGGCGCGGCGGGACGACTACCAGACACTCGCCCTCTGGCACATGGAGACGATCACCGCCGGCAAGGTGACCGACGACGACGCCGAGCTCGCCGGCCGGAATCGCGATCTGACGCTGGTGAACGGTCCGACCCTCGTCACCGACACCGACTCGAACGGCTACCGCACGGCGATGTTTGGCAAGAGCCTGAACCTCGACGGCGTCAACGACTCCGCCAGCGCCGGCAGCTGGCCTTCACTGGACAACATGGTGATCGACTTCTGGTTCAAGCCCGACCGCGACGTCGGCTTCAACCAGACGCTCGTCTCCGCCAGCAACGTCTGGGAGTTCCGGCTCGAGGGCACGAACATCCGCTTCTTCACCTGGGATGCCGCCAGCGCGGTGCGCAGCGTGACCGCCACCGGCGCGGGGACCAAGAACGTCTGGCATCACATCCACGCCGAGGTCTCCAACGTCGCCGGCACGATGACGATGACGGTCGACGGCGTCCCACAGCTGCCGAGCAGCGGGACCAACATGAAAGCCGGCACCGGGACGATCGAGGTCGGCTCCAAGACCGGCAGCAATCCGACGCGTTACTTCGACGGCAAGATCGATGACCTGAAGATCAGGCGGTGGACCGATCAGTGAGGCAGTGACGTCAGGCCCGTTCGACCGTCAGGAGCGTCACTGGCGCGTCGAGCCCCTGCCTGCGCAGAAGTGCCAATCGGTCCCCGGCGTTCGGCGCCGCGGGGTGGTAGAGCCCGGCCGCCTGGTAGGACGCCTCGTCCATTGCGGCCGCGCTCAGCGACAGAACGGACGACTCGGCGGCGACGGCGCGCGGGGCGTGAGATGCACCGTCACCGGGCGGCCGGGGTGCCGCATCCGTAGGGTGAGGCGCGACGCGCAGCGCTTCGAGGTCACCCGCGCGTTCGGCGCCTTCACGACATAGCCGTCGGGATAGTGTCGCGACGGAACGAAGACGATCGTATCCAGGTGGCGGTCGGCGTAGCGACCACCGTCTGGTCGTTCGGTGGTGTACGAAAAGTCGAGGGTCCGCGACGCCGGGTCGAACGAGAGCGACGTCGGCACTCCGGTGATCGCGATCGGATACGGGCGCACCAGCGCGTCGACCGGCACGTTGCGTGGATAGGAATTTCTAGCGGCCTTTCCGCTGACTGTTCGCTATCCGCTGCATCGACATAGTCGCCACTCGGATGTTCGCGGTTGTACGGCCGTGGCCACAGCAGGAGTCGCCGATCAAGTCCGTGACGAGCGCGGCCGCGCTTGCTGCGGCGAACGGCAGTGATCGAAGGCCGTCGGATGGCGCCTTGCAAGCGAAAAATGCCCGTCGCTTTTCGCCCTGAACGGTGCCTGAGACGTTACGGTACGACGTCGGCGCGCGCCCGCACCTTCGTCGCGTCGTTCGTAGTGACGCCGCTCGGCGAGTACGTCATCTCGAAACAGCCCGCGTCGCTCGCCTGCAGTTGCAGCGTCACGGGCACCGCGAGCGGCAGCGTGGGAAGGTGGAGATTCGCGCCGCGGCCCTTCACGCTGAACTTGCCGGCCGTGCCGGCCTTCAACGTGAGCTGCGTGATGCCTTCGCTCGCCTCCGCCTCTTTGCGCTTCAGCCCGAAGCCGCTCGTGCCGGCGCGCTTCCAGCCCGCTCCGGAGGGGATAGCGGTGGTCCAGAGTAGTGTCGGCGTCGGCTGCGAGCGATCGAACGCGCAGATCGAGTAGTCGGTGGTCGCGGTCGGATCGCCGAGCGCCGCGAGCGGGAATGCCGGGCCGCGTCCCATCTTCCATTGCAGCTTGGCGGGATGCGCGCCCGCGGCGTCGAGCTTCAACGAGATGCCGCCGCCGGTGACGTTGCTGGCGCACGAGCGAATCGCGAGCGTGCACGTCGACGGCACGCCGTTGCACGTGTAGCAGGGCTCGATCCGGCAGCGGTCGCTGCAACCGTCGCCATTGGTCAGGTTGCCGTCCTCGCAATTCTCGTCCGGGTCGAGCTGACCGTTGCCGCACCGGCTGCCCACGGCATCCAGCGGAACGCCGCTGCAGATCAGGCTCGGCAGGAACGTTCCGGTGATGTAGGCGCCGCTCCACCGCCGCGCGTCCGGCTCGAACGTGCCGCTGAGATAGTTGGCGGTACAACAGAGCGCGGGAAACGACGGGTGGCAGATCTGTGCCTGGCCCTTGAGGTAGAAGCCGAAGGAGCCGGCGTAGTCCGAAAGTTGTCCCGTGTAGGTGTCGTTGGTGACGGCGTCGTACACGCTGACGTCGAAACCCGTTTGCGTCCACGTCTGCTGTGACGTGTAAGAGATGTTGTAGATGGGTGCGTCGACGCTCATGAGCCAGGCCCCTGCGACGTCGGGCTCCGGACCGCACGCGCTCCCCGTCACGCGTACCACCTTCTTGCCCTGGTCCGCGCCGACGTACGTAGAGCCGTCGGGCAGCACCGGGATCCTGAACGGGTAGAGCGTCGTGCCGGCGATGCTCTCATTGACGATGGTGCACGTCGGTCCACCGCCCAATCGCGCGCCGATCACCGCGTGGTCGTTCCAGGAGCCCATGTAGATGAGGTCGTTCGGCGCGAAGGCCAGTGAGTCCACCCAGTAGCCCTCGGCGAGCACCGTCGCTGGTCCGCCCGGCGGCAGCCGCACGAGATTCTTGCTCTCGAACCCACCCACGTAGAGAGTGCCGTCCGCCGCGACCAACACCGGCACTGGGGCATCGAGGGGCACCGCGACGGTCGACGTCAGCACCTCGGTGATCGCGCCGCCCGGCGTCACTTGGAACACGTTGTCGCTATCGGTCCCGGCCACGTAGAGGCTGCCGGCGCCGTCGACGGCGAGCCCGGACGGCCCGTCGAGCACATGACCGGCGCCGTCGCCGCTCGCATCGATCACCACCGTCACTTGGCCATTGGACGCGATGCGGAACACGCAGTCGGTCCCGGAGTCGGAGACGAAAGCGTTCCCCGTGCCGTCGGCGACGACCGCGCCCGGCGCGTCCAACGGATGACCCGCACCGTCGCCGCCCGCGTCTAGGATCTGCGTCCAACTACCGTTCGGTGGGCGTTTGAAGACGTTTCGGCTCAACGCGGCCATCACGTAAAGCGTCCCGTCCGGCGCGAGCGCAAGGTCGATCGGGGCCGACATCGCGTGCACCCCGTCGCCGCTCGCATCGAGCACCACGCTCACCGTGCCCCCCGGCGTGCGCCGGAGGACGTTGTTGCTGTTCGACGCCGCGACGTAGAGATTGCCGGCCCCGTCCACGACCATCCCGAGCGGATTGTCGAGCGGGTCACCCTGATCGCGGTCCATCACCACGGTGACGGTGGTCGCGTGGGCGGGGGTGGCGGAGAGGGTGAGCGCGAGGCCGAGAGCGATCAACGACAGCCAGGGGAACGAGCGCATGTGCGGAGCGCTACCGCGGTTGCGGCGATCGGGTCAAGGTCGTACGCCGGTTGATAGGCATTTCTAGTGGGGGTCGCTGGGCTCGCGGGACTCCTCGTCCATGACCTTCGCCGCAGCAGCGCCCGCAACCTTGTGCGAGCCGGCGTCCCAGATCGCGTCGCGATGGAAGTCACGGGACATCGCACGCGGTCCGTGTTCGACCGGTACAACATCTCGTCCAGGAGCGCGAGTTCCGCCAATTCCTCGAGTGCGGCATGTGGGCGCGGGGCTTCGCCCGCTTCCGGTGCGACGACTGCCACGCCGAGCGCTTGGTGCCGTTCTCCCGGCCTCACGGCGCACGCGCGCAGCCTGATCCCGGGGACGCGGCACAGCGCAACTGGCCTGTTTCTGGTGCCAGTAGTGGTGTCAGTTGAGAATCGAAATTCCAGGAAATTGGCAGAAACACCCAGAACGCGCTGGCCACGAAAAGCGCATCCGTAACGAGTACTTCGGCTGTGGCACACGGCCGTACACGCGCGAACGTCCGGTGACGGATCCTAGGTCAACCCGGCGCGCGAAAATCCGTGCTTCATCGTCGCGAAGTCCGTGTCGGCTGGAGCGCGTACCCGATGTCGCCCGCCGACGATCGGGCCGCAGAGGGCGACTTCTTTGGATTCGAGTAGGCGATCGACGGCCGTGGCAAAGGGAGCGCGACCACGAATGATGGTCGAGCCCCTCGCCAATCTGCCTTCGGGCTCGCCTCGGCTACGCGTGGCGGCGCCGGCGCTCGGCGGCCTCGACCGAATCGACCGCCGTTCCCATCACGTAGTCCATCAACGGAATCGTCACGTTCATGTTCCAACGCTGCATGATGCGGGGATCGTGGTGGACGGCGTGATGGCGGGCGAGCCGCCGGATGATCGGGTTCCGTGCGACCGGGTGCTCGCGCGGCAGGTGATACGAGAAGTGCAGCCACTCGTAGCTTACGGCGTAGCCGATCGCGGTCGCGGCATAGAGGCAGGCGATGTTCGGGAGACCGAGCCACCACAGGACCGCGGTCGCGACGAGCTGGCCGCCGATGATCATGCCGAGGCCGAACGCGGGGATCAGGACGAGCCGGTACTCGCGCTTGTCGCGGATGGCCATGTCATTCGTGAGGTAGAGCATGTGATGCTTCGGCGTGTGCTGGTCGTAGAGCACCGGCGCGAGCGCATTCCGGCGATGGAGCGCGGCGCCGTGGATCCACCACTCGAAGGCATTGGCGAAGAGGTACACGGCGGGCACGGTCAGCAGCTCCAGGGGATGGAGATCGCGGATCGACGCCAGCGCCAAGAGAATCGCCAGGATGCCGAAGCTCGACGGCACGAACAGATGCACCCACGGCAGGTACCAGCTCGGCGTTTCGGCCAGGAGCTCGTTCCGGAGCGCGGTGCGGCGCTCGAGCGACAGCGGGGTTTCGATCGGCTTTTCGCGCGAGCGGTCGGACGGCCGGGCCACGGCGGCCTCGGCCTGGAAACGGGCGACGGGCATGAGGGGCCTATAGGCGACAGCCGCGCGTCCGGGCAAGGGTTTTTGACGCGGTCCGGGGCGATTCTGGGGGGCGTCTGCGGACATCTCTATAGATAGATGCCCGGACTCCAGACGGGGGGCACTGCGCGGCGATCAGGCGTGCTCCCGTGCGAGCGCCGCGGCTGCCGTACGGTTCTCGGCCCCGAGCAGTCTCTCGGATTGAGCGTGCTCAGCGCGTATCACCTCTCGTATGTGAGAGTGGAAGACCCGAGCACGAAGTACTTCGTGGGCGATGGAGCTGGTGGCGGCGTCAACGCGCCGGCTTTCGGTTGTCGAAGGGCAGCGATTCTGTCCTCCTCTAAGCGGCCAGCGATTCTGTCCTCCCCCCAAGGGGTGAGCATGCAGGGGGATGGATCTGATGAGCGAGCACCAGTGGAAGCGATCGGATGCG
>Ga0163144_10011192_pt1 | contig 19012 bp, 18 predicted proteins | sample OliLak19BULKMAT1_FD_123175 | JGI IMG/M metagenome (GOLD analysis project Ga0163144, IMG submission 123175) | Freshwater microbial mat bacterial communities from Lake Vanda, McMurdo Dry Valleys, Antarctica - Oligotrophic Lake LV.19.BULKMAT1 | ecosystem: Environmental > Aquatic > Freshwater >... | reverse complement strand
TGACGCCTCGACCTTCACCGGCGTGGTGCTGGAGCGCGAAGGGGCCTCGTATCGCGTGGCCACCACCATCGGCGAAGTGAAGGCGATTCTTCGCGGCAAGGTGAAGCGCGACGATCCGCAGGTAGTGGTCGGCGATCATGTGACGCTGGAGCGGAGCGGCGACGATCTCTGGGCGATCGCGAAAGTGGCGCCGCGCCGGACGCTTCTGGAGCGGCGCGTGCCCGAAGGCCGCGGTGCTCGGCCCATCGTGGCGAATGTCGATCGGGTGCTCGTCGTCACCGCCGCGGCCGAACCGGCGCCGATCCTCTCGCTCCTCGATCGGCTGCTCGTCGTCGCCGAGGCGAACTCCCTCGAAGCGGAAGTCGTCGTCAACAAGATCGACCTCGCCAGCGCCGCGGCGATCGTCGAGCGCTTCCGGACCATCGGGTACGTGGTGCATCCGGTCTGCGCGCGCACGGGCATCGGCATGGCGGAGCTGGAGGCGGCGGTGCGCGGCCGCGAGATCGTCGTGGCCGGGCCGTCGGGTGCGGGCAAGAGTTCGCTGCTGAACGCGCTGCAGCCCGGCCTCAAGCTGCGCACCGGGGATGTCAGCGAAAAGATCGGCCGCGGGCGGAACACCACCGTGGGGTCCGTGATGGTGCCGATGGCGGGCGGTGGCTACCTGGTAGACACGCCGGGCTTCAGCGAAATCGGGCTCTGGGGCATCGAGCCGCGAGAACTGGCGTCATGTTTTCCCGAGTTCCGGCCGTTCCTCGATGATTGCAAGTACGGCGACTGCATCCACTGGAAGGAACAGCCCAAGGACTGCGCCATTGCGCGGGCGGCCGCGGAGGGCACCATCGCGGCGGATCGGTTGCTGACGTATCGACAGTTGCTCGAGGAGTTGCGGACGGCGCCGAAGGAGTGGGAGTGAGTCGGGTGCTGATGGCGTAAACGACAAGGGGGCCGCGTCAAGCGCGGCCCCCTTGTCGTCTGCGGACCTGGTCAGAAGATCGGGTAGTTCGCGATCTGGCCGTTGGCGATCGGGCGGAAGCGACCGAGTCTGGTCAGGGCGCTGTCGAGTGTGCAGCTGTTGTACCGGAACTCCTTGGTGCCACTGAGCGGGTCGTCGGTCACCACGTCATCGCTGCCGAAGCCCCCACCCGGAATTTTCACGTTCAGTCCCGTCAAGACGGCGCCCGTGAAGGTGTTGCCGCCGTTGGAGTCGAGGTTGCCGCCCACCAGCACCAGACCGTCGGTGTACCAGCCACCGTTGATGCGGAGGTTGCCGGTCACCACCAGGATGCCGCGGCCCGGGTTCCAGCTGCCGCCCGAAAAGGTGGCGTCGCCTTGAATCAGCGTAATCGGCCAGGCGCTCATCGGCGTCGGGAAGAGCGCATTCCAGGCGGGGCGTTGGCCGGTGCTGATGCCGGAGGCAAACACGTTGTCGTATGGCAGCCCGGTGGGCGACCTGATCGTAGCCCAGTCCATGGGGATGGCATCTTTCGCCGTGCCGAGCGTGCCTTCCGTACCGATGCCGTTGGGCGCGCTGCCCGTGCTGCCGCTGATCGGTGCGGTCGAACCGCTGTAGCCGTTGTTGGGCACGGACACACCGGGCACGGCGGCCCTGGCGCCGCAGGCGTCGTTGCCGTTGAACGAGCCGGAGCCGCCCGACTTGTTGATGCCGGCAAGGCTCGTCAGCGCCGCATTCGGCGTGAACGTCGAGCCCACGTATTGCGCATACTGCACAATTGCGCGTTCCGCGCTCGGCGTCCCCACCGCCACCCGGTTGCGGGTGCTGGCCCCGCGCGCCACGACGGCGTAGAGCGTCGGATCGCTGGCAGTTGCGCCCCGCCGGATACGGCGGACGCTGATATTCGCGTTGCCGCCGCTGACCGTGATCGTGGTGTCGAGGCGCGTCGAGTCGGTACCCGTCCTCGGCATGCTGCTGCTCACGGCGAAGTAGGTGTTCAATCCCGATTGCGCCGCGTTGAGCGCATCGGTCTGCGCCGCATCATCGAGCGCAATGCCACGCTCGCCACCCATGCGGAGCGCGAGGCCGGCCGTCACGGCCACCAGAACCAGAGCCAGCAGAAGTGCGAGGACCAGCGCCGAACCGCGACGGCTGGTCCCGCCTGTGTGGACGCGAGCGTTGTGCGGCATGGGTCAGTCCGTCCTGTTGCGGAAGAAGACACTAGTGCGGATCGTCGCCACCGTTATGGCGCTACCGTCACGGCCGCCGGCCTGGCTCTGGCCGGGCAGCACCAACTCGAGGCCCCGGACGGTGCGGAGGTCGGCGGGTACGGACATCACGGCCACCCGCGCGGTGCCCGTGTAGAAACCAATTGCTGCCGCCGAACTGAATGGCGCGGCGATCTCCAGCGACGACGAGGCGCCGGTGCCGGTTGCACCGAGCGTGCGGCGCCAGAGCGCCGTTGCACCCGGTACCTGCGTGGAGGCGGCGAACTCGTAGCGCACCCGGCGATAGAGCATCACCAGCGTACCGTTGGGCGTGCCCGGCGGAATCGCCGTCAGCATCGACAGCACGCGACCCGCCGGCGCGTTGGTCGCGCCGATCGCGGTCGGGAGGGTCGTGATGCCGGCCGCCGTGCAGACCGTGGCGACGCCGATTCCCGGCGTGTAGGCGCCCGCGACGTAAGCCCAGTCGCCGGACGTGGTACGATACGCGGAGCCGGCGATGTCGCCCGCCGCCAAGGTGAGCGAGTCGGTAGGCAAGAGACTGACGGTGGCGGTGGAGCCCGTGGTGTTGCAGAGGGCGCCCATCGCCACCGGGACGCGCACGGTCACCGAGGTGGTCGTGGCGGCCTCGACGGCCGATGTGCCGGTGGCGGTGGCCACCACCGATTGCAGATCGGCCTCTGCGAGCGACAGGCTTCCGCGTGCAACGCTCCGTGCCTCGCGCCCGCGCTCGCTGCGCTCGGTAAAGAGCAGTGTGCCGCGCACGGTCCGCAGCATCGCGAGGCCCACGATTGCCGTGATGACGATCGAGATAAGCAGTTCGATCAGGGTCAGGCCGCGGCGGCTGCGGCTGTACGAGTAGGTGCTCACAGCGGCGGCGCGGACGAAGCGACCGAACGGTCGACGGTGCTGGTGTCGGCCTTGGCGACGGCGCCGTCGATCGCAACGGCCGTGAGGAGCAGGCGGCGGGCCGTCACGCCGGCCACCACGAGGTTCGAGGCGGCCGCGCAGGTGCGCACACGCGTCGTACCGGCAACCGTATCGCAGACCTGAGTACCGGCCGCCGGCAGGCTGCCGTAGGGCACCGTGCTCCAATAGGCTGTCGTGCGACGCATCGTTGCCACCTGGGCCGCACGGCTGCGCACGACGCTCTCGGTCCGGGCCATGCGGATCGAGATGGCGCCCACCGAAAGAATGGCAATCGCCATCAGCGAAATGGCGGCGATCACCTCGATCAGGCCGAATCCCCGGCGGTCAGTAGTCATCAGTTGATCCGCACGGCGCCAGACAGGTTGAGAACGACGGCCCGCGTACGGCTGCCCTCGCCGACGGTCACCGTGAGCGTCGAGGCGACCAGACCGCTCGGGAACACCACCGTCGAGGCGGTGCCGACCGACGAGGAGAGCGACAGCGTGCCCACCGTCAGGTCCTGCTCGCCGCTCAGTGTGCGCTGGCGGAGCACAGCGCCCGAGGTACGGTCAACGACGCGCAGCACGCGGTTCGCGCAGTCGCATTCGATCCGCACCGGACGACGCTGCCGAGCCGCGAGCGACACGGCAGCCTCGAGATCACTCGCCACCACTCGGCTCACCCGGCCAATGCGCGCCGCCGTCAGGGCAGTGCTGAAGCGCGGCAGGGTGGCGGCGAGCAAAATGCCCGACACCACCACAACCACAAGCAGTTCGACAATGGTGAAGCCGCGCCGACAGGCGGAGCGGCTTCGCACCTTCGAACGGTCGATCGTGGTGTATGGAATTGCGTCGGTCATGCGTCACTCCGGTACAGAAACGATCCAGCAGATTGCAAACGGGATGCCGTCAGGCAACCCCGAAGCTGCATCGGCGGATATGCGCTGATAAATGAGGCTAAGACGCTCGGATGTATGGATTTACGGTAAGTCACAGTTGTCGCACAGGTGGCTCAGCTACTGGCTCTCGCTCGCGCATATTGCATGAACGCTCTTGCTGCTTGTGTCTGTATACCGTACTAATCTACGGACTTCCGCGTCCACCGATTCGCATCCCGCGTTTCAACCTTCAACATCATCGCGTCAAACGCCGCCTGCAGGTCGATCCCCTCCCGGTTCGCCATGCAGATCAGCACGAACACGATATCCGCCATCTCCATGCCCAGATCGCCGTCCAGCTCCTCCGGCTTCTTCGTCTTCTGCCCGAACCGGTGGTTCACCTCGCGCGCCAACTCGCCGACCTCTTCGCTCAGGCGGGTCATGTTGGTGAGCGGGTGGAAATAGCCCTCCTCGAACTGGCTGATCCAACGATCCACGCGCGCCTGGGCGTCCTGCAGGGACATGCGAACTCAAAGATGGGGGACCCGTCGAATATAGAAGCTGGACGACCTGAAAGGGGGCCGCCCGCCCTCCCCATCACGTCCCGCCGCCGGTAACTTCGCGCCATGCGCAGCCGCGACCGTATTCTGACCAATCTCGAGGGTCTCTACCGTGAGTCGTTCGACCGGGCCAAGGGCGACGGTCAGACCACCCGCATGGAAGACCTCGAAGCCGCCTATCTGCGCGATCAGCTGATGCTCGAGATCCTCCTCGACATCCGCGATCTCTTTGCCGTGGCGCCCGCCGCCCCGCAGGGGAACAGCACCATCGAAAAGCTGGAAGCGATCCGCCGCCTCGGCCGCCTCGGTAAATAGCATCCCAGCCGGCTCGCTCGGCCGCACCTTCCCCTCACCTGCACTCAGTCCGGACCCCACATGCTGCTTCGTCGCCTTGCTGGCCTGTTGCCATTTGCGATTGCCGCCTGCGCTTCCGGTGCGCCCAAAGCCGATCTCGTCGTCTACGGCCGCGTCTGGACCGGCGACTCCGCGCAGGTCTGGGCCGGTGCTGTGGCTGTGCACGCCGACACCATTCTTGCCGTCGGTGACAGCACCACGATCGCGGCGCTGGTCGGGCCGTCCACGCGGGTGCTGAACAACGGGAGCGCGCTCGTCACTCCCGGCTTCATGGATGGGCACGTGCACTTCCTCGATGGCGGGGCCGCCGTCTCGCGCGTCAATCTGCGCGATGCCAGCACGCCCGCAGAGTTCGTGGGCCGCCTCAAGGCGTTCGCCGCCACGCAGCCCAAGGGCACCTGGATCCTCGGCGGTGAGTGGGACCACGAGGCGTGGCCCGGCGCCCCGCTTCCGACGCGCGCCTGGATCGACTCCGTCACGCCCGATCATCCGGTCTTCGTGAGCCGGCTCGATGGCCACATGGCCGTCGCCAATTCGGTAGCGCTCAAGCTCGCCAGGATCGATGCGCTGACGCCGGACATCACGGGCGGGACGATCGTGCGCGGCGCCGAAAATGTGCCGACCGGTGTCCTGAAGGATGCCGCGCAGACGCCCGTGTACGACGTGATTCCTCCCCCGACCGCCGCCGAGGCCGACAAGATGCTCGCCGCCGGCATGCAGTGGGCCAACGCCCGTGGCGTCACCGCCGTCGCGAGCGTCAGCGTCACCTGGCCGGAGGCCGCCGCCTGGCGCCGCGCGCATGACGCCGGTGCGCAGACGGTGCGCGCCACGCTCTACCCGCCGCTCGCCAACTGGAAGCTCGTCGCCGATACGGTGGCCAAGTACGGCGTCGGCGATGATCGCCTCCGCCTTGCGGGTGTGAAGGGCTATGTGGACGGCTCTCTTGGCTCCACCACGGCACTCTTCTACGAACCGTATCAGGACGACAAGACCACGACGGGCCTGCTCGTCACGCCGGAAGACTCGCTGCGCCGTTGGATCGGCGCGGCCGACTCCGCCAAGCTGCAGGTCATCGTGCATGCCATCGGCGAACGTGCCAACGGCATGCTGCTCGACATCTTCGACAGCGTGACGACGGCGCACGGTGCCCGGGATCGTCGCTTCCGCATCGAGCACGCGCAGCATCTCCGGGCGCAGGACATGGACCGCATCGCCACGTCGGGTGTCATCGCCTCGATGCAACCGTATCACCTCCCGGATGACGGCCGCTGGGCGTTCAAGCGCATTCGCCCCGACCAGGTGGAGCGTACCTACGCCTTTCACTCGCTCCTCGAGCGCAAGGCCCGTCTGGCGTTCGGTAGCGACTGGGTGGTGGCGCCGATCGAGCCGCTCTACGGCATCTGGGCTGCTGTGACGCGGCGGACCAATGACGGCAAGCACCCCGAAGGCTGGACGCCCGCCGAGAAGATCAGCGTCGAGGATGCGCTCCGGGCATACACGGCGGGCAACGCCTACGCGGTCTTCGCCGACGCCACTCGCGGCGTGTTGCGACGCGGCGCACAGGCCGATCTGGTGCTTCTGGGTGCGGATCTGACCCGCATTGCGCCGGACGGGATCAAGGATGTGGCGGTGCAGGCGACGATCATGGGCGGCAAGGTCGTCTATATAAAGGACGCCAAGTAGCCGAGAGTAGGTAGATCACCGGTCGTTCCGACCGGGGGTCCGGCGGAGTAGATTGCCCGACCTGAAGCTCCGTTCCGGGCGCAGGACGTCCGGAGTCCGCGACGACCTGCATCCGTGAGCACCGAGTGGCAACACGCACGCCTGCCCGTACGCGCAGCACTCCGGCCCCCAAGCTCGACAAGGCCGAACTGCTCGACCTTTACCGCCTGATCGTCCTGTCGCGCCGCATCGACGACAAGGAAATTCAGCTCAAGCGGCAGAACCGGATCTATTTCCAGATTTCGGGCGCCGGGCATGAGGCCATTCTCGCCGCGACCTCCAAGGTCTTCCGTGCGGCGCACGACTGGTTCTACCTCTACTACCGCGATCGCGCGCTCTGCCTGGGCCTCGGCATGACCGCCACCGAGCAGTTCCTCTCCGCCGTCGGCGCGGCCGACGATCCGAACTCCGGTGGCCGGCAGATGCCGTCGCACTGGGGTCACAAGGACCTGAACATCGTCAGCGTCTCCTCGCCGACGGGCACGCAGTTCCTGCAGGCCGTAGGCAGCGCCGAAGTGCGCTGGCGCGCGGAGCAGATTCCGGGGATCACCGACCTCGACGAGTTCACGAAGTCGGACGAGGTGACGCTTGTCACCACCGGTGACGGCACCACGTCGGAAGGCGAGTTCTGGGAGTCGCTCTCCACCGCCTGCAACCTGCAGCTGCCGATCGTCTACCTCGTCGAAGACAACGGGTATGCCATTTCGGTGCCGGTCGAGGTCAACACGCCGGGCGGCTCGATCTCCAAGCTCATCACCGGCTTTCCCGGGCTCTACATCCAGGAAGTGGACGGCTGCGATCCGATCGCGTCGTATGAGACGATGCAGCGGGCGCATGAGCACGCGCGCCTGCGCAAGGGCCCGGCGTTCGTGCACGCCAAGGTGATCCGCCCCTACAGTCACTCGCTGTCCGACGACGAGGTGCAGTACCGCGCCCCCGAGGAGCGTGCGGCCGACGCCGCGCGGGATCCCTACACCCGCTTCCCGGCCTACCTGCTCGAGCAGGGCGTGGCGACGCAGGCCGAACTCGATGCGATCGTGGCGCAGGTCGAGGACGAAGTGCAGGTCGCGGCGGACGTCGCGCTGGCCTCGCCGCAGCCGGCTACCAACACCATCTACCACCATGTCTACTCGCACGACGTCGATCCGACGTCCGAGCAGTTCGACACGGAAGACGATCCGCACTTCATCGGCGAACCGACCACGATGGTCGACCTGCTGAACATCTGCATGAAGGACGAGATGGCGCGCGATCCGCGCATCCTCGTCTTCGGCGAAGACGTGGCCGACACCTCGCGTGAGGAGCTGCTCGGTCAGGTGAAGGGGAAGGGCGGCGTCTTCAAGGTGACGTGGGGCCTGCAGCGGCAGTTCGGCGGCGTGCGCGTCTTCAACTCGCCGCTCGCCGAGGCCAACATCCTCGGCCGCGCCATCGGCATGGCCACGCGGGGCATGAAGCCGGTCGTCGAGATTCAGTTCTTCGACTACATCTGGCCGGCGTACCACCAGATCCGCAACGAACTCGCGGTGATGCGCTGGCGCTCCAACGGCACGTTCGCCTCGCCGACCGTGGTCCGCGTCACGTACGGCGGCTACCTGAAGGGCGGCGGCGTCTATCACTCGCAGACCGGTGCCTCGATCTTCACGGCGATCCCGGGCCTCCGCGTGGTCTGCCCGTCCAACGCGCTCGATGCGAACGGCCTCCTCCGCACGGCGATTCGCTGCGAGGATCCGGTGCTCTTTCTCGAGCACAAGCATCTCTATCGCCAGACGTACAACAAGGCGCCGAACCCCGGCCCCAACTTCATGATCCCCTTCGGCAAGGCGAAGACGGTCCGCGAGGGCACCGACCTCACCGTCGTCACCTACGGCGCCGTCGTGCAGCGCACGCTGCTGGCCGCCAAGCAGCTCGAAGAGGAGACCGGCGTCTCCGTCGAAGTGATCGACCTGCGTTCGCTCAACCCGATCGATTGGGAGACGATCGCCGCCTCGGTGAAGAAGACCAACCGCCTGCTGGTGGCCTACGAGGATACGCTTTCGTGGGGCTACGGCGCGGAGATCGCGGCTCTGGCCGCCGATCAGTTGTTCCAGTGGCTCGATGCCCCGGTGCGCCGCATCGCCGCGACCGATACGTTCGTCGCGTACGCACCGGAGTTGGAGGATGTCATCCTTCCCCAAGTTGAGACCCTCAAGGCAGCGATGCATGGTCTCGCGGAGTTCTGACCCGAATGGCAGTACGACACGAGAGCTTTCTGGCGCAGGTCGAGGCCACCTTCGACCGCGCCGCGGCGCTGACGAAGCATGATCCCGCACTGCTGCGGCAGATCCGCGAATGCAACTCCGTCTACCACTTCACTTTCCCGGTGCGGAAGGACGATGGCTCCCTCGAGACGTTCCACGGCTGGCGCGCCCAGCACTCGCAGCACAAGCTGCCCACCAAGGGCGGCATCCGTTTCGCCATGGACGTCACCGAAGACGAAGTGATGGCGCTCGCCGCGCTCATGACGTACAAGTGCGCCATCGTCGACGTGCCGTTCGGTGGCGCCAAGGGCGGCGTGAAGATGGACCGCAGCAAGTATTCGACGTCCGAACTCGAACGCATCACGCGCCGCTACGCCTTCGAACTCGCCCGCAAGAACTTCATCGGCCCCGGCCTCGACGTCCCCGCCCCCGACTACGGCACCACATCGCGGGAGATGGGCTGGATTGCCGACACCTACGGCCAAATGAATCCGGGCGACCTCAATGCGCTCGCCTGCGTCACCGCCAAGCCGCTCGCGCTGGGCGGTGTGCGTGGCCGCACCGAAGCGACCGGGCTCGGTGTCTTCTTCGGACTGCGCGAAGCATGCAGCGATACGGCGCTGATGGCGCAGTTCAAGCTGAGTCTGGGCATTGCGGGCAAGCGCGTGGTGGTGCAGGGCCTCGGCAACGTCGGGTTCTACACCGCCAAGTATCTCGCCGAGCATGGCGCGATCCTCGTCGGCCTCTGCGAGCGTGAGGGGACGCTGCACGCGAAGGATGGTCTCGATCTGCACGCGGTGCGCGCGCATCGTGCGGCGACGGGCTCGATGGTCGGCTTCCCCGGGGCGACGTTTCTGCCCAGTCCGGCCGAAGGGCTCGAGCTCGACTGCGACATCCTCGTGCCGGCGGCCCTCGAGAACGTCATCACCATCGAGAATGCGCCGCGCATCAAGGCGGTGATGATCGGCGAGGCCGCCAATGGCCCCGTCACCGCCGCTGCCGATGCGATGCTCCGTGCGCGCGGCAAGCTGATGATTCCCGACCTCTTCCTGAACTCCGGCGGCGTGACGGTGAGCTACTTCGAGTGGCTCAAGAACCTCGAGCATGTGCGCTTCGGACGCATGCAGGCAGGTGGCGACGAAGAGACCGTCGTGAAAACCGGCCTCGAGACGACGATGGTGAAGGCGTATGCCGACATCGCCGAAACGGCACAGCGCCTCTCGCTCGGTGGCGACCTCCGCATCGCGGCCTTCGTCAGCAGCATCGACAAGATCGCCACCTGCTACAGCGAAAGCGGCATCTGGCCGTAAGCGAACCGCATCGTGCTGCCACGGTCGGCAACTGCGCCGCTCCGATCCGTCGGGGCGGCGCGTTGCCGTCCCGAGCCGGCAGTTGGTGCCCACGACGTCCGCCGCCCCGCGGCTGCAGGGGGCGGACGTCTCGCCGTCCGGGCGGAGCGGGCGGCATCGCTCTACATTGGGGGCAGTTACCCGCATCGACGAGAGCGCCATGTCGCCCATGAAGAAGCAGTTCTCCGGCCCCGTTCGGGTGCCGGTGCAGAAGCCCGTCAAGCTGCCGCCCCCGCCACCCGTGGCGGACGATGACGACGATGATGACGATGACGAACGCCTCATTCACAACATCGAGCAACCCGGCTGGACCGACGTCGTGGACGGCGCCAAGTACGACGCGATGCAGGCCGCGCTGCTGCGTGTCGTCCCGAGTGCACAGCCCGGGCTGACGCAGGCCGAGGTCTTCCAGAAGGTGCTCCGTCACCTCCCAGCCACGCTCTTTCCCGGCGGCGCCAAGGCGCAGTGGTGGGCAAAGACGGTCTATCTCGACCTCGAATACAAGAAGGTCCTCACGCGTACCACGGCCGAAACGCCGGAGCGCTGGTTCCGCACGGCGCCGGTGACGATCGTCACGCCCGATCTCAAGGCGCCGTGGGACCTCGACGAAGACCCGGGCGCGCGCAAGCGTCCGCATCGTCACGAACGGAAAGGCGTCGCCGATCCCGAGCCGGTGAAGGCGCCGCGGCGTGGTCCGCCGAAGGGGAAGAGCAACGGCTTCAAGGGCGCTGGGAAGGGCGGCCCCAAGTCGGGCCCCACGTCGGGACCCAAGTCGGGCGGCTTCAAGAAGTCCGGCCCGCCGCGCGGTGCCGACGGCCCGCCCCCGCGCGCACCGAAGCGTCCGAAGGGCCGGCAATAAGGCAGAGGGATCGGCGACGGTTCATCGGCAGACATCAGGTGGTGCCCGACCGCGCACAAGCGGCAAAGAGCACATTATCCGGACGCTAGCGTAGCACGACCAGACAGATCGCGTTCGGTGCCGGGGCGTTGCGACGCAACGTGCGCCATCGGAGCCGGACGCACCCCGGGCAGACGCCCCACTCTTTCGGAGGTTCCATGTTCAAGTACATCGCGTCGGCGGGCGCTCTTGTCGCAACGACGATCATCAGTGCTGCTCCGCTGTCCGCGCAGGCATCGAGCACGGTCCAGCGCGGTCTGCTCGACGCGGCCGTTGTGGCCCCGGCAAACGGGGACGCGGAGAGCGTGCAACGCTGGCTGCGCACCGATCGTGTCGCTACCGTCGCACGAAACCTGGGCGCAGATGTCGGCGACCTCGGCGCACGTGTCGCGACCCTCGATGCGACGACGATGCACGACCTCGCGGAGCGTGCGCGCGCCGATGAACAGAACCTGGCCGGCGGCGACAGCAAGGTCATCATCAGCACCACGGCGATCATCATCGGCCTCCTGATCCTGATCCTGATCACCAGCTGAACCGGCGCGCGTCCGCTGTGCGCAGCACGGCGCGGCGGATCGGCGTCTTCGTCGTGCTGCTGCAGGCACTGGCCGGCGCATTTGCGTCGGCTCAGTCGTTTCCGGATGCCGGCGCAGCGCCGCTGGATGTGCCGTTCCTCGCACAGTCGGAACTGCTCTGCGGCGGAGCGGCCGCGGCAATGATCGAACGCTTCTTCGGCCGGCGTGGTGTCTACGCGGAAGACTTCGCGTCCCTCGTCCGGCCGGATGAGGGCGGCATCCGCACCACCGATCTCGCCGCCGCAGTGCGAGCACGCGGGTGGGCCGTGCAGTCCCTCGATGGCAGCGCCGAGCGGGTGCAGCAGCATCTCGCAGACAAAATCCCTGTCATTGCGCTGCTCCAGGTTGCGCCCCGGCGCTACCACTACGTCGTGGTGCTCCGCTGGGCGGATGGCATCGTGCAATACCACGACCCCGCCATCGGTCCGGATCGACGGCTGACGGACAGGGAATTCACTCGCCAGTGGGAGGGCGGGGCAAGCTGGATGATGGTGACACTGCCCAGCCAGGCAACGTCCGCGCCTTCCGTGCGTCCGGCCGCGACCGCAATCCTGACGCCGCTCGATGATCCCGCCTGCAATGACGCATTGACGCTCGCGCTCGTGCAGGCCGGTGCGGATAGCCTCGTGCAGGCGGCCGAGGGCCTTGAAGCCGCACGGGAGCGTTGCCCCTCGGAGACAGTGCTCTCGCGGGAACTCGGCGGTATCCGTTTTCGGCAACGCCGCTTCACCGAGGCCGCGGCACTGGCCACCCGGCATCTCCAGCGCGTGCGGACCGATTCACTTGCATGGGAACTGCTCGCGGCGAGTCAGTTCCTCGGCGGCCACCCCGAAGCGGCGCTCGGTGCGTGGAATGCCGTCGGCCGCCCGGTGATCGACCTTGTCCGCATCGATGGCGTGCGCTCGGGTGCGTATCGACGCATCCTCGGGACGCTGCAGCTGCCGCATGGTGACATCCTCTCCAGATACCGGCTTGCCCTCGCGTCGCGGCGGCTCGGCGCCATGCCGGCCATCGCCCGTTCGGCGATCACCTATCGGCCCGTGGCAGGCGGCGCCGTGGAAGTACGCGTCGCCGTCGTCGAACACCGTCGGTGGCCCGCGCTGCCTTGGCGCCTCGCCACCGAGGCGGCCGGCGCACTCCTGCAGCAGGAAGTGCGGCTCGAGATCACCAATCAGTTGCAGGTCGGCGAGCGCTGGCAGGTGCTGCATCGCTGGGGAAGCGCACGCGCCGCATCCGAGCTGCGGGTCGCTGTGCCGATCGATCGGCCGATGCCGCTGACGGTGGGCTTTCGCATCGGCTACGAGCGATTCCGATTCCGGACGGCAGCGACCGCGGCGCCGACGGACAGCGAATCGCGCCGCAGTACCGGTGTGGAGGTGGGTGGATGGATGGCGCCGGCGCTGCATGCGACGCTCTCGGTGCAGCGCGAACGTTGGGACGACGCGCGGACCTACACCGGCGCGAGCCTCGCGCTCGAAGCACGCGCCGCCGCCGATCGGCTGATCATCCGTGCCACCGCAGCGCCAAGTCTCGGGCATGGTGCAACCGACTCGTATCTGCAGGCATCCGCCCAGGCGCGCTGGAGCTCCACCACTTCAGGTATTGCCCGGCCCGGATGGTCGGCGCGCATCGGTGCCGAGGCCGTCTCCGGCTCTGCGCCAGCGGGCACGCTCGCCACGGCTGGCAGCATCCTCACGTACATGGTGCCGCTGCGCGCGCATGCAGGCCTGCTCGCCAACGGCCTCTCGGCGACGTTGACGGGGCGCCGGATGCTTCATGGTGGCCTCGCCGCCGATCTGCCCGTGCGGCACCTCGGTCCGCTGACGCTCGCTGTGGGGGCATTCCTCGACGGCGTGCAGATCGGGAAGTCGCTCGACCCGGCGCCGCCGCGCACCACGTATCTCGACGCCGGCGTGGGTCTGCGGCTTGGCTTCGCGGGCGGCGCCCTTGGCATCCTGCGGATCGACCTTGGCACTGGGTTACTGGATCGACGCACCGCCCTGACGGCTGGGGTGCAGACGTCGTGGCCGGACTTTGGGCGTGGGGCATGGTAGCGAGCAGCGGCACGGCTTGACGGGAGATGTCAAAGTGATATCATATTGACATCCCCTTAAGACCCTGAGGTCATGTCCGATGATCACCGAACGTCCATACCGCGGTTCCAACGGCTTCCTGATGCTGGTCGTCCTCTTTGCCTTGTTCGGCCTTGCCGTGTTCTCCTTCGTGGCGGCTGTGGGTGGCGACGGCGAGGTGCCGTGGGCGGGCTTTGTGCTCTTCATCATCGCCCTGTTGGTACTTCCCGGCTTCGTCGTCGTGCAGCCCAACGAGTCACGCGTGATCACGCTCTTCGGCACCTACGTCGGTTCGATCAAGACGCATGGCTTCTTCTGGGTGAATCCCTTCACCAGCCGGAAGACCCTCTCGCTCCGCGTCCGGAACTTCGAGACGAGTCAGCTGAAGGTGAACGATAGCGGCTCCAACCCGATCGAGATCGGGGCCATCGTCGTCTGGCGCGTCATCGAGACGGCAGAGGCCTCGTTCGAGGTCGACAACTACGAAGAGTACGTGCACATGCAGAGCGAGTCGGCGCTTCGTACGTTGGCGCAGAGCTACCCGTACGACGCGCACGGCGACGGATCGGTTGCGCTCAGCACGCACACATCCGAAGTGAGCAAGGCGCTCGCCCAGGCGCTCGATGACCGTCTCACCAAGGCCGGTGTCGAGGTCAAGGAGGCCCGCATCAGCCACCTCGCGTATTCACCGGAAATCGCCGGGGCCATGCTGCAGCGTCAGCAGGCCGGTGCCATCGTCGCGGCGCGCCAGCAGATCGTCGAAGGCGCCGTCGGCATGGTGGAGACGGCACTCGAGATGCTCGCCGCCAGGCAGATCGTGGAGCTCGATGCCGAGCGGAAGGCACAGATGGTCAGCAATCTGCTCGTGGTGCTCTGCGGCGATCGCGGAGCCACACCGGTGGTCAACGCCGGCTCGATTCACCAGTAGGCAGGCCCTGTGGCCGAGCGGAAGCCGTTTCTTCTCCGGATCGACAAGGAACTGTTCGACGCCCTGCAGCGCTGCGCGGCCGACGACCTGCGCAGCGTCAACGCGCAGATCGAGTTCATGTTGCGGCAGGCCCTGCGGCACGCCGGAAGGAAACCCGACATGCCGCCGTCCGACTGAACGGTTCGCCCGCACGCACGAAGGGCCGACGCGGCTTCCGCGTCGGCCCTTCGTCGCCTTCCGCACCTGCGCGGCGTCAGTGCCCGCGCCCCGTATCGGCCATCGCGGCTCGCACCTGATTGTTCACTTCGCGCAGCCCGAACCAGAGCGGGTGCTCACGATGATTCTCCCAGGTGAACCAGTCGCCGATGCGCGCTTCGTACACCGAAGGCCCGTACGGGTACCGCAGTGTCCCTGCACGCCGGAGCCCGGTGATGGCGCGCGTCAGCGCAAGTGAATCGCGCGCACCTGTCGCCTCCGCGTCGGCGAGCCCGCTGCCGGCCAGGAATCCCGACATGAACGCGGTGCGCTGCGCCGGTTCCATCGCGCGCCAGTCATTTCCCGTCAGCGCGTACCACGGGGCATCAGGGACACCCGCGAACGCCGCGCCCCCGGCAAAGCCGAGGGCGAGAAGCGCCACTGCCGCCACGCCGCCGTGCAGGCGGCGAAGCCGGGAGATCACCGATGCGCCTGCGTTACCGTGGTGTCGATGCGCGGCGTGATCGAGGCATCGGCATCCACCACGAGGCCGATCCACATGCCCGAGAGACCATGCCCCGGCACAGCGCAGAACAAGCGGTACCTGCCGGCCTCGACCGCCTTGAATCGCATCACGTCCTTTTCGCCCTGCGCCATCCCCTCGAGCGCCTTGATCGTGTAGGCACGCTGGATCGCCGGGGCGCCGCCTTCCGTAGGCATCGGGTCCTTGTCCAGGATCACTTCGGCCGAGTGCGGCACGCCGTCCTCGTTGACGAAGTCGATCACGAGCGTGGTACCGATCGGCACCACCATCGCCAGTTCGCCGTCGGTCTTGCCGTTGAAGTTGAACGGGCTCTTGGCCGCACTCATCCCCGCGACGACGCGGTACTTGAACGTCTTCGTCGTGGCATTCCAGTCGAACGACATCGGCGACCAGGCGGTGGCGGTCGCGGACTGCGCGACAGCCGGGGCAGCGATCGTCAGTGCAGCAAGAGCAAAACCAGCAAGGAGCGAACGGCGCATCTTGGACTCCGGAAGTGGCATGTTCGAAAAACGGCAACGGCGGGAGCGCCAAGAGGCACACCCGCCGTCTGTCATCGGTGCCCGACAGCGAAATCTACACCGTCAGGCCCCGACCGATCCGACTTACTTCGCGGCGTATGGCTTCGGAAGGCCGAAGACCATCACGGTGCCGCCCAGCGGGAAGTTGAGCTGGTAGTTGCCGCCGCAGGCCACGGCGATCATCTGCTCGCCGCCGTACTCGAACGACATCGGAGCGGCGTTGCAGCCTGCGCCCGCGTTGTACGTCCAGAGGACCTTGCCCGTCTTGGAATCATACGCGTTGAAGTTGCCGTTGCCTTCGCCCGTGAAGGTGAGGCCGCCGGCGGTCGAGAGCGTACCACCAATGAACGGCTGCGGCGCCTTCGTCTGCCAGGCAATCGTGCCCGTCTTCAGGTTGATCGCCGACATGAGGCCGTACTGCTCTTCACCCGGGATCGCGACGAAGGCGGAACCGAGCCACAGACGGCCCTTTTCCCACGACGCGTAGTTGGTGCGGTACCACATCGGCTGATGAAGCGCGGCAACAAAACCGTACTCGAGCTTCGGATCGACCGAGATCGGGCTCCACTCGGCGCCGCCGTTGGCGCCCGGCAGCATGCGCGTGCCCTGACCACCGGTCGGAAGCCCGAACATGTTCTCCTGCGGCACGAACGCATCAGACTTCTTGACCAGCTTGCCCGTGGCGGCATCGAGCACGTACATCCAGCCCGTCTTGCCGGCGTGAATGACGACCTTCTTGCCACCGACCATCGCCACGACCGGCGGCGACACGGCATCGAGGTCCCAGACGTCGTGCGGTACGGTCTGGTAGTACCACTCGGTCTCACCGGTCTTGGCGTTCACCGCGACGACGCCGTCGGTGTAGAGGTTGTCGCCGGGGCGCTGCGAACCGTCGAGGTCCGGAGATGGGTTGCCGACGGCCACGTAGATCATGTCGGTCGAGGCATCGTAGGCCGGGGTCATCCAGACGCCGCCGCCGCCGCGCTTCCACGCGTCCGCGTTCTTGCCGCTGTCGGCCTTTTCCTTGGCGATGTCGCGATGCAGATCGTGATCTTCCGCCTTCGCCGCCCACGTGCCCCACCAGCCGTTCGGGGCCTTCTTGTCGAACGTCGGATCGCCCTTGGGGGCCGGGATCGAGTACCAGCGCCACGCCTGCGCACCAGTCGCGACATCGTACGCGGTCACATGGCCGCGGATGCCGTACTCGCCGCCCGAGACGCCGATGACGACGTGCTTGCCGCCGTTGATCATCACCGGGGCGTGCGTGATGCTGTAGCCGTAGGCCGGGTCCGCGACTTCGATGTCCCACTTCACTTCACCCGACTTCGCGTCGAGCGCAATGAGGCGCGAATCGAGCGTGCCCATGAAGACGACGCCGTCGCCGTACGAGACGCCGCGGTTGTTCGGGCCGCAACAATAGATGCTGGTGCCGAGCTTGTGCTCGTAGCGCCAGAGCTGCTTCTTCGTCGCGAGATCGTAGGCGATCGCGGTATTGAACGGCGTCGTCACGTACATCGTGCCACCGATGACGAGCGGTGTGTTCTCGAACGAGCCCACCTTCGTGATGCCGGTCTGGAACACCATGCGCGGCGTGAGACTCGCGACATTCGAGGCCGAGATCTGCGTCAGGCCGGAGAATCGCTGATTCCAGTCGGACCCGCCGTATGTCGTCCATTCCTTGCCGGTCGGAGCCTGCGCCTGTGCCGCCGAAGCGACGAGGCCAAGAGCAGCGACGAGCGACCAACCATGAGTCATTCGCATGCGTGGGGGTCCTCGAGATCGGAGGGTCATGTACGTCGGCGAGATCTCAGAGCGCCGAGCGTCAACGCCGATGCCGCTGGCGTCCTTGTGTCCTGCACTGGGGTCGAGCACGTCATGCCCGCGGTGACTCCGATCAATCCGACTCGCGGTGACGTTCTCGCTTGTCGGACAAACGTCGGGTCATCAAGACCTCGCGTCAAGTGAATCAGCGCCCACTACGTAGGGGTTTGCCTTGCACCAATCTTCACAATGAAAGCGCTCCGCTGTGTGATGCTTGCCCGGTGCACAACTGTCCCGCTATTCATCCGCCATGCGACACTTCTTGATAGGTCTGGCCGCGTGCGTCGTCGTCAGCCCGCTGGCCGCGCAGGCCGTCCCCGCGTGGGTCACGGCCGACACCGCCCTGAAGACGGTCACCCTCGATCTCCGCGCCGAGCGCTCGGCCGATGGCCTGCATACGCTCAACGGCGAACGCGAGGGTTCGATTCAGATCATCGTCCCGCAGCGTTGGACGGTCCGTTGGACCTGGTGTAACGCCGACTCCCTCGAGAAGCGCTCCCTGATCGTGATGCAGGAGCGCGAGAAGCTCCCGGAGCAGGCCGGTTCGCCCGCGTTCACGAACGCCGTCACGCGGAGCCCCGTGGCGGGCCTTGCCTTCGGCATGAAGGACGTGAGCGAATTTGAAGCCGACGAGGGTGGCTGGTACTGGATCCTCGGTGGCGTGCCGACGCATGCGATCGGCGGCGAGTACATCGGGCTTCGTGTCGATCCTGCTGCTGCCGGTGTCTCGGTGAAGCGGAAGTCCAGCTGATGCTGCTGCAGGCGGTGATTGCCGCGCAGTTGGTGCTGGCAGCGCCCATGGCGCCGGCCACCTTCGTGCACGAGGCGCTGGCGCAGCACCGCATCGTCTTTCTCGGCGACATTCATCCGCTCGCCGAGCCGAAGCAGATTCTCGTCGACGTACTGAAGCGGCGTGACGCGACGCATCGCGTGGATCTCCTTGCGCTCGAAGTCGCCGTGGAGCAGCAGCCGTGGATCGACGCCTATCTCGCCAGTGCGCCCGAGGATCCGAGCATCCTTGTCGATCATGCTCGTACGCTGCGGAGCCATTGGGGTGCCAGCGAGGACTACATGGCGATCTACCGCACCGTGTACGCCCTCAACCACGAGCCGGGCGCCGCGCCGATCCGTGTCGTTGCCGCCGATGCCCTCGGCTGGCCGATCGCGCCGCTTTCGGAGATGATGGCGGCGGGCGGCAGTGTGCAGCGCGAGGAGAACATGGCGCGCACCTTCCTGCGCACCGTGGCGAAGGCTGGCCCCGAGGCGCGCGTGCTC
>Ga0163144_10011191_pt1 | contig 19013 bp, 9 predicted proteins | sample OliLak19BULKMAT1_FD_123175 | JGI IMG/M metagenome (GOLD analysis project Ga0163144, IMG submission 123175) | Freshwater microbial mat bacterial communities from Lake Vanda, McMurdo Dry Valleys, Antarctica - Oligotrophic Lake LV.19.BULKMAT1 | ecosystem: Environmental > Aquatic > Freshwater > Lake... | reverse complement strand
GGGATACAGAAGGCAAAGGGATGATTGTGGTCGCAATTGAAGCGCCAGAAAAAGGCAGTCTTCCGGCCTTGCTGATTCCACCATTGAGGACGGCTCTCTTGAAATTGGATAAAATGGCAGGTGCGGGGGATATGGCAAAAAAAGCTCTCAGGACATTGGGCGGCTTTGTTTCAGCGATGAAATTAAAATATAAAGATATCGCGTTTTGTTTGGATTTGGGGAGTGAGAGTGGTCTGGCTGATACCGGCAATCTTGAAAATGACTTGATTGATCTTTTTACACAGGTAGGAAATGCGGCAAAAGAAAAAAAGACTGCATTGGTTTTTTTATTGATGAACTCCAATATGTTGAGGGAGAGCAATTTGCATGTTTGATAACCGCTTTGCATAAATGTACACAGCGACAATTGCCCATCGCTTTGATTGGCGCGGGTTTGCCGTAACTAGTAGGGCAGGCGGGGCGGGTAAAATCATACGCAGAGAGGTTTTTTGAGTTTCCTGAAATCGGGCCATTAACCGAAAAAGATGCTCGCATGGCTCTCATTGCACCGGCAAAAGAACTCGCGGTGGATTTTGAGGAGGAGGCATTGGTGGAGATATTAAAGCCAACACAGTCTTATCCCTACTTTTTGCAGGAATGGGGAAAGCATAGTTGGCAATCTGCCGATCAGTCACCCATTACATTGGCCGATGTCCAGACGGCCAGTGAATTGGCTATATCCGACTTGGATGCCAGCTTTTTTCGAGTGAGATTTGACCGTCTCACACCCTTAGAAAAAAAATATCTGAGAGCGATGGCGGAGTTAGGGCCGGGGCCTCATCGATCAGGAGATATTGCAGAGTCACTCCATAAAGAAGTCCAAAGCGTGGCTTCAATTAGAGCGTCACTGATCAATAAAGGTATGATTTATAGTCCCTCTCATGGAGATAATAGTTTTACTGTTCCTCTCTTCGACAGATATATGAAAAGAGTCATGCATCATGGTATCGACTGAGTTTTTTTCAGATCATGGAGACTGTTTAAATTATTACCCCCACTGACACAAGGAGTCGACGTAAGCGGCGGAGCCGTCGCGCAGCCAGCCGTCGAGTTGGGCTTGGTCTTTGAGCTGTTGGCCGCGGAAACGGGGCACGACGACAAAACCATTTTTCAGGTCGGGTAACGAGGACATGTCGCCCCAGAGCTTTTCAAACTGGGTCACGGGGAATACGTCTTCCTGGCCCTGGCCCCAGCGTTTTTTTACATCCTTCAGGCTAATGTAACTCGGCATACGCGCACTGAAATCGCGGATGGCTTTTGACACTTTTGATTCATTAGTCAAATCCTGCCGGTTCAGACCAAAGGCCGCCAATAACGGATCGATCTCGATCCATGTCGTCATGGAGTTATAATAACGCAGATGGAACTCCGCCTCTTCATTCGGCAGGGCTAGGCCTTCCACCAGGCGCACCTGTCCATTGACGCGGGCGAGGCCACCCCCACGGTCGTCGATGCGACGGCTGATGACTTCAAAGGTCAGGGCAGATCCCCGTTTGCGGTGCAGGCCGATGAGTCCCGCGTCGCAATTTGCGCCGAGGGTGTCGATATTGTGCAGCATCAAGGTTTTTAGTTGAGGCCGCTGAGCGAGTAATTTGTGCAGGGTACCGTTGCGCAGGAGGTTAGGAATCTCGAACCAGTGGCCGACGGGGTGGAGACATTGTGCGGGCAAATTGTCCGTGTAATCCTTAGTTTCACCGGTGGTTTTCGCCCAGTTGATGAGGGCGGCATTGAGGCTCTCGCGGACCTTTTGTTTTTGTACATCTAATACCTGATGACTGGTTTCTTCCCAGGCGAAACGCAGGTCGTGCTCCGTCGGGATCATGCGTAAGCCGATATTGCGGCCTTCAGACAGGAGTAACGGGCCGGGGTAACCGTAATTTTTCTGCCGTTCGAGAAAACGGGCAATCGCCCCGTGGGTCAGGTAGCTGGTACTAATAATATGGGGAATGTCACACGCAAATTGCGCGGAGGTCTTCCGGCTTTTGGCCAGATGGGTTTCGATAAAAGTGCGGTGGCGTGCGTGGAATTTGCAATAGGGATGGAGGCCTTTGACGACCCCGGACCCTTGGGTCCAGCGGCTGCCGACTCCGGCGGCGAGGGAAATGACGGCGACTTCACCCGCACGCAGGGCTTGCTCACCGAGGGCGATGATCTCGGGCGCGATTTGTCCGCGGGCATCGTCGATATCTTCATCGCGGACATCCTCAATGACTGTGTCTGCTGGCAGGCGGTTATGGGAAAGACCGATTTGTCCGGATTTTAAATCCTTCCTGATCTGCTCATGCAGCTCGGGGTCAAATCCATTTTCTTTTAATAATTTCTCCAGGGCCCTTTGATTATCAGCGGCACTAGCGATATTTTTTGCCTCGGTTTTTTGGGCCAAGCCGGGTAACTGTGAGGATGCACCCGTGAGCAAAGTGGCGTAGGTGCCGTGGGAGTTAATGGCAAAGTCATAGACGACCGGATCCATGGCGAAGGGGAGGGATGTTTCGAATTCCTCTTTGGTTTCCTGCATGATTTTTTGCAGGGCAATTTGCGCTTCGGCCTTACGTTCAGGAGAAAAAATAAAACCCATCCCGCCCCCAGCCATCCCGCCGAGCATCCAGAATCCTTTGAAGTCTGAGGTGAATTCCCTTTTGACTTTTTCAATGAGGGTTTCCGTATAAGCATTACTGGCCCAAGGGATGATTTTTTGTAGGGGACCAAAAAAGTTATGAGTGGTGGTCTCGCCGACTTTATTAATATCCCCCGTCCTGAGGGCATCGAGGATCGTATCCATGATAGCGATGGCTTCCTGGCGTCCGGTCCATTCTTCCTTCAAGCGGAGGAGATACTTTTCCGTGACCATCTCGAGGATCGGGCCGACATTTTGCGCCATGCCACCGTGGACGAGGACGAGGCTGTCTTGCAATTTGCGGCGTGTGATGTCACTGGCGGCTTCCTGCCCGAGGATATGGTGTTTGGGCATGAGTCGTCCGCGGCTAATCCCGTATTCAGGGTCACCCTCGGCACTGTCCTCACCCGTAATAAGTTTGATACCGGGGAAAAGGCCTCCGGAGTCCTGCCAGCCGCCCCCGGAGCCACCGATCCATTCCCCGAGGATTGCTCGGGCCACGACGATCCGGCGTTCCTCGTCGGAGAGTTCGCCCGTGAGATGACGTGCTTGGCCGGTCGCCCGCATACAGGCCGAGATGAGGGCGGCGAGGAGATTAGTCGAGACGGCCAGACGTGAGCCTTTCGGGATATTATTCACGTTACTGACGATTTCGAGGCCGTGGCCGGGCGCGATCATTTGGCCAAAGAGATCAGCCAAGGAAACATTTGACCCCTCAAGGCCGGAAGGAATCAAGCCCGAGGCGATGACCGCAGCCTTGAGTAACCCGAGGTAATCCCGGGCAAAGTCAAAGACTTCATTTATGTCACTGATCTCCGCTGTGGCCCCGAGGTCGATACTCGTCAGGCGCAGGACAGGTTTATCAATGACCCGGAGATAAGCCTCGACCGGGGGGCGCGGGGCCTTATCCCGGCCATGGACACCGAGGTCGATCGAGACATTAAGCACTTTCGCCCCTTGGGGGAAATCCATGCCCAAAAAGAAAATGTCGCTCCACGCACTGTGCGAGAGGTCCATACGAACAGGTGTTTGCTCTTGGAGCACCGGATAAAGCCCGCTTACGGAGTCGCGCTCGAGTAATTTGCCCTGGAAACGAAGTGGTTGATCCAGCGGGTGTCCGATGCGGAACATCCACTGGTTACCGCGTACACTTTTGACACTGCGCCGGACTTGGTCGGCCAATGTCTGGAAGGCTAATCCGTGGTAGGCAGCGGCCAAGGCACTGAATACAGCATCCGTCTCACCCGTGTCCGCCATGGTATTCCTGAAAAAGCTGATAGCCTCCTCAAACCGGCGGTTTAAAAGTTTCTCATAACCTTCATGGGGAACAAGGCCTTCTGTTTTTTTTGCCAGCTTGTGTGGGGCAAAATAACGGAAGAGGGCGTGTTGGAACATCAGGGCCCGGACTTTTTCATAGAGATTTGGGCTGGATTTACGGAAGCTTTCGAGTTCGGCAGAGGCTGCCAGGAGCAAGTCCAGACTGGCGGTTTTCGAGAAGTCCTCCAGGGAGGAATTCCTGACGGTCTCATCCTGGGAAGAGATGATATCGACCAAGGTCATTACTGAAGAGGGGGTGCCGGACATAGGGGGGGGATCAGGATTTGCGGGGGAGCAGTCTTTCGCGTTCGGATAAGACATCGGCGATCTGGGCGATAATCGCCTCACGATCTTGCCCACTCAAACCAAAGGCAAGTTGCGCGGAGAGGATACCGTATTTCACCCCGATATTGAATCTCTGGCCTTGGATCTCCAGGGCGAGGTATTTTTCAGAACGTCCGAGGAGGGAGAGGGCGCAGGAGAGATTAAAGGGTTCCGCGGATTTTGTGGATATCTCCGAGAGCAGAGAGATAACCCCGGGGCTGAGTACATGCATCCCGAAAAAGCAGAGGTAATAACCTGCACGTTGGCCGGGGACGATCAGGTGTTGCTCCGCCTCGGTCGGGGTGGGTTTCTCGACGACAGTTTCGACTTGGTAGAGGAGGCGTTGGTTATCGACGATCTTGCCACCGATGGTGCCGTAGAGGGTGAGCATCGTTTCGCGGGTCGAGTGCACCCCGGAAACGGCGCAATCCTCGGCGCGGGCGGTATCGACGAGTTGCTGCATGCAGCTTTTGGTGGTGTGGCTGAGGAAAAGATGGTCGCCGACGAGGTGGAGGAATCCTTCATTACCCACAAAGTCCCGGGTCCGCAGGATAGCGTCCCCGTATCCACGCGGGTGGTCTTGCTCGATAAAAGTCAGGTATTGCGCAAATTGCGGCGCACTCCCGAGGAAATCGTTCTTTGTGCCGGGGGTGATGACCAGAGCGATTTGTTTGATCCCGGTTTCCAGGACCTCATTGAGGATAATCGAGAGGGCGGATTTCTGGATGCCATCCCGGTCAACCAACGTTTGGAAAGGAAGGGCGTGTTGGCCTTTACCGGCGTAAGTAATAACAGCTTTGTTAATCTGCATAATATGAGGAGGTGAATTTGAATTCATCTAAACCTTTTATTTTTCTTTTGCAAAACTAAAGATTTTTGTGCTGAAGGCCCCGGAAAATAGGATGGCAGATCAATCGTTTCCTTCCCTTCACGGACAGGGAATGAAAGTGGTGGAGGGTAAAAAAAAAAGCACCCCGGAAAACCGGGGTGCTCGAATGACAAAAATATTTTTTGTACTGTGATCGATTAGAGGATTTCTTCGAGGATGAGTTTCTTGTCGGCTTCAGAGAGGCCGAGCTTGCGCAGGGCAACCGGGCCGTCTTTACAGACTGGATCGAGGGAATCCAACGGAGGAAGGTCATCACGTTTCCAGAAAAGGCCGATGGGGATTTCTTGGCCAAATTCAAAACCGCGTTTGATCGCGTTATCAAAGTCCTTCGGATCGTGACCTTGTTCTTCCAATATCTTGATGCGGGGATTAAAGAATTTATATTCGTATTCCTTATTCCAAGTCACGCAAGGGCTGTAAACATCGATAAAAGCAAAACCTTTATGCTGGATGCCGCCTTTGATCAGGTCGGCAAGGTGGCGTTGCTTTGCACTGTAACCACGGGCGACGTAAGTCGCACCGCCGACGATGGCCATCGGGATCGGGTTGATCGGGTTTTCGACATTTCCTTGTGGGGAAGTCTTTGTCTTGAGGCCTAACTGGCTCGTCGGGGAGGTCTGACCGGTGGTCAGGCCGTAGATTTGGTTATCCATGACGATGTAGGTGATATCGATATTACGGCGCATGGCGTGGATGAAATGTCCCACCCCGATGCCAAATCCGTCTCCATCACCACCAGTGGAGATGACTGTCAGCTCGTGATTGCCCATTTTTACACCACCGGCGACGGCGACACCGCGTCCGTGGAGGGTGTGCATGCCGTAGGTATTCACATAACCGGGGAGATTTGATGAGCACCCGATACCGCTGACGATACAGACGTTATAGGGTTCGATCTGGAGTTCCCCCAGAGCTGTCTGGATCGCTGCTAATACGGAGAAGTCACCACAACCGGGACACCAATCAGGGTGTATTTTTCCTTTGAATGTGTCTTTATTAAGTGTGGTGGCTGCGGGGGCGGCTACCGTTTTTTCTTCAATGACGCTTGTGCTCATTTTTTTTAAGTTCCTCTGGTGGTTAAAATTAGACGCAGATTTCGTGCACAGGCACGTATTGTGCGACATTCTTAGCTTTGATTTCTTTGACTCCGTCGACAATGTGGTGGGGCATGAATGGCTCACCGTCATATTTGCGGATATGGGAGTGGGCATTAAAGCCAGTTTCCGAGCGGAGGTAACGGGCGAATTGACCGCTATAATTATTCTCCACAATGATTACTTTCTTAGACTTGCTGAGGATATTGATGATTTCTTCCCCGTGGAAAGGAACGATCCAGCGGATCTGGAGTTGGTTACAGACGATGCCTTCTTCGGCGGCGAGTTTTTCAATCGCTTCGAGAACGACGCCTTCAGTAGATCCCCAACCGACCAATGTGACGTCGGCGTTTTCAGGGCCAACGAGTTTCGGGGCGGGAACATGTTTTTCGGCACCGATCAATTTGCGCATGCGTTTCTCGTGCATCATGACACGTTTGGCGGGATTTGTAAATTCATCGGAGATCAAAGTACCGTCTTCATCATGGTCATCGGAAGCGGCGGTGAAGATGTGTCCAGGAGTACCGATAACGGCGCGTGGGGAGATTCCGCTCGGGGTGTTTTTATAACGCAAGTAGGTCATGTCGTTATAACCGCCGTAGGGATTATCCTTGGATTGGGCATCGGGGAAGATCATCTCGCCGCGGTCAATCTTTGGACTCAGGTTAATCTTATCGGTATCGATAGTGCCACGGCCTTCGGAGATGAGCAGGTCGCTCAAGATGATGCCGGGGCATTGGAGTTTGTCGGTGAGATTAAAGATTTCGGGAACAACTGAGTAGCAGTCATCAATGCTCGTCGGGGCGACGATCACACGGGGATAATCCCCATGTCCGGCACCGAGGGCTTGCCAGAGGTCGGCTTGCTCGGTTTTAGTCGGCAGACCCGTCCCGGGGCCACCGCGCTGGACATTGATCGCGACGACAGGGATTTCCATAATGGAGGCTGCGCCGAGGGCTTCGGTCATCAGGGCAAATCCCCCACCGGAAGTGGCGAACATTGTCCGCGCCCCTGTGGCTGCTGCACCATAAGCCATATTGGCGACACCGATTTCGTCTTCGACCTGGCGGACCATAATGCCGAGACGCTCAGCATATTTCGAAAACCAGTGGAGGACACCCGTGGAAGGGCTCATCGGATAAGCACAATAGAATTTCACACCGGCAGCCGCACCAGCCATGGCCAAGGCGGAGTTCCCTTCGATAAAGCCGAGGGGTTTCTTCTTATCTTCGAGTTTCGCGTAGGATTTGAAATTTGCTGTGGCATATTCGTAACCGGCTTTAGCCACGTTTGTCGTCGCTTCAATAACGGCATCACCCTTTTTCTTGAATTTCTTGGCGATGTCGCTTTGGAGGAATTTGAAGTCGATTCCGATTAGGGAGAGGATGGCCCCGACCCCGATGGTATTAATATTGAGTTTATTCGTATTTGCCCCTTGGACTTCTTTCACGGGAAGTGGGCAGAGGTTAACGCCAGCGGCAGCTTCACCGGGTTTGATTTTGTCACCATCAAAGAGAACGTATGAGCCGGCTTTCATCAGCTTCAAATGGCGGTCCATGGTGTCTTGATTCAAACACAGGAGGAAATCGATTTTATCCCCGTGACTTTTCAAGGGCTCATCACTCACTCGGATCGTCAGGAAGATGTGACCTCCACGAATGATCGATTGGAAGGCATTATAAGCGTTAAGGTGATAACCATTCCGGGAGAGAGCAAAGGCGAAAACATCACCTGCTGCTGCGATACCCTGACCAGCTTCACCACCGATAGCAATAGCAAAATCAACTTTAGACATGTAGAGAATAGATAGTCGATTCCCTCAGAGAATCAAGAGGAAGTGATATTTTTTATTTTGTAACGGAACAAAAAAGTCAACTTTACAACCGCTTATGCTTTCGAAACTATCCAAGATAGCTTTTCGTCTTTAACGTTACAATTTATCATTTTAAGGTTAGCCGGCAGTAAAAGAACATCTCCTTTAGCGAATGATTCCCCGTTTATTTCTGATTTTCCTTCAAGACAAATCCAGATTTCAAAGCTTTTTGTCTGCTTTTCGATCGTAAAGTCTTTGTCGCTCAAATGGTAGCTAGCACTAAAATACTCACAGCTGGCCAAGGATTGTTCCTTGTTTTGTGACGCAATTTGCCCGTCCTTCGGTGAAAAAGATAAGTCGGTGGGTAGATTCCCTTCATTAATTTGCGCCGAAAGGGCGGGTTCATAATCATCAAAGATGATGGATTTCATGGATTGTTCGACATGGAGCTCCCGTGGACGACCCCAATCATAGACTCGATAAGTCGTATCGGAATTCTGTTGGATTTCGACAATCACATTACCCGCATCGATCGCATGTAACCTGCCGGAGGGAAGGAACATAACATCACCGGCTTTGACCTTGAACCGGTGGCATAGGGGTTCCACTTCATTTTTCTCAAGAGCCTGGGCAAATTGCCCACGGGTTACCCCCTTTTTTAGACCAGCGATCAAGTGGGCTTCCGGGGCCGCATCTGCAATGATCCACATTTCCGTCTTGGGTTCACCACCGAGAGAGTCAGCTATTTCGGCGGGGGGATGCACTTGGAGGGAGAGACGCTCTTGTGCGTCAAGGAACTTTATGAGCAGAGGGAAACGGCCTTTCAGCAGGGGGACTTCACCCGTCAGGTCTTTGCCGAGGATATCGATTACCTCGTGGAGGGTTTTCCCCGCGAGGCTGCCGTTAATGATTTGGGTCTGTTCCTGTGGACGGTCACAGATTTCCCAAGACTCGCCAATGACTTTTCCGGCGGGTAATGTGCGGTTAAAGACCCTTTCCAGATTCCGTCCTCCCCAGACACGTTCCATATAAAGAGGTTGGAATTTTAAAGGGTAAAGATTTGTCGCGGTCATCATATCCACTGAGTCCTAAAACAAATTGCTCCAGATGGCAAGACCGGGAGATCCGGATAAAAACATTATTCATGACTGAATTGTCCGGTATCAATCAGTGCGCCGTGAGCCTGCAGCCATTTGCACCACTCACCTGTGGGTATTTCAAGCAAGTTGCTCCCCTATTTGGGTATTCAAAGAAGGTTTCCCCAATGGCAACCACGGAGAGGCTAGATTCAACAAAAGTTTTTTTGTCGCATTTTGTGTTAGATTTTTGCCGAAAGAACCGTTAGTAATAAAAATCTTCAATCCAAGGACGGGTGGCAGAGCGGTTGAATGCGGCGGTCTTGAAAACCGCTTAGGATGAAAGTCCTACGTGAGTTCGAATCTCACCCCGTCCGCCATTTTAACCTCTGTTGAAATGTTTCTTTCCTCCAAGATTCGAACCCCCGGTTCGACTGCCCCTGCGCAACTTGCGCCGATTCCTTTCTGTGGGCGCAGCCATTTGGCAGTAAATCCGTAAAAACAAATTACGCGGAGATGGATTTTCTAACGATGGGTGAGGACTTGGCTGATGGCTTTTGTGAGGTCCTCAAACGAAAATGGTTTTTGGATGAATCCGGCTGGTTGTTGTCCGGGGAAAGATTCTTCCGATGTTTTAGTAGAGTAACCGCTGCAGATGATGACCTTGGTATCGGGATTGATTTTGAGGAGTTCCTGGAAAGTTTGTGCTCCACTCATTTCCGGCATGGTTAAATCCAGAAGGACGAGGGTAATGATATCATGATCTTTTTTGAAGATATCTAATGCTTCGACCCCGTTACGTGCGGACATGACATGAAAGCCCATGGTGGAGAGCATCCGGTCGGCCAGCCGCCGGGAAGGGGGTTCATCATCTATAACCAGTGCTGTGCCTGTGAAGTGGTCATTTATTTTCCCAGTGCTGGGTGGAAATTCATTACTGGCGGGAAGTCTGGTGATGGGGAAGAGCACGCGGAAAGCGGTGCCTTTGGCCGGTGAGCTATCGACTTGGATCGTGCCTTGGTGGCTACGGACGATGCCCATGACTGTGGCCAGTCCGATACCGCGGCCGGAAACTTTTGTTGTGAAAAATGGATCGAAAATTTTATTTGTAGTTTCCTCGGACATGCCGCAGCCGGTATCCGTTACTTCGAGCCAGCCGTATGCACCTGCCGGGAGGCTTTCTTTGATATTGTCAGGGAAAATAGTGGGGGAGGATAAGATCGTGACTCCCGTGGTGACGGTGATCACACCCGGATGATTCCCGATAGCATCAGAGGCGTTGATGATGAGATTCATAATGACTTGTTTGACCTGGGCCTCATCCGCCTCGAAATCCGGCAAAGCAGGATCAAAGTGATATTGAAGTTTGCATTCTTTTGAAATAGATACGGCCAACAAACGTCCCATTTCCTCCACCAGCGAGGAGAGGTTAACGGATTTAATGACGAACTGTCCCTTGCCGGAATACGCCAGCATCTGGCGGGTTAACTCCGTGGCTTCTCGCCCTCCCCGTAAAGATTCCTCGATGTATTTATGGATGAGTGAGCCGGGAGTAGCGAGGTCTAGTGCTAATCCCGCATGCCCCATAATGGCGGTCAGAAGGTTATTAAAGTCATGGGCGATGCCTCCGGCTAGGATGCCCAGACTTTCGAGTTTCTGGGTATGTAAGACCTGGCGTTCCAGAGCCAGCCTTTTTTCTTCAGCTACTTTTCGGGGGGTGACATCCAAATGGGTGCCGCTCATCAGGTGGGGTTTATCATCGGGGGTCCACTCGATGACTTTTCCCCGGGCATTGATCCAGACCCATGATCCATCCTTGTGGCGCATCCGGAACTCGACATCATAATAACCTTCCAGGCGGGAGAAATGCTGGTCGAGGGATTTCAAGGCGGTGGCGAGATCATCCGGATGCAGCCTCTGTTTCCAAGTCTCGACTGTGACGGGTTGTAATTCCTCCAGTGAGTATCCTAGCATCAAGGCCCATCGTTCATTGAGGGTTAATTTCCCCGTCTGGACGTACCAATCCCATGTTCCGGCATTTGTCCCTTCCAGAATATTGGCCACGCGGTTACGCTCCAAGATGATTTGTTGTTTGTCTCGGATACGCCCTCGAATGTCATCGATCAACGCCAGAAAATAGGCCACACGACCTTCGGGTGTCCGGAAACATTTTACAGAAATTTTGACGTGGATGATGCCCCCTCTTTTGTGCAAGAGCCTTTTATCCAGTGAGTAAGAATCGATTTTGCCGGCCATTGAGAGTTTAAACTCCTCCACATCGGCCGACAGATCATCCGGATGGGTGAGCCCGATCCACGTTAATACCGCGAATTCATCGTGGTTATATCCGAGCATTCCACAAAGAAAATCGTTGGCGTAAATCCTCCCGTTATCAGGAGTCGTCACAGCCATTCCGATCAGTCCCAAGTCAAAAAAATCCTGGAACTCGTTGAGCGTTTCGAGTTCTTTTCCCACTGCGCCAAAAGTGGCATAGTTCCCGGGTAGTCTCAATCCATAATTCTTGAAATTTAATATCCGTCATGCCGAGGGGTTATTCTTTGGTACGAAAAGTCTTTGTGCGTTTCCGGTTCTTCATGGTAATAGAGAATGGATTATATGAATGTAGCCACCTTGATTTCAGCCGGGCGCAAATTGTCCGGGCAGGTCGGAAAATTAAAATTTTCCCCGCCGGTCACACATGTTTATAATCCGCTTGATTATGCACGGGCACCCTATGAATCTTATCTCACGCAATTTGCGCCGGGCAAAAAAAGGGCGGTTTTTCTAGGGATGAATCCCGGGCCGTGGGGTATGGCCCAAACGGGGATTCCTTTTGGTGAAATCCCAGCCGTCCGTGACTGGATGGGGATTTGTGAAACGGTGGGTAAGCCGCCGGTGGAACACCCCAAACGGGCTGTTCAGGGATTTACCTGTGAAAAATCCGAGGTCAGTGGGCGACGATTGTGGGGGTTATTTAAGGAAAGGTATGGGACGGCAGCAGATTTTTTCCGGGAGCATTTTGTCTTAAACTATTGTCCTCTTGTTTTTATGGGGGAGACGGGAGCAAATATCACCCCGGATAAATTACCCGTTCCCGAAACGGAGGAACTTTTTTCCGATTGTGATGAGCACCTGAAAGTTTTTATCCGGGTTTTGGAGCCGGAGTTTCTTGTGGCCGTCGGAAATTTCGCCGAGGGTAGGCTCAAACAAATTGTGCCCGATGGGGTAAGGTTAACCCGTGTTTTACATCCATCCCCGGCGAGTCCGGCGGCCAACAGGGATTGGGCCGGGACAGCGACAAGGCAACTTCTGGCTGCGGGGGTATGGAGATCCTGACTTGAGTTTTTTCAAAAATGAATTATTGATAAGGAGATCACGTCTAACCTGTCATATTGAAACATTACCGATTAAACCTTTATGAAAACATCCCTCAAAAATTTTGGTGTAACCCTCATTCTAGCCGGTATGGTCGTCTCAATGACCGGTTGTGAAACAAGTCCCGGGACCGGTACTGTCGTCGGATCAAGTGCCGTCGGTGCGGGGGTCGGTGCGGCTTCTGGTGCCTTGATCGGTGGGGGAACCGGTGCGGCTGCAGGTGCGCTCATCGGTGGTGCCCTCGGGGCTGGGACAGGTGCACTGGTGAATTCCTCTAACAATAGCAAGACCGCTTATCCCGTCGCACAGCGCGACCGGAAAAATTATAATTACGCGATTAGTCCTTTCAACGGTGAGAAACTCTACGTCGGATCAAAGCCAAATGGTTCAAAAATGCGCGACCCCCAAGGGCGTGTTTTTGTGGTGGGCGAATAACTAGAAAACAGGGCGTGGATTAAAGTCCTGAGTAACCCCCCTCCCGGATTATCAAAGACGGTGAAGCTTGGATTCATCCGAGGCGCACTTCATACCCCCCCCCTCTACTTCTTCATAATGACAATCTTGGCGCGGGATTTTTTGAGGTGGGTGGGATGGGAGAGTTCGATAGTGTGGGTGCCCTCTTTCATTTCGGCGAAGTATTGGTGCCCGGATTGTTTGATCAGAAGGGTGGGGCTGGTCCAGGCGGTGTTTGATGGGCCGGAGGCTTTCAGGGGGATGCGGGCAAATTGCGCGGGCAAGTCAGGGTCGAGATAATAGGTCGCTCCATCTGTGGGGGACCGGATCGTGGGAGTGTCCCCTGATTCATCTTTTACGACAGCGAGGCTGGAGAGGGCGTTATCACCGCTGGCGTACCATTCACGATATGCGGACGGCAGGAGTACCCGTCCGCGGGTATCATAATCGCTCGCGTCCTCTCGGGGAGGCGGATTTCCCAGCACGAATTTCTCCCGCACGACCACGCGCCCGGTTTTGGTTGTCTCTTTTCCCGTGAGGAGATTTATCGGTGCCGTGCAAATTGCAGCGGGTTGGGCGAACCAAATAGAGCCTGTCTGATCGTGGAGGAAATCCATCACCCGGTGCATGAGTGGGGCGGCTCCGGTGACACCACTGACGTCACCCATGGGTTCACCCGAGAAATTCCCGACCCAGACGGCCACAGTCCATTCGGGGGTGTACCCGACTGCCCAGTTATCTCGGTAATCGGAACTGGTACCGGTCTTGCACGCGACGGGATAAGTAAATTCCAGGGCGGATTTCCATCCGAAAGATAAGGCACGTGCCGCAGGATCATCGAGCATATCAGACACCAGAAAGGACGACTCCGGCGATAATAGTTTTTCCCCCTCAGGGGTCATTGGTTCGCCCAGGAGCATGCGGTAAGGCCGGTAAACCCCTTCGCGTCCGAGCAAGGCGTAGAGATTAGCGAGCTCAAGCAGACGCACCTCGCCATTACCGATGGCCAGCCCGAGTCCGTATTCATCCGCACTACGCGAAAGGGAGGTGACTCCCGCCGATCGAAGGAATCGATAAAAGGCACCGACTCCGACGGATTGGTCGAGGACTTTGACAGCGGGGATATTCAGCGAGTTACCCAGGGCATAACGCAGGGTGACCGGACCGAGACAACGGCGGTTATAATTCACCGGGCTATAAACCCCTGTAGCCGTCTGGAAGGTCACCGGGATATCCGCCACGATATCGGAAGGCCGCGCCCCGTTATCGAGGGCTAGGGCGTAGATAAAGGGTTTGAGGGTGGAGCCGGAGGACCGCGGAGCCCATGCGCCATTTACTTGTCCACTTTGAGGACAGAAATAATTTTCAGAGCCCACCATACAAACGATGTCCCCTGTGTGGTTATCGATGACGACGACGGCCCCGTTTTTGACATTCCTGTCCCGCACTGTAGCGATTTGTTTTTGGAGGAACCCTTGGACCTGTTCATTCCAAGCGAGGTCGAGGGTGGTCAGGATTTTTCCGGTTTCATTCTCAAAAGGATTCTGGCCCAGTAGGAAATCAATAAAGTGGGGGGCTTCAAAGGTGTTCCTGGCTTCCTGCAGGGTGACGGGTTCTTGGAGTGCGCGGGTCCATTGGTCCCGGGTGAGCCATTGGTGGTCGAGCATGACGGCCAGTACACGGTCGCGCCGGAGGGTGGCTGAGGGCAAATTGCGATAGGGATTCAGCCGCGTGGGATTTTGCGGAAGTCCGGCGAGGAATGCCGCTTCCGAGGGGCTTAAGTCACGAGGGGATTTATGGAAGTAGAAATCCGCAGCGGCCATCATACCCTGCTGGAGATGCCCGTAATCCACGCGGTTAAGATACTCTTCAAGCACCCAGTTCCGCCCTTTCTGGGTGATCATGCATTGAGCCATCCAGGCTTCGTAAAGTTTCGTCAGCAAATTGCGCGGGCGTTTGGGGCCCGAGATTTTGATGAGTTGTTGGGCGATTGTGGAGGCTCCGGAGACGATCCGGCCTTCTTCGAGCGAATCAACCACGGCCCGGCCAATCGCAAGCATATCGACTCCCCCGTGTTGATAAAATCGAGCATCTTCCGAAGCGAGTGTGGCATGGATGACGACCGCGGGTAGGTCCGAGAGTTTTACATGTTTCTGGTAAGCTCCGTTTTCCCCGCGCAATTTGCGTAAGGACCGCCCGTTCCGGTCCTGGATATCGAGGCTCTCAAAAGCTGCCTTCCCGCCCAGTCGTGCAGGCAAGGGTGTCACACGCAGCGCCAGCGCATAGACCATCCATACCGTCAACGCCACTGCGCCCGGGATCACGAATTTTTTGAGTAACTTGATTTTTTGATGTCTCATTTTTATTTTTACTGCCACCGCCATTAAGCGGGAGATAACAGGGGGGAACACTGGGTGGGTCAAACTTTAACTGGCTTTGGGGCCGGATCAAAACGGCTGATATTTATTTCAAGGCCGAGGCATTGATTTGTTGTGATTCAGTGATGCCAAAGACATCGGGGTTATACATCTCCTCGACCTTGGTTCCCGGGGCAAATGTTTCTCCGGCGGCGCGGACACGGGCGAGGTAACGCACCGTGTATTTGCCGGGCTGGAGATAATTCGCAAAGAAAAGCCCTCGGTCCGCACGGAGTTCACGAAAGTCGATAAAATATTCATCTGTATCAGTGGCTCCATTGACGGCTTGGGTGTTGAATCCGGGTTTGACCGCCTCAAAGACGGCGGGTAATGAATCGTCAATCGCCACGTAATGAGCGGGTCGGCTCACCTCCAGGAGGAGGGTGATGAGAATCCGGTCACCGACTTTCAGGTCTTTGGCCGGGGCCAAGGATTGGTCGTCGAGGATTTTCTCATACCGGCGTGTGACCGAGAATCCCCGGGCGGTGCGCGGCTGGTATTTATCCTTTGGATATGCCTCGATAGAGACCGTGCTAAAGACGGTGGCTTTCGAGGGGTTATTCAGATTCATCGGGGTATTAGCCAAGGCGGGCAGCGTCGGATATTCTTCCCGTGCGGACGGAGCTTCCGGGGAGAGGTTAAAAGTCCGTGAATCCGGTCCCCAGACCAAGGAACCGGAGAATTTTTTCGGTTTACCCTTTTCGACGGCGATAAAATATTGGGACAAAGCCATCACCGCCCAAGCGTTATCCTGGGTATTATACCACCGGCCTTGGTAATGCCGTGCCCCCATGATTTCTATGACCCTGCGGTCGATGGTTTTTGACGCAGGATCAAGTTTGACTTCGGCCAGTAAATTCATCGCGCTCTCACGTACACCGCTTCCAAACCAGTAGTAGTCGCGGACGCCATTAAATGGCAAACGGAGGATTGCTTCCGCTTGGGAGGTTTGCCCGCCGGTTTCTAGGATACACAGGGCCAGCAGGGCACGATCCTCGTTATTCAAGAGCTTCGCCTTGCCCGTCATGAGTTCGATCCAGGAGGCCTCGACTTTTCCCATCAGGCTCAGGCAATACAGGGCCATGACGCGTTCGGACAAGGACATGCTGTTTTTATCGTCGGTTAATCCCGCCATTTTACCCCGGAGATATTCCGCGAGTTGATTCATATTCGATTCTGGTACGGTGGATCCATTACGCTGGGCCAAGGCGAGTCCGATCCCGCCATAGGCACTAGCCCAAAGCATCGGTTCCTGTCCGCCCGGCCAGTAGGTCAGGCCGCCTGAATAATGTTGCATGGACAAGAGGCGGTTGATCCCGGCCTGGACATTGGCCTCGATCTCCGTATCGGGCTTCGCCAGGGAAGGAATCGCTCCGTCGAATTCGCGGGCGTAGATCCAAGGAATCAGGCGCGAGGTTGTTTGTTCGACACAGCCGTAAGGATAGTCCAGGAGATATTTCACTGCGTCGGAGAGTTCGAGCAAACGGCTATTAGCGATGGATACTTTCAGGGTTCCGGTGCCTTCGAGTAACTGGGGATTCAGGGGTTTGAGCAAATTGCTCACGGGCTCAGAGGTGTGCGAGACGTGGACTTCCTTGAGCAAGGGAGCGGCCGGGACGATATTCATCGTCGCCAGTGCGGAGTCTTGGTAATCCGTCGGGGTAGAGGCGGGGGCGGTGGAGTTCAACCGTTTTAATACGGCTTGGCTGGCTCCCCCTTTTGTAGCAGGTTTCGAGCCCGTGCCTTTGACCGACCAGACCCATTTGGCTTCACCGAGTCCGGTCATTATTACCGGGAAATCTACGGGCAAAGACTGGCCTGTGGCGAGGTCGATGATTTTTTCGGTGCCGCCTTTGGACAAACGGGCGAGACCGTCAAGCCGCAGGGATACGGTGGCTTTAATCGGTGCGCCGGTCGCGTTTTTGACGACAGCGCGGGCGATGAGCGAATCCCCGATCCGCGCAAATTGCGGGAGGGCCGACTCGATCATGAGGGGTTTATTGATTTCTATAGACGACTGGTTTTGCCCGAATTTCCCGCCCTTATCCTGTGCCAGGGCGACAATGCGGTAGCGGGATAAACTCTCCGGCGCGGTAAATCGCACGTGGACGTGGCCTTTTGCATCGGTCTTCAGGTTGGCATTCCAGTACGGGCAAGGAATAAATTTTTTCCGCATTGTCCCGCCTTCATCGCCACCCCCGCCTATCAAAAAACCTTTATTGTCGAAGGATTTTTGTTCGGGGTCCTCCTTGAAAAGTTCCGGAATCGATATGCCCGAGATCACATACAAGGGCCTGAGTTGATAAAAAAGGGAGTAATAATCGGGAACGGTGTGTGCAGTCAGGGAAAGAATGCCTTCGTCGACAGCCATCACGGTGACTTCGGCATCAGTGACAGGGGTCCCATTGTCGTTCGAGACGGCGATATCCACTGAGACATCTTGGCCTGGTTGATAAGTCTTTTCAGCGGGATGCACATCCACGGTGAGTTTGGAGTCAGGATGCTCGACAGTGAGTTGGCAATAACCGGTACGGAATTCAGGCATCGGATTTTTCCGTAATGAACCTTTTGTCCCCTTGAGCAGTGTGACTGAAACATAGACATTTGGGATATCATCAGCAGTGACAGGCACCTCGATCAATCGGTTGGACTCACGCAGCTCGACAGTGAAAAAGCGGCGGACATTTTCGCGTTCGATACTGACCAAGGCGATGCCTTCGACCGGGGTTTTCACCATGATCCGGGCGACTTGCCCGGCGCGGAGCGTGTCGTTTTCGAGGGCCAGGTCGAGTTTGGTATTATTCTCTAGGGACCAGCCCTCGGCTGCGTCCGATTGATACACGGACACTGTCGCGACGGTCATCACGGGATTGTCTTTGGGATCTTTGCCGCTGATCTCGACGAGATAATCCCCAGGCTCGGAGGGCTTAAAAGTAATTTGCGATGGAGGCAAATTGCCTGCGGGGTCTTCGGTCAGGCGCCAGCGGGATTGGACACGCTCGACAGGTAGGGTTGTGATCGTGCCGGTAAATTTTTCGTCGAGGTCGATATTTTGCTGGTAAGTAGTGATGCCGCCCGCGCCTTTGACTGGGACAGAGGTGCGGTTGATTTTTTTGACCACGACTTTTGCGGTGAGTGCTAGCGGAGCTGGAGTGCCATCGGCATTTACGGCGATCACCCGGACAGGAAGAGCTTCACCCGTTCTCACAAACCCTTCCGGGCGATGGAACCCATAATAATAAGCTGAGCTATCTTTGGTGAAATCCACAGCGGAGGAAACGGTTTGCTGGTTGATGTCGGTGACTTCAAAGCTGATATTCACACGGCGAGGCATGGGGAGCTTCTGATTAACCGGGATATCCTGAGTGAATGTGCCCCGGCCTGATTCCGAGAGATTTTCCTCGCCATTGAGGGATAGGGAAGAATTGTTGTAACCGAGTTCCTCGGGATTAACCGAGTAAAGCCCTTTACAGAATGAGAACCCTGTAAAACCCTCCGGCATAAAACTGAAATCATGGGCATTCATGAGCCATCTCATGACGGCCTGAGTACCGAGGGGCTGGCCGCTATAATAGCTGGCAAAGACGGGAATCGTCACGGGT
>Ga0163144_10011189_pt1 | contig 19014 bp, 18 predicted proteins | sample OliLak19BULKMAT1_FD_123175 | JGI IMG/M metagenome (GOLD analysis project Ga0163144, IMG submission 123175) | Freshwater microbial mat bacterial communities from Lake Vanda, McMurdo Dry Valleys, Antarctica - Oligotrophic Lake LV.19.BULKMAT1 | ecosystem: Environmental > Aquatic > Freshwater >... | reverse complement strand
GTGAATGAGAACGCTGTTTGCGCGGTTTGGGTACAACGCGATGGGGCAGCGGGTGACGGCGGCGTATGACGTGGATGGCGCGCCCGACTCGCTGGGGTATCCGGCCGGCGATGGTGACCTGTCAAACAACCCGCGCGAGGTGTTTGCGTATGACGACAAGTGGCAGCTTGTGGCGGTGTTCAATCAGGGGCCGGTGGAGAGTGGCACGGGGGGGCCAGGAACAGCGGCGCGGCCGCCGCCGGTGTTGAAGGAGCGGTACGTTTATCACGCAGCGGGATTGCGGGATTGCGGGGGGACGGGAGGACGGCTTTGGAAAGCGGACAGGGTGACGGCGGCCGCGGGGGAACTGGCGGGGCGAACGGGGGCGGTTGCAGGTACACTGTGCGAACTATGAAGAACACGATTGGCTGCGTTGTTGTGCTGGGAATGGTGGCGGGCTCAACGCTGGGCGTGGCGGGCGGCAGGGCGCTTGGGGATGTGCGGTTGCCGGCGTTAATGAGTGATGGCATGGTGCTGCAGCAGGGCGGATCGGCACGCGTATGGGGCTTCGGACGGCCGGGGGAGGTGGTGACGGTGACGGCGACGTGGCCGGCGGCGAAGGATGTGAAGTGGACGGGGACGGTGGGGAAGGACGGGCGGTTTTCGGTAATGGTGGATGTGCCGAAGGTGGATGGGAAAAGTTGCGGGCCGTTTGTGGTGACGGTGGCAGGGGATACGAGCAAGGTGATCAGTGATGTGCTGCTGGGGGAGGTGTGGGTGGCATCGGGGCAATCGAACATGGAGTGGCCACTGACGGCGACGACGGATGGGGACAAGTTCATCAAGAGTGCGGGCGATCCGCAGATGCGGCTGTTTAATGTGAACAACGCGGTGTCGCTGCACCCGCTGATGGAGTGCACCGGCACTATCTCGGTGGGCGGGCCGGGCGGCGGGCCGGGGGGCGGTTGGGCGGCGGCAAGCCCGGCGACGGTGCCGGGTTTCAGCGGGGTGGCGTATCACTTTGCGCTGGAGCTGCGGGCACGGCTGGGGGTGCCGGTGGGGATCATCGAGAGTGATTGGGGCGGGACGCGGTGTGAGGCGTGGACGCCGCTGGATGATCTGGCGAGCTTTGGGGCGTTTGCGGGAGAGATCGCAGAGGTGAAGGCGGCGGCGGATCCGCAGCAGCGCGACGGCGCGGCGGGCATGGCGGCGTGGTGGAAGCGGATTGATGGGCTGAAGGTGAGCGGGGGGAGCGGGGGCGGCGCGGCGGTGGGACGCGAGTGGATGAAGGCGGAGTTTGACGCCAAGGACTGGAAACCGATGACGCTGCCGACGACGTTCAAGGCCGACGGCCTGAACACCTTTGACGGCGCGGTCTATCTGCGGCGGAGCGTGGAACTGCCGGCGGGGGCGGCGGGCAAAGAGGGAACGATTTCGCTCGGCCCGATCGACGACCGCGACGAGGTGTTTGTGAACGGGGTGAGCGTGGGCAAGACGATCGTTGACGGGGCGTGGAACAGCCCGCGGACGTATCTGGTTCCCGCTGGCGTGCTCAAGGCTGGGAGCAATGTGGTGGCGATCCGGGTGGTGGATACGTCGGGTCCGGGCGGGCTGGGTGGCACGGAGGAACAGATGAAACTGGGTGGCGGTAGCGGAGCGGGGGCGTGGTCGGTGTCGCTGGCGGGGCCGTGGGTGTATCGGCGCGGGGCGAGCATGGCGGAGATCGGTTCTGATGAAGCGGTGACGGCGGTGGGGCCGAACACGCTGAGCGCGCTGTACAACGCGATGATCGCTCCGATTGCGCCGATGACGGTGAAGGGTGCGATTTGGTATCAGGGGGAGAGCAATCGCGGGGCGGCGGTCGACTATGGGCAGACGTTTCCGCGGATGATTGAGTCATGGCGGAAGGCATTTGCGAACCCGGGGCTGGCGTTTTATTTCGTGCAGATTGCGCCGTTTGAATATGGCGGCGATAACGGGAAGACGGCGATGCTGCGCGAGGCGCAGGACATGACGGCGGTGACGGTGGCGGGAACGGGGATGGCGGTGACGCTTGATTGCGGCGAGCGGCGCGACATTCACCCGCGGCAGAAGCAGGTGGTTGGGCAGCGGCTGGCGATGCAGGCGGGGCGGAAGACGTATGGGCTTGAAGATTGCCTGGCGGACGGGCCGCGGCCGAGTGGATATGGGTTTGAGCCGGGGAAGGCGGTGGTGACGTTTGAGCCGGCGGGCTTGAAGGGGTCTGAGCTGGAGCTGGTGGATGTTTTACCGTCGCCGTTTGAGGTGGCGGGTGGCGACAATGTGTTTTACCCGGCCGCAGCGCGGGTGGTGGGCGGCACGGTGGTGGTGGCCTCACCGGCGGTGCGTGAGCCGACGAGTGTGCGGTATGGGTTCCAGAACACGCCGAAGGCTGGGTTGTTTGGGAAGAATGCGACGGATCAGTTGCCGGTTGCGCCGTTCCGAAGTGACAAGCTGAAACTGGGCGAATGGAAAGCGGCGGCCGCGAGCACGTTGCCGACGCCGACGATTCCTGAGGGCTTTGTGCCGCTGCTGCGGGCGGAGAACTTTGGGGATTGGAACTACACCGATGAGCACAAGGGTCACTGGACGATGAGCGGGCCGGGGGCGGTGACGTTTGATGGGCAGGGGCCGGACCTGTGGACGAAGAAGTCGTACAAGGACTTTGAGATGCTGGTGGATTGGCGGTTCCCGCTGGTGCCCAAGCCGACGGCGCGGCCGGTGATTTTGCTCGATGGCACGGTGAAGAAGGGCGGGGATGGGAAGGATGAGATGGTGACGGTGGCGGATGCGGGCGATACCGGGATCTATCTGCGCGGCAGCAGCAAGAGCCAGGTGAACATCTGGTGCTGGCCGATCGGGTCGGGCGAGGTGTATGGGTACCGCACTGATCCAGAGATGAACGCGAAGGTGCGGGCGGGCGTTACGCCACGGGTGAATGCCGACAACCCGCCGGGGGAGTGGAACCGGTTCCACATTGTGATGAAGGGGAACAAGCTCTCGGTGCGGCTGAATGGCGAGGTGGTTTTGCGTGAGGCGGAGCTGCCGGGTGTGGCGGCGGAGGGGCCGATTGCGCTGCAGCGGCATGGCGATGCGGCGGAGTTTGGGAACATCTTTGTGAAGGAGCTCAAGTGAGGGGAGCGGAGCGAGGCCGCTGAGTGCGGCGGGCTGCACGAGCGACATACCGAGGGCCGGTGATGCGGTCGGTTACGGCTGGGCCGGGGCACTCGGGTCGTTTGGCTCGCGTGCGCTGACGCGCCAGGCGGCGCCGCATTCGGGGCAGATGGTGCAGCCGTCGTGGGCTTTTTCGATTTCGGCGAGGGGGTAGGCGCAGCTGGGGCAATAGCCCTGGGCGGCGATGGCGTCGGCGATGCGGGTTGCGCGCGAGCGGATGCTCACGATGCTGAGCGTGGCGGCGATGACGACGACGGGAATGACAATGAGAAGTCGGGGCAGGAGGATTCCGAACATTCCGGCGAAGGGGGGAGAGCTCGGCAGGAGGATGACAGTCATGAAGGCGATGCTGACACCGATGACCAACAAGGCGACGGCGTGGCCGTCGAGCGGGGTTTTCGTGGTGTTCAATCGGCCGCCCGGGGTGCGGTTCAGGGTCATGTAGATGCGATTGCGGGTTCGCAGGGGGAGCGGGCTGTGGGCTTGGGGGGTGCAGTTGAGATGGCGGACGGGCATGAGGTCGCGGAGGGTGCCGCGATGGTCGGGAGTGCGGGCTCGAAAGAAGGCGAGCAGGCGCGACATGAGGGTGGGAACGTAGCGCGGCGGGGAAGGGCCGGGTGGACAGGGGCGCTGCGGGGTGAATCGGGACGTGGCGCGAGTGGCGCGTTGTGCGCAAAACGAAACAGCCCGCCTCTGCGAGTGATACTTGTGAAAGCACATCTCGCCCAAGCGGGCTGCCATTGATGCCGGATTGTGAAGGTCTGCGCGACTGGTCCGGGAGTTCTCCCGGATGGGGCGTGCTACTTCTGTTCAGCGGTGTTGAGCGTGCGGCCGAGGGCGCGCTTGCGGTTGATCATTTTGCGACCGAGCTTGGTCTTCATGCGAGCGCGGAAGCCGAGCTTACGCTTGCGACGAATGTTGCTCCAACGCTTGGGATAATGAATGCCCATTGGAAACCTCGATCAGGACTGCATCTGGCTGAGGGGAAAACGACCGTCCGGAGTGCTGTCAGCGGGCAGCACAGGGTCGAGATGATAGACGGCTGAGGCGTGCAGGCAAACGGTGGCGGGTCAAACTGCTGGCATGGCGGGGTTTGGAAGGCTGGGAAGAGGTGTGGGCGTGGAGGGCTTGTGGACGGTGTGGGTGGGGTGAGGGTTGGGCGGAGCAGGTTTTTGGTCGGGTTTATTTTGGGAGTGGGATCAATCGACCGATAGAAATGGCACTTGGACGCTCCCAATCGACCTTGACGCCGTATATTGAATAAGGATTCAGGGATTCGTGGCGGGACGGCGGTGGTTTGAAGCACGCTGCGGTGGTTTGAAGCACTCTGTGCTGGTTTGAAGCACTCTATGGATGAGGCGATTCTTGAACTTGCGCAGCAGCGACTGGGATACGTTTTTCGTGACGTGAACTTGCTGCAACTGGCTTTGACGCACGCGTCGGTGGCGGACTCACGGGTGCGGTCCAACGAGCGGATGGAGTTTTTGGGGGACGCGGTGCTGGGGTTGATTGTGTGTCAGCGGACGTACGAGTTGTATCCGCACCTGCTGGAAGGAGAGATGACGAAGATCAAGTCGACGGTGGTGTCGCGGGCGGCGTGTGCCGTGATGGCGCGTCAGATCGGTCTGATTGACTGTTTGTGGCTGGGGAAGGGCATGCGGGTGCACGATGTGCTGCCGCAATCGCTGGCGGCGGCGGTGCTGGAGGCGGTGATCGCGGCGATGTACTTTGACGCCTCGGCGGCGGAAGAGGGGGCGGGCGCGGGTTTGGAGCGGGCGCGGGCGTTGGTGCTGCCGCTGGTGGAGCCCTTGATTGAACGGGCGTTTGCCAGCGGGCACCAAGAGAACTTTAAGAGCATTTTGCAGCAGCACGCTCAGCAGCACCTTCATGACACGCCGCAATATGTGATATTGGAGCAGAAGGGGCCGGATCACGCCAAGAACTTTCATGTGTGCGTGCAGATCGGCGAGCGGCAGTTCCCGTCAAGTTGGGGGCAGAGCAAGAAGACGGCCGAGCAGCAGGCAGCGCTGCTGGCGCTTTATGAGCTGGGAATTACGGTGGTGGATGAGGATGGGCACGTGCGGGTGGTGACGAGCGGGGACGAGAAGCCGCTGAATGGGGATGGGAATGGGAACGGCGATGGAAACGGAAACGGCGGTCTTGAAGCGGGTGAAGGTGGGTCGAACGGGGCCGAGCCGGGGGCGGAAATTCCGCCGCCGAAGTAAGGGTCCAACGCTGATTGGTCGCGGGACGGGCGGGGTTCCCTTGGGGATTGGGTGGGAGCGAGCAACTCAGGGGGAACCGTGCTGCAAAGAAAAGCGAATGGGGCTATCCTCACGTCCCTTGCGTCACCTTTTCGCCGCGCGAGAGGGCCGGACGGTTGACCCGAGTTGACCGACTGGGTTCTGAGCGTGGTCTTTTTTGGAGTGCGTGCTATGGCCAAGATGTTCTACACCCTTGAGGAAGCCGCGGCGAAGCTCGGCACGACGCCTGAGAAGGTTCGCGAGATGTCGGAGAAGGGCCAGCTTCAGGAGTTCCGCGACCGCGACAAGCTGGTGTTCAAGCGCGAACAGGTGGACCTGCTGGGTGGCAAGAGCGACGACGATGAGATCATTCCTCTGGCCGACAGCGGCGAGATCACGCTGAGCCCCGAAGAGTCGAAGTCGGCCTCGGGCAGCGGCTCGGCCATGGGCACGGGTGGGGGCACGAAGGAACGGTCGGGCATTTCGATCTTTGACGCGGAGGACGGCGGCGATGCGGACCCGTCAGATCAGACGCAGGTCACCTCGTCAGTGCCGGGCGGCACGCTGGGTGACCCCGGTGCTTCGGGCTCGGGCCTTTTGGACCTGACGCGCGAGGCGGATGACACTTCGCTGGGCGGCAACCTGCTTGACGACGTCTATGCCGGCGGCGGCGCTGCATCGGGTGGCGCGGCGGGCGGCGGTGGTGACGGGCTCTTTGAGACGTCTGGCGTGGCGAGCGATGTGAACTCAAACAACATGGGCATGGTGATGGCGGTGGCCGAGCCGTATGACGGCTTGTGGTCGGGCATCGCTGGCGGCCTCGCGTTTGGCATGGTGGTGACGCTGGGCGTGCTGCTGTTCATCACGATCAGCGTGATGGGAAGCGGGAACGCTGGCGGTGTGACGGGCCTGATTGGTTCGGTGGGCGGAATGTGGGGCCTCGTCGGGATTCTCGCGGGCGTGAGCGTGATTGGCGCGGTGGTGGGGTTGGTGGTTGGGCGGAAGAGCTGAGAAGCGTCGCGTCGCGAGGTATGAAGAACGTAAGAGTTAATGGGTGAATGGTGTGTGGGGCCGGAGTGGTTGGGGTGCGCGCGGGTGTGCCCATAGTTTGGGGCAGGGGCAGGGGGCTTGCGGGCTTTGGCTCCATTCCATCCTGCTCATCCTGCCCATCCATGTTCCTTCTCCGGGTGAGTAGGGTCAGTGTCGACACGGCGTTTGGTGTCGGAGTCGAGAATTGGGTGGAGTTTACATGGATGGACAGGATGGACAAGGTAAAAAGCGGGCAGGCGAGCCAACTGCCCTCATCCGTGGTCTCACCCAAGACACGGGCGGGACGGTGCGTGCACGGGGCCCGGGATAAACTCGTGGCTGGAATGGGTCTGGTTGGTCGATGATGGATCTTTCCCTGTGGAGATTTTCTATGGCACGTTTGGCCATTTCGTCGCTGGTTGTGCTGGGCGTGCTGGGCGGACCGATGTTGCTGGGTGGTTGCCTGGGGCACAAGACCATCGAGCCGCTGGAGGGGGCTTCACCGCTATCTGATAATCCGAATGATCCCCCGGTGCCCGAGGCGATCGCGACGGCGCTGACGTGGGTGGTGGATCGGTATCCGCCGGGCGGGGAAGAGTTTTTAGGGCGCAACACGCAGCCGGTGGCGGCGAACCTGCCGACGGGGTTGCGGGGGGATGTGGCGAACCGCATTTGCCGGATGGCGGGGAAGTCGATTTCGGTGCTCACGGTGGAGAACGACACGCTGCCGATTTACCACATCGGGCGGGTGTGGGTGCGGGGTGATACCGCGAAGATTGATGTGATGGTGCCGGTGGCGCAGTACACGCCGCAGACATCGGCGACCGGGCCCAGTGCGGTGATGGTGTATCAGAACATCACGCTCACCTTGCGGACACGCGGGTTTGAGCCGTACTACGTGCAGAGCCACTATGTGTGGGGGCTGGGGTCGTTTGAGACTCCACCGCTGCGGTACCTGGAGAACTCGCCGGATGGGATGCGGGTGGGCGGGATGAACTCGACGAGGGCGCGGACTGCGCCGCTTCCGGCAACGTCTGCGCCGGCACCGACGCCGGCACCGCAGGGAGGCGCGACGAATGGACAACCTGGTGGGCAGGCCGATGGGCAGCCGTCGGGTGTGCAGGTGCTGCCGCCGGAGTGAGTGGTGAGGCTCGCGCGGCGAACTGGCCCGAACCCTGAGAGGCACCGAAACAAAAAACGGGGCACCAAAAAACGCTGGGCCAAAAACGCCGCCGGGCCAGTGCAAACGCTGCACCGGCCCGTCGGCTGACTACTGGTCACCCCCCCGGCCGGTCCTCCCCGACCGGCCGAGGTCGCGGCCCGAGCGAGCACAACGCGGTGGTTTCACGCCGCGGGGGCTTACTTCGGCCGGGGCTGGCTTGACCGATGCCAACCCACAAACCTTGCTCGAGTCCGTTTGCGGGCTCGATTCGGGGCCGCCAAGAGAGAGATTGGCGGCCGTACGACACTCCGCATGTCTGTACGAGGGGGTGTGCATGCGGTTTCCTTAGGGGGTGATTTTGGGCGCGATATTTGGGCGGCGGGTGGGCCGATAAGGCGGTGGGAGATGGGGGATTCACTTTCCGCGTGCGCGAGTGGGTGGGGGGCAACCTAATCTTTGGATGTGATGTCTGCCCCTGCGCTATCTGGATTGTCTGATCTTGATATTCGGATCGTGGAGCCGCTCTGCGCGGTGTTTCGGCGGACGCTGAAGAAGGTGGGGCTGAAGTACACGCCCGAGCGGGCCCGGATTCTGGATGCGGTGATCTCGATGGGGGATTTGTTTCAGGCCGATCAGTTGATGGACAAGTTGCGGGCCGAGGCGTCGACTGGACATACGCATTCGGGCGCGGCGGCGCGGGTGTCGAAGGCGACGGTGTACCGGACGATCAAGCTGCTGGCGGATGCGGGGATCATTCAGCAGGTGCTGCTGGATTCGGATCAGGCGCATTATCAACTGGCGTATGGGCGGAGTCCGGCGGGGCTGATTGTCAATGGCGACACGGGTGTGGCGAAACATGTGGATGTACCGGAACTGGATGCGATTGCCAAGCGGTTGTGCGAGCGGGAAGGGCTGGTGCTGCGGGGGTGGCGGCTGGTGATTCACGGCGGGGTTGGCTGAGGGTGGCGAGGGGGCGGAGACCAGTGACCGTTGCCCGGGTCATTGTCGTCGGTTTGCTTGAACGTCGACTCACCCTGTTCACTCATTGACTTGCCTGGTTGTTCACTATGAATGACGACACTGCAAACTCAGCGAGGATCGAGCTGGGTGGGGGCGAGCGGCGCGCCAGGGTTGAGCGGTGGGCGGGTGCGGGGGCGCGTTTGTTGGCTGGCGCGCTGGGCGTGGCGGGATTGGGAGCGTTGGTGGTGGCGGGGCGGATTGCGGTGAACGGCGAGGATGAGCGATTGCGGTGCGGGGTGGTGGCGACGAAGGCCTTGTTTGAGGCGGGTTCAGCGCTGGCCGATGCGCTGGAAGCGGTTTTGGTTCCGGCCATGGAGGAGACGCGGGGGATTGCCGCCGATGTGCGGGTGGCAGCGGCCCTTGAGGCAGGCGACGTGACTGGTGCGGAGCGTATCTGCAACGAAATGGTGTCGGGGACGCGGCACGTTGATGCGATCGCGTTGTTTGATTCGCAGGCGCGGATCGTGGGTGTGAACACGGTGTATGGTGACGGGAGCGTGGTGGCGGCGGAGCGGGTGGCGCGGGTCATGCAGCCAAGGGACCGTGTTCGCAAGCCGATTGCGGATTGCCTGAGTGATCTGACGAGTGCCGAGACGCTGAAGTTTCAGTCTGACTGTGTGATTGCGTCGGCGTTGTTTGATGCGCCGGGGATGTCGGTTGCGTACTCGAGGGCCGTGAAGAGGGCGGGGAAGGAAGCGGGCGGGGACGATGGGCGGGTGGGCGTGGTGAGTGTGGTGCTGCTCTTGAACCGGCTGACGGCGCCGCTGAAGAGCGTGCGAATCGCGTCAGGAGGAGGGCGGGCGTTTCTGGTCAACGACGAGGGCGGGGTGCTAGAGGGGCTAGACGGTGCAGGGCACGCGCAGCTGCAACTGTCGCGTGAGGAACTGGTGTCGATCGTGGCGCCGATCGTGGCCTCGGGCGGTGTGCACTCAGTTGTGGAGCGCGACTTGACGTTTGTGGGAGTGTCGCGATTGAGCCGGTTGAAGACGGTGGAGCACGGGGGCGTGCAGGTGATGGTTTCGCTGCCGCGGGATTGGGTGAAGGGGGAGGCGCAGCTGGCGCGGTTGTGGGATGCATCGGGTCCGGCGGCGGCCGGGGTGGTGCTGCTGGCGTTTGCGGCCATGGTGCTGCTGGTGCAGTCGCTGGTGGGGCAGAAGCGGGCGGCGGTTGTGGCTGGGGAGCGGGTGCGATCGATCTTCGCGGCGGTTGCCGAGGGCGTGGTGCTGCAGAACACACAAGCGATGATTGTCGAGTGCAACGCGGCGGCGGAACGGATTCTGGGATTGACGGTGGATCAGATGCGGGGCCGGGTGTCGGTTGATCCGCGGTGGCGGGCGATTCGCGAGGACGGATCGGAATATCCGGGGCAGGACCATCCGTCGATGAGGACGCTGCGGACGGGGGAGGCGATTCGAGCGGAGTTGATGGGGGTGCATACGCCCGAGGGGCAGCGGCGGTGGATCTCGGTGAGCACGGAGCCCATCAGAGATGAAGACGGCCGGATGACGGCGATCGTGGTGAGCTTTGTGGATGTGACGGTGCAGCGTGAGCATGCCGAGCGGCTGAAGCAGACGTCGGAGGAACTGGATGCGTTCTTTGAGTCGAGCCTGGAGCTGCTGTGCATTGCGAATCAGGACGGGCGGTTTTCGAGGCTCAACCCTGAGTGGGAACGGGTGCTGGGGTTCAAGATTGAAGAGTTGATGGACGGAGAGTTCATGCGGTTTGTGCACCCCGACGATGTGGAGGCGACGCTGGGGGCGATGAAGGCGCTCGACGCACAGCAAAGTCTGGGGCGGTTTGAGAACCGATACCGGTGTAAGGACGGAACGTACCGCACGCTTGAATGGCGGGCCTCGCCGTACGGGAAGCAGATCTTCGCGGCGGCGCGGGATGTGACGGAGGCGCGGTTGGCGAGTGAGGAGTTGGCGCGGGCCAAAGACCTGCTGGAAGAGGCGGAGTCGATGGCGCGGCTGGGGCACTGGTCGTTTGATCTGACGACGGGCGTGGTGCGGTGGTCGAAGCAGGTGTACCGGTTGTTTGGTAGGCCCGAGGCGGAGGGGCCGCCGGACTATGCGGGAGTGAAGGAGGATTATGAGGCCGAGTCGTGGCTGGTGCTGGATGCGGCGGTGAAGCGGGCAGCGGCGGAGGGGACGCCCTATTCGCTGGTGCTGGAGACGAGCCGGCGTGAGGGGGCGGTGGGGTACGTGCGGGCGGAGGGGCGGGCTCGATCCGACGTTCGGGGTCGGGTGATCGGGTTGTTTGGAACGGTGATGGATGTGACGGTGGCGGTTGAGCAGCAGGAAGCGCTGGAGCGGGCGCGGGCGGACGCACAGGCGGCAAGCGCCTCGAAGAGTGAGTTCCTGGCGAATATGAGCCACGAGATTCGCACGCCCATGACGGCGATTCTGGGGTTTGCGGAGATGCTGGCGCGGCTGGAGCAGAATGGCGAAGATGTGCATGGCCGGCAGCGCGAGTGTATCGAGACGATTCGGCGCAATGGCGAGCACCTGCTGGCGATCATCAACGATGTGCTGGATATCTCGAAGATTGAGTCGGGGAAGATGACGGTCGAGACGACGGAGACGAAGCCGGTGGAGATCGTGCGGGAGGTGGTGGCATTGATGGGCGAGCAGGCGCGGACCAAGGGGCTGTTGCTGGAGGCGATGCTGACGACGGCGGTGCCGGCGCGGGTGCGGTCAGACCCGGTGCGGGTGCGGCAGATATTGATGAACCTGGTGGGCAATGCGGTGAAGTTCACGGCGGGGGGGTCGGGGGTGTCGGGGGTGTCGGGGGGGTCGGTGACGCTGGCGGTGTCGTTTGCGGCCGCCGAAGGCGTGCTGACGTTTGATGTGGTGGACACGGGGATCGGGCTATCAAGCCAGCAGTGCGGGGTGCTGTTTGGGGCGTTTGTGCAGGGCGATGCGAGCACGACGCGGAAGTTTGGCGGGACGGGGCTGGGCCTGCAGATCAGTCGGCGGTTGGCGAAGATGTTGGGGGGTGATGTGTCGGTGGCGAGTGAGCTTGGGATGGGCAGCACGTTTACGGCGACGGTGCGGGTGGGCGAGGTGGCGGAGAGCGAGATGGTGGCGGCCGGTCGCGTGAGTGAGGCGGTGCGTGAGGCTGGGGGTGAGCGGGCCCCGGGCGGCCCGGGCGCTGTGCGGTCGCAAGACCTGGCGGGTCTGCGGATTCTGCTGGCGGAGGATGGGCCGGACAATCAGCGGTTGCTGCTCTTTCACCTGCGGCATGCGGGGGCGGTGGTGACGCTGGCGGAGAACGGGAAGCTGGCGCTTGAGTTGCTCGAGCGCGAGGGCGCGAGCGGGTTGGGGGTTGCGGCGGGATTTGATTTGTTGCTGACAGACATACAGATGCCGGAGATGGATGGCTATGCGCTGACGCGGGAGCTTCGAGCGCGGGGGAGCACGATGGCGATTGTGGCGCTCACAGCGCACGCCATGCGGAGCGATGTCGAGCGCTGTCTGGCGGCGGGGTGCGATGCGTATGCGTCGAAGCCGATCAGTCCGCGAGAACTGGTGGCGGTGTGCCGGCGGGCGATTGAGAAGCGGGCGAAGGTCGAGGATCCGCAGTCGTGAGGACGGAAGCGGGTTTGGCTACGCTTTGGGTTATGGATGTGGCAGTGATCATTCCGGCGGCGGGCGGCTCAACGCGATATATGGCGGCGGCGCGGGCCGAGCAGGGGCTGGACGTGGCGCGGTCGAAGCTGGATGAGGATTTGGGCGGTCGGCCGTTGCTGCACCGGACGGTGGAGGTGTTCACGAAGGTGCGCGCGGTGCGAACGATCATTGTGGCGGGGCCGCATGATGAAGAGGCGATGGAGGAGTTCAAGAGGCGGCACGGGGACAAGCTGGGTATTCTGGGCGCGACGTTGTGTGCAGGCGGCAGGACGCACCGGTATGAGACGGTCCAGAACGCGCTGAAGCTTGTGCCGGTGGATACGACGCACATTCTGGTGCATGACGGGGCCCGACCGTGCATTACGCCGGAGTTTGTGGAGGGGCTGCTGGCGATTGCGGCGCGGCATGCGGCGGTGGTGCCGGCGGTGGCGGTGGCGGACACGCTGAAGCGGGCGAGCAAGGCGGCGGTCGAGGAGACGAGGGAGGATCCGCTGGCGGCGATTCTGGGTACGGCGGCGGTGCAGGGGCCGGCGCTATGGACAGTGGCTGAGACGGTGGATCGCAGCGGGCTGTATGCGGTGCAGACGCCGCAGATTTTTGAGGCGGGTCTGCTGAGGCGGGCGTATGAGCAAAAAGACCTCACGAGCACGGATGATGCGCAGTTGGTGGAGCGGCTGGGAGAACGGGTGGTGCTGGCGCCGGGGGATGCACGGAACCTGAAGGTCACGCTGCCGATGGACCTGCTGGTGGCGCGAGCTATTTTGAATGTGCGGGGGCCAGAGACGAAGGCGGCGCACCTGCGGTTTTGAGTGCGCGGCGATTGATCGGCGACCGAGGCCGGCTTAGCGCTTGGGCGCGGGCTCAACTTCGCATTCGAGGAGGAGGTTCCCGTCTTTGACAGAGATGGCGCGAAGGTGGAGCACTTGGCTGCCGGCGAGCTGGAGGGTGGGACGCAGAGCCAGCGGGGCGCGGCCAGCGAGGGCGTTCGACATTGCAGCGGCACCGGGCTCGGCGGCGGCGGTGGCGGAGGGCGGGAGGGCGGAGGGGAGAAGGAGGCTGGCAGGGAGAGTGAGGCGGCCGATGGAGACGGACTTGGCGGTGATCCAGAGCTGGCCGGATTCATCTATGCGCGGGGTGAGCAGGGCGGCGACGAAGCGTTCGCCGCTGGTGGTTTGCAGGCGGGCCCCGAGGAGGAGTTGGTCGTTCTCAAAGCGGAGGGTGAGGTCGCTGATTTCGGCGGGCCAGCGGCGGACATGGCCGGCGGCGACGGCCCATTGGGGCATCTTTGTGTTGAGCCAGGCCTGGGCATCATCGGCCGTGACAAGGGCGGTGAAGCGGCGCGGGGTGTTCGCGGGCCCGGGCGTGGCGGGAGCTGTGGCAGGATCGCCGCCGTACATGAGCGTGACGGCACCGTTCTCTAAGCGCGTGGCCCGATCGCGCAGGGCGGGGCTGGCTTGATCAACGGGGGACCACCAGGCGGGCCGGAGCCCGGCCGACCACCAAAGCACGATGAGCAGAATGCCAGCGAGGGCTGAGAGGGTGACCAGCACGGCGACGAACCGTCGCCAACGGCGGCGGAGCGCGATGACGCGACGGATGGGCTCGAGCGGAACGATTACTCGGCCCAGACGCGGGTGAGGAGTTCGGTCAAGGAGACGGCGGAGGGATTGTCTTTGCCGGTGCGGGACTGGAGGTTTTTGAGACCCTTTGCGACCCAATCTTTCTCGCTGTATTGGCGGCCGAGGAACGCCAGGAGGAGGCCGCCGTCGCCGCCCATGAGCGAGAGAGGATCGCTGAAGCCGGTTTCGAGAAGGGTCGAGAGTTCGTCGGCGCGGGCGGGGGTGGGGAGGAGCTCGGGGCCGAACTTGACGCTCACGAGTTCGGGGTTGTCGGCAAAAAGATCGCGCAGGTTGGCGGCGGCGGAGACGAAGAGACCGGCGCCGAGCTGGGCGTTGACACGGCCGAGGCGGGCCATGGGATCATCGGGCCGCATGACAAGGGCCAAAGCGAAGTAGGATTCGCTCTCGAAGAACTTGCCTTCGCTGAGTTTGGCTTGGCCTTGCTGCATGCGGAGGGTGTAGGCATCGGCAGCGTTGGTGCCGGGGCCGGCTTTGGCGATGAGTTCGTCGAGCTTAACGCCCGACTTGCGGAGTGCGGCGATGAGCGGATCGGCCGCGGCGAGATCTTTAGGATCGGTGGTGGTGGTGGGCGGTTCCTGGGTGATGGAACTTCCGCCGGGAGCCGTGTCGCCGCCGGGCGAGAGCATCGCGTCACGGCGGAGTTTGGACTTGAGGAGATCGAGCTGGCTGATCCACCCTGGCGCGGCGGGATCGGGGAGGAGGGGCTTCTCACTGGGGTCGGCGTTTGGGTTGTTTGGGTCGATCGGTTTGAGAGGATCAACGGGGGGAGCGACGGGCCTGGGCGGAGAGACGACGAAGCGCTGGTCGATCGTTTGAGTGAGAGAGGTGATGACCTGGTCGTAGCTGGTGCCGGAGGGGGTGAGTCGAGTGTCGATCTGCACGGCGCCGACGTTGGTTGCGGGGATGGCGTTGTCGGCGAGAGTTTGGTTCACGAGCCGGCCGTTGATGTACTTTTTCCCCAGGACGGTCGAGAGATCGCCGATGCCGCCGGCGAGGCGCTCGATGCCGACGAGACTGTTGGCGCCGGTGCCAGGGTCGCTGATGGGTGTGACGGCAATGCCGCGGAGTGGCGAGGCGGTGACGGCGTAGACATTTGCATCGCCGGGGACGCCTTGGTAGCCGAGGAGCGTGGGAAGGCGGGAAGACTGGCTTTCGTATTGCGAGATGGACCGGAGGGCGTTGAAGGATGCGGGCGGCGGCGCGGCGGTGGAGCCGGAGGAAATTTCACCGCCACGGACAATGGAAGAGGAGGCGGCAAGTTGGCGGAGGACGGCGGCATCGCCGGAGCCTGCGCTGCCGGCGCGGCTGCCTGTGGTGAGCGAGAACTGGTAGTTGAGCGCATCGGTGGTGCGGATGCCGACAGAAGGAGCGATACCAGACGCGGCATCGCGGCGGAATGAGTACGAGTTATTGTCGCTGATGGAACCGCCAAACTGATCGGTGGCCTTGTAGCCAAGCGAGCCGCGGAAGGCGCGGCCGGCGCTGGCCTGGCCGGTGATGATGGCGTTGTTTTGGCGGATGGAAGCGTCGAGGTCGCGGACCTGGGTGTTAATGCGGCCACCGCCCGAGGTGGAGAGGCTGGCATCCAGGATGCGCCCGCCGCCGAGGTCGGCGCCGGGGCGCTTGGGGGTGAGCGGGTTGACGGGGTCAACGCGGTTTTGAGCGAAGGCGGGTGTGCCGGCGAGGAGGATGAGGACGAGCGTGGTGGAGGCGGTGCGCACAGTGGAACTCCGGCGGGGGGACACGAACGAGAGCCGCAAGATGCTACGAGTCGAGAAGCGGTTGAGTTGGCGGCCGGCGGCTTGCCAGTTGCATTAATCGGCGTTTGTTTGGCGACGCCAGAGCGAGAAATGGGGAAATCGTTGCACGGATTGGCAAAGCGGCGGGGCAGAATCGTCGCGGGGGAGGGGAGGATTGTGAAGTCAGGGGGAACTGTTTAGACGGTCAGGCGCCGTAAGTGGTCGTGCTGGGGGCAGTTGGATGGCGAAGCGCGCAGCGCGAACTTTTGATGGTCTCGGACGTATTGATGCTCATCAATATATCCATGCCCGTTGAAGGAGTCTCCGATGCTGGTGATTCGCAAATCTGACGAGCGGGGCAAGGGCGAATATGGATGGCTGGACGCCAAGTACACCTTTTCGTTTGCGCGGTATGTCGATCGGAGGCGCATGGGCTTTCGGTCGCTCCGCGTGATGAATGAAGATCGGGTGGCTCCCGGGCGCGGCTTCGGGCAGCATCCGCACGACAACATGGAGATCATCACGGTGGTTCTTGAGGGTCGTCTGGCTCACAAAGACACGCTGGGCAACCAGCGCGAGCTGGTGCCGGGGATGGCGCAGGTGATGTCGGCTGGTGAAGGGCTTGAGCACAGCGAGTTCAACCCGTCCACGACTGAGGGCACGCACTTGTATCAGATCTGGATTGAGCCTGATCGTGCGGGGAGCAAGGCCGGCTATGTGGACCTGCCGATTCCCCCGGCGACGGCGGCGCGGCCGGCGCGGGTGATCGCGTCGGCGGACGGGCGCGATGGGTCGGCGAAGATCAACGCCGATGCGACGGTGACGATGGTGACGCTGGGTGCGAGCGGCACGCATGACGTGGCGATCAGTGCGGGGCGGCACGCTTGGGTGCAGGTGCTGCGCGGCGGCGCGAGCTTGAACGGTCAACGGATTATCGAGGGTGATGGCGCGGCGGTGAGCAACGAGCGGCGGATCCTCATCGAGAGCGGTGAGGGTGGCGAGCTGCTGGTGTTTGATCTGGCGTGAGCGAAGCGGGCGTGGTGGGGCTGGAGAGCCCATTGCGCCCCGTCACCGTGAACGATGCGGGTTCTGGATTGATTTGGGCTTGGCCGGGCCAGCGATTGCGCCGGGGCAAAATCGGGCGGCCACCTACGCTCAAGGCATGAAACGCATTGTGGTTGGAGTATCTGGCGCCTCGGGCGCGGTCTATGCAACGCGGCTGGTTGAGCAGTTGTTGACGCACGGGCATGAGGTCCACCTGGTTGTGACTGAGTATGGCCGACGGCTCTTGAGCGACGAACTGTCGATCAAAGAGTTGTCGCTCGCTTCGCTGGTGCCGAGCATGGCGGCGCAAGCGGGTGAGATTGAGAACAAGCGGCTGTTCATTCATCCGCACAAAGATGTGGGCGCGGTGATCGCCTCGGGCAGTTTTCTGCATGATGGCATGGTGGTGATTCCCTGCTCATCAACGGCGCTGGGCTACATCGCGTCGGGCAGCGGCAGCAACCTGCTCGGGCGCGCGGCGATGGTGACGCTCAAGGAGCGGCGCACGCTGGTGGTGGTGCATCGCGAGAGCCCGCTGTCACTCATCGATATCCGCAACATGGAAACGGTGACACTGGCGGGCGGGATCATCGCACCGGCCAACCCCGGGTTTTATCTCGGGCCGCAGTCGGTGGGGGATTTGGTGGACTTTGTGGTGGGAAAGTGTCTTGATCTGCTCAAGGTGGAGCATGATTTGAAGACGCGGTGGGAGGCGGGGAAATAGTGGTAGCGGCGTTGGACGTGGCAGCCGCCTGTCCGGTCTGTTGGGACGGTGTTTAGTATCCTGGCGAAGGTCACGGACACAGGCACTTGCGACGATAACCAGTGGGACCCTTGGCAAGTGCCTGAATGTGTGTCATACTTTCGTTTGGTGTACAATCGACCCTTGCTCCAGCGCTCTGGAGCGTTGCCGGCTTTCCGACAAAACCCATCAGCGAGGCTTACCGATGACAGGCCAAAGCTCAGCCAGCAGCCAATCAGCTGAAGAATACGGGGAGTGGGATGCGTTCGTAGCGAAGCGAGCGCGCGGGGAGCTGCGCGCGGCGACGCCGTGGGTTGCAGTCTCTGGTCGGGAGATCGTTGGACAGTTCGCATCGCACGATGAGGCGGCCGACGAGCTGGTGCGGTTGGGCAACGGCAATCCTGATGGATCGGTGTTTCATATCGATGACCAGCCGGTCAATCTGCAGGTGTGCCGGTTCGCTCGTGGTTGATGGAGAACGCGCAGACCCACCGGATGCCGCAACGACTGCACCTTCATCGTGACTATTCGCAGCGAGGCGGGTTTGTTTCGCGGGTGTATCTGAGCGCGACGATCCGCCACAGCCGCTATGAAAACGTCTACTACCCGCTTGAACTGAACGCTGTGATTGACAGCGGCGCTGAGTCGTCGATCATTCCGCGCAAGGTTGTGCGTTGGTTTGAGGAAAAGAACTTTCGGCTCATCAGGGGCAGGGTTGGCGACTTTCGCCTTGCCGACGGTTCGCCGAGGAGCAATGTCCCGGGCTATGAGGTCGAGTTCATTTTGAGTTCGCCGCGTGAAACCGACGGCCAGCGCGGCCGTGTGCGTTTTGACACGGCGACGGTTGAACGAGGCGAGGCACCACCGTGCTGCTTCGCGTTTGACATGTACGAAGGTTCGGAGCAGATTATCCTGGGGATGGATCTGCTGCGATTCTGGCGGATCGTGCTGGATGGCGAGGGGAATGATTTTTCAGTCGTGATTCCGGAGAAACGGAATCGGATGCTGAAGCCTTAGAGGGCCTCCGGGACTCTCGCGGGTGGGCTGAATGGCAAGTCAATCACCTTGGACTTGCCCTTTGATGGTTGGAAGGCAAGCTGGCTTGCCATTGGCTAAACGGGTGTTATCCACCGCCGCGCTTTTCCCACTTCTTGGCCTCGGCCTTGACGACTTCGACCTTGGGGCCCATGAGGGAAACGGCATTCTCGCCGAGTAGACCGGCGAGGGAACCCATGAAGTCGGGCGTGAGGGCGAGGCGGGCGCGGCCGGCGTCGAGGAGGGCGGTGCCGGATTCGGTTTTGACGATGACTTCGACCATGATGGGGTTGCCGAGCGCGGGTGTGGCGGCACCGGCGAGGTCAGCGCCGGGGGCGGCGGGTGGCGGGGCTGAGCGAACGGCGGCGCGGACGAGATCGGCGGCTTGCTGCATGATGGTCGCGGCGGAGCCGTTGAGTTTGCGCTCGTCGATCGTGAGGCGCAGGCCGCGAGCGAGGAGGGTGCGGGCCTGGTCGAGCGGAATGACGCGATCGATAATGATCTGCGGATCGCCACGGGCGTGATCGATCTTGCCGACAACAAACACGATGCGGTCG
>Ga0163144_10011188_pt1 | contig 19014 bp, 21 predicted proteins | sample OliLak19BULKMAT1_FD_123175 | JGI IMG/M metagenome (GOLD analysis project Ga0163144, IMG submission 123175) | Freshwater microbial mat bacterial communities from Lake Vanda, McMurdo Dry Valleys, Antarctica - Oligotrophic Lake LV.19.BULKMAT1 | ecosystem: Environmental > Aquatic > Freshwater >... | reverse complement strand
GCTGGTACGTGACGTATGCGCCCGCCGATGACCCGCAAATTGTGATAGCCATTGTTACCACCAATAGCCGTGAAGGTTCAGAAGTCTCTGCGCCAATGGCTCGGCGGATTTTGGACTATTATTTTGGTGTGCCAGAAGCTCCCTTCCCATCTTGGTGGGAAAGCGAGTATATTCCTGTGGCAGAACCCGCAGGCTTAAACGGTTAGGAGCGCATCATGAAACTGTCGCCCTTACAAGCCCTGCGCCTTGCGATGCAAATGCGTTGGAAAGCGTGGAATGAGCTAGAACGGCTGGCACTAACGCCTCTAGCGTGGGCGATGTGGCGCACCAACGGCGTAACGATTGCGAAGGGGTGGGCGTGCTACGGCTTGCCCATCCTGCAAAAGCACACCCAAAGCACGCTGATGATTGGTGAAAACGCAAACTTTCGCTCCACGGTAAGAAGCAATCCGCTAGGGGCAAATCATCCGTGTGTGCTTAGTACGCGCACGCCCCACGCCACGCTGATTATTGGGGATGGCTTTGGCATGACGGGCGGAAGCATTGTGTGTGAGGAGCGCGTAACCATTGGGCATCATGTGACGATGGGCGCAAACAGCATCATCACCGACACCGATTTTCATCCCCTAGACCCCGACCAACGGCGCGATAGCCCACAAGAGGGCGCAACCAAGCCTGTTGTGATAGAAGATGATGTTTTTATTGGCATGAACGCCCTCATCTTAAAGGGCGTAAGGCTAGGCAAGGGCTGTGTGGTGGGCGCAGGGAGCGTGGTTACCCGTGATGTGCCACCGTATCAGGTCGTTGGGGGCAACCCCGCCCGTATCATCAAAGCCTTATCAGAACGCGCTGTATCAGAAAGGTAATGCCCATGCAAGCTGTTAAGCCCGCCGTGATGAGTGACGCATTTCAGCAAAAAATCGTGCGCTTATTGCGCCATCGTGGAGTGTGGGGCGTGATTGCGCTCTTGATAGTGGTGCGCGTGGTGGCGTTGGTCATCCTTGCGCCCACCCTGGACTTTAACCGCGAAGGCAACGCCATCCACGGCAGTGAGGCTTATGATGCTTACGCGCAAAATTTGCTGGCAAGTGGGGTATATGGGCGCACACTTGGCGAGCCAGATGCTCAAATTCCGCCCCTCTATAGCTACGCGCTGGCGTTGGTGTATGGGCTGTTTGGGCGAAACTTTATTGTGGTGGGCGCGTTTCACATCTTACTCGATGTGCTATCCGCGATCTTGCTCATTGACATTGCACGCCGTTTGTTTAGAGAACAGGGTGGGCTGTGGATTGGGCTATTGGCGGGCGTATTTTTTGCGTGCTATCCGTACTTGGTGTTCCAAAATTTAACGGTGGTGGATACACCCTTTTGGATAACGCTCTTACACCTGTTCGTTTGGCTGATGATACGCCTACGCGAAGAAGCGCGTTTTAGCCGTCAGGCTTGGGTGTGGAGTATTTTGGGTGGGCTAGTGCTAGGGATTGCTACCCTCACGCGCCCTATTACGCCCCCGTTAGCGTTGTTTGTGGCGTTGTGGTTTTTGTTTCGGCTGTCGTTTTGGCAAAGCGTGTTCCGCTTGTTGCCTGTCGCTCTTATCAGCATGCTTTGTGTGGGCGTGTGGATTGCCCGCAATTGGATGGTGTTTGGGGCGTTTATCCCCATGACCACTACCAGCGGCTCAAATTTTTGGCAGGGCAACAGTGAGTGGGTGATTCCTGTATTCACCGCAGGCTATGATGTGCAATGGACAGCCCCCGAAGAACGCCCCTCGATTAACGATAAAGAGGCGAATAGTGTGTTTATGGGGCTTGCCACGCAGTTCTTAAGCGAAAATACGAACCTCATCCCAGAATTGCTGTGGGTAAAATTTACTGTGTTGTGGAATCCCAACATTACGCCCTACTATAACCCGCGCGAAAACGAACAATGGGAACTAGACGAAAACGGGCAGTTACGCATCATTCAAGCCGAAAGTAGCATTACGGGCGTTACAAACGCGAATGTCTCCTATAACGATTCGCCCCTAGACACGATAGGTCGTCCGTTGCACCTCGTCTATTTTGGCACGCTGTTATTGCTGGCAACGGTGGGCTTGTTTTGGTCGTTTAGGCATTGGCGCGAGGCTTCGTTGCTGTGGTTTGTGCAATTCAGCATGACGTTTATGTACATGACGTTTCATCCGTCTACGCGCTATCGCTCGCCGAGTGACCCGTTGCTGTTTATCCTAAGCGCAATGGTCATCGTGTGGGCGTGGCAACGCTGGCAAGCCAATCGGCGAAGGATACTATAGCCCATGCGCGTACTGATGTTATCTAAGGCGTGTATTGTGGGCATTTATCAGCGCAAGCTAGAACACATTGCCCAGGAAGGGGTGACGTTGCGCGTGCTAGTGCCACCCAGCTGGCGCGATGAGCGCGGTGTGCAAGCCCTAGAGCGCGTTTATACAGCGGGCTATGACCTCATCGAAACACCGATTTGGCTAAATGGCAATTTCCATTTGCACTGTTACCCACACTTAGGGCGTGAGATACGCCAGTTTAAGCCCGACATCGTGCATATTGATGAAGAACCCTATAACCTTGCAACGTGGCAATCCCTGTTTTTTGCCCAACGAGTAAAAGCAAAAACGCTGTTCTTTAGCTGGCAAAATATCTTACGGCGTTATCCGCCCCCGTTTTCGTGGGGTGAGGAATGGGTGATACGCCACAGTGATTATGCCCTGATGGGAACGGACAGCGCAGGCGAGGTGTGGCGTGACAAAGGCTACACGGGCAAGATGAAAACCATTCCCCAGTTTGGCACAGACACAGACCTCTTTAAGCCATTGGATGCCCCCACACAAGACCACCCCTTCACGATAGGCTATATTGGGCGCATGGTAGAAGAAAAGGGCGTGTTGCTTTTGCTACAAGCCGTTAGCCGTTTACAGGGTGAGTGGCACTTACGGCTGGTGGGGGGGGGCGATATGTTGCCACAGCTTTATGCCGAAGTAGAACGCCTGAACATCGCCGAGCGTGTAAGCTTTATCGGGCAAATGCCCAGCACACAAGTGATTCATGAGTATCACAAGCTGGATGTGTTGGTCTTGCCTTCGCTCACCCGTTCCAATTGGAAAGAGCAGTTTGGGCGCGTTTTAGTAGAAGCGATGGCGTGTGAATTGCCCGTGATAGGCAGTGATAGCGGGGCAATTCCGTCTGTAGTGGGGGAGGGTGGCGTGATTGTGCCAGAGGGGGACTTGGACGCGCTCTATGACGCACTGGCGCATTGGCAAGCCCACCCCCAAGCCCGCGCCGAAGTAGGCAAGCGTGGGCGCGTGCGCGTGCTTTCGCACTTTACCCATGCCCAAATTGCCCGTGATACGGTGGCGGTATATCGCCAGATGATTGAGGGTATCAGAGATACCTCATCGCGCTCTCTAAAAATTGGAGAAGGAACATAAAAAAAGAACCCACTCTCCTGCACGCTTCGCTAGGAGAGGGGGCAAAAAGGGTGAGGCTGCGCCCCTACTACCAATTGCTAAAGTTATATTTGTTGGCGGTTTGCTCTAAAATTTGCGATGCCATTTGGTAAACGGGCAGGGTGGCTTCGGTTTGTTCGCCATGCCTTTTGTCTAGCAAGGGGCGCATAGACATGATAATCTCTTGCGATTTTTCGCCCTTCATCATCACGCCATCCACTAAGGCAAACGCACCCATCATGAGGGGCATATAGAGCAAGTCAAACGTAAGTTTTTTGGTGTTGATGGCTTCTAGCACTTGGTCAATATACAGGTTGCGTTCTTCTAGTGTACCCACTTCCATACTGAGGATGGCTTCTACACGCTCAAAGCTATGCAACATGGCATCACGCAGGAGAGCATCATAAGCAAAGTGTGCCACCGTTTTAATCGGAAACTGCAGGGTGCGCTCATCACGGTTAAACAGGCGTATCATCTCGGCAGCCCAACGTGGCAAAGAGATGCGCTTGTTGTTGCGAATGAGTTTGCCATCGGCATCAAAGTATTGCTTTAGGCTATACGCTTCGCCCACCAAGTACAGCATGTCTTTTTCACGCGGATTGGCATATTCCAAAATGAGCGTCAGCAGGCGTGTAATCACGTCAATTTCTTCGGGCAATAGGCGATAGCCCACATTAGCAAAACGCGCTTCGGTGTACTCTTTAACAACGGGGAAGATGTTGGGGCGCGTAAAATTAGGAATGACCTGTTTTGCCAGTACACCAGAGAAACGATGAAGCAAGAAGGTTTCGTCCCAGTAGTCGCCCGTTGTCCAAAGGTTTGTCCATGAGGGCTGTAAATCGGCAAAAGAACCCACCTTGCCACTCATAATCGTAAGGGTGGCGGTGATGCTATTTCCGCTTGAAGTGGCTTGCCACGCCGATTTTTTAAGCGTGTTGATGAGTTCACGGTTCTTTTCTGGCAACAGTTCTTCTACGACAGCACCGCCCCCTGTGATTAAGCGGATACGATTGGGCTTTTCTTTGCTGGTGGGCGTTACTTTAATCTCAATGCCTACTTTGTAATCTGCGCTTACGGCAGTATCGGGCAGGGTAGACAAGGGCAACGTTACCAAGCCCACAGCAGCGTTTTCTAGTGTCACAATTAGGCGTTCTGCTTTGGTGATAAAACGACCCTTTTGCTTTTTTGCATCCACTTGGGGCAAAGTAAGGGTGGCGGTAATTTCAACGGTGGCATCGCTGGCGTTTTGTAGCAAAAGAAGCATTTCTAGGGGTTTGCCTGCCATCACCACACGCGGACGGAGTGCCGTAGCCACCTGTAGCACGCCGATATTGGCACGCACGTTATTAGTGATATAGCCCAGAATATCGGGGTAGTTGTCTAATGAGGCATAAACATTTTCACTCATAAGGTTTGCCTTTTTAACTTCTTAAATAGCTTGCGCCGTTTACGTCAATAATGGTTCCTGTGGTAAATTCTGCGCCGTCCGAAGCCAAGAACAGCACCGCATACGCCACTTCATCCACTGTTGCCACGCGCTTAAGCGGGCTTTGGTTGCGGATTTCGTCACCGCCTACACCGCGCAAATGTTCTTCTGCCATTTCGGTTTCTACCCAACCGGGCGCAACCGTACCGACAAAGATTTTGTGGGGGGCAAGGGCTTTGGCAAGTGATTGCCCCATGGCGTTCATGCCTGCTTTGCTTGCGCCATACGCAGGGCTATCGGGTTCACCCCTAAACGCACCGCGTGATGACACATTCACAATGCGCCCACCACCGCGCCTCATCATGTACTGTGAAGCACAATAGGCTAAATTAGCTGCACCTGTAAGGTTGGTGGCGATGATGCGCGTCCAAATGTCTTGCCATTCGGTATAGGTGACTTTGTCGGGCGCACATTCTTCATAAATGCCTGCGTTATTGACGACAATATCAATTTTGCCCGCCTTTTGCACCACCACATCCACCATACGGCGTGCTTCTTCGGGTTGGCTTACGTCCCCTTGTAGCAAGAAGTGCGCGTCACCCTCTAGCAATTCTAGCGTTTCGTTTGCCATATCTACGTTTCGCACATAATTCACGGCAACAATTGCGCCAGCGCGGGCAAACTGTACGGCACATGCCCGCCCAATACCGCGTGATGCGCCTGTAATGAGTACCACTTTGTTAGTAAAGTCCATCATGATTACACCTTAAAATTGCCGTTATAGCGTATGACACGGCGCGTATAGTTATAAACAAATTTCTTTAGGCGTTCTTCCATTGTTTCCCATGGGTCACTTTGTAGCAGGTGGCGGATGTTTGCCAGGTCGTCCGTAATAAATTCGATTTGGCGTTCGGGATATTCTCCGTGAACCACTTGCCATGCGTTCTGTAAATACAGGTGCATTTCTTGAAGCGCGGGCGTAAACTCTCGTATGATGTAATTAAAGTAGGTGTCTTGGGTATGGGGGTGAACATCATACCGAAGCAGAAGCGTGTATTGTGGCACAATCCTAATGGGGCGCATGGGCATTTCCCTGATGAAAACCATTGATTTAAGGCTAATGTAGCACAAAACGCCCTAGTTTGCATGGGTGTGTCGGGGTGTGTGTAGGGTCTCTTTGTGGGTTTAGTGAATTGCATCCATCGGCAACCTTTGCTATAGTCTATCATCAGTGAGAAAGTGCTTACGAATAAGGGGACACCATGCGCGACATTCAACGGCGGATTGAGCAATTGCGCCAGCAATTACAAGCCCTCAACGACCCTTCACAATTGCCCGCCCTAGAAAGTGGGGCGCGTGAACTTTTGGGGGATGCAAAGAACACCTCTTTAGAAGGCGCAGCCCAAGCCCTCTTTGCTGATATTGCGCGTTTAGTCGCTAACCCCGCCTCGATTACCATGAACCCCGCTACACGGGGCATTGTGCGCCGTGCGCGGATTCGCATTGAAATGGCGGGCGATACCGATGATATTGATGAAGCCATCGACATTTTAACGCAAGCCTTAAACGAAAACCCGAACGACGGTGAGGTGATTGCGCTCTTACAACAAGCCGCCCAACACAACGCCACCGCCGCCCATCGCGTTAGTGACCTGTTTAACCAATACGGGGTAAACGCCAAAGTCATTCCGCCTAGCAAGCCCGAACCGCCCACACGCCAAACCAATACCCTGCCACGTGCGATGCCAAAACCCAAATTTGATGACGATGATGCTTCTGCGTATGAAGAACCGCGTGGCACCTATTATGACTTTGACGACATGATGTCATTGTTGACCGAACACTATTACGCAGGCGACTATCAGCAAACCATTGATGTGGCAAACCGCATCCTTAGCAAAGACCCTAGCAATCCTACCGCCCAAGATTATCGCCAAAAAGCCGAAGATAACCTGATACGGGGTATTGTTCCCGACCACCGCATCCCATTTGAGGCGCGTGTAAGCTACAACCGCGCTAACTCGTTGGTGCGGGCGGGCAACTATGACGAAGCCAGCAAGCTGTATCGTGAAGCGCGACAAGCCGCCGAACGCGATGGCGTTTTAAGCTGGAAAGATGTAGAGCAAGCTCTGCTGGATATCCAAGACCTTGCGCTTGCCCGTGAGCTATTGAATGAGGGTGATAGGCTAATGGCGGTGGACAACTGGACAGAAGCCCTGCGTAAGTATGAGGGGGCGTTGCGCGTTGTCCCTAATGACCCCCAAGCTGAAGAACGCGTGGCGGTGGTGCGTAAAGTTCAGCAAGATGCCGACCAAGTGGGCGTAAAGCTGAATATGTTAGGCGGTACACTGGATGACCAAGTAACGCAATTACAGGCGGTACGCGCTACATTGGCACAAGTGCGCCAATTGCTCCCCACCAGCCAACGCCTTGCTAATTTACAACGTGACGCAGATGCCAAGCTAAACGGCGTAAAAACCCAGCTTAATGACCAAGCTCGTGCCGCTCTTAACCGCGTGAAAAGCGCAACCGCACTAGAAGACCGCTTGATGCTAACGAATGAGGCGTTGCGCTTGATGGACTTTGCCATCCAGCTAGACCCCAGTGACAACAGTACATCCGACCTGATGATGGAAGCCCGTGCCGCCAGTGGGGATATGGCACGCGCCCGACAAGTGATAGAACGGGCAGCATCACTGATTGCTCAAAATTTTGATAGTGAGCTATCACAGGCACGCACGATGCTGGCAGGGCTGGCAGACTATGCCCAAGATGAACGCTATCGCATGGTGGTGAATGACCTGTTTTCGCGGTATATGGAACGCGCCGAATTTGCTCTTTTAGAGGGGGACATGATTACCGCACAAAGCTGGCTCGATTCGATGCGTGATGAGCCGTTTAGGATTTTGGGCAGGCGCACCGAGATGTTCCGTTTAGAAACAGGCATCCGCGCTCGGCGCAACCGTAGCCGTGTCATTTTGGGGGGTTTCTTCTTGCTGTTTATTATTGGGCTGGGTATTGTGGCATTGTTCACGCGCCCGCAATGGGAAGCCGCGCTTTTCCCATCGGCTACGCCCACTAGCACCGCCACAGAAACGCCTAGTGTAACGCCCACCGCCAGTGATACGCCTATGCCCAGCGAAACGCCTACCATTACGCCCACGCTTACGCCAAGCCTAACGCCCACAGCCACGCTAACCCCCACGTGGACATGGACACCGTCGCCCTCATGGACACCCTCATGGACACCCACCGCGTCGCTAACGCCAACGCACACCAACACGCCGACAGAGACGTACACGCCGTCACCATCGCCCACAGAAACCGCCACGCCCACCGAAACGCTTACGCCAAGCATTACGCCCACGCCGCCCGAACTGTGCCGTTTGATTGTGCTAGGGGCGCAGGGCATCTTTTTGAGAGAAGAACCCACGCCCGTAAGTAATAGTATTGTGGTGCTTAATGTGGGGCAAACGATGGACGCGCTGGAGCGCACCCAACAACGGGGTATTGCTTCGGGGCCCATTTGGTATCGCGTGCGCGTTAATTTATCAGACCGCCAAGTTGAGGGGTGGGTACGTGCCGACCTTGTACAAGAAATTACCACTTGCCCACCTTTACCTAGCTAAACACACAAGGACAAAAAGAAACGTATGTTTATCACCTTTGAAGGCATTGATGGCTCTGGCAAATCCACACAATCAAAAGCCCTCGCTTCTAAACTAAGGGAGCAGGGCTATCGTATTTTGCTAACCCGTGAGCCGGGCGGAACGGATATTGGCGAGCAAGTGCGAAATATTGTGGTAGAAAACCACGACAACACTGCCATGATACCCCAAACCGAATTGCTCTTGTTTTGTGCGTCACGGGCGCAATTGGTGGGCGAAGTGATTGTGCCATTTTTGCAAGACGGGGGCATTGTCATTTGTGACCGCTACGCCGATTCCACACTGGCATATCAGGGCTACGGGCATGGCTTGCCGCTAGATGCACTACGCCACATTTTGCACTTTGCCACGCAAGGGCTTACCCCCGATGTGACGGTGTACCTAGACCTAGACCCGCGCATTGGGCTAGAACGCCGTCAAAAGGGGCGGCTGATGATGATGGAAGAATGGAACAGGCTGGACGATATGGAACTGGCATTTCATCAGCGCGTGTATGGGGGCTACCAAGCTCTTATTGCCCAAAACCCTAACCGTTGGCTGGTTGTCCCTGCCGACCCCGAAGCCAGCATTGTAGAAAAGCACATTCTAAAAGCACTAAAGCCCGTACTACCTAAAAAGCCTAGCACCAAGAAACCCACCAAAAAGAAAGGGCAGTAGCCCCATCATGATGAACTTTCTTAAACGCATCTTTAGCAATGCGCCCTCTGTTAAGACGCGCCATTATACGGTTTATGTGCAACCCAAGATGTGCCGTGAAGTGTTGGCGGTACGCATTGACACCATGAACGAATTATCACGCACCGATGACGACAACGGCTTTTATGTGCGTAAGATTGCGCGTGGAACGCGTTGCCCGTTTCCTGTAGAAGTAGAAGTGTGGTTTACCAGTGGGCTAAACGTTACCAATAAGACCATCACGGATGGCACAGAAAGCACTCAAGAAGCCTACGAAGCATTTATTGGAGAAGGATAAACCTTATGCTCCCCCCCTCCCAAAACGCTCAAGTGCGTGCCTCGCGCTTATCACGAGTATTCCAAATGAACCCCGTTACCGTAAAAGAACTGCGTGGCAGAATGAGGGGCGTGCGCTCTTTTGCTGTGATTGGCGTTTTTCTGGCGTTGCTTGGGGCGTTTACTGTGCTGTTATATCTGCTATCACTGTCGCAATTGGCAGGCACAAGCGTTGTAGAAGCGGGGCAGTTGGGGCGGGGCGTATTTAGAGGCGTGATGGGGCTAGAACTGGTTCTCGTTATCCTCATTGTGCCGTCATTAACGGCGGGCGCAATTACCAACGAGAAAGAACGCCAAACGTATGACTTGCTTAGTACAACCTTGCTTTCGGGGGGGGCGTTGCTCATGGGCAAGCTGTGGTCGGCGTTGGGCTATACCAGCTTGCTCATTTTGGCAGCCATTCCTTTACAAAGTATCGCGTTCTTATTTGGGGGTGTTAGCCTAACGGATGTAGCCATTGGCGTGGTGGGTTTGTTGGCAACTGCGCTTCTTTTAGCCTCACTAGGAATTGCCATTAGTGCCAGTACCTCACGCACCCTCACCGCCACTGTGCGCGTGTATGGCGCAACACTATTTTTAATTGTGGGCGTACCGTTTTTGGCGTATATCGTGAATGGCGCACTAGGTGAGCCTGTGTTTACCACGCTCTCATCGTATGGGGCGTATGGCAACGCGCTTCAGGGTGTTAGGGCGTTTGATGTGCCTGTGGACTATGAAACGGTTGCCATTACCGCCGATTTAGTGGTGAGTGGTCTCAATCCCCTCTTAGCCGCACTCTATACCCAAGAAGCCCTCACCCTGCACGAACAAGCCTTCTCGTTTGAAGTGCAATTGGTTAGCAGTGGCGAGAACTTTAGGGTGCTGGTGGCGTGGGTGGTGATGGTGATAGGCTATTTGGTCGCGTCTGTGGCAATGGTGACGTGGGCAATTTGGCGTGTGGGGCGCGATAACGGATAGCCTTCTTCTTTCTTCTCTCCCCTATTCACCCAGCATCAGGCGTACTTCCTCTTCTAGCCACGTCAGCCGATGTACTACGGCTTTTAGGGCATCCGCTGGGGGCAAGCCCTCTAGCACAAGAGGCACATCAAACGCTTGGCGGGCTTGCTTTAGGGCGTGGCGTTGTGCTATCTGTTTAGATTGTTCGGGCGTAAGCTGGGTTTCATCGTGTGTCTTTAGCAAGGCTTCGACAAGCACGATTTCTTCGGGGGTGGCGGTATCCTCTAGGTGTGCCGTTACTGCCCCATTACCCAATGACAAACCGCGCCATATTGCCCCCAACGCCCGCTTGCCCTCTGCGTCTAGTGCCATAATGTTGACTGTATCGCGTTTTACCAAGACCTGTTTCATTAGCTCACCTCTCTTACCCAAAATTGTGAACGGACGTTATAGGGCGTTGTACCGCCAGAACGTAGTGACATGGGGTATTGAAGCACTCTCCATTGGAGCTTAAACGTATGTGTGCCAGCGGATAAGCCCGTTACCAAGAGCGTAAACGCAAACGTTCCCGTTTGAATGGTCAGCCCGCTACCGTTTTTAGAGGCAACCATGATAACCCCTTCGTCACCGCCACGCCGTACCCCATTCACCGCCACATCAAAATAGACGGCGTTCTCTTGTGTGTTGGGCGCATAAATTGCGCCAAAGAAGCTCACTAGCACATCACCGCCGTTTGTGTTTAGCGTGAGTGCTAGTTTCACGTTGTCCACGTCTACAAACGTCAGGCTAGAGGTGCTGTAATCAGTGGTTTCGGTTAGCGTATAGTGGGCGGTGGCAGGCGTGTCCACGCGCCCCTTGAGATAGTTCAGGTTATCGCGCACCTGTTCGTTAAGGTCGCTTTCTGTCACCAATTGGTCTACCAACCACGTGATAGGAGTATTCCATGTCATGATGTGTTGCTCCTTTAGTATAAGAGACGGGTTTCTGTGCCGAGTGCGTGATTGCCCAATTGCCAATACCGCCGTGTGTTCGCCTTCTCTAGCGTCCATGTGGCGTGGTGGCGTGTGCCTGTGTGGGTGACGTGGTGTTCTTCACCCACCACCCAATAATCAGCCTGGTGGGCGGGATACGCCGAGAGAACGCGCACCGTATCCAAGAGCGTAACGTTAAGGATGGCGTGCGCATGTTGCCTTGCCGAGAGCGTAACACGCTTGGCAGTCGTTTGGGCGGTATCGTGTCGCCCAAGCGTATAGCGTGCCATTGCATCGGCTTTTTCGGGGGTGTTTAGCGGTGAATGATGCTCCACTCGCTCACGTGCGCCATACATGGCACGCGTGTTCAGGTTATCAATGCTCACAGTTTGGGCATCGTGCGCGGTGAGGGGCGTGCCACGTACGTAAGCATCACGCACATACACGGTTTGGTTTAGCCCATTGCGAATACTAAACACACAGCCACTTAGCGATACTTCGGAAAGCCACACCGTAAAGCCATCCTTTAGCGTGATACCCGTTCCCTGTGCGTGCGTGTTAACAGTAAAGTCTTGGGGGGCTTGAGGCGGTATAACAGTCACTGCCCCTTGTGGACGGTCTTGGTCATCGCGCCACGTTAAACGAATGTGCCTAACAGATTGTGGCGCACACGCTAGGCTAGTATCGGCGTGCCATAAAATGCTATTGGGTGCGCCAATGAGGCGGGGCAAATAGCGCACACTCACACGGCTGAGGGCGTTTTCGTGGGCAACTAAGAGAGCTTCATAGTCATTATCCAGCGTGGCAATCGGCGGCGCGTTGATGGCGTGGTGGCGATTATACAACGTAAACACCCCTTCACGGCTGATAAAGAAACGCCCTGCTTCGGCGTTGACCACTTCGGCTATGGCATCACGGGCGCGGATGCCCTCTCCCCACGTATCGCCTACCACAGAAAAAGCCGTCTTGCCCGTTTGTAGGCTCATGGGGGGCAATAGCAAAAGGCGCGTTAGTGTCCCTAGTTCACCCCGCCCGACTCTGCCCAATTGCCAGCGTTCTGCACGCGGTACAGGGCGCAATGGCACGCCTAAAAGTACCGTTTGTACAACCTCATCGGCGCGTTGCTCAAACGCCATCGGCAAGCGCACGCGCCACGTCTCTAGTTCTGTGAGGGCATCCTGTGCCATAAGGAGCGTTTCTCGGCTTGCCCTACTGCCGACAACGGGTTGTAATCCCGTGATTTGCCCCGTGAACATCACCCGTTCTATAGTGCCATCGTGGGCGTAAATGCGAAGGCGTTTGCCGATGAGGGCGGGTGTATAGGCTTGTGTGCGGTCTATCAGGCGCACCTTTGCCCATGACGGTGAGGCTACGCGCTCATCATGGCTTGTTGTGCCTAATTGCCAATGTAGCTCTAGGGCATCATGGATGAGGCTGCTGCTAAAGCTATTGTCATCGGCGTGGTCTATTCGTAGGTCAAATGTGGTCATGTTTGCCTCTTTTCTGCTATAGCCCTATCAGCCATGTATGCCGAAACACACACCCATAAAACGCGCCTTCGCCCCACGCCAGCACTTTGCACTCTAGCGTTACTTTGGCAGGCTCTAGCAATGCGCCTCCTAGCAACGGGTCATCTTTTAGCGCAATCAGATAAGCATCCGTCAGCGTGATGAGGGTGGGCAAATGGGCGCGAAGCCCCACGCCCTGCGACACGGGCGCAACCAAAAGCCAATGCGAGGTGGTGAATTGCACGGTTTTTGCGCCATTCTCAAACGCGCTCATTACAAAGCCTTGTCCCCGTTCTTGAAAAATGCCCTGTTCGGTATCCAGGGGCATCACCAGCAAACACGGCAATTGCGCCCGTGAGAGTTGGTTGGGCAGAGCTTCTATGCCAAAGTGGTGCGCCACGCCCGTAACGGGTAACGCCCCCAACGCTTCTAAAGCCAGTGTAATGCTCATATATCCGTCCTCACTTTCTTAAACTATGGGTTAAAATAGAAAAAATGAAGGGAGGTTATCACGATGACACTTGAACAGCTTATCGGCGAAGCCGAACAACTCCCCTTAACAGAACGGTGGCGTTTGGTCAACCGAGTGCTACAGTCCTTAGAGAAAGTACAGTTTGAGGATACTCCTGAACAAGACTGGTACACTTTTCTAAAGGAAACGTTTGGTAGCCTCGCCCAAACACCCATTCAGCGATGGGACACCTAAACTAGCACTTTCTTAAAGCGGTGCGTGAGCGTTAATAGAGCAACAGGCAGTGGGTCTTGGGGGGCATCGGGTTCTTTGAATTGCCACGTTGCCCACATCAAGCACGCTTGCACAAGGTCATTGGGTGGCGCGTAGCACAAAATAGGCGTGCCTGCGTCATGCGCTGTGGCTTCTGTGCCTCTTGCCCCACGCGATAACGTGAGAACATTCGTTGTCGTGTTTACCCCTATCACCTGTACAAATTCATTCTGTAGCCGTAACAACTGCCCCACCTGAAAACGTGGCGTGGTTTGGTCGTTGGGCGCGTCGGCATCGTTGATGCTTGCGGATAAGCTCTCTGTACCAAGCGTTGCTAAAAGTGTGTCGCCTGTGCTTTGCCATGCGGTGTCGGTGTCATCGTGCCAGCCCCACACCCCCGTTATCCAAATGGCTTCTTGGTGCAAAAGATGCGCCATAAACGCCTCACCATTTGCCAAGACCAGCGTGCCATCACGCCCCCGCCGTAGGTTCTCTGGCGCGATGGTTATATCATCCCCATGCGTTGCGCCCTCTAACGAAAGCAAATCTTCCAAGAGCGACAGTGTGCGCCTGTCACGGGGCAAGGGGTGCGCGATAGTGGCGCGGTATGGCAAAAAGGCGCGGTTACAAGTGCGCTCTAGGGTTTTGGTACTGGCGATGAGGGCTTGGAGTAAACGCCCATCATGGACGGTATCACTTTGGGCAATACCTAGATGAGCTTTAAGTGCGTAAAGTGTGGCGAGTGTGTGCATGGTGTATTCTCCTTGATGGGACTATGTGAGCGTGCAAAAAGTGGTACTATAGAGGCGATAAAAATCAACCAACCGCAAAAAAATAAGGACTTCATCATGAAAAAAGCCTCGCTTGTTATTGTTATGTTGTGGAGTGTAATGCTGGTGAGTGTGGCGCAAACGCCCCAAACCCCCGATGAGATTTGTGCGGGTGCATCTAACGATGAGCCAGAAACCCGTAGCTACAGCCAGCCCGAAGAAGTGCTAGAAGCAGGCGTGGACTATCGCGCTATTTTCTGTACCACGTCCGGCGCAGTTTACATTGACCTCTATGAGAAATATGCCCCTATCACCGTCAATAACTTTGTGTTTTTGGCACAAAGTGGCTACTACAACAACACCATTTTTCATCGCGTCATCGAAAACTTTATGGCGCAGGCTGGCGACCCCACAGGCACAGGTACAGGCGGTCCCGGCTATCAATTTACAGATGAAGTCGTAGGCTTTCTAACGTTTGACCGCGTGGGCTTGCTGGCAATGGCAAACGCAGGCGCAGGGACAAATGGTAGCCAGTTCTTTATCACTACCGAACTCACCAATTGGCTAGACTATCAACACACCATCTTTGGGGATGTGCTAGAAGGCTATGACAACGTGGTAGCGATTCCCCCCCGTGACCCACAGGTAGCCGATGCACCCAGCACATCGCTGAACACGGTGGTCATCATCACCGACCTCGCCACAGTCACCAGCACCTTCGCTGAAGATGCCCCATTCGCCGACCAAGAAACCTTTGAAGTCGGGCTGGCGAATGTTCTTAGCCCCGATAACTTGCCCCCCGACCTTCAACGAGGCGCAAGCGCAGGGAGCTTTAGCACCCAAGAAGTTGCCGATGGCGCACCCGAAGACGTACGCGAAGCCTATTTTAATTATCTAACAGGCTATAACCATGAGTACCGCGTGGCACAAGAAGTAAACGTCGCCGAATGTACCGATGCTTATCAATTTGAGCAATTGGGCTATGTGGTAGATGCGTTTAACACGCCCGAAGAAGCCCGTGATGCCCTTAACGACCCCTTCTTGGTGGCACTAAACAGCACAGAAGGCTTTGAACCTGTAGAAGCCGTTAACGGTACACTGGCTTTTGTAAAGCCCGAAGCCACCTGTAGCGAAGCCCCCGGTGGCATTGAACGCCTGTATACTCTACGTGGACGTTACTTAGTAACCATCTATGGCAAGTTTGGCGACACCATTTTGTCGCAAGTAACCTCTGATGCGCTGATGCTTGGGTTTATTGCGCCCATCTTTGAGCGTGAATTAAAAGACGCTTTCCGTAGTGAACTTCGCTAATCTTTAGCACAGGGGCAGTACCATGAGCATTTACTACACCAACGGGCAGTTTGTGCCTTCAGAAGAAGCGGTCATTCCTGCGACTGACCTTGCCGTATTGCGTGGGTTTGGGGTGTTTGATTATTTACGCACCTACAATGGCAAGCCCTTTCGCCTAAATGCGAATGTGGCTCGCCTACGCCGTAGCGCGGACATCATCGGGCTAGAGTACCCCCACACCGATGAGGCAATCTCGCAGATTGTCCTAGAGACGCTAGAGCGCAATCGTGGCGAAGCCCCAAACTTTGCCGTGCGCATTGTGCTTACGGGGGGCGTTAGCCCCGACAACATCACGCCATCGGGCAATGCGGGCTTAATGGTGATGGTGATTCCCCTTAAAGAGTACCCGACAGAATGGTACGCCAATGGAGTAAAGGTGATTACCGTAGATATTGGGCGCGTATTCCCAAATGCCAAAAGCACCAATTACATCCCTGCCATTGTGGCGTTACGGTTGGCAAAAGCCCAAGACGCTATCGAGGCTTTGTATCTGGATGGCGCGGGGCAAGTGCTAGAAGCCACCACCAGTAATTTGTTTGCGTTTTACGGCAATAAGCTGGTGACACCGCGTGAAGGTATTTTGCCCGGCATTACCCGCCAGACCATTCTTGAAATTGTGGATGGGCATTACGAAGTAGACGTGCGCGACATTAGCCGCGAGGAATTGCTACAGGCGGATGAAGTGTTTATAACGGCTGCTAACAAAAAGGTGATGCCCGTTCGCCAAGTAGACGATGCCCTTATTGGCGATGGCAGAGTGGGAGAGCGCACCCAGCACGTGATGGAACTCTTTGCCGAAATTACGAACAGGTTTACCCAGTAGGGGCGCAAAATCCTTACCGCATGGAACAGCATTATAGGGGCGTAACGGGTGTTATGCCCTTATCAACACACCCTATGCTTAAACAAAACAGAGAAGGGGTTTGGCAGTGCGCCAAGCCCCTTTTACATGGATGATGAGCGATAAGCGGCTTTCAATGTGCCGTACCCCTGCAATATTTGCTTAAAAAATAAGGCTATTTTATGGGTTGCTTTCGCCGTTTTCGGGCGTGGGCGGAAGCTCAGCACCGTTTAGGCGTGCTTCTAAAGATTCTACTTGATAGCGTAGCTCGGTAATTTGCCCTTCACGTAAGGCAATTGTCAGGCGCAAGCGGTCAACACTCATTGCCGTAAACAGCACCACCACCACCACCACAAAGGCAATCAGCCCATAGATTACTTCGGGCGTGCCTTTTTGCTTAATGTCATCCCAAACGCGCTCACCCCAGCTCATGGGGATGCGTGGCGTAGTTGTGGGTGGGCGACCAAAGGCGGAAGGGCGCGAAAATGGGTTATTGGGATTGTTGCTTCCACTGCCAGAAGGAGGTGTTGTGCCACCGCCCCCAAAGCGATTGCCACCACTGCCCGCAGGCGAACCGAAACGTGAGCTACCAAAGGGCGAAGCGGGCTTGTTATCAGAGGAACCACTACCCAACCGTGATCCACTTAACGGCGGCAAAGACCCAAATGGGCTAGAAGAAGAGGAAAAAGGGCTTTTACCACTAGGAAAGCGTGGGAACGTGCCGGGCGATGGACGGGTGTTTGATTCGTCTTCATCGTCATCGTCGTCGTCACCAAAGGGGTCATCATCGCCTGCGGATGCTTCTTTTTTAGAAGATGCGTCATCAGCAGGGGGCGTTACGCCTTCTTTGGGTACGCTGTCTAGGGGCAGATTTTGGTTGATAAATTCCTCAAACGGACTATCTTTTTTTTCGTTGTCGTCGTCAGGAGGCAGTTTCTCGTTGTCAGACACGCTTAACACTTTCAAACTGATGAACACACATCTCTATTATACGCAGTTTCACCCTGTTTTAGCAAAGGGTTGCTTAAGCTTGCCAACAAGGGCGCGTCATCCCAATCGTTGTTAGATAGAAACGATTGCAATGACGCTGGTTTCGTGGGCTAGGATTCTTCGCGCTGGTATAAATAGAACGGCAACGCCAATGACAACCCCCCCAGCAGATTCATCGGCACAACCACCCACCAATGCTTAATGCCACGCTGACGCGCATCACGATATGACCACACCCAAAACACAAGGCTGGAAATGATCAAGTCCATGCTGAAACCGCCCGCCGCGTTATTTCCAAACAGTTCACTGATAAACAGGGGAATATCCACCCCATTTTGGCTAAAGAACTGAAGAAAGAACGCCCAAGGCAATACCGTACCCACCACCATCATGATAATGTAAAAGCGTTTCATGGTGCAACAACCTCTCTTTTTACAGAATAGATAAACCTACTAGGTGTAACAAGCCCATACCTGCCCCACCCAAAATCCATACCCATGAAAACCAGTTGTTAAACTGGATCAACGGGTGACGGCGTAATGCCCAATGCAACAGGGCATGAACCACCAAGAACACATCCCACACCGCCCAAAAGGTCGGGTTGCTAACGTTTGCCATAATTAGCACAAAAAGCGGCAAGTGTAGGGCGGTAAGCCAGCGATAAGCCATCGTATCGTTCATCCCTAGCCAGCCAAAGAAAAAGCGATATTCGCCTTGCTGAATGGCATCGAGTTCATGAACAAACAAGCACCCCACGCCCGTTAAAAACACCACCAAAAGCACATCGTTCATCACAGCTTACCTCTGTCGTTAGGATTGCTTATAGCGTATGCTATCCACATCGTGAAAACAATTACCTGAGAGGTAAAAAAATGACAGGAAGCCCTGTGATGAGCGATACACTTGGTGATTTACTACGAGAATGGCGTAAGGTGCGCCGTTTAAGCCAAATGGACTTGGCACTAGAGGCGGATATTTCCCCCCGTCATCTTAGCTTTATTGAAAATGGGCGGTCGCGTGCCAGCTATGACCTCATTTTGCGCTTGGCAGAAGTGCTACAATTGGCACACCGTGATACTAACGCCCTGCTGACAGTGGCGGGCTATGCCCCACGTTATAGCCATTGGTCGCTTAATGATGACCAAAGCGGCATGATTCGTCACGCGCTTCAACACATCCTTAGCCATCACAATCCTTATCCGTCGTTGGTCGTCAATCGGGCATATGATGCGGTGATGGTGAACGAGGGGTTTCAACACTTAGCCACTTGGCTCGGCTTAAATTTGGACAATCAAGCCTCGCCCAATTTGTACCGCATGATGTTTGACCCGCAAGGCTTACGCCCCTATATCCGCCATTGTG
>Ga0163144_10011187_pt1 | contig 19016 bp, 13 predicted proteins | sample OliLak19BULKMAT1_FD_123175 | JGI IMG/M metagenome (GOLD analysis project Ga0163144, IMG submission 123175) | Freshwater microbial mat bacterial communities from Lake Vanda, McMurdo Dry Valleys, Antarctica - Oligotrophic Lake LV.19.BULKMAT1 | ecosystem: Environmental > Aquatic > Freshwater >... | reverse complement strand
GGGTGAAACACCCCTTCGCGCGCGCGGAGACGCGAGCGCTTGGCGACTCGCTGAAGCTGGAAGGAAAGTGCGTGGTTTTCTCGAACGAGCTCTTTGATGCCCAGCCGTTTCGTCGATTTCAGGTGCGGGGCGGACTTTGGCATGAAGTCGGAGTGGCCTTGGCGGGCGACTCCTTGGCGGAAGCCGATCTGGGACCGATCGAAGCGCCCTGGTTGCCCGCATCACCCGCTGACGGATACCGGTTTGATGCCCCGCGCGCCGCCGTCGACCTGTTGCGAAACCTCGCGGGTCAGCCGTGGGAAGGGCTGTTTGTTGCCTGTGATTATGGGAAGAGCTTTCGGGAACTCGCTGAAGCCACGCCAGGCGGCACCGCGCGCGCGTATTGGAAACACACGCAGGAGAACGACCTGTTGGCACGACCCGGTGAACAGGACCTGACGGTCCACGTCTGCTGGGACTGGCTAGAGGAGATTCTCCGCGAACAGTGTTTCTCCGGGACGGTGGTTGAATCCCAGGAATCCTTCTTTGTCCGAAGGGCCGGCCACTTCATTGAGGCCTCGCTCGCCGCGGACCCCGGTTCGCGCGGCGCACACCGCCGTTCCTTGGTCCAATTGCTCCACCCGGCCCACCTCGGCCAGAAGTTCCAGGTGCTTCATGCGACGCGTTGGTAAAATTGCTCTTGCACTGCCCGGCTCCGGGGCTGTAGTCTGACCCTTTAACCACCTCGAATATGGCCCGCATCTGCGCAATCACTGGTAAGCGTCCCGTCAAAGGCTCCCGCATCAACCGTAAAGGTCAGAGCAAAAAGAGCGGAGGGATCGGCACGCACATCACAAGCATCACGCCGCGCAAATTCCGCCCGAATTTGCAACGTATCCGGATTCGGACCGCCAATGGCGGCACGAAGCGCGTCTGGGTCGCCGTCAAGGCCATCAAGGCAGGGCTCGTCCAGAAGGTCTAGTCCAACCCTCCCACCGTCTTCCAGCCCGCGGTTTTATCCGCGGGCTTTTTTGTGTCCCTTGCCCAGTAGGTCAAATGGCCCCCACTGGCCCGTCCGCCCCGCCCACGCATTACAGCGTCCGGAAGACAATCGCGGCGTTTTGACCGCCGAATCCGAGGTTGTTGCTGAGCACGGTGGTCACTTTGGCCTCGCGGGCGACGTTGGGCACGTAGTCCAAGTCGCACTCCGGATCCGGCTCATGGAGATTGATCGTGGGCGCCAGGATTCCGGTCTGCAGTGTCTTGACGCTGATGACACTCTCGATGCCGCCCGCCGCGCCGAGCAAGTGCCCGGTCATTGATTTGGTCGAGCTGACCGCCAACCGGCGGGCATGATCACCGAAAACGCGTTTGATCGCGAGCGTCTCAAACTTGTCGTTGTAAGGCGTGCTGGTTCCATGGGCGTTGATGTAATCCACTTGCTCCGGTCTCACGCCACCGCTGGCGAGCGCACGCCGCATCGCCATCGAAAGCCCCTTCCCCTCAGGATCGGGTTGGGTGATGTGGTGGGCATCCGCCGTGGCCGCATAACCGAGCAATTCACAGTAAATGCGGGCCCCGCGCGCCCGGGCGTGATCGAGCGACTCGACCACGAGTACGCCGGCACCCTCACCCATGATAAAACCATCCCGCCCCAGCGAAAAGGGACGGCAGGCCGTCGCCGGCTGCTCATTGCGGGTGCTCATGGCCTTCATTGAGCAGAAGCTCGCGTAGGCGAAGGGCGTGATCGCAGCCTCGGCCCCTCCGGCGACCATCACATCGGCATCCCCCCGGCGGATCATCTGCATCGCCTCGCCGATGGCATGCGTGCCCGTCGCGCAGGCGGAAACCACGCCGAAATTCGGTCCCCGCGCACCGATCTCGATCGCGAAGAGCCCCGCGCACATGTTCCCGATCAGGGCCGGGATGGTGAATGGAGAGACCTTGCGCGGTCCACCCTCGAGCAAACGCTTGTGCTGGGTTTCAAAGGTCGCCATTCCGCCAATACCAGAGCCGATGACAACGCCGATCCGATCCGGATCCTGCCGCGCCGGATCCAGCCCGGCGTCACGGTACGCCTCCTTCGCCGCGACATAGCCAAAATGCGTGTAGCGGTCGTTCCGACGCACCTCCTTGGGGTCCATGTGGGCGTCGGCGTCCCATCCCTTGACCTCCGCACCCATCTGGGTGGAAAAACCGGTGGGGTCGAAGAGCGAAATGCGGTCAATGCCATTGCGACCGGCCAGCAAACTGGCCCAAAAGGACTCGACGGTCTGCCCAAGACCGTGAACGACGCCAAGACCGGTGACTACGACGCGCTGCTGGGCGGGGGACGTTTCCATAGACGTTGCACAAAACCAAAGGCTCTAGAAAGCGAATCCGGGTTTGGCGACCCCTGATTTCGAAAACAAAAAGGCGTCCTGCCGCAACGCGACAGGACGCCTGGGAAAAAACATGCGCGGCCTATTTGGCTGCAGCCTTGCCGTTGATGTACTCGATGACCTGACCCACGGTTTGGAGCTTCTCGGCGTCGGATTCAGGAATCTCTCCCTTGATCTCGTCCTTGAACTCCTCCTCGAAAGCCATGATCAGCTCGACCGTGTCGAGTGAGTCCGCACCGAGATCGTCGAGGAACGAAGCTTGGGGTGTGATCTGCTCCTCGTTCACATTGAGTTGGTTGACGATGATCTCTTTAACGCGCTGTTCGATGGTTTTTTGATCGGCCATAGTGAAGAAAACGTAAGGTCGCAGGCTTCACATCGCCATGCCGCCGTCAACCGTAAAAACTTGCCCGGTGATATAGCCGGCCTCCTCGGAACACAGGAATGCCACCATTTGAGCAATATCCACCGCCTCGCCGAACCGCTGCATGGGGATGACGGAAAGGGCAGCTTTCTGCACGTCTTCCGACAATGTGGCGGTCATGTCCGTCTTGATGAAACCGGGCGCAACGACGTTGGCGGTGACATTTCGGCGGGCAAATTCCTTCGCGATCGACTTGGTGAACGCCACCATCCCGCCCTTGGCCGCCGCGTAGTTGGCCTGGCCGGCGTTGCCGACCAACCCGACCACGGAGGCGACATTGACAATCCGACCGTACCGAGCCCGGCACATCGGCCAGCCAATGGCCTTTGTCCAGTGGAAACAGCTCGTCAAATTGGTCTGGATCACCGCGTTCCAGTCCTCCTCCGACATCCGAGCGAGCAATCCATCCCGGGTAATGCCAGCATTGTTCACCAAAAGGTCGATCTTCCCAAATTCGGCGAGGAGCTCCGTAGCCGCCTTGGACACCGCCGCCCCGTCAGCCACGTCCACGGCGACCGCCTTGGCTTTGCCGCCCGCGGCCACAATCGCCTCCGCGACCGCGCCACAGGAGCTCTCGCTCTTGGAGACACAGATCACCGTGACCCCTTGACGGGCGAGAACCTCAGCAATGGCTTTGCCAATGCCGCGGCCGGCACCGGTGATCAGGGCAGTACGTTGATTGAATGACATAAAAACAGTGTGACCAGAAATCAGTAAACGTCACGTTGGTAACGTCTTTCCTTCCTCATTTGTTTGACGTAATCCGCGGCCCGATCGGGCGACAGCCCGCCCTTCCCGGCTATCACCGCATGCAACGCCTGATCGACATCTTTGGCCATCCGCTTCGCATCCCCGCAAACATAGACGTGGGCCCCGCCCGCGATCCATGACCAGAGTTCCGCCGCATGCTCGCGCATGCGATCCTGCACGTAGACCTTGTTGGCCTGATCCCGCGACCAAGCCAGATCGAGCCGATGAATCATGCCTTTTTCCTGCCAACCGGCCCATTCCTCTTGGTAAAGGAAGTCGGTCGCCCGCTTCTGGTCCCCAAAAAAGACCCAATTCCGGCCTTTCGCGTGGGCACAAAAGCGATCCTGGACGAACGCCCGAAACGGGGCGATCCCGGTGCCTGGTCCAATCATGATGCAGTCCTTCGAGAGATCTTCAGGGGGGCCAAAATGAGAGTGCGAAACGAACACCGGGATCTTCGTGGTGCCCACCTGAACGCGATCAGCCAGAAAGGTCGTGCAGACCCCAAAACGTTCGCGGTGGTTGGTCCGATAACGTACGACGGCGACCGTCAGGTGCATCTCCGTCGGGTGCATCTTCGGCGAAGAGGCAATCGAGTAAAGCCGCGGCATCAATTTGCGCAGGTGATCGACGAACTCCTGCGGCGTCAGCCTTGCGCTGGGAAACTCTGCCAGCAGATCGACAAACTCCCGCTCCTCGAGAAAGGATGTCAGGACCTCTTTCGACTCGGGCGCCAGTAGCCCCACCAGTCTGGCCCTTTCATCGGGTTCCGTCGCCTTGATCTGCAGAGTCTCAACCATTTTCCTCGTGGGTCCACTCAGCGCGAGTTTGGAAAACAACGCCTCGCGCAGCTCAATGGCCGTCGTCGCCTTCGGCAAGAGAACCAACTCATCTCCTTTTGCTCCAATCTTTTCCAGCAACTCTGCAATCTCCGAAGGACGATTGGTGGGATAGACTCCAAGCGAATCGCCCGCCTTGTAATGCAAACCACTTCCGGCGACGGAGACCGCAAAATGTCGAGTCTCCTTGGCCGAACCGGGTTTCGTAAGCAACCGATTTTCAGTTACTTTCGACGGAAACGGATGGTCTTTGTTGTAAGGCGAAGAGGCATCGGCGACGGACATAAGCGTTAAAAGTGAGCGCTTCCCGCCCACACCGCGCAAGGTTCATTTTATCGAGGAATGCACCTCACCCGTCACGCATGAGCAGACCTCATCCGACCGCCGAGGCTTTGGGCGGCATTGACAATTTGGGACGGCGATCCGTCGTTGCCAAACATGTCTGCTCCCGCCCGCGAACGCATCATTGTCGCCCTCTCCGGAGGGGTCGACAGCTCGGTGGCCGCCCTCCTGCTCAAGCGGGAAGGCTACGATGTTGTCGGCGCCTACATGAAAAATTGGATCAACGAAGACAAAATCCTTGGAAAGTGTCCTTGGCAGCAGGATATCGTCGACGCCCGGGCGGTGGCGGAACGGATCGGGATCGAATTCCACGTGGTCAATTTGATGCAGGATTACCGCGAACGGGTGGTTGGCTACCTGCTTGACGGCTATGCCCGGGGACTGACCCCGAATCCGGACATCATGTGCAATCGGGAGATCAAATTCGGCGTCTTTCGGGCTTGGGCCCACGACCAGGGATTTTCCGCCGTGGCCACCGGGCATTATGCCAGGAGAAAACTGGCCCCCCCCGGCGAAGGGGAGCCTGGCTCAGGGGATCGTTGGTCGCTTCTGGAAGGCGCGGACCCCAACAAGGACCAATCCTATTTTCTCTCCCTGATCAGTCAGGAACAGTTGCGAGATGCCCGTTTCCCGATCGGGCATCTCCTGAAACCCCAACTGAGGGCCATCGCACGGGATGCGGGACTGGTCACCGCCAACAAAAAGGACAGCCAGGGCATTTGTTTCATCGGCGAGGTCAAAATGCAGGACTTTCTCCGCGCCTACGTGCCAGACTTTCCCGGACCGATCGTTCGAGCCACCGACGGACACGAATTGGGACGTCATCGGGGCCTGCACTACTACACCCTCGGCCAACGCCGCGGTATCGGGATCCCCTCGAATACTGATCACCAGAACTATGTCGTCGTCGGAAAGCGCGCGGACGACAATGCCTTGCTTGTGGCCTTCGAGGGACCGGATGCCCCGGGACTTTTTGTGCGGGAAGTCCGGATACACGCCCTCCAGTGGAACGTTCCGCCACGAGTATCGCCCTGCACCCTGGAGGGACGCGTGCGGTACCGGGAAATGCGAATTCCTCTCGATTTCATTCCGGAGGGGGGCGGCACGGCGCTGATTCGGTTTCACACCCCGCAGAGAGGTCTCGCCAGCGGCCAAATTCTCGCCCTGCACGAGGGTTCGCGGCTTCTTGGCGCAGGGGTGTACCGCTAGGCAGTGGGAGAAAAGCGCGGGAAATTCTCGCTAGCGATCAGCCTGCACATTGGCCAGACTGCCGTCCAATCATGCAGACCATTCTGAAGATTCTCGCACTCGCGGTCTTGACCACGGCAAGTCTCACAGTTGGTGCCACGTCCGACACCGATACCCGGATGCTGCGCTTTCCGACCACGAATGGCGAACACATCGCCTTCTCGTATTCGGGTCAGCTCTACAGTGTTCCGGTCGATGGTGGGACCGCACGCCGTCTGACCGACGGCCCCGGCTACGCGATCTTCCCGCGTTTCTCCCCCGACGGGAAGGTCCTCGCCTTCACCGCCCAGTACGATGGCAACACCGAGGTCTACAGCATGCCTTCGTCCGGAGGCGTTCCGAAACGTCTGACCTACTCCGCCACGCTTGGGCGCGACGATCTCGCGGATCGGATGGGGCCGAACAACATCGTCATGACTTGGCGGAACACCTCGCCGGAGATCGTCTTCCGCTCGCGCTGGCGCGCGATCAATCCGTTTCTCGGCGAACTCATGTCCGTTGGTCTCGACGCCGAAGTTCCGGATCAACTCCCAGTGCCGCGCGGCGGATTTGTCTCGTTTTCCCCCGACGACTCCCGGATCGCCTACAACCGGATCTTTCGCGAGTTCCGCACCTGGAAGAACTATCGCGGAGGCATGGCCGACGACATCTGGATCTTCGACCTGAAGACCGGCGGCCTCGAAAACATCACCCTAAACGAAGCTCAGGACATCTTCCCGATGTGGGCGCCGAATGGGAAAATCTACTTCGTCTCCGAACGCACCGGCCGGGGGAATCTCTTCTTCTACGAACTGGCGACGAAGCGGACCGTCCAGCTGACCCAGTTCACCGAGTTCGACGTCAAGTTCCCCTCCCTCGGACGCGGCGCCATCGTCTTCGAGCAGGCAGGCCAGGTCTGGCGGTTCGACCTCGCCACCGGGCGTGCCATGCCGGTTCCGATCCTGATCCAGGAGGACCGCGCCGCGGCCCGTCCCTCGTGGAGCCTGGTCGCGCGCTGGGTTCAAGGCGTGGATCTCGCTCCCGATGGTCAACGGGCGGTGGTGGTCGCCCGCGGCGATGTCTTCACCGTGCCGGCAAAGAACGGATCGACGCGCAACCTCACCCAGACTCCCGGGACCCACGAACGCGGTGCCACCTGGTCGCCCAACGGCAAGTGGATCGCCTACCTCTCCGATGCCAGCGGGGAGTTCGAGCTGTATATAAGATCCCAGGACGGTCAATCGGCTCCGACCCAGCTCACCCGTGATGCCGACACCTACTACTACAATCCGGAATGGTCACCCGACTCGAAACAACTCGCCTGGGCCGACCACAAGGCCCGGCTCAGGGTCATTGATGTCGAGACAAAGTCGATTTCCGTGGTGGCCACCAATCCCCTGGCCTACATCCGCGATTTCAGTTGGTCTCCCGACTCCCAATGGCTCGCCTGGACGCGCGGCCACAACCGCGCAAGCTCCCGGGTGGTCGTCTCCCGCGTGAAGGACGGCTCGACGATCGACGTCACGGACGGTTGGTACGACGCGAACAGCCCGCGGTTTTCCGACGACGGCAAGTGGCTGACGTTCGCCTCCGCGCGCGATTTCAACCCGATCTACTCGGACACCGAGCGGAATCACGCCTACAAGAACATGGAGCGCATCTTCATGGTCTCGCTTGCCAGGGACACCCCCTCCCCGTTTGCGCCCAAGAGTGATGAGGTGGCACTCGAACCGGACGCGAAACCCGACGAAACGGCGATCAAACCTCCTGGACTGCAGGGAGAAAAGAAGCCCGACAGCGAGAAAAAGACCGGTGTCACCGTCGTGATCGATCCCGAAGGACTCTCCGAACGGATCATCGGGCTGCCGGTCGCGCCCTCGGGCTACGGGCCCGCCCGGACGGTCGGTGACAAACTCTATTACCGGCGCGTGAGCGGCGGTCCGGTCACAGGTGGAGGTGGTGGGGAAGGCTTCGGGGCCGGGACCAACAGCCGATCCGTCGTCGCAGTTTACAGCCTGAAGGATCGCAAAGAGACGGAATTGGGGAACTTCGATGCCTTCGACATCAGCTCCAACGGCAAAAAAATGCTGATCCGGGTCGGCAAGGAATGGTCACTGATCGACACGCCAGTGGCCAAAGTCGAGCTGAAGCCGGACAACCGGCTGGATCTGGGCGGCCTCGAGGCGTTGGTCGATCGAACCTCGGAATGGTCTCAGATCTTCAACGACAGCTGGCGTCAGATGCGTGATTTCCTTTACGCACCGAACATGCACGGTGTCGATTGGCCAGCCCAGCGGGCGAAGTACGGCGCGCTCCTTCCCCACGTCTCCACCCGGAATGATCTCACCTACCTGATCGGGGAGATGATCGCCGAGCTGCACATGGGACACACCTATGTCGGCGGGGGCGATCGCACGGAGGCGCCCCGCATTCAAACCGGTCTGCTCGGCGCGCACGTCTCGCGCGACCCACAGAGTCGCGCGTATCGAATCGACCGCATCCTTGCCGGTGAGAACTGGCAGACGAAGACCCGCTCACCCCTCACCGAATTGGGCGTCAACATCCGCGAGGGCGAGTTCATCCTCGCAGTCAACGGTCGGCCGGTCGCCGATCTGCCCAACCTGTATGCCGCGCTGATTGGCACCGTCGGCAAACAGGTCGTGCTCCGGGTCAACGCCCGGCCGGTGGAAGCCGGTGCCCGCGATGTCACCATTGTCCCCATCGCCAACGAAGGTCCGCTTTACTACGAGGCCTGGGTCAACCGCAACCTCGCCCGGGTCGCCGAAAAATCCGGTGGCAAGGCCGGGTATGTGCACATTCCGGACATGGGTCCGGAGGGCTTGAACGAATTTGTCCGCCGCTTCTATCCGCAGCTCGACAAGGAGGCTTTGGTGATCGACGTCCGTGGCAATGGCGGGGGCAATGTCTCCCCGATGATCATTGAGCGCCTGCGGCGACAACTGACCATGCTCAACACCCAGCGCAGCGGGGTCATCAACCTCAACCCCGAACATCTGCTGCTCGGTCCCAAAGTGACGTTGATCAACGAATTCTCGGCCTCCGACGGCGACATCTTTCCGCACCGTTTCCGGGAAAGCGGTCTCGGCAAACTCGTGGGCAAACGCACGTGGGGAGGTGTCGTGGGAATTGCGGGTACCCAACCGATTGTCGACGGTGGCGAACTCAATGTGCCCATCTCCGCACCCTACTCGTCCGACGGTTCCTCCTGGCTGATCGAAGGGCGGGGAGTGGAACCCGACATCCTGGTCGACAACGACCCGGCACGGGAATTCCGGGGTGAAGACCAGCAGCTCGACCGCGCCATCGAGGTCGTGATGGAGGAGTTGAAAGCCAAACCGGTCACGGTGCCGCCGCCGCCGCCCTGGCCGGTCAAGTAGCGCCCGCCCGGCTCACACGAACGCTCCGTCCGCAGCCTGGGCCCGGGAACCCACGGTCCAGGCGGCCAACTCGCGGAGAAGGCGTTCATTTTGCTCCGCAGTGCCGACCGTGACCCGCACCCACGCCGGCAGTCCGTACGACCCGACCGGTCGGACAATGACTCCACGACGTTGCAGCGCAGCGAACGCCGCGGCGCCGTCGCCGACATTGACCAACATGAAATTGGCCGAGCTGGGAACGATGGGAAGGCCAAGCTGCCGGAACCCGTTCTCCAGCTGGACCAATCCGACGCGGTTCTCCCGACGACAATGGTCGGTGAACGCGTGATCCTCCAGCGCGGCGAGCGCCGCGGCCTGCCCGATCGCATTGACATTGAAAGGCTGACGAACCCGGCCCAGCAGACGGATCACGTCCGCTCCGCCGTAACCGTAACCCACCCGCAGGGAGGCGAGACCGAAAATTTTCGAGAATGTCCTCAATGCGACGATCCGGCGCCCCGCGCGGATCAGCGGCCTCAGATCGGGTGGCGTATCCAAATACTCCGCATAGGCCTCGTCGTAGACGAGAATGACGTGGTCGGGCAGACTTTCGGCAAACGCCACCAGTTCCGCGGAGCCGTTGGCGACACCGGTCGGATTGTTCGGGCTGGCCACAAAGACCAGTTTGGTCCGCTGCGACACCGCGGATGCCATCGCCCTGAGATCATGCCCAAAGCCGGACAGCGGGACTTCGACCGGTTTCGCCCCAAACAACAAGGTCACAAGCTTGTAGACCACGAACGCAGGTGCGCCCATGACCACCTCATCCCCGGGTCGCAGGAAGACATGACCCAACAGTTCGAGGATCTCATTCGACCCGTTGCCGACGATGAACTGGTCCGGAGCGAGTTCCCAGACGGCGGCAAGCTTCTGCCGAAGGGCATAGGCTCCACCATCCGGATAGAGCTGCCCCTGCTCCAAGGCCGCGCGGGCCGCCGCCAACGCCTTGGGGGAAGGACCGAAGGGATTCTCGTTGGACGCCAACTTGATGATCCGGCTCGGATCGAGACCGAGTTCGCGAGCGACCTCCTCGATGGGCTTGCCGGGCTCGTAGACCGGTTGCGTCAAGACCGAGGGATTGACGAGGGAGGAAAGTTCCATCCGGCCAGCGAACACGATTCGACACCGCCACAAAAGCCCGAAATCGTCGGGCGATGAACCGTTGGCATTGTCTTCTCGCGGTCTCCGTCGGACTGGTCGCTGGTTTCTTCGCCACTCTGACGGCGGGACCCTCCCCGACTTCGCCCCTCGTCGAGGGCGAGTTGAACGGCGCCCGATTTGCAATCGCGCGACCGATCGGTCCATGGAATGGACACCTCCTGCTCCATGCCCACGGCTATCGATCCGAATCCGCGCCCTTGGTCGCCGATCTGTTTCCCGGCCACGCGGCCTACGCCAAACTCCTCGACGAAGGCTGGATGATCGCCATGACCAGCTACCGGCGCAACGGGCTGATCATCACGGATGCGCTCGACGATCTCGATCGCCTCCGAGAGCACGTCGCCAGCGCCTTCGGCGAGCCAACGCGGGTCATCCTCGAGGGCGATTCGATGGGTGGGGCAATCGTCACGCTCCTCGCGGAACGGGGTGACGGCACCTACACCGGCGCAATTGCCGTCGGCGCCGCTTTGCAAGTGCGCGAACCCAATGGGACGACGGGCGTGAATTTCCGACCCAAAGTCCCCCTCCTCTTTCTCACGAATCAATCGGAGCTCGAGGGTCCACGGGCCTACGTGCAGCAAGCCACGACGCTGGCCACGTTGGAACGCGATTTGGTCGCTCCGGTCGTCTTCCGGGTCTCCCGCGACGGGCACGTCAACGTCAACCAAGCGGAGCGGCTTCTCGCGGTCCGCGCGCTCATGGGCTGGATCGAGGTCGGCCGGGCCTCCCTTCCGGGCACCGCACCCCGTGCCGGGGATTCCCCCGCCGCGGAGTTCTTCGACGCAACCGTCGTCCCACGACCCCTGCCTTCAAAAGTCACCCCCACAGCCGACGGGCGGGGCTTTGTCGCGACGATTCAGGAGGTGTCAGCGATCTACGGGAACGCCTACGTCGATGCCCAGCCAGCCGACTTTGCGGCGGCGGGAATTCAACCCGGGACGTTCTTCCGACTCAGCGTGGGCGAACAGGTATTCCGCGTACGCTATGGAAGAGACTTCGACAGCGTTGAACGAGGCCAGTGGGTGATGTTCCCCAATGCCGAGGGATTCTTCTGGCTGGCCCGCAATCTGGAAAATGCCGCCCGCACCGCTGGCCTGTCGGTGGGCGGCGGGGTGGTCATCGAGCGCTATCCCAGCCGCTGATTGCTCGCGGTTCGCTCAGCCCGGTCCGGCCGCACGACCCCAAACCGCACTCGCGGTCGTGCCCGATCCCAGCTTACTCTCCAACCGGAAACTGCCTCCATTCCGCTCCAGCAGATGCTGCGTCAGCGTGAGACCCAAGCCCAGCCCCTGTTGTTCGTACTTGGTTCGATCGAATTGACGAAATGCGCCGATTTGGGCGATTTGCGCCGGGCTCATTCCCCGGCCGCAATCGGTGACCGAGATCGTGCGTCCGATCGTGTCTTCAATCAATCGGACATGAATTGGTAAACCCGCCGCAGAGTACTTGCAGGCATTGTCCACAAACTCTGTCACCACGGCTGAAAGGTTGCTCGGAGAGACCGGAAGATCGCTGATCATTCCTGCCAACGTGACGTCGCCGGAACGTCCGTGGCGACCAGTCACCGCCGCTACGGCCTCACGTACAACCTTGTCGATCTGATCGGAGCTCGAGTGAGCTCCTCCGGGGCTGGGAGGCGACGCGTTGTCGAGGACGTCAAGAATACTAAAGTAATTTTTCAGCGTATGGTGGAGCCGTTCGGCGCTCGTTCGGATATCGGCGATCATTTCCCGTGCCTCTGAAGGTGTCGTCTGCCCGATCTCCTCCAACAAGACCTCGGAAAGACCCAGAATGCCCGTGAGTGGCGTAAGCAACTCATGGGGAAGCCGTTTTGAAATCGTATCCCGCAAGGCGTCGAGCGCGTGATCGTCGGCCTTACGGTAGAGGTCAACCCGGCGAATGCGGGCACGCACGCAACGCAGGAACTCCTCCATGGAGAACGGCTTCGCCAGATAATCGTCCGCGCCCAGATTAATTCCGCGTCTCTGGGATGTCCCCTCGCTATCACCGGTCATCAGAATGAACTGAGTCGCTTCCAATCCTTCCTCTTCCCGAAGCGATGCCAACACCGCCGGGCCATCGCGATAAGGGAGGTTAACGTCACAAACGATCACCGCCGGACGGAACTCCCGAGCGATCGACACGCCTTCGAGTCCGTTGGACGCAGTCCGGACTTCGAATTTTGCGAGTTCGAGAGCCCGAGAGAGTGCGAAACGCAGCAATTCATCGTCATCGATCACAAGCACCCGGGCAGCGTTGGTGGAGTTCATGGAATATCGTAGGGAGCAACGGTACGCCGACCGGAAACTGAACCGGTTCTAACCTCGCCGGAGGCAGACGAGAAAGTCAGGAATCCGCGCCGGGATCAAGAACGGGCTTCGGGAACGGGCAAAGCAATGCTTAACGTTCCAATGAATCTGAGCGGGTAAGGACTTCCCTCCGCTCCTTTCGCCAGAACCCAATCTTGCGGTCATTTTCAGTCAGAATGTCGCACCATGTATAACCTGCGCCAATCTGCCGATCCACCTCCGCCCACCGCAAAACCGTGTCCGTGGATCGATAAAACAGGACGTAATCAATTCCTTCGGACTCCAGCCATCCGAGGGCATCGGGAAGGTTCCCGTCAAAAAAACTCATCAGCCGACTCTTCCGCAGACGCACATCTTCGGAAAAGCCACGCCAAAGCAACTCGTAGCCATCCCACCCGAGCCAAAGCAAATGGCCAGCGTGCAATGGCAGGCTGGCCAAGCCCTCGGAGCCATTGTCCCGCGGATCCTCGATGGCCATTCCCCGGGGCTCCCTGAGCAATCGCTCCAGCATCAAACGAGCGACCGGTTCCTTGGTCATAAAGTGATGCCCATCGAGGAGCCCGGCCGACTGGCGATCTCCCCTCCACCAATAGGTGGCGAGGTCCCACAGGTAAACGCACGGAGCAAAACAGGCAAGGAAGGCGACTCCACGGATCCAGACGCGAAGCGGCGCAGAAAGTGCGATCGGACCCAAAATCAACAGGGTCGACGTCGCAATCCACGGCCACCACTTGAGCACGGTATTGAAGCGGTTGTGCTCTCCCGCGTACGAGTCGTCCACAAAGACGAACTCGGAAAATGCCAGAAAAGCGAAAACCAGCCAGCCAAGACGCCGCGCAAGGGTGTGTCCGGAAAGGAGCGCAACCCCCGCCAAGAGCAGCGTCGGTGCGTGGAGAATCACAAAGAACCACGGCGGAGTATGCTCGTCGACGGGTACCCACTTGAACCCTGCTTCCTGCCGGACCGTTTCGGAGACAAACTCGGACAGGTATCCCCACGTGGCCAACCAGACCGCCGCCGCGCCAAGAACAAGCCCGGGGAACCATCGTTTCCACGTCCGCCAATGCCATGCCGCCCAGAGCAGGATCGCCAGTCCTTGAAGCGGCAGACTCCAGAGATTCGCCAGCACAGTCCAAGTCAGACTGGCGCCGATCAGGGCGGCGTCACGACGACGTCCGGTCGCCTGCCATTGCAAGGCCGCCGCCACCGCGAGTCCAAGCAGCGCGTAACTGGCCATCGGTGCGTGGAAATCACCCAGATAGATCGAATACGCCAGCGGCTCAGTCGGCAGATTCATCCGCTTGAAGTCTTGAGCATATCCTTCAAGCGCCGTACCCAAGGGAGTCTGGTCCATCGTGACGGTCCCAAAGAGGAAAGTGCTTTCCCACGGCAGCCCGTTCTTCAGAAGCAACGGTGCCACCAGCGTGACACCCGATCCACCTCCGAGGAGCGCAATCCAGAGAGCCGCCCGCATCCACCACGATCCGGTCAATCGCACCAGAACCGCGGCGAATCCGGCGCCGATCCAGGCGACCATCAGGCTGAAGCCCAGATTGTAGGCGGCTCCCGATGAAACTCCCAGGAGCCGGCCCATCAGGGCTGCGGCATAATGCTGAAAACTGTAGTAATGCTGCGAGGTGTAGGGCGCCAGCCAGACATCGGTCACCGGAATGCGCTCGCCACTTGAATACCCCGCAACGTAGGCAAAATCCGGAATCTTCTCGATCCACGCATGGATGTCGGGGTAGGCGTAGCGCCAGGCGAGACCATAGGCGAATCCAACGACGAAGACTGACCCGCAGCCGAGCAGGCACCGCGGAGCGAATTCACTCCGCCATGCGGAGAGCAGGTCCCCGACTCGTCCACTGCACCAAGCCGGCCTCCAAACCGACCCACTCAGAAAGATCAAGCCGGCGGACACGAGGGTCGCCAACGCTCCCAGCCACTGCAGTCGACCAAGCCCCCAGTGGCACTCGACGAGGAAGAAAAGTGTGGTGCAGATCCACGGGGCGGCGACGAGCGCAATCCACCGGCGGCCCCAGATCCAGCCGGTCGCGAGCGTCAGTCCCCAGACATTTGTCAGAAGAACGGCCAGGCTGAAACCGAGGGAGAGGAGCTGCATCGTTCAGTCAGCCGGAGAGCGTCACCGGAAGATCATCGGGCGCGGTCGCGCGACCGCGGCGGGCTCAACTTCCAGTAACCGAGTTTCCGGCCGTTCTCAAACTCGTGGGTGAAGAGCTCGAGCCAGACGTAGTCGGGCGAGAGCTTCTCATTCAGCTTCCGCCAGATCTCGGTCGTATCCGATTCCTGATACCAGAGCACGTAGTCGATTCCCTGCCCCTTCAGCCAGGGCCGGGGATCAGCCATCTCGCCGTTGTAAAATTCAAACAGCCGCTGCTGACGCTGCGGCAGATCCTCGCGGTATCCGCGCCACAACTGCTCATGCCCGAGCCAACCCAGCCACATCCGATGTCCGGCAAACAGCGGAACGCACGCCGAGTTGGTGAATCCGTCTTTTTGCGGACGTTCGATGACCGCACCGGTCGGTTCCCGTTGCAGACGCCCGATGAGCACCCGCGGAAAGAGCTCCTTGGTCAGAAAGTGATGCCCCTCGATCTTTCCCGCGGACTCCTTGCTCCCGCGCCACCAGTTCTGTCCCAGGTCGTAGATGAAACTGCAGGGATAGAGACAGAGGACCAGGCCGATCATCCTGATCCAGCGCCGCGGCGAACGCTCCAACACGATCGGTCCAAGGGTCAGCAACGTGCCGGCGGCAATCAAGGGCCACCACTTGAGCGACGTATTGAAACGGTTGAAGGTTCCGCCGTAGACATCGTCGACGTAGACAAACTCGGAAAACGCGATCATCAACAGCCAGAACTTCCCGAGCCAACGACCGGTTTCATTGCCGGAGAGCCAGCCCAGCACCGCCAATCCGAGCGTCGGCAGGAGGAAGAGCAGCAGCAAAAGAGGCGGAGTGTGCTGATCCCAAGGCACGAATTTCAAAGCCGTGCCATAACCGCTGGCGGCGGCGGTGAATGCCGACAGGTAGACCCAGGTGGCCAGCCAGACCGCCGCGGCGCCGGCCGCCATCCAAGGCACGAGCGTGCGAAATGAACGATAGTTCCACAGGAGCCATGCCCCGATTCCCAGGGCTTGCAGCGGGAGACTCCACGTATTCGCCAACAGGGTCCACGTGAGCGTGGCTCCGACCAGCAACGCGTAACGATTCCGCTGATCCCGCTGCCAGAGCAGCATGGCAATCACCGCCAGGCCGACCAGCAGGTAACTCGAAAGGGGCGCATGATAGTCACCGAGATAAATCGAATAGGAGAAGGGTTCTCCCGGCAGCTCCATCACCGGAAACTTCTCCTGGTACGTCTTGAGCATCGGGCCCAGGGGTTCGCGGTCGAGCGGAGCGCTGCCGATAAAACGCATGCTGCTCCACGGACTCGGATTTCGATCCACGAGATGCACCAGTCCGGAGAGGCCGGAGCCACCGATGACGAAGCCCGCGAGAATCGCCCAGCGAATCCAAGCGCGTTGGGCCACCAGCCAGACACCGCCGGCAAAGGTGCCTCCACCCAGACCGATCAAAACACAGAAACCGAGATTGTAGGCTGAGCCGGGCGGGAGTCCGAGCAGCCTTCCCATCAACGCCGCCGCGTAGTGTTGAAAACTGTAATACTGGGTCGAAAGGTAGGGATGCAGCCACGCATCGGGCACCGGCAGGGTGGTGCCCGCGTAATAGCTGCAGATAAAGGAGAAATCGGCCAACTTCTCCGACGAGCCATCGATGTTGGGAAAAGCGAAACGCCAGGCCAGCGCGTATCCGAACACGAGGACGAAGACCGCGCCGGGTTCGACCATTCTCCGGGGCGCAAACTCGACGCGCCATTCAGCAAGCCACGCCTGTCCGCGCGGCCCAAGCCAGCCGGGCAACCAAGAGCCCCCGCTCAATCCGATCACCCCAAAGGAGGTAATAGTCCCTAGGAAACCGATCCCGCGCAGATCACCCAGTCCATGAAAGCACTCGACTGCGTAGAAGACCGTGGTCGCCAGCCAGGGGCCGGCGGCCAATGCGAGCCAGCGATTGCGCCAGATGAGTCCCGTCACCAGCGTCACGCCCCAGACGTTGATCGTGATCAGGGCTAACGTGAAAAGCAGGCCGAGGTGTTGCATGGGGGTTTCTAATCGACACGAACGGGTTGAAGCCGCGCAAAAATCACGCTTCAGGCGCTCAGAAATCCCGTCCGAACACAAGCCGTTTAAGTAGCGAAGCACCCTAGGTTTGCACGGTACACTCTTACAAAGTTTTGACCGGCTTTGCCGTTGTCAGTCGTTCAGTCGGGGCCCAAAAAATCCGTTGAGGACACAGGTTCCTTGTGCACTTGAAAACCATTCCGACCCTTCATTTCCCGAAAACGACTGCGACCCTGCAAAAACCGTCGCGGATGCGTCGGATTGCCTCGGGGTCAGCACCGTCCTTCTCCGCGCAACGCAGAATCGGACGTCCGTGGAAAGGACACCGCGAGGCGCCCCAAAACGCCGGCTTCTCCATGCTCGAAGCGATGCTTGCGTCCGTGATCCTCCTGTTCCTCGTGATCGGCATTTTCACCGGACTGATCTACTCGTATCGCCTTTCGGCCCACACTCGATACCGCGATCACGCCCGCTACGTCCTGAAATCGATTGGGGATGAGTTCCTCGTCCAAAAGGCCGAGGAGTCAGACGGATCATTGAAACCCCTCTTCACTCCCACCGCCTCGGCGACGGGGCAGGGACTTGCCTGGCAAGGCACGAGCGGAACCACCGGTGGCCTGGCCGTGACTCTCGGCACCTCCACCGGGGCCCTGATCACCAATGCCGTCGTCACCCGCGACGTCACCTACCTCTCCAACAGCGGTGCCGCCGCCTCCACTCCACCGGCCTCCACTGCCGGACTGCTCCTGCGCGGCAACTTTAGAATCAGCTATTCCTACAACGGAAAAGCGCTCGAACAGACTTTCAGCCTGGTCCGCCGCGTCCCATGAGCCACTTTCTCCAACGTTTGCGTCGGGTACGGGGTCGCGCCGGCAAGGTCCGAACCGCCTTCACGCTGGTCGAGGTCTTGATGACCCTCGGCATTGGTGCCCTGCTGCTCGTCGCTGTTGGCATGTTCCTGATCAGCGGAAACGTGGCCACCAAGAAGGTCACCAACCTCAACGCGGTCAACGTCAAGGGACGTTTCTCGTTCGACCATATCAGCAAGGAAATGTCACTTTCGGGCGACCTCGGCAGCGCCAACTTCCAGGCGGCGAACGCGGGTGACACCGCCTACTCGCGCCTGACTTATCGCGTTAATTTGGGTTTGCCAGGCACCACCGGGTTCACCCTGCACACTGCCGACGAAATTACCGTCGACTTGCAGATTGATACCAAGCCCGAGGTGGGTGACTACCTTCTCCTCGGCAATCCGCGTCTCAACGATGGCTCCGGAGCTCGAATCCTCGCCGTCTCCGACACGCGGGCGAGTGTCACCCATGGTCCGGTGACCCTCACCCTCGAGGGCACGATTGAGGCGCTTTCCGGACGAACCCAGGACGTTCAAGCCCTGCAGGTGGCGACGATCCAACGGGAGCGTGCCTATGCCACCGAGGTGATCAATTCGGCGCCGGCCTTTGTCTGGTACGAGTCCTATCCGTCAGGTGCGCCCAAGGTCCTGGCATCGCCGATCATGCCCGATCAATTCCCCTTTCAGCAGCACGCCACCGGGGCCGCGTTTGCCGACAAGTATTTCGTCAATTTCAATCTCCTCCTGACAACCGCCGACTCGGAAGGCGTCCGTATTCAAACCGGCCAGAAGGACTTTTACTCGAAGAACGCAATCGCCGGCCTGCTCGTGAACAAGTCGGGCATGTCCTACAGCCTCAACTACACTCCGTCGCCGACCCCGACGCCCTCGCCCACTCCTCTCCCGACTCCGACTCCGACACCCACACCAGTCCCCACCGAGGTGCCGACCCCGACTCCCTCGCCCCCCCCCCCCCCCCCCCCCCCCCCCCCCCCCCCCCCCACCCCCCCCCCCCCCCCCCCCCCCCCACCCCCCCCCCCCCCCCCCCCCCCCCCCCCCCCCCCCCCCCCCCCCCCCCCCCCCCCCCCCCCCCCCCCCCCCCCGCCCCCCCCCC